>Ga0078972_1000531_pt1 | contig 158999 bp, 175 predicted proteins | sample YelNatPaOPGAMG01_FD_67568 | JGI IMG/M metagenome (GOLD analysis project Ga0078972, IMG submission 67568) | Hot spring thermophilic microbial communities from Obsidian Pool, Yellowstone National Park, USA - OP-RAMG-01 (SPADES assembly) (version 2) | ecosystem: Environmental > Aquatic > Thermal...
TTAGCTATGGGAGAAGCAACTTTATTATTTTCAGCGATTTTAGCTATGTATTTGTTTTACAATTATTATGCGAAAAATAAATTTTTAAAAACTGCTCTTTTATTTTTACCCCCTTTAATTTTTGCAAGACAACAAAGCATCTTTATTTTTATTTCTTTCATATTTTTAATAATTTTAAATAAACAATGGAAAAAATTTGTAATTTTAATTGTTCCTTTCATTCTATACATTTTATTTTACATCTTACAATATAAATTAGGTTTAATATCAGTAACTTTAAGATTTAGTATTATTGATGAAATTCATAAATTTCCTGAACTTTTTTCCTTTGATTGGTTTACATATTATCCTTTAGGTCTCTTATTTTCATATCTTATATTTCCAATGGGTTTTCTTAGTATAATTGGATTCTTTTATTGGTTTAAAGAAAGAAAACCTTGGCAAATTCTTTTATTAAATTCGTTTTTTATTAATTTTTTATTCTTTCAAATAGTTAGAAATAAAGGTTTAAGATTTCCTATCTTATGCATTATTCCTCTTTCAATAGCTTCTGCTCAAATAGCATCTAACTTATTCATAGGCAAATTAAAATTTGTATTATTATCCGCATTATTAATTTTAGGAGCTTGTGTTTATAATTATGAATTTCTTACTCAAAAAAATTTTGATTTTTCCTTCGTAAATTTAATAAATGATACAGGCGATGTTTTGATTGCATCTGAGAATACAGATATATATTCCAGTGTAATAATGGCAGAATATGCTAAAAATCATCCTAGAAATAGATTATTTTATAGACCCTGTTCTATATTCCATTATAAAGTTATTCCAGACAATGTGCGTTATGTTTTACTTGTTCAACCGCCAAATGAAGCCTTAAAAGATGAATTAGCTAAAAATATTAATTATATTCTCTCGAATAACAATTTAACTATTCTCTTTTCAACCCATCAAAATGAGAATATTATATCTTTATATGAAAATCTAAATTATAATTCATCAGTAACTTCAAAATGTAATTATATCTGTGTTTTAGATAATAAAGTTTGTTACAAATAAATATTAAAACTTTTCATCAATTAATATTATGAGAATTATGGAAAAATTTGAAACAGAGGATTTTAAAAAGCTTAAAAATTTAGGTAGAAAGTTTGTAATCTCTTTAATTTTTGGTGTTTTAGTAATCTCTTGTTTAATATTCATAGGTGAATATAATAAAATATTAAATGCTTTATCAAAGTTTCCTATGTTGCTTATACCTATTGTATGCCTTTTAACTACTTTGAATTTTGGTATTCGTTATTTGAAATGGTTATATTATACTAAACAAATGAATATTCAAATAAATCATTTTAAAAATATTCTAATTTATATCATAGGTTATAGCATGACTATAACTCCTGGTAAAGTTGGAGAAATTCTTAAATCTTATTTATTGAAAAAAGAGTGTAATGTTGAAATATCAAAAACAGCACCCATAGTCTTAGGTGAAAAAATTACTGACTTATTTGCTGTTATAATTTTATGTCTGACTGGTATAATGTATTTCAATAATTATATAGGTATTTTAATTTTATCTTCAATGATAGGTTTTTTTATTATTTTATTAGTTAGAAACCATACCTTTTTTAATTTATTAATGAAATTTACTCATCGTTTTAAAATTTTATCTAAATTTTCAAATGTTTTAGAAAATTTGTATAAAACTTCTTATTCAATTTTAAATATAAAAGGTATTTTAATTCCAACTTTAATAAGTATACCTGCTTGGTTTTTTGAAGCTTTAGGTTTTTATGTAGTTATATATGGTTTGGGTTATAACCCCAATCTCTTTTTATTAATTTCTATATATTTAACATCTCTTTTAGCAGGTGTAGCAGTTATGTTACCGGGAGGCTTAGGGTTAACAGAAGGAGGATTATCCTTTCTTCTTGTTGAATTTGTTAAAATGTCTCTACCAGAAGCCATTGCTGCAACTTTAATTATTAGATTTTGTACTTTATGGTTTAGTGTATTTTTAGGTTTTTTAAGTTTCATTGTATATAAATATATTGTTAAAGGTAAACTTTAGTAATATTTTATAAATACTTTTAGTTTAATTTAAATTAGTGATAATTCATGAAAATACTAATTTTGGGTGGTGGATTAAGCGGTCTTGCAGCAGCATATAAGTTATCCAATTCTAATGAAGTTTTAATTTTAGAAAAAGAAGATTATCTTGGTGGACAAGCATCAAGTAATGAAATTTTTTGGGATGGAAAGATATACTCTATATCTAAAACTTATCATCATATTCTTCAAGGAGATAATACAACTATTCAATTTATTAAGGAATTTAACTTAAGTAAAAAGTTTCATCAGAAAAAAGTAAGTACTGGTTTTTTATTCAAAAATAAAGTATATGGTTTTACCACACCTCTTGAGATTTTGAAATTTCCTATTTCTTTATGGGATAAATTTCTTCTTGCTAAATTTGTTTTAATAGGTACTAAGAGAAAAGATTGGGAATCTATTAAAGAAATGAATGCTAAAGAATGGATTATAAAAGAAGCTGGTGAAACTAATTTTAATGTTTTTTTTGATCAACTTATAAGAAATAAATTTCATAAAGGTGCTGAAGAAATATCAGCTCCTTGGATAGGAACTAGATTCTCAAAAGAATCATCCTCTTTTATGAAGAGTTTTGGATGGCTTGAAGGTGGTCTTAAACTGTTTGTAGACGGCTTTGTTGATGCTATTAAAAGAAATAATGGAATTATCCTTACAAATGCGAAAGTTACTTCTTTAGATATGAAAAATAAAAAAGTAAGTTACACTATTAATAATAAGAAACAAACTTACCAAGCGGATATTATAATTAGTACCATTCCTCCTGAAGAATTAATTAAAGTTTCTAAAAATTTAAACGAAGAATTTATTGAAGATACTAAAAATATAAAGTACCTTAGTTGTATTTGTATGACTTTGGGTTTAAAAAGTAAACTTTCACCTTATTATTGGATTAATATTCTAGACAAAGGTATGCCTTTTTCAGCTTTATTTGTGCATTCAAATTTATATGAAGATTCTGCCCCTAAAGATAAATCCGTGATGTTTGTTGTTACATATTTAGATAAGGATGAACCTCTTTGGAAGATGTCAGATGAAGATATATTTGAAACTTATATTTCTTCATTGAGTAAAGTTTTTCCCTCAATTAGAAATGAAATTGAATGGCATAAAATAACAAAATTAAAATATGCAGAAGCAATTTATTCTTTAGATTTTAAAAATCCAAATATACAATATGGTAATTTATATTTAGCAGGAATTTATCGTATATTTCCAAAGATAAGAAATATGGCATCTGCTATAGAAAGTGGATTAGAAGTTGCAAATATAGTGGAGGCGAATAAACATGTCTGATGTTGTATTTTTAAAAATTAAAAAACATGAAGTAGGAGAAGTTCAAAGAATAGTTCATAAAGCAATGGATGTAGGGGAATATAAAAAATATATTCATGGACCTAAAATATTTGTAAAAATAAATGGTATTTCGGATCAATTAGTCCCTGGACAATGTTCTTCACCATGGGTAGTTGATGGTGTACTTTCAAAGCTTAGACAAGATTTTCCAGATGCAGAAATTTATATGGGAGATGCTAATTTAGCAGCTGCCGAACAACTAAATAGAGCTTCTCAAATATGGGGCCATAGAGATTTAGCTAAAAAATATAATGTTACTTTTGTTAATCTTTCAGAACAACCAACTGTTGAAGTTGATGTTGGCGGTAAAATTTTTAAGAAATTACCTTTGCCTAAAATTTTAGTTGATGTAGATACTATTCTTAATGTACCAGTTGCTAAAACTCATTGTCTTACGGATATAACGTGTACTTTAAAGAATCATTGGGGAATGGTTCCTAGATTTAGACACCAATATCATCTTGTTGCTGATCAATGTATTGCAGATATTAATTTTTACTTTAAGAAAACAGCCTTTAATGTTGTTGATGGCACCATAATGATGGAAGGAAATGCTCCTAGAACAGGTATACCTAGAGTCGAAGATGTAATAATTGCTGGTGCTGATAGAGTTGCTATTGATTATACTGTAGCTAAATATATGGGTTTTGATGCTGATAAAGTTGGGCATATAGCTAGAGCGGAAGAAATGGGTGTGGGTTCAAGAAAAAATATTAGATTAATAGGAGATGTAAACGATTTCAAAATTCAGAATTTTAAAAAGCCTGAACCAGATAAACAACCTATTTTCTTTTGGGAGATGCATCTTAGAAAAGTGCCCGTGGTAAAGCAAATAATATTTGATACTCCTATTTTTAGAATATTCTCAGAAATAGCTACTCTTTACAATACTAAAGTTTGGTATAATATACATGGTAAAAAGTATACTAAACAAATATTAGAAACTTCTTGGTACAGAGCAGAATTTGAATATCTAATTAAACGTGAAAGTGAGATAAAATAATCTCCATTTCTCAATAATTCTATTAAATGAAGTATATTTAATTTGTTGATTGAAATGGATTTGAAAGATAAGTTATCTGGTGTTGATGTATCAAATTTCTGGTTTGAAGGAAAAATTAATTTATTAGAAGTTTTTCTTAAACAAGTTGGCAAAAATAAAAAAATATTAGTTGTAGGATGTGGAACTGGTGAAGACCTGCCTGTGATAGCAAAATATAGCTCATTTTTATATTTAGTTTATACAAAAGAAAAAACAAGTGTTAATATCTTTAAGACAAGTTTTGAGATGCTAAAAGATTTAATTAAATTGAGATTTAACTTATTTTAATTAAAAATATTCAAAGTGATATAATATGTCAAACGAAATAAGATTAAAATTTGATTTTATATCTTATACTGCTATTTTTATAATATTACTAATCCTATGTAAATTTGATTTTTTAGCTTTCTTATGGTTATTTTTTGTTCCAGGAATTTGTATATTATTTTTATGGGGAAAAGATATTATTAAATATTTTTTCACAGCTTTTCCATTATCATTTTTAGTTACTGTATTTCCAATTTACTATTTAACTAGATTGCAAATAGCCGTACCTCATCAATTAATATTTTTTATACCCTTAGTATTTTTGATAGTCTCTTACATAAAAATTCGTTATCTTAAGATAAAATTTATTCTAGAAAAAGCTAATCAAAGTAAAATATTCTATTTAATATTAACTTTAATAATAATATTGACTTTTATTATTTATAATCCTTTAATATATCGTGATGCAATTCCATTAACTACAAGTTCGATGTATTTGCATGCTGCAGAATTAATTCATAATAGCCTTTTGACTGAAAATAAAGTTCCTGTTTGGGATAAATATTTCTTTTCTGGAGGACAATTTTTATATGGTCGAAGTTTTTTATTAGCAAGTCTACCAGCTTTTACAAGTTTATTATCTGGTAGTCCTGTATATAAAAATTTAAATTTGGTTAATTTTTTCTTAATAGTTTTAGTAATACTATGCTATTATAATCTCTTAAATGCTTTATCTAACAAAAAATTGATTAATTTAGTTTTGTCATTTTTTGTGATAATAACACCTAAATTTTATACTGATATTTTTAATAATGCCCTTAAAGCAGCAGATATATTTTATCTTATTTTAGTATTATATTTAATTATTAAATTTATTGATAATAAAAGAGAACCTGAATTATTAGGTATAACTATTGCTATGTGGATCATGACTAATTATACTGTGTTTTATGTCATTTCTTTTTCAATAGCTATTATCTTTTTAGTAAATTTAATGTTTTCAAATAATAAAAAAGATTTTATCAAGGATATTTTAAAGATTGCAGCACCTGTAATATTAATATGTTCTTGTTGGTGGTTACCTTATTTATTTTATAATAAATATATACCTATTGAATATCCTGAAGCTGACTGGCAGAAACCATTGTCTAGTTTAAAAGAATTTTTTATTAAAGCAGCCGCACTATCTTATACTGATAACTTTAATGAAATGTCATACACATCTATGACGCCCTTTTTATTTTTTGGTGGTTTATTAAGTATAAATTTTTTATTATTTAAGTTTAAATTTAATGATAAAAAAATTGTTGCAATTTTTATATTAATCATTAGTCAAATTCTTTTTATTATTTCAGAAATATATCATTTTGATTATTTAATTCCTTTTAGACCTTATCTGCGTGGTCTCTTTGTGATTACGTTTTCACCTTTACCTTTAATTTTTATATGTGCTTTGAGTTTAGGTTTAAGCACTCTTGTAGATATAATCCCTCAAAATAAGAAAAAGAATGCTTTAATAGTCATAGTAATAATATTATTCCTTGTTGAAGTTCCTTCTGTATATTTTGCTAAAAAAAGTGTGAGTAATTATATTACAGAAACAGCAATGGTGTCTGATGCTTCTTTTAAAGATATTTATAATGTTGTAGCTAATTTTCCAGGAGATGGACGTTTTATTGAATATGGTATTTTTGGTCCGGCAATCATCCCAGCTATAGTTAAATGGACCAATAAATCTGCAGCTAGTGGTTATGAATTTCAGATGTTAGCCACTAAAAGATATTATGAAAATATAATTTATATGCAAGAAGCTTCCTTTGATTATTTACAAAAGAATGCTTCTCCTCAAAAAGTTTTTGATTTATACAAAAAATACCATGTAAAATTAGTAATAATGAATTTGTGTTCCTTAAACGGTTATGATGCATTTAAGAGATCAGTTCAGCCTATGCCAGAAAATTATAGTTTGTATTATAATAATTCTTGCATATTTATTTTGTTACCTATTTTAAATTCATCTTTTATTGAACAAGGTGGAATTGGGTTGAATTATAAAAGAGAATCAAACATTATCTATATGAATTCTATTTCCAATGAAAGTATAATTGTTAAAGAAGGATATTTCCCTAAATGGCATGCATACCAAAATGGTGAAAAATTAAAGGTTACTATGACTGATGAAGGTCTTATAAGTATAGAAAATTCATCACCTGGTATTGTAGAATTAAGATTAGATAATTCTTTACCAGAATATATAAGCTTTGTCATGGCAATGATATATCTTATATTTTTAACTATATTAATTATTTATAAGAATTTAAATATCAGATTAAATGAAGGTTGATTAATTTATGAGTTTGACAATTAATATTGAAAAAGATTATATTAATAAAAAATTAGATAAAATTGTTTCTTTTTGTAAAAGTGAATGGAAAATACTTTTAATAGTTCTCTTTTCTTTTTTGTTTCGTTTATATTTTATAAATATTAACAAAGCTCTTTGGTGGGATGAAGCAGAATACTTAGGATGGGCTAAGCACATTTTAACAGGTATGCCAGTTCCAGAATATTGGCCTGGACGTCCACCCCTTCTTATACTTATTGCGTGTATATCCTTTTTGTTATTTGGCTTTGAAAATTTATTACCTTTAAGAATAATTGAACTTCTAACATCATTAGGTTTCGTTTTTATTTCTTATTTTTTAATTAACGAATTTTTTGGTAAAAAAATTGCTACTTATACTGCCTTAATTGTATCTTCATTATGGATTGAGTTTTTTTATGTTTTAAGAATAATGACAGATACTTTAGGTGCTTTTCTTTCATTATCAGCTTTATTATTTTTTGTTAAATTTTATAAGACTAACAAATTAAAATATATTTTTATATGCAGTTTATTTTTTTCCCTATCCGTTTTAGCACGTTATCCTTATATAGTATCATTGTTAATTTTTATTCCTTTCTTGTTTTTGAAAAAAGATTTAAATCTTAAAAATAAATTAATTTGCACATCAATTTTATTAGGAATTTTATTTTTAATGATTTTATCATTCGGATTTATTTTAAATTATCCAATGTGGTTAAGTTTTAAGACTTTTATTTCACAAACTAAGCCAGGATTACAAGTTAATGGTGAAAATATTTGGTTTCATCCGTTTTATTACTATCTTCAAATGATGCCGTCATTTCTTGGTTGGATAATTTCTTTATTTATCTTATTTGGAATATTAATACATTTTTTAGATTATAAACTAATTTATAAAAATTTGATTATATATTTATATGCTATTTTATATTTTTTTATGTTTTCTCTAAATTTTAATAAGCAAGAAAGATTCTTACTTAATATTTATCCTATTTTAATTGCAATCGCAGTTTTTGGTATTATAACTTTAGTGAATAATATTAAAATTCATAAAATTAAATCATTTTTACCATTAATTATAGTAATATTAGTTGTTATATCTCAACTTAATCATGGTATTAATATCATAGAATTTAAATCTGATTCTTTTTATGAAGTTAAACAAACAGCTATTTGGATTAAAGAAAATTCAAATGAAAATGATTCAGTTTTTTCTGCTTCAATCCCTCAAATTAATTTTTATTCTGAACGTCCTACTTATGGATTTCCTCAAAATATATCAGCTTTTGTAAATAAAATTGATTTAATAAAACCTAAATATATTATGTTAAGTGTTTTTGAGCAACATCCAGATTATTTACAAATTGTACAAAATATGCCTTTTTTGAAATTAGAAGAAGTCTTTACTAAACAAGGTACACAGCAAGTTGTTTCTGCTGTTTTTTCGATTAATTATACTTTATTTTATAATTCTAGCTTTTACAGTAATTATCATTCCAATATTTAATAATTTGGATATCAGTTTATCAATTTTAATACCTATATTATAAAATTTTTCTGAAAGCATAACTAAGAAAGGCATAAATATAAATAATGTTTCTAATTTTTCTATTTTGAATCCTTCTTCTTCGAGTACCCTTTTTATTTTTGTTACATTAAATTTACTTACATGTTGATGTAAAACATTACGCATACCAATTTTTGACCAAAGATATTCTATAATGGGCCACAAACTAAAGTAGTTTGGAGTTGTAATTATTAATTTGCCATTATTTTTTAGTATCCTTTTAATTTCTTTTAAAAATTTAGAGGGATTTTCTAAATGTTCTAAAACTTCTCCTGAAATAACACAATCAAACATATTTTCTTTATAATTTAGCTTATCATTTAAATTTTGAAGTTTTGTTTTAATATTTTTAATATTCTTCTCCTTAATTTTTTTATTAAGAAAATTAATTGCATTTTCAGATATATCACAAGCATATACTTCCTTCTTATTTTCTGATAATTTTAAACTAATTACACCAGAACCACAACCAGCATCTAAAATCGTTTTACAATTTTGTGAAACATTTTCTAAGATCCAATTGACCCTCGTTCTCTGCCATACTTTTTGAACATTTATATTACTATTATACGCTTTTTCATCTATGTCTCCGCTTTCTTTAGAATAATTATAAACCATTTGAATCACCTACTGAACTTTTTTAAACAATAAAACCCACCATGTTTTAATTAAATTAAAAATTTCTTTAGTATTCATTTTTGAATGTCCTTCCTTTCTATCTTCAAAAGTTATAGGTATTTCTCCTCTTTTTTTACCTTTAGTCTTAGAAAGCAAATCTAAAAGTATTTTAAAGCCGTTTATTTGTAATTTAACTTCTGATAAAACTTCTTTTCTAACTCCAAAAAATCCTGACATAGGGTCTTTTATTTCTAAACTAAAAAGTATTCGAGTAATAGTTGTTGCAACCCAACTTATTATTTTTCTTTTAAGAGGCCAATTAACTACCTTCCCACCTTTAACCTTTCTTGATCCTACAACAATATCAAAGCCATCTTTTATTTTATTATATATTTCAATTATCTTTTCAGGAGGATGAGAAAAATCAGCATCCATTACTATTAAAATATCTCCTTTTGCTTTAGAAAAACCATATCTTACAGCTGCTCCTAATCCTTCTTTCTCCTTTTGAAACAATTTAACTTTTTTGTCTTTCTTAGCATATTCTGATACTAATTTTCCAGTTCCATCCGGAGAATAATCATCAACAATGATTATTTCATAATCTATACCTTTAAGATTTTCTTCTATAGCTTTAATTAATTTCAGAATATTTTCTCTTTCATTATAAGTTGGAATTACAATTGATAAATCCATATTAATACCTCACTACTAAAGATACACCTATTACAATAATAATTATTCCAAGCCACCTTAATAAACTTAATTTTTCTCCAAGGAAAAATACACTTAAAATAGCCGCTAAAATATAACTAACACTTATAATGGGATATACTACACTAACTTCCCCTCTAGATAAAGCTGTAAGATAAATAATCATAGATATGGCATAAATTGCAACTCCAGAAAATATAAGAGGATTTGTAAATAAATAACCTACAAAATTTTTAGTCATATTTAATAAAGAAGATGCCCCAATCATATTAACTCCTTTCTTCAAAAGTATTTGAGCAAAAGCACCTAAGAAAGAAGCTAAAATTACTAATCCCAATACTATTAAGTCCATTCTTTTATCACCTTTTAAATTATCCATGTTAGCACCGAAATTATGGAACACCATACAAATATTATTCCTATTATAATTAAGCTAACTTGCCATTCTTTAAACTTTCCTAATTTCATTATGATATGTGTCCATGAATATATCTTTTCATATGGAGCTTTTAATGTACCATCCTCTTGTAAAATACCAAAAGACTGAGCTTTAAATTTACTGCGGGCTTTTAGTAAAAGTTCAAGAAACCATGGCATAAAGCAAAGAAAAGCAAAGCGTTCCATATTACCTACAATAGCTATTATCCCTATTACTGTTCCACAAAGATAATCTAAGCCCCCAGGAAATATTTTAGCAGGATACCAATTATATCTTAGGAAAGCTAAAAGAGCTCCGCCAAATACAAAAGCTATCAAAGTAGCAGCATATTCTCCATGAAGATAAGCAAAGCCTCCTAAAAAGCTCATCATAACAATACCTATGCCTGCTTGAAGGCCATTAAAACCAGCAAGCATATTAGTAGCATTACTTGTTCCAATTATTGCTATAGGAATTAATATTAAAGGATAAATTAAGCCTATATTTATCATGCCTACAAAAGGTAAAGTTATAGTAGAAACACCAGCATTTACAGCTATTAAAGGAATAGCTCCTAAAAGAGGAAGAATAGCCTGAGTACTTTTTTTAAGTCCCCTCCTTTTAAGTTTTTCAAATTCTCCTTTGCCTTCTTCTCTATGTTTCATAAGAGTAGTTAATTCATCAAGAACACCTATAAAGGCAATGATTATCATAGTTGTTACTGCAGCCATCATTTGCAGAAGATCATTTGCAGACATACTTTTAATTATGAAAGTTTGACCGAAAATATATACAAATATACCAACTATGAAACCGAACATTACTGGAGGAGCCCCCATTTCAGCAACTTTGGGTTTTCCAGGTTTCATTTGATCATATCCAATAATACCTTCTAATTCTAATATTTTGATAAATTTAGGTGTGAACCAATAAGTACAAATGAAGGAAAGTAAAACAGGTATCAAAACAGAAAGAAACAACCCCATTATACCCACCCTTTATTTTGTTCTATAGCCGAATAATTGTATTTGTAAATTTTAATATTACTTCCATATCCAAGAATGCTCGAAATATCTAAAGGTGTAGGCGAAGCATAAACCAAATCATACCCAGGTATCTTTTTATCAAGTAAATAAAGATGGACAAAGAGTGTATCCTTTGTTCTATAAGGTATATTTAATATACCCCCTTTCATAGTTAGAGCACATGCAGGAAAAGAAGGAAGTTCAGTTGAATTTAAATCATAACATCCTTTACCTATTTCACATATGCATTTATATGTAAATAACTTTGTTGCCCCTGTTTTTATATTTACAATTTGAGCAATAGGTTGCCCACTATTATTTGAGTTAAAAGGTAAGAGTACTCTCATTATTCTTGTTTCATTTCCTTTGTAAATTGCTCCTCCATATGTAAAATCATCGAGAACTTCAGGCCATCCATTCATTGCTTCTAATAAATACAATTTGTCAAATTCTGAATATGCACCCAAAGTATTAGGTATTATGCCTTTGTTTGTATCCTTTAATGAAAAAACGGAGAAATATGCTTCTCTGTTAAGAGTTTCGCCTTTCTTAAGATTACCAGTTAAGTTACTTAAACTACCTAATCTTGATATTTGATAAAATTTAGGTACATCCTCTGATATTATAAAAAGATAATCTGGTCTTTTATATGCATTTAAATACATTAAAGTTTCACTATTATTGTGAGCATTAAAGAGATATCCTCCTATATCGTGATCTCTTTCAACATAAACATTTCCAGGATCTACTACTGTAGCTCTTTCTCCAATAGTTTGTACTATATATCCATAATCCCACCAATGTGTAAAAACAGCATCTTTGGGTGTATTTTCTCTTACCCATTCAAGGGCATCATAGTAACTTTGAAGACCAGGATAAGAATTAGCACTGCTAATCCACATATTATAACATGTAAAGCCTATTGTAAATATAGCAATTCCATATATAACTAAAGAGCCTATATTATTTTTGAATTTATTATCAATAACTTCTGAAATTGCTTTAGTTCCATAAGCTGCCATAATAGCTGCAGGGAAAGCTAAGACAAAGAAGAGTCTTATAGCTCCATTAGCAGCTATAGTAGAAATCATAAACCAAAATAAAATTAGAATATTACGAGAATTCATTTTATCTAAAACTTCTTTATTTCTAAACTCTTTGAAGAGTACATAAATTAAAGTAACTCCAAAAATTAAATAATAAAGCCATTGCCACTTGAACAAAGCACTTAAGTTGTAAAGAACTCTATTTGAATAAGAAAGATTTTCAAAAACAAGAGCACAAATAAACATAACAAAAGCTATTGTAAGTAATTTAGCATTTTTTAAATCTTTAACTTCTCTGTAAAACATAATTATTCCGCTTATGAAAAAAAGTAAGAAAGTTGTTCCTATAGTCCATAAAGAAGCATTAGCCCCAGTTAAAAGATAAATAGGACTTATAAAAGATATACCAAAAGTACCCCACCATCCTCTAACTCCGAAGAATTCTGGAGGTTGATTTTCACTTACACTTTGACCAAATCTTGTTGTACCAATAGGTGTTTCAAGTCTTTCAATTGCAAAACTTATTAAATCAGTTAAAAATCCAGGTATAATTATTGAAGCAATGATTCCTACTATTGTTAAAGCAATTATACCTGCTCCGAGTTTGAAAAGTCCATCAGGTATTTTTTCAAAATTTTTAGGTTTTTTGATAAACACAGCTATTAAGCCTAAGAATAAAGCTACTAAAGGTATTCTATATTGCATATTCCCTAATATTTCTATTATATTATAACCATACTTAGTTGTTAATAATGAAGTAGCCCCAACTAAAGTAAAGAACCATATACTAAAAACTATTAACTTATTTTTATTTAATTTTTGTAAGACTATCTCAGCAATTATTAATCCAGAAATAAACATATTAGTAAAAAAGAAAAGTCCAGAAGTCCACATTGAAAGACCTGTAAATATTCCACCTAAAATAGCATAAAGATATAACTTCCAATCTCTTTTATTCATTTCATAAGCCTTTACGAAAAATAGAATACCTAAGATCATGAAAGGAAGAAATAAAGGTTCTTTTTCAAGAAAGCCAGCCATGGTTCTAAAGAAAATTGCTTGCGAAAAAGCTAAAAAGCCAGTTGATAATAAAGCAAGGTAATCATCTTTTAGAATTTCTTTAGATAGAAAGAAAAAAGCTATAAGTCCAATTATAAGACAAATAGGAGCATAATAAGATCCTATATCAACTATATTTATATCTCTATTGAACATTCTTGCAATTTTGAGAGCCCACCCAGCAACATAGACAGTTCCAAGATTTTCAGAACGTGCGTCAAAACCATTAGGATAATATCTTAAAGTATCATTATCTGGAAATTTATTATCAGCTACATCTTGAGCAAGTCTATAAAATAAATAAGGGTCATCAGGACTAATTAAATACTTATGTTCTAAATGAGGAACATTTTGTATTCTAGATCCAAATGCTAAAAGTAATATTATACTTAAAGTTAAGTAAACGAACCATGATTTATGTTTTTTTACAAATTCTATTATTTTATCCAAATCAATATTTATCTCTTCATTTGTTTGCAAATTACTTTCTTCTTCCATTATGCCCACCCAATAATCCAAGGTGTTACGCTCACTTCTAATAAAGCTCCAATAATTAAAAGTAATGAAGCTAAAGCAATTAAATCAAGTGAATCTAATAGAATATCATAGAAACGAGGGTCTTTATAATCTCTTCTTATCACTGCAGCAGAGATGATCCCCCCTGCTACGGCACCAAAAAAATAAGCACTTAATTCTGGAATTCCATGAATTAAGTATCTAAGTAATCCTAAAGAACTTACTTGAAAATAATTAGTCAACAAAGTTATACCAGTAACTTGGCTTATAGTAATCAACTTAGTTTTAATAAAATTACCCATGGCTACAGATAATATAGAGGAGTTCCAAGCTAAAATGAAAATAGCTCCAGCTCCATAGAGGAATGAAAAAAGTATTGCAAAAAGAAGTACTTTAAAGTTATTTACTAATATAATTTTGAATCCCTCTTCAGCCGAAACTACTTTCATAGTGCTAGAAAAAAATCCATTAGGTCCTAAAATACTTTCTATAGTTTCTATTTGTTTTTCAAAGAAAAGTTTAGCATAACTATCTGGAAGAAAGATATAAGCTATCAAAAAGCATATAAAAAATCCTGTGAATAAAAAAGCAAAATCATAGAAAACATCCATATGATCCTTTATAAGAGGCATTTTTTTACTTTTTAAATATTCAATATCTTCTTCTTCCTCTTGGACTAAAACATTTATCATAAGGGGCAAAGCAGCTAAAGAAGTTAAGAATATTATAGATAAGCTAGGATCTGAAGGAAAGATGAAATAACCAAGCACTATAGCTATAACTGCATATAAAATGCCTAGAATTATCATAGCTATAGGATTTCTCCTAGCAGTTTTGGGAGTTATTATACTTTCTAAAACCATATAAAACTTTAATAAACTGAAGCATTAAATATATTTTGTTATTTGAAGAAAAATGTAAATTTATAGGGCAAAAATTAATAATTACTATTATCTTTTCAAATTTATGGGTATTAACCTTAAACCATTATTAGAAGTAAAAAGTATATCTTTCCAAGAAATATATGGAAAAAAACTTGCTGTAGATGCTTATAATGTTATTATGCAATTCTTAAGCACTATTCGTTTTCAAGATGGAAGACCTTTACAAGATTCTAAAGGAAATATAACTTCTCATTTGAGTGGTCTTTTTTATAGAAATATTAATCTTTTAAAAGAGAATATAAAACCTTGTTATGTTTTTGATGGTTTAAACAAACCCTTTAAAGCTGAATTAATTGAAGAAAGAATTAAGCGTCGCAAAGAATCTGAGGAAAAATATAAATCTGCTTTAGAAGAAGAAGATTATGAAAAAGCTTCTCTTTATGCTTCTCAAACTGCTTCTCTTACCCCAGAAATTATTCAAGAATCTAAAGAATTTTTAGAAGCTATAGGTCTTCCTATTGTTCAAGCAAATGGAGAAGGAGAGGCAATGTGTGCTCTTATGGCTAAACAAAATTTAGTCTTTTCAGCTGCTTCCCAAGATTACGATGCTCTTCTTTATGGCTCACCCTTTCTTATAAGAAATTTAAACATAACAGGTAAAAGAAAACTTCCTAAGCAGAAAGCTTATGTAACTATTTCACCCGAATTAATTAACTTAAATGAAAATCTTAAAAGATTAGGCATCTCGCAAGAACAATTAATAACTCTTGCTTTAATTATGGGAACCGACTTTAATCCTGGTATAAAAGGTTTTGGCCCTAAGAAAGCCTTAGATTTAGTTAGAAAATACCCCTCTTTTGAAAGAGCTATAAAAGAAGTTAATTGGGATTTTGAAATACCTGCTGATAAGCTCTTTAATTATTTTATGAACCCTCCTGAAAATCCACCTAAAAAACTTGAATGGGGAAAAATTGATGAAGAAAAAATTCTAAAAATAATGGTAGATAAGCATGAATTTTCTGAAGAAAGAATCATAAGTCAACTTAATATTTTGAAAGTTGAAAAAAAGCAAACTGATCTTGATAAATGGATTTGATCTTTCATAAGGCATAAAAAAGATAATTTTCTGTAATTAGATATGGATCTTCTTATAACTCAACCTTGTGGAGTAGATGATTCTTATCAAATATACCCTAAAGAAAGGGTAAAAATAATTTTAGACAAAGCTGAAAAATTACTAAAAGAAAAAAATTATAAGATAATAATAAAGACTAATGATATGTTATTAGCTGAAAAAGAAGGTAAAAAAGTAACTTTGTTTAAATCTGGAAGATTGCTTCTTAGAGGTAATAAAGAAGAAAATATTGTTAAAGAAATGGCTAATGAAATTTATGAATGTATGCAGAGGGATTAATTTGATAGTAATTAAGTATGGTGAAATATGGTTAAAATCTCCTGCAGTTAAAAGGAAATTTGAAAATATCTTAATATACAATATATCCAAAGCTCTTGAAAGTAAAAATATTAACTTAAAAAATATATTTAGAGAAGAATCAAAAATTTACATAAATTCTGATGATGAAGATAAAATTTTACCTTTATTAAATAAAATATTCGGGATTGTTTCTTATGCTAAAGTTAATTTGGTCGAAAAAAATATTGAAGCTATAAGAAAAAGTGCTTATGAAATTTATAAAAAATTATCTGCAAATTTAATTAAAACTTTTAGAATAACAGCCCATAGATCTGATAAGAATTTTAATATGACATCTCAAGAAGTAGCTATTGATGTAGGTGCTTTTATAGTTAAAATGACAGGAGCTAAAGTTAAACTCAACGACCCTGATATTAACATTAATATAGCTATTGAAAAAGAAAGAGCTTATATCTTTACTCATACTTACGAAGGTTTAGGAGGCCTTCCTATAGGTTGTGAAGGAAGAATTGTTTGTATTCTAAAAGGAAGAAAAGAAGATTTATTTAATGCTTTCTTATGTGCTAAGCGAGGAAATTTCATAACCTTTGTAAGTGATAAAAAAGATGAAAGTTCAAATAAAGCTTTTATTCAAGTCTTTGAAGAATATTATTTTTGCAAAGATAAGTTAAATTTAATAAGTTTAGATGAAATAAATAAGGAGAATTTAGCTAAAGTATGTAAAGAAGTTAATGCCAATATAATTGCTTCCAATGAATTAAATTGGGATCTTTTTTCAAATGAAGACTATGTTTTAATTATGCCTACTTTACCTTTTGAATCGTGGGAAGTAGAAACTTTAACTAAAAAATATTTCGGATGATATTATGGCAAAAGATGATGATTCCCTTTCAAAGTATGCTCCTGCAATAATAATTGCCTTTATTTTACTTTTTACTTTCATTTATTTATTGCAAGTTTATCCTGGGGAAAGAGCTATGGCTTTATCTGGAAATCCTTCAGGTAATACTATTGAAATTATTAATGGAGCTTTTGTACCTAATGAAATTAAAATTCACAAAGGGGCTTCTATTACTTGGATAAATAGAGATAAAATAGATCATCAAATAATAGGAATGGATTTTCAAAGTGGGATTTTAAAACCAGGAGGTATGTTTACTCAAAAATTTAATGAAGTAGGAACTTATGTTTACAATTGTAATATTCATCAAAATGAATATGGCAAAATCATAGTTAGTTAGTGATTTTTATGAATGATGTAAGAAATGATTTTCCCTTTTTAAAAAGGAAAATTAATGGTAAAGGTATAATTTACTTAGATTCAGCTGCTACAAGTCAAAAACCTAAGGTAGTTATCGATGCTTTGGTTGATTTTTATAATAACCATTGTGCCAATATTCATAGGGGCGTACATAAACTTTCTCAAGAAGCTAGTTTAATGTATGAAGAAGCTCGTGAAAAAGTAGCTAAATTTTTAGGAGCTTCAAGCAAAGAAGAAATAATTTTTACAAGAAATACTACAGAGGCTATAAATATAGTAAGTCATGGACTAAACTTAAAGAAAGGGGATGAAATACTTGTTTCTGAAATGGAGCACCATAGTAATATAGTCCCTTGGCAAGCTTTACAAAAAGCAATAGGTATTAAACTTAAATTTATACCTGTAGATAAAGAAGGAAATTTAGATTTAACTTTTGTGGATAAAAATTTATCTGAAAAAACTAAACTTATTAGTATAACTCATGTAAGTAATTTTTTAGGTGTTATTAATCCTGTTGAAGAAATAGGAAAAATAGCTAAAGAAAAGGGAATAAAGTTTATGATTGACGGAGCTCAAAGTGCCCCTCATATGTCAATTGATGTTAAGAAATTAAAGTGTGATTTTTTTGCATGTTCTTCTCATAAAATGTGCGGTCCTACTGGCATAGGAGTTCTTTATGGAAAGAAAGAAGCTCTTCAAGAAATTTCACCTCTTATTAATGGAGGAGATATGATTTCTTCAGTTAGCTATTATGATTATTCTCTTAACAAACTTCCTTGGAAGTTTGAAGGAGGTACTTCAAATATTGCAGATGGTTATGCTTTTGGAATTGCTTTAGATTATCTTTCAAAATTAGGTATGGATACAATTCAAAAGCATGATCAAAAATTAGTTAAATATACTCTTGGGGAAATTCAGAAAATTAAAAATGTAGAAATTTATGGTCCTATGGATGCTAATAAAAGATGTGGATTAATTGCTTTTAATCTTAAAAATTTTAATCCTCATGATGTAGCAGCTATCATGGATGAAAAAGAAAATATAATGATTAGAAGTGGTTTTCACTGCGTTGAACCTATGCATAAAAAATTAGGTTTAAATGGAAGTGCCAGAGTTTCATTTTATTTATATAACACTTTTGAAGAAATAGATAAATTTTTAGAAGTTTTAAAATATATTTCAAAATAAACTTCATAGGGGTTGCAAATGGAAAGAAAATATGACTTTGAAAAAATGAAATATTGGTTAAAGCTTTCAGGTCTTTTTGATGAGATTAAAGATTCTAAAGCTTTTGAAACCTTTGTTCTTAAAAAAGGAGATCAGGAAATTTTCTTAAGAAGTGATGGTAAATATCTTATTAAAGGTAAAAAAGATAATATTATTAATACTATTTCTAAAGTAGTTTTGCCTGCTAAATTATGTAACAAATGTAATTCAAGTATAATTGAATGTTCAAGTTTAAGATGTAAACAATGTGAAGATTTGATATGTGTAAAATATACTGATAGCTTAGAAGCTAGAGAAATAATAAAATTTTTTGATAAGGAAAGTCATTTAGTTTTAGAAAAACTCATAAATATTGTTGATAAATTTAAAAAAGAATGTGAAGATTTAGAAAGAGATACTTTCTTAGATGAAGTTTCATCTGTAGATTTTTTATCTATTGATAAATTAATTCTTTCAATTCTTTTGAATAGTAAGAATCCAAATGAACTTTCAAAAGGCTTAATTCTTTTAGGTATAAAAGAAAATTTAAAAGATGCTTTTGATGTTTTAATCTCCATTGGTAAAAAGGGGATTAAAAAACAAGATAGAGACCTTTTAGCTAATGTAAGAAATAAATTCATATCAGCCTTTAATTTAATTAAAAATTATGACGCTATTAGTGCTGTAAACATAAAGGAAGATTATAAACTTATTAAAAAGAATGAAAATGAAATAGTTAAAATTGCTGATGCAGGATATAATATAGTAAAATTATTAAACAAACCTTTTTCTTTTATTAAACAAGATGATAAAGTTTGAAAGAGATGAAACTATAAAAGAAAAAATAAAAGATATAGTTGAAACTCTAAATTTAGATCACATTGATTTAAATCGTTTAAGTTGCGTAAGAAGTAAAGGCAGTGGGGCTAAAAGAACTATTGCTCGTTGTTATGCTTTATCTAAAATATGGCAATTATCTTTAAATCTTCAAGCTCATTATATAATCGAAATAATTTCAGAAAAATATGATAGATTAAGTGAAAGTGAAAAGACCAAAGTTCTAATGCATGAATTATTACATATACCTTTCTCCTTTGGTGGGGGCTTTAAGCATCATGATTATGTAACTAATAAAAGAATTGATGAGTTATATGAAAAATATAAAAAAATAAAGAATTTTTTAAAATTTAGATTATAGGTGATTAAATGAACTCTTTAGGATATAAAAAAGATAACTTGGAATTAGAATTAGATAATTTAATAAATGAAAGATTAGGCTGTGAAATTAAAACTTATAAAAATTTAGAAAAAAGTGGAAAAGAGAGTTATGAATTAAAAAGAATTGGATCTTCTTATTATCTTAGAAAAATCTCAAGCTCAAAGACTATTTTTGAAATTAATTTGAATGAAAACATTACTGGAATTGTTAAAGATTCCTTAGAAAATGAAATTCTTCCTGAAAGTTTATGTGAAATTTTCATAAAAGATTATTTATCTTTTAGATCTGAGAACATTCTCATTTATATCTTTCCTGAAAAAGAAGGAAAATTCAATTCAGAAAAAAGTATATTTGAACCAACTATTTATCGCTTTGAGAAAAAGATAGATGATGAAACTCATTCAATTTTTCCCCTTTTTATAGGAGTTCATCAAAAATTAAGTAAAAAATATATTGAAAAATTAATCAAAAATTATTTTGATTCTTCTAAGATTAATAGTTACATAAATGAATCTAATAATATAATTGTCCTTGATAAAGAAAAAATTGAAGTTCTTTATTTTAAAAGTTTAGATTCTTACTTAAACCAGCCCTTAGAAATATTAAATATTTCTTTAAAAGATCCAATAGTCTTTAGTGACGGAGATGAATTTTTCTATAATGCCTCTATTTTGAATTCTTTCTCAGATATAATTAATAAATATCCTACGATTGAAAAATTCATAGATGAATTATTTTATAGCAAAAAAAGTTCTTTTATTAAACAGCAACTTTTGAATCAAAAAGGTCTTTTAGATATAAGAATATATGAAGATAAAATTGGATTATATTATATGAATTTAAATTTTATTAGAAAAGATGGTAAAATTTATGGAATTACTTATAATGACTCATTAGACATATTAAATCTTGAAGAAATTAACAAATCTGAAATAGGTGAATTACCCCCAAGTTTTAAAGAATATCAAAGAAAGTTACAAATTAATCAATTGTAAACCATTCTTTTAATTTTTCATCTTCTAATTTTAATAATCGTGTTCTTAATCCAGCATCAAGATATCCCCAAGAAATATTCAAAGCTTCAAAAGCAGAAACTAAATCTTCTTTTTCTAAAAAATGAGAAGTATCCTTAAAGTATGCTTTAGCCATTAAAAGAAGATCATCACCTTTAGAATCAATAGCATATATTTTTGGAAGAGCTAAATCTAACTTTTCATAAAATCTCTTTATTTCCTTTCTTAATTTTTCAACAATTTCTTTTTCATTCAAAGCGGGGTAAGGGAGTTGAACCCCTCTATTCCGCTCTGCAGGCGGACGCATAACCGATCTGCCAACCCCGCTTATACTTAAAATAAAAATTAAATGATTTTTAAATTTTCTTTAATTTTTGTCCATCCGCTGTATCATCTACATTCCAGCCCAATTTCTTAATTTCTTCTCTTATTCTATCAGCTTTAGCCCAATCTTTTTGTTTTCTTGCTATTTCTCTTTCTTTGACCAAATCCATAATTTCATCAGGTATTCTTAATCTTTCATAATTAATTACTTTGAATACGGTATCTATTTTGTTCATAAAATCTATAACTTCTTGGGCATTTTTTGAATTCATTTCTTTTTTATCCATCATAATATTTATTTTCTTTACAAAATCATGAATAATAGTCCATGCTTTAGGTGTATTTAAGTCATCATCCATTACCTTTTCAAATTCTTTAAGAGTTAAAGCAATAATTTTAGGTATATTTTTATTGTATTCAACTTCGGCCTTATACTGATCTAATCTTTGCATGAATTCTACTAACTTTTTCAAACTTATCTCAGCATTTTTAAGAGCTTCAAAAGTAAAGTTAATTTGACTTCTATAATGAGCATTTAAAAATAAGTACTTTACTGCAAGAGGATTATATCCTTTTTCTATTATATCTCTAAGAGTATAAAAATTTCCCAAAGATTTAGACATTTTTTGCCCGTTTACCATTAAAAACCCATTATGAATCCAAAAATTAACCCATTTTTTTCCAGTTACCCCTTCTGTTTGAGCAATTTCATTTTCATGATGAGGAAAGATAAGATCCTCTCCTCCAGAATGAATATCAAAGTGTTCTCCTAAATATTTAGTGCTCATAGCTGAACATTCTATATGCCAACCAGGTCTTCCGTTACCGAGCTCCGTTTCCCAATAAGCATCTCCATCTTCAGGATCCCAAGCTTTCCATAAAGCAAAGTCATGAGCATCTTCTTTAGTGTAACTATCTTGTTTAACTCTAGCTCCTGCTTTAAGATTTTCAAATTTAATTCCAGATAATTTGCCATATTTTTTGAAACTTGATATCTTATAATAAATAGAGCCATCTTCTCCTATGTAAGCATGACCTTTTTCCATTAATTTTTTGATCATAGTTACCATATCATCTATATGTTCTGTAGCCTTTGGTATAATATCAGGAGGATCTATTTTCATGGAAGCTAAATCTTCGAAGAAATAAGGAATATATTTAGCTGTTAACTCTCTGAAATTTATTCCTTCCTTTTTTGCTCCAGCTATTATTTTATCTTCAATATCAGTTATATTAGAAACATAAATCACTTTATAACCTTTAAATTTAAGATAATTTCTTAATAAGTTACTTTGAGTTTCTTTAAGAAAGTTACCTAAATGAACATAGGTATAAATAGTCGGCCCACAAGAATAAAATCTTACTTCTTTATCATAAATAGGTCTAAATAATTGCTTTTTTCTCCCCATTGTATTAAAAAGTCTCAGAGCCATATTTTCACTTTTAATAACTTTAGGGGCTCAGCTAAGCTACCCTGCTCCTCACAGTTTCCTCAGAGGGTGTCATTCACTAAGCCATCTGCCCCAATTTATTCAATTAACTATACTTTAAAATATTTATCTTGTTTTTATTTATAATATGGAATGGTATCTAAAATTTGGCTTTTTTGGATTATTAATTGTAATAAGTACTCTTTATACCATGAATTATTATTTTGATTATATGATTAAAAGCAAAGATTTAGTTCTTTCTGGAGTTTATAATTATAAGACACCTCCCTTACCTAATTTAGCTGTTATGTTTTTCTTCACTGGTGTTTCTGGTTATATTACAACCAAATATTTTTATGAAAAGTTCAAAGATAAGAAAACTATAAAAGCTAAAAGAAAATAATTGAACTTATGGAAGAACCTAAAAGTATGGATGAATGCTCTTTTTTTACTAGAAGAATTTTAGATGGCACTGGTACTAAAGTAACTGCTTGGGTCTATAAAGGACAAAAAGTAGTTAATATTAAATATGAATGTTCCGCTTGTGGTCATAAAGGAGAACTTACTCAAGAATATAAAAAACCTATAACCTTTAATTGTCAGAAATGTGGGGTTGAAATAGTAGTAATGCCTCTTAAAAGTAAAATTAGAGGCGCTAAAAATAAATAATTTTTATATACTTAAATTAGAAATTACTTCACTTGAGTTAATTGTTGAAGAATTTTTGGGTATGCTTGTATATCTTAATGTTAAAATGTCTCCTTCTTTAGGAAGGTAAGTTTTAAGATCTTTTATTTCTTCAACACTTAGACCTGTTCCTTTGTAAATTTTCCATTCCTGCCTTTCTGTTTTACAATAGCTATTTATACATTTTATAGAACCATCCTTTTCAAAGGATATTTCGCTAATGTACCCAGCTAAAGAAGAAATAAAATCCATATCCTTGTATATCTTTATATTTTCCCTATAGACCATATTAGGCATTCCAAAATCTACTTCTAAAGTTATGGTAGATTTTTTAGTGAATAAAGATGTACCCGTGACAAATATAGACCCTAAGAAGATTAAGATTAAAACTATAGTTATTATTTTATTTTTATCAATCTTGAAGTTTTTTAAATCCATATCAATTTAAAATTAAATTTATCTTTAAATGTTTTTTGTAGTTCTAAGTAAATTTTATAAATAAGAATATCTACTACTTGGAGATAACTTTTAAATATCTTTAATTGAAGTTAAAATCGAAAAGTTTATAAATAACCTTTGTTACTTTTAAGTAACAAAAAGGTGATAATTATGACATCATCTGAAGGTAGTAATAAATCATATACCATTAATCTCGAACAAAATGAATTAGTTACTAGAAATCGTGAGAAACTTTTAGATACTATTTTGGGATCACATGAAATTGAATGTGAAGATAATTCATATATTTCTTTAAAAAATCTCTTAGATGGGAGTATAACAGATAAGGAGAAGTTAAAAGTTATTGTCATAGATTTATATGATGGAGAATTACCTTCTGATTTTGATCCCGATTGTATTTATTATAAAAGTGATAAATTTGATCCTGAGAAAGTTCGACAAATCATTGAACAAGTTATTACATGGGGTAATGATGAAACTGATCTCTTAAGAAGCGAACTTAACCAATTAAAGGGAAATTGTGAAATTTCTAGAGAGGTTTATGGTGCTGATGAATCTTTAGCTGATAGAGAAGAAAAGTTAAACACTAGAGAAAAAGAATTAGCAAAAAAAGAACAAGAATATCAACAAAAACTTAGTGACTTAGAGAATTATTACGCAAACTATGATGAGTCACTATCTAATAGAGAAAAAGAATTAACTTCTAAAGAAAAAGCTTATAATACAAAACTGGAAGAATTAGTAAATAGAGAAAAATATATATCAGGGAAAGAAGAAGAATTGAAAAAAAGAGAAGCTGAATTAAAAGAATACGGAAAAAAACTTTATAATGAAGCAGAAGGAATATATAAAGACCTTAAAGAAGAATTATTAAAAATGGAAAAATCACAAAATAGACAAAAGCGTAATAACCGAAAAGTTTATAAATAGGTATAATCACTATTTAGTAATTAAAAATCAATAGGGGTGATTTAATATGTCTAATAGAACGGGTAAAAAAGGTTCAAGTAGTAAAAAAATTGGAAATAACATTAATAAAATTGGAGAGAAAATTAGTAAGCTTGGACAGCTCGTAAATGAGACTAGCAGCCTAGGACTCACAATTGATAGATCCCCAAATTCTAAAAATGATAAAAATCCTTCTTCAGATAGATCTAATCCGGTAAAATATGATGGTTTTGCTAATGGTAAAGAATATTATACATTAATAAGTGAAAGTAGTAGTGAGGATACTTACCTTAATAAGTATAGTGTTAAAAAAGATAAAAAGGGGAGTAATGAAGGTCAACCACTATTTGGATCATCTAAAGGGTTTAAGCTACCAAAAAACGCTAGACCTACCATTGAAACTTTGTTAAAGGAGATGATTAGACCAGAAAGCTTATGTGAAAATTTAATTAATAATAGCTTATATTCTTATAGTAATGAAGAATCAAAAAAATCAATAACAATTATGCCTTTAAATGCTACCGATGGTGAATTCAAAAATGAAACATATATGCCAAAGGTATATAAAATTCTAGTTACAGATGATACAGATCTAAATAAAAATTTTGATGAAAGGATAATTAATGAAAATTACATTTTAATCGGAGCATATAAGAAGGAATTAGTTGAAAAAAAGAATAGTACTGAAGGAGATATAAGAAAAATAGCTGTTAATTATTTGAAGGAATACGATGAAAGTCTGAAAAACAATGAAACGTCTAATGCTTTTAAAAATAGGCAATTGGTATTATTTAAATGGGGTAGAGGTGTTGAGATAAAAGATATGGATAGTGACGAATATAACTATTTAAGAGACTATTTGGATACTTTTATCAAAAATTATCAAACTAAGAAATCTCAAACTTCAGAACCCGTAACTCAACCTTCAGAAACTCCTGCATCTCCTCAGCCATCTTCAAATCTAGAATCTAAAACTCTAGAATCTGAAATTAAAAGTGGAGAAACAAAGGATTATGATGTCCTTTTTAATGAATTAAAAACAGAGCTTAATAAGTCAAAGGAGCAATATTCTAATTTAGAAAAGAAAATAGAAGAAATCACAAAGTTAATGCTTTTAACAGAGGGATATAAAACTTCAACAGAGAATCAGCTGAAAGCCCAATCATCTCAACCTCAAACAAATCCATCTTTAGAAACTCTATCATCTCAATCCCAAACAACTTCACATAAACCTCCTGTTATACATCAATTACCTTCAGAAAAACCTACTCAATCCCAAACAACTCAACTACCTAAAAAATCAATATCCGAGTACATCTTGAACGAACTAACGAAAAGTAATGGATCATATGTGATAACTTATAAACTTATAAATAACGAAAGTAACAATAAAGATTATGATATAGTTTGTAAATTCGATTTCAAAGAAGGTAAAAAAGTAGTATCAACATCTGATGGAAACTATGATAGTGAATATATAAGATTTATTAGTACACTTGAGACTGCTCTTGGTAATTATTATGAATCAGAAAGAAGAAAAGATTATCAAAACCCCTTTGGCAAAGTTTTTGAAGCATTAAAGGAAAACGAAGGTCTTAAAAACCAACTTAAAGACATAGATGTAAAATCTGTAAATATAAAAATAGGTAAATTTGAAAATAGTGAAGATTATTACATAAAGGATTTATACATTGAAAGAGATAACTCAGGATTTTTCGGATTTTTCAGAAAGCTCTTTGGAAAAGGTTATCTTAAGCTTGATCATAGATATGTGGAGAAGGAAAAAGGTAGATATAGAGATGAGCTTTATTTCGAAAATGTTAAAAGAGATATAGCAGAAAACTATATAAATACAGGACTTGAAGGTTATCAAAGAAATTTATTCGAAAATTTAACATCATCTCAGTCTTCAGGATCTACTCAATCTCAAACAACTCAACCATCTCAAAATCAAGAACAAATAAGGATGCCTATAGTAGGATAGTTATTACGAGTTACAAGGAAAATGGGCGTAAACTCCTTCATCTTTTCGTCAAAAGACATTAGATGAAATTGAGCCTGTTGAGTTAAATGTTGAAGATACCTCTACTTGGGACTAATTAGAAAAAACACTTAATCTAAAGGAGTAGTACATAAAATAGTCTACATAGCTAATATAATAATACATATCTTTCATTAACAACTCAAACAGAAACTAAGAGAATACTTCAATTCAAAGGGAGACTAAATCTCACAATTACTTTTTAATCTTTTTTTTTAAAAAAGTTACTTTTTTAATTCTTGATGTTCTTTAATTATCTATAAAAAAATTAGGTATTGTGATTTAAAATGGTAGTTTTTACTGCTTTAGGAGGAATATTTCCACCCATATGGGAGGACATAAAATCAGCTCTTGTTTCTACTTCTCCAGATATAGCTCCTTATGTTGGAAATTATATTGTTTTACTTGTTGTCTTTTTTATAATTGTATTTATAATATTTAGACAAAGGATTGTCCCTGATCTTCTTAATATAAGAGAAGGAACTCAATTGAATTCTGCATCTTTTATATTCTCTTTAGCTTTCACTTTACTAGTATTTTTTTCTGGTGTTTTAAAACCTTTAGCAGCCTATTCCGCAACAATTATTTTACTTTTAATAGTTCTTTTAATCGTTTACGGAATTATGAAACTCATTGGAAGAGCAGGAGGAATTTCAAGTGGAAGAACCCCAGGTGGAGGTGGTGGAGGAGGGCATATAACTATAGAAGAAGTTGAAAGACGAGAAAAAGAAACTGAAAAAGATGTCAAAAAGATTAGAGAAGATGAAGGTCGAATTAAAAAGGGTTTTAATGCTCTTAGAGGTCATTTAGCTGATTTTGCTAATTCTGTTAAATCAGGTGGTTATAGAAAAGAAACACATAAAAAGATAGAAGAGAAAGCTAAATTAATTGAGAATGATATAAGTATTCAATTTAAAACAGTTAGAGGAATTGAAAAATATTTTGATGATTTAGAGAAAAATTTGCACCCCCGTCTTAAAGAAGAAGCAGAGAAATTAAAAAGCCATATTGTATGGGCCCGTAGAAGCTTATGGTCTTATGAAAGTCAACTTAAAACTAATGTTAGAAGATTTTTATCAACAAATAATTATAAGGGTTTAGAAGAATTTATTAAGCAGATTACAACTGATCTTGAAACTTGCGAAGCAGTAATTTATAATGAAATAGTTCCACAACTTGAAAGAATATCCAAAGAAAGCGAAAAAGCTTTTGAGGAAGAGAAAGAAAAAAGATTAAATGTTGCGCTTGCAAATCAAAAAGAATTTCTAAGCACCTTAAATGCTACTAAAGGTATAATTACAGTAACAATAAATAAAATTAACGAATTTAAGGGAAAAACAACCATTGATTTAAGTAAACTTAGTGGAGAGTTTGAAGAAATTTCAAATAAGACTCTCGAATTGAGTAAGAAAAATGAACTATCTAAGGAAATACAAGTAAAATTAAGTGGATATCATAAAACTTTTGAAACAACATTTAAATTGTCATCTATCTCTAGTAAAGATGATTTTGTTAATTTTTTAGAAAACTTCAGACTTTATATTAGAGAAATTTTATTAAACATAAATGGAAAGATTAAAGGATTACACGAATTGAGATCTCAATTAAAATCTGATGTAGAATCAGTAAGCATAGAGGAAGTTATAGATGCTGAAAAAGAGTATTCTGAAACTATAAAAACATCTGAAAAAATTAAAAAGGGAATTGAACATGTGAAAAATTTATCACAATCTTTAACGATTGGTGATCTTGAAGGAAAAAAGAAAAGTCTTGAAACGCTTTCTCTAATAAAAAAAGAGTTAGATACTTTGGAATCTCATAGGGTACAATTTGTGGAGCTCATTAAACTAGTTAATGCTTTCAAAAACAAGGTTCAAGAAACTGCTGAACCCACCTTTCTTGACATTCTCAGACTACATATTAATTTTATTTGGAATAATCTTCAACGCTTACCTGACGCACCCTCCGAATTAGGACACATAAGAGAGGGACTCATAAAATCATTTCAGGTGAATATATGGCAAAAATTGATAGCCTTTAGAAAAGGAGCATTAAAGTTTAAAACTCTTAAAAAATTTATTTATAGTTTTAAAAAATCAATTTCAGACGCTGAATTGGAAGTTAAAAACTTATATAAATCCTAAAAATCTGAAGTAAAATATGGCAGAATCATTTTTAATTCGTGGAATAGAAACTTTGAAAGAAATAGGCTTCTTTGATTTTTTCCTTCCTTTCCTACTTTTCTTCTCTATCATTTATGGAGGTCTTGAAAAAACAGAAATTTTTGGCAAAGGAAGAAGAGATATCAATTCTATTGTTGCTTTTTCAATTGCTCTTTTAGCTTCCACTACAGGAGTAGTTATTAAAGCTTTTGGAAAATTTGTCCCTTGGGTAGGCTTCATTGCTTTAGTTGTAGTTTCTTTTGTTATGATTCTCGCTTATATTCATGGGGATTTCTCTTCACTTTTAAAAAATCCCTTCTTTATAGCTCTTGGCTTTACCCTTTCAATTTTAGGACTTTTCCTTGCTCTTTTCTTTGCTCTCGGATGGAATGTAAAACTCAGAGAAATGGGTTTTACTGATTTAGATATGTTTTTAACTATAATCTTCTTTATAATAATGGTATTTGTCTTTGTACCTAAGTTAGCTTCAAAGATGAAGCCATCAAAAGAAGATGAAAGTAAAAATAATTAAAGGTGTTAAAAATGGTAGTTAATGGTGCTACATCGGCAGGAACTCTTCAAGAGAGCTATATATTTTCATTGTTAGTTCAATTATGGGAAGTAATGAAAGCTATGGTTCCTATGGGCATAGATCCCAAATGGTTCTGGACTGTTCTAGCTATAACTTCCTTTTTTGTTTACTTTCTATTGTTAAAAGTCCCACCCTTTTCAGAAAATAAAAGTAAATGGTGGTTTGCTGGCATAGTTGCTTTAGTTATTGCTTATTTCACTGCTAGTTCAGCTTATGTAACTGTAATTATTTCAAGATTTTTCCCAAATATAGGATTAGTTCTTATGATTGCTTTAGGATTTTTCATTTTCATGGCTTTTATAAGTGAAAATGCTCTCGCAAGTGGGAGTAAATTCCGTGCTTGGATAGGTATTATTTTATTAGGTGTTGTGATTCTCGTATCTTACTTTTCATCAGCTACTGAGTTAGTTGCAAGAGGTTTAATCCCCCAAGGATATATTTTCGGTTTTTCATTTTGGGATGTAGTCCTTTTAATAGTTATAATTTTAGTAGCCGGAGCTTTAATTAATACTTTGATACCTTCACAAGAAGGACAACAAGAAAGTGTAGTTGATAAATTTGTTAAGATATTTCAAGGAAGATAAGGTGTTATAAATGGCAACTTTAATAGAATCTTTGCCCTTTTTTTCAGATATAACTGATTTTTTTATCCCCTTTTTACTAGTTTCAGCTGTGACTTATGGTTTTTTAATGAAGTCTAAGTTCATCTCAGATAAAAGCGATCTTAATGGCTTAGTTGCTTTGGGTATAGGTCTTTTAGTTGCTATGTCAGGTGTAGCTAAATTCATAACTAAAGTAACTCCTTTATTTGCTTCTTTATTTATTATTATATTTCTAATTTTAATGGTCTTCTTATTTTTCAATATACAAGATAAGATAACTTTTGATTGGTTAGGAGAGAATAAGCCTATTGTTTTTATTTTAGTAGGTATATCTATTATCTTTGTATTTTATGCTGTTGGTTCTCTTTATGGTCCTAATTTTTATAAAACTGGAGTTGGTGGTTCAGAAGTAACTTCGCCAACTTCTGTTGATTCAGAAGGTAATCCTGTTGTTTTAGGTCCTGATACCTGTGATTTTAGTACTTTATCAGGGATGAGAGCAGTTAGTTGTATGTTAGGGCACCCTAAAGTTATAGGCACTCTTCTTATGCTCGGTTTAATGGCTGTAGCAGCCTTTTTTATAATTTATGTACCTAGCTCACCTAAAAAGTAAATTATTTTTTCATTTTTTCTACTATATCTCTGAGAGATTTAATTTCCTCTGATAAACTTGGAATTAACTTTCCCATTATTTTCTCAACAGCCATCATTTCAGTATTTACATCTTCAAGAGTTTTTTGATAAGATTCTGATTTCCCTATTAAACTCTTTGAAAGGTCATCTATTCTTAAATTGCTAGCATTAACTTGATCAGAAAGATTTTTTACCTTTTCTTCCAATTTAGCTTTCCAAGCTTCTAATCCAGCTAATTTTTCTTCAACTGTTTTCCATTTATCTTCAATTATACCTTCAATTATCCTTTGAAGTTCATCTACTACTTGTTCTACGTTTACTCCTTCTGTACTTGTAGGAGCACTTTCAGAAGGTTTAGGTGGAGGTGGTACTTCTAAAGGAGGTATTTCGTTTGTTGGTTTTTCAAGTTCAGGTATTGGAGGCACTGCTTCTAAGTTCATATCAGGTAAAGGAGGTATTTCAGGAATACTTTCCGCACCTTCAAGATTTACCGCTTCTTCAGGTGGTTGCTCCATCATCGGTTGAATGGGTGGGGCAACAGATCCTTTTATTTCAGCTTGAGTTAACGCATCTCTTATTTGAGTAAGAGAATAACCTTGGCTTTTCAAATAGCTTACTATTTGTTGATTATTATATCCTTGTGATTTCATAGTAAGAACTTGAGAAACTGGAATTCCTTTATCTTCTTCTTCAACTTTTTTTGCTCCAAATAACATAATATATACACCTCATTTTTTATTTTTAAATTTTAACATTTCATCATTAATAAGTTTAATAACTTCTTCTCTTGTTACTATCCTTGTAACATCTAACATATCTACATATTTTTCTAAAAGTTTTACATCATTTAATTTTGCCATTTGGCTCATTTCTTTAGTTATTCTTCTTATAATTTCTTTAATTTCATCTAAATCTTTTCTAAAAGCTTGTATTTCATTAGTGTTTTCCTTTATACTTCCTTTGATATCTTCTATTTTTTTAAGATAAGTTTCATCTATAATTTGTATTTTTTCTCTTACTTGTTTAAGTCTTTCTTCAAGAAGTCTGGATCTTTCACTTGATGCAGCTATCTCTTTTCTTAATTCTTCAAGCATTTCTAAAAGAGCACTAGGCGTTAAGGGTTTGTTTTTATGCACTTCTGTTTCCATTTACCTGCACCTACAAAATTATATAATCCTTAAGAATATAAATATATTTATAGAATATTTATAAAAATATAAGTTCATGCCTTAGGTGAAGCTTTGGAAGAAGATAAATGTTTTAAATATACTGTGGAACATGATGGAACTGAAACTAATTTAATAATAAATACTATAGGGTGTCCTTTCTATCCTTCTTTAGAAGATAGCGAAATAACTATGGAAAAAACTATAAATATAATTATAGAAACAGGTGCTGTTTCTACTATTACTTTTGAAGCAGAGCGTCATTATATTTATCCTTTTGAGCAAGTTGAATATCTTAATGAGATAGCTAATCTTTTTACTTACCTTATAAAAGAGAAAGATATTCTTAATATGAATACTCTTGTTTCTTATGAATGTAGAGCTTATCTTCCTGAACGTCTTAACTTAATTAGAAAAATAGTAATGTCTCAATTGAAAAGAGATCCTATTGGAGCTTATGTTTCTGCTATAAGAGCTCTTCGTGAACAAAAGGCTAAAGCTGAAATGTCTAAAAATCCTAAATGTTTCGAGCCTTTTATTAAAATTCTTGAAGAAATTATATCTTCTTTTGAAAATACTAAATTAATTAAAGCAGTTAAAAATGAACTTACAGGTTATAAAATAGGAGATAGAGATCTTTATTTTAAACTTTTTGAACCCTTTATAAGACCTAATTTTATGTATACTCGTCTTCAAGCTGAACCACCAACTATGGCTGAAGATGTAAGATCTTATACTATAGGAAAGAATTTGAAATCTTTCGTTTCTATCTTGAGAATTCCTAATCAAGTAAGATTAAGATATCATATAAATCCTCCAGAGTTTCAACTTAATGAAGATGAATATATTCTCCTTGATGAAGTAAGAAATGTTATGTCTAAATTTAAACCCAAAGAAGAAGAATTTATAGATCCATCTAGAATTCGCTCTATTTTCTTTAATATTGCTAAAGATTTACTTGTTCAAGTTGCTAAAGAAAAAAGTCTTCAATTGCCTTATGATAAAATAGAAATGTTAGCTAATATTTTAGTAAGATTAACTGTTGGTTTTGGAATGATTGAAGTTCTTTTAGAAGATCCCCTTATTGAAGATATTTATATTAATTCACCTGTTGGAAATATCCCTATTTTTGTTAAACATGCAGACTTTGGTGAATGTGAAACTAATATAATACCTAATCGAAAAGAAGCAGAAGCCTGGGCTTCTAAATTTAGATTAGTTTCAGGAAGGCCTCTTGATGAAGCTAATCCTGTTTTAGATACAGAACTTGTAATTCCTGATATTGCTGAAGCAAGAGCTTGCGTAATTCAAAATCCTCTATCTCCAGGAGGTTTTGCTTTTACTTTTAGACATCACAGAGAAAAACCATGGACTCTTCCTTTACTTATGTATTATAAATCTATTTCTCCTATTTCTGCAGGCTTAATTTCTTTTCTTGTTGATGGAGCAAGAACTATGTTAATAGCAGGAACTCGTGGAAGTGGAAAAACTTCTCTTATGTCCGCTATTATGGTAGAAATAATGAGAAAATATCGTGTTATCACCGTTGAAGATACTTTAGAACTTCCAGTTTCAGCTCTTAAAGATATAGGCTTTAATATTTTACCTTTAAAAGTTCGTTCAGCTATAGTAGGTGAAAAAGCTGAATTATCTGCTGATGATGGGATAAGGACTTCTCTTCGTCTCGGAGATTCAGCTTTAGTCATAGGTGAAGTAAGAAGTGTTGAAGCAAGAGCTCTTTATGAATCTATGAGAGTAGGTGCTTTAGCTAATGTAGTTATGGGTACTATTCACGGAGATTCTCCTTATGGAGTTTTCGATCGTGTTGTAAATGATTTAGAAGTACCTAGAACTTCTTTTAAAGCAACAGATATAATTATGATAGCTAACAAAATAAAAACACCTGACCAATTAAGTGAAATTAGAAGAGTAACTAGCATTACTGAGGTAAGAAAAGAATGGCAAGAAGATCCTTCTCTTGAAAATGGTTTTGCAGATTTGATGAAATATAATTCAAAAACAGATTGTCTCGAACCGACTAAAGATCTTATAGAAGGAAATTCTGATGTTGTAAAATCTATAGCAAGTAGAGTTAAAGAATGGGTTGGAAATTGGGATGCAGTTTGGGATAATATAGTTTTAAGAGGAGATATTAAGAAAATGCTTGTAGATTATGCTGTAAAAGTTAATGCTATAACAGGTAAAAAAGGCCTTTTAGAAGCTGAATTTGTAGTTGAAGCTAATGATATGTTCCATCATATTTTTTCAAAGCTTAAAGAAGAAAAGGGTTATCCAGATTCAAAGGAAGTACTTAAAGAATTTGAATATTGGCTTAAAAAAAGAATAAAATCTTATGTGACTGAAAATGGCATCTAAAAATATTGAAGAACTTGCAAAAAAACTTTATCAACGTTATTCAGGCAGTGAGGAGTCTGGGGAAGAAATAACCTCTCGTGAATTTAAGATCTTTTCAGGGGCAGGAGCTTTAAAAAAGCCAACTTGGTATGAAAAAGTTTGTAAATGGAGTGGCAAGCTCTTTAAATATTCTGTACCTAAAAATGAGAAAGAAGAAGTTGATAATATTCTTCAATCTTTCAATATGGATATAACTGCTGAAGATACTCAATCTTTTGCTATAATCTTTCTTTTAGCTGTGGTTATTTTAGGAGGAATTTCTATCTTTTTTAGCATTCTTTTTTCTTTAGTAATCTTTTCATTAGGTACTTTCGGATTCTTTTATTTTAAGAATTATCCTCAAAGATTAATGAACATTAGAAGAGCTAAAGCTTCTACTGAGATAATTTTAGCCGTTTTATATATGGTAATTTATATGAAAATAGTATCTAATCTTGAATCAGCTCTGCGTTTTGCTGCTGAAAATTTAGAAGGTCCTTTAGCAACTGATTTTAAGAAACTTATATGGGATATATCTAATAAAAAATATACAGGGGCTATTGAAGCTTTAACTGATTATGTTGAAAAATGGAAAAAATATAATGAAGCTTTTGTAGATTCTATATATCTTCTTCAAACTTCTTTAGTACAAAAAAGTGAAGATAGAAGACTTATGTTACTTGATCAAGCTCTTAAAAGAATTTTAGATGGCACTTATGAAAGTATGGTCCATTATGTTAATGATTTGAGAACGCCTGTTTCAGCTATTTTTATGTTAGGTATAACCCTTCCCATTTTAGGATTAGTAATGCTTCCTTTAATAGGTGCCTTCCTTGCCGGAGTTGTTTCTACTTCAGCTCTTTTTATTTTTTATGATGTTCTTCTTCCAGCCTTTGTTATTCTTATCATAATGCAAATTTTAGCTACTCGTCCAAGTGCCTTTGGTCAAGTTGATGTATTTTCTCATCCTTTAGCTCCTCCTAAAGATCATTTTATCTTTATGAAAAGACCTGTAAAAGCTATTTTTCCAGCTATTTTAGTTTTTCTCATCTTACTTACTCCTTACGCTATTTATTTTTTCACTTTGCAAGATAATTTGAACCCGAAAGAATTAGATGTTGTATTTTCTTTATTTTTTATATTTTCTATTGCAGGAGGAATTTCTACTTATGGTTATTTAGCAACTAAAGATTTTCTTAAGATACGCCAACAAATAAAAGATGTAGAGAAAGACTTTTCTTATGCTATTTTTCAAATAGGTAATCGTCTTGCAGAAGGAGTTCCAGCTGAAGTAGCTATGGTAAGAACTGCTAAGACTATGAAAGAATCAAAGATTTCAAATTTCATTAAAATAATTGCTAACAATATTCAAAAATTAGGTTTTGATTTGAAAAGAGCAATTTTTGATCCTAAATATGGGGCTCTTGCTTATTATCCTTCTTCTCTTGTTAAAAGTGTAATGAAAATTTTCTTAGAATCAACTAAAGAATCCCAAGAAATTGCTTCTGCTTCTCTTAATCATGTTTCTAATTATCTTCTTTCTGTTCATCAAATAGAAGAAAAAATAAAAGATGTCCTTTCAGAAACTATTTCAACTTTGAAATTTCAAAGTTCTTTTATTGCTCCTTTAATTTCTGGAATAATTGTAGGTTTAACTTCTATGATAATGATAATTCTTTCAGTACTTGGTAAGAAAATATCAGGTCTTTCTTCTGCTACAGCTTCTCCTGGTGCTGGAGTTGCTGGTTTATCTGCTTTTGGATTCTTTGAAATAAGTAATACTATACCCCTTGCTAATTTTCAAATAATTGTAGGTATTTATCTTATAGAAATAGTAATAATATCTGTAGTTTTTGCAAGTAAAATAGAAAATGGTGATGATTATCTTTATGAAAGAAGTACAGTAGCTAAAAGTTTAATGGTTGCTATGGCAGTTTATTTTGCCATAGCTTTAATAGTTACCATTGCCTTTTCAGCTTTGGCCAAATTAGCTATAGCCGTAGGTGAATTTTAATGAATAAAAAAGCTATAACAGATTTTATTTCAACTTTGATTTTAGGTAGTATAGCTGTTTCGGTTATTTTTATAGGTGTTTTTTATTCTTATAAAACTCTTGCTTGTTATTTAGGTACTGATTTAAGTCAAGTTAGTTTAAAAGTTGGAAATCCTGGAAGATTTAATGAACAATCTCTTAGTCTAAATGTATCAAGCAAAGAAATTAATCTTTCTTATTGTAATAACACTTGCTTGCTTAATAACTATGATAAATATTGCAGTGATAAAAACTCTGAAGATTGTTTGATTAATTGTTCTAATCTTTATGAGGGTAATAAAAGTAGTTATGATAGTAGTTGTCCAGATAATTGTAATAATAATGATTGTCTTACTTATTGTACTACTAAATCTTGTATTTCTAGTTGCGAAGACGCATATAAAGATTCTTCTAAATTGAATTACTTCTTTAATGTGACTTATAAAGGAGCTACACCTACCGCTATAGGTATTGCAGTTAATGAGATTAAAGGAGGAAGTAATATCCCTATTTTGATATATTCTGATGAGACTAAAGACCCTTTAAGATATGGAGATAATTATGTCTTTAATAAGAATTTTACTAAACATGAGAATTGTAAATCAGAGATGGTTATTAAATTGATACCTAAAGAAGAATCTTCTTCTGTTAGAGAATTGACTAAAACTTTTGAAAATGATTTTTGTTTAACTATCCCTGAAAAGAAAGTTAATGTTTCTGTTCACGATTTTTCTTATGGTAGCAATAGTCTAAGTGTAACTGCAGCTATAGATGGAGAAGATGTTTCTACTCTTTGTCCTGATGCTCTTTTTAGCTTCACTTTATATAATAAGACAAGTAACTCTGAAGAAGTGCCTATTAATGGTAGTGGCCAATCTTGTCAATTTATGTTATCCACCAATCGTTCAAAGATGCCTAATGGTTGGTTTAATGATTTGGAGTATAACTATCGTGTACGCATAAATGTGAATAATCCTTTATACAATTCAGCTTTTCGTCCCATGCCAACTTATGAAAATGAACCAGCTTTGGTTAATATAATCTTTCCAGAAAATGTATGTATCCCTAATTGCGATTATTTATTACTTACCGATGCTAATAGTCAAATTTTAAGTTCTTGGGCATTCAGAGATTTTGGATATAGGAAAGATGGATGTTGTGGTAGTGTATCTATCGAATTTGTAACAAATTCATCCTTTTTTGGGTCTAAGATCTTTTTTGCTTATTTTGGTAAAAATGTTCTTCCTGATGGATTTGATACTAATTCTTATGTAAAAGGTGAGGATCCCTTTAAATATAGACATGTTATGATACTTGGAAAGTCAGATCCACCTTTTATGACTGGGCGTAGTGAGATACTCGGAAGCATGCCTAATAAAGAAGTCTATAAATTTAATAATCAGAGTTTAAACTTTGATTATAATTATTTATCTGTTTCAGAGGGATATCTTAGATTAGCTTATCAAGATAATAATCTTCCTATATATGGCTATTATGGAACAGGAGGTTATTTTACTAACATATTTCCCTTTTCAGGTCCAGGGTCAAGAACTAATGATACTCGAGCATTCTTGATATATTTTGATTATCCTTCTATTAATGGTCAACCTGTGCCTTTTGTAAGTCCTAATGATTGTGAGCATTTAAGTGGTAACCTTATTGATGTTAATAATTATGATATGTTTACAGGATATTTAGTGAATACTTCAGATTCAAATTCAACTCATGCTTGTAATGTGTCTAAATTTGATTTTTTAGTTGAACTTTCTGTTATTCCATATTACTGGGATGGTTATCATTATATCCCAGATCAGTTTGATCGTAGTTTTTTAACATTGGTTAGTTATTCTAATAAATCAATATCTCCAGGTCTTTATTATTATGGTCCGATTAGATACGCTTATCTTGATTTTGACCTTTTTATGCATACATCTAGGGTAGATATATCTCCTGTAGTTACAAGTATAATTGTTATTGACGAACCTCGTCTTAGTGGTCAATCGATGGGAATAGAAGGCATCTGTTCTCCTCTTACGCAAACTTTAACTTGTTCAAATATTAAAAATTTTAATGCAGCTAATAATTGTGGCTTAACCAATACATCTAAAGTTATGGGTGTACTTTGGACTGATAAATACTCAGAACTCTTAGATTGGATGAATGATAATCAGGAAACTTTAGATAATGTAGGTTGTATTAGTTAAAGGTGATTTTATTTGACTAAAAAAGGAGACATACATTTTACAACCGAACAACTTGGAATAATTATCCTTTTTGTAATTGTTTTAGCTGTAGCTATTTTAGTTATAGTACCTAGAATTATGCCTGAAAGCTTTAAAAATGCAATTGTTAATTTTTTATTACCTATATATGATGCATTAACAGGGGCGAAATCTTGAAATCAAATAATTTTAAAAAAGCTCAAGCTTCCCTTGAAACTGTTGTTTTTCTTATAGCAGGTATTCTCTTCCTTGTAGTTGTTCTTTATATGATTTTAGGTTCCGGTTTGCTTTTGAATTTTAGTTCCCAAACTAATTATTTTCTTTGTACTATTTCATCTAGTCTTAGAGGTGTAATAGTTAATGTAATTCTTAGTGTTTGGCGTGTTGTAGGTTTTGCCCTATCTATTTATTTAACTTTAACATTAGGTTTTTCAGGTGTAAAGTCTCTAACTTCTTCAGCTGTTAAGACTGTACTTAAGAAAGTTATTATAGTAGGCTTACCTCTTTTGGATGCTGCTTTATTTGCATTAGATATCTCGATTATAGTTGTTTATATGGTTATAATGCCAACTTTAAACACCATACCTTTATTATGTTCTACAGATGCTGTCAATATAGGAGATATAGATAAACCCTCAGATTTAAATTATTTTTTTAATAGAGTTTCATCTGTTACTTCCGATTGTTATAATATGTATGGTGCTGGACATTTCGATCCTTTATTCGGTTTAGACCCTCCTAATCCAAGACTTTGTACAGTAATTAGATTTAATTTAGAACAAAAAACCGATGCAAGTACACTTTATACGCAAATGGCAAATTTTCAAAAAAGCAATTTTGCTTTAAAAGATAAAATTTTCCTTTATTGTTCTTCAAAGGGAGGTTCTTTTTATTTTGCAGAATTAAATTCAACTATGCCTGATAGTTGGAAAGATTGTGGGTTTAAGAAAGGTACTTTAAATATAATGTACTTAGATAAACATGATTATGATTTATTTTCATATGGAACAGGTGTATGTAATGGAGCTATAGATGTAGATGATATGGATTTAACGGGAGAAAATGATGCTATAGTTTGGTGTGTAGAAAGTGAAGAATAATGATAAATAAAATTTCAAGCAAAAAAGGAATTGCATTGAATAACTTAGTTCTTTTAATCACTATTTTAATTTCTCTTGCTGTAGGCATAGTAATTCTTTTTTCAAGTGGTTTTGCCCCCTCTATGAAAGATAGTGCATGTGTTGTTATGTTAAGGATAGCTTCTATAGGAAGAGGTATAATTGTTGCTTTATTTGATAAAGTTTTTGATACCGTAATTATAATTATTGGTGTTGCCTTTTCTTATGCTGTAGCTACTTCATTAGCTCGTGGTGGAGGTGTTGGTACTGCTATTTTGATAGGTGTATATGCAGCAGCTACTTTAGCTATTATGTCTTTTGTATATTATCAAATAAGTAATACTTATAGTTTAATTCCATTCTTTTATTGTGGTACTTCTGAAATTAGAGTAGGTAATTTAAATGGAAAAACTACTGCAACCTCAGAAGATTTATTTAAATTAATTTCAGAAAGGTCTTTAGATTGTTATGCTATGTTTGGTTCAGGAAAATATGACCCTCTTAGAGGAAAAGATCCTCCTGATCCTATAACTTGTTTTGTAATAGAATATAATATAACTAATAATTTTACTGCTAAAGACCTTATTGATTATATGCATTGGTATGATGCTGTTAAGAAAGTTTATGTAAATAAATGTGATTCTATAAATAATTTTCACTTAAAATCAGATGCTTATAAATATTTTATTGATGCAGGTAAATGTGATAGTAGTCATTGTCTTGTTTTGGATAATGTTTTATGTAAAAAGGGAAGCGGATCTGTTGTTGTTACTGCTCCTAAATATTCAGTAACAATTGATGGAAAGTACACATCACTTTTCCACACTAATGGATATGACTTAGGTAGTGGTGCAGGTTGGAAATCTTGTAAATATTTACCATGGGGTAGCGAAGCTATAGATACATATTGTAAATGTAATGATTATGATGGTATAGCAGATAATAATCCTTGTCATTTTATGGATGTAGGAGGAATTTCTTCTATATATTTTTATGAATGGAATCTTAATTATCCAAGTGATAGCTACTGGAACAAAATCAATGGAAGATTAATAACTATAAATGTCAAAGATAAAGCTGAAATGAATTCCTTCGAAAATAATTTTAAATCTAATAATTTTAGTTCAATAGGCAGAGTTTTTATAAAATATGGAGAAGATGAAGGAAGGATGCCATACAATGCTAATTATGGTAGTGAAGATTGTCATATATTTTTTAAAGAAGATTTAATTAAGCCTTTAAAAGAATTTGATATAGACTCTATAGATGAAGATTATATCTTTTTGTGCTTCCAAGAGGGTATTGAATAATGAGAAATCTTAATTCAAAAGCAATGGAACCATCCCAAGTAATTGTATATATCCTTCTTCTTTTAGTAGGTCTTGCTATTTTAATATCTATAATTTATTTCATTTCAAAAAGTGCTTCAGAACCCACTTCTGCTTTTCAAAATGCAACTAAATGGAGTGATAGATTCAGATGGCTGTAAAAGGTGTTTCATCGGAGGTAGTGAAAATAATTTTGATTGTTGTAGGCTTAGCCATTATAGTATCTCTTATAATGGTCATGGCTAATCTAGCTAATAAAAATATTTTAAATTCTCTTATTAAATTGGATTTTTTAAGACATGGTGGATAGAAATGAAAGGAGTTATTGAATTTTCAGTTAAACAAATAATTGTTCTTATTTTAGTTCTAATTATAGCAGCTATTGTCATATTTTTAAGTTTTAAATACTCTAATGAAGTTAAATCTTCCCTTTCATCTTTACTTCATATATCAGAGGGATTTGCAGGATGAAAGCACAAGGTATTCCCATAAAAACTATTGTAATTTTAGTTATAAGTATTGTTGCTTTAGTTGCCTTTGTTATATTCCTTTTTGTTTCTTTTTCATCTAATAAGAATTATCACGAAACTTATTCAAATATATCTTTAAATCAAGCTCAAGAAGCATGTATTAATGCTTTTAAGACGGGCTCTAATCCTTCTGGAACTTGTTGTATTAATGGCTCTTTTGCTCCTTGTCCAGAAGGTAGTATTTGTTGTGGTGGAGAATGTTGCTTTTCTCCTAAAGTATGTGAAGATGAAAAATGTGTTGATAAAAAATGAAAGCTCAAGGTCTTCCCATTAAAACAGTTATTTTAATTATCTTAGGTATATTTTCTTTAGTTGTAATTATATCAGCTTTTATATCTTTTAATTCAAAAGCTAAGTCAAGCTCTGAAGTCTATACAAATATGAGTGAAAATAAAACTTTCTCTATTTGTGAATTAACTTGGAAAATTGGTGGTTGTCCAGAAGGACAATGTTGTGTTAATGGAAAATGTGATTATTGTCCTTCTAATTCTTATTGTTATAGAGGAAAATGTGTTTCTTCATGTCCAGAAGGCCATTCTATTATAAATGGCATTTGTTTATGTTGTAATGAAAATAAAGAAAATTGTATTCCTGCATGTGAAGAAGGAAAAATTTGTAATAAAGATTATGTAAAATGTCAAGATAAAACATAAACTATTTTAACTACTTTTGTATTTTCTTATTTATGAAAGCTCAAGGTCTTCCTATTAATTTTATAGTGCTTATTGCATTAGGAGTTATAATTTTAGTTGCTTTGATACTCTTCTTTTTTAGTGGTTTTAGAACTCAAGGGATAAGTACTCAATCTGCTATTAATCTTTGTAATGTTAAATGTGCATCTGAAATACAATATGCTCAATCTGGAGGTAGTTATCCACATTTGTCAGATTTTTGTTCCAAATCTTATTTTATAGATGGTAAAAATAAAAAATGTAATGAATCAGTTACATGCAAAGTTAATAGTACATGTATCTTAACTTGTGATTCTGCTGATAATGCTAAATGCTCATAATATCAATATTTAAATATAAGTATTTTTTTTAATAATTATAAATAAAAATAAGATATTGAGGTGAAGATATGAAAGCACAAGGTTTGCCATTGAATTTTATAGTATTAGCGGCATTAGCTGTTTTGATTTTGATTTTAGCTGTAGGCTTTGTTATGGGAGGAAGTTCTTCTTTAGGAACTGCTATGAGTCCAACTCAAGCTAAAACAACATGTGATAACTTTTGTACTCAATTAAATTTAAATGCAAGTGCATATGAATGGAGTAGCACATGGAGTGTCCCAAATGCAAAATATTGTCTTTATAACACAACTATAAAAGGACAATCAACTTCAGTATCATGTACTTCTTTAACATCATGTACAGTTACTTTCAAAGATTCAACAACTTGTAATATTGCTTGTGATACATCAGGAACTGCAAAATGCGCTTAAACTTTAGGTGTTAAAATATGAGATATCAGGGTCTACCTATAAATTTTATTGTTTTGGCAGCTATTGCTGTCATGGTTTTAATTTTGGCTGTTACTTTCGTAGTTGGTGGTGGTTCTTCTTTTAGCACAGCTTTAAGTCCTACTCAAGCTAAACAAGCTTGTGATAATTTTTGTATGAACTTTCAAAATGAAGTAATATCTAAACCATGGTCATACAACTATGATTTTGCTGATGATAGATATTGTAAATATAATACAATTATTAGAGGACAAACAGGTCGTGCTGTTTGTGTTACTTTATCTCCTTGTTATGTTACTTTTTCTGATGGAGCTAGTTGTCAAGTCAAATGCTATTCCGGAACAGGTTCTAATGAATCAAATGGCAATACAGATTCTAATGCAACTTGTGCTAAATGAATTTACAAATCTTTTTATTTTTAAACTTATTTTAATTCTTTATGAATTTTAATCACATAAAAAGAAAAGCTCAAGGTTTGCCTATTTATGCTATAGTTGTAATTATCTTAGCAATAATCATTCTTGCTTTAGTTATACTTTATGCTATAATGGTAACTAATCAAGGTGCTAATTCATCAAGTACTTTTATAGATATGGGAAAAAATATTACATCCAAAGCTAATGAGACAACTAGTGGATTTTTTGGGTGAGGTGTAAATATTGAAAAAAGGAGTTGAAATTCCAATTAATATTGTTGTAATTATAGCTATTCTCCTAATGTTAATGCTCTTATTTGCTCTTTGGAGTTTTAAGAATTTTAATCTTTTTGATTTTTTTGTTAGTAATTCAACTAAAAATGTTATAAGCAATGCATCAGGAGGTTCATTTACTTGAATCCAAAAGGAGTTTCCCCTTTGGTTGTTGAAATTATTGGAGGTGTTATAACTGTAGCTTTGCTTCTTTTTTTATTTTCGAGTTTCGCTTCTCCTTTTTTAGAATTTATGATAGATTCAAAAAATATGAATGCTTATCTTAAATTTACTAATGCTATGTCTTCTGCTTGTAGAACAGGGGCAGGAACAGCAAAGTACATAGAAATGTCATCCGGTTCTATACGCAAGAATTATGTAATAGCTTATGTTAATGATACAGTTATTAATAATTTAATAGATTATAATCAACCTATTTTATCTTCTAATTCAAAGCAAATTATGTCAAAATGTAAAACTACTAATTGTATATGTTTATTTAAAATAGAATATACAGATAAAGCTTGTTCTATAAATAAATTTGCTATCCAAACAGCCTTTAGTAATGATAAATTAGAAACTGTTACTTCTAGTGATTTAACTAATATAAAAAATGATCTTGAAAGTGACTTAATTATAGTATTTAGTCCATTGCAAGATATAAACCACATTAAAAAAATTAATGTTCTTTCATGTAATTCTCTCGAAGAGATGGGTTGTTTTTATAGAGATGGTGAAAATAAGATGCCTCTCATTATATTAGGTGATAAAGGCGCGTTTTTTTGGCTTCAACCTAAGTTTTATGTATTTGAACCTTTAATAGGTAAAAAATATATTCAAAGAGAAGCAGTTACCTTTGATTCTATTTCTTTTGATAAAAGAAGTGTTTCAGATAATAGTAATATTAGCTATTTGAAAATTAATCTTTATGGAAGTGTAAATCTTAATACTACGAGCGAAGCTTATAGTTATATTGAAACTTATGATTCTCGAAATAAAATAGCGGTATCATATTATTGTGGTGATTGATAATTGGACTCAAAAGGTTTAGCTAAATTTTGGGTTGAAATTATTGGAGGAGTAATGGTAGTTGTAATTATCTTAACTGTTTTTGTTCTTGTCTTTTCTAGAGCCGCAGCTACCCTTGAAGATGAAAACGCAAGATATGCCTTTAAAAGTTTTAAAAGTACAATGACCCAAGCTTGGACATCAGGAGTAGGAACGGCTAGTCCCTGGCTTTTAAAATCTTCTACAGATAATAAGGTATATGCAATAACTATAATTTCTAAAGATACTGCTAAATTTTTGTCAACTTGGGAAGGAAATCAAAATTTTCGTTTTAGTGAAGAAAGTAGAAGAGCTGTTAAAGAATGTATAAATGATGATCCTAATGACTTATGTTATTGTGTAGTTAGTATAAATTACAAACAAAGTACAGAAGGTATCAATAAGAATTGTGGAGTTACTCCTTTTAATTTGATATCTTATGATTCAGAGCATTTTGCGAAGTCTTCTCTCGATCTAAAACCACGCATATCTACAATAGTAGAGGAAGCAAATGAATGGAGTAATTGTCACCTTATGACTATTGTATATTACATGGCTGAAAATTTTAAAGTTCTTGAATGTTCTTCTATAAAGCACGGTATATGCTCATGGACAGATAAAGATGGAAAATCTTGGCCTTGTCTTCCATATCATTCTGCTGAAGTGGTTTACATAAAAAATTATATTGAAACTGATGACTTTGAACCTGATGACTTTGAACCTGATTATACAGGCATCATTGTCAACTTCCCAATTTTTTGGCTTTCAGCCTTTGATGGTTCACCAGATACACTTTCCTTCTCTCATCCAAGAATTATTGATTTAGAACTCCTTGAGATGGATAAAAATAAAGTACCTGAAATTCCTTGGGGAGTATCAACTAAATTTACTTTTAAACCTCTTTCTCTCTTAGATGAGATTAGACCAGGTTATGATTTTGCTTATACTATTTGCTCATCTGCTATGAGAATGCCTTGTGCTAATTGTGATCAATGTTATGATGATTATAATTATTTTAGAAATAAAAACTCAGAGGTTGCAAAAATTTGTGAAGGGCATTTAAAAGAAGTTCCTTACCATGATAAAAATGAAGAAGCTTATTGTGGTAAGGACTCCCCAAGAATATTTATATAAGGACTCCCCAAGAATATTTATAAGGTGAATAAAAAAATGAAACCTAAAAAATCCAAAAGTCAAGTAGATGTTGCAATTACAATAGGTGCTATTATAATTCCTATGGCTGCTATGTTTGGTTCTTTAGTTTTTGCCTTTGTAATTATTGCTGAAATGGGTAATGCTGCTCAATTAGCAGGTGTCATAATGCATGATATAACCTCTCTTATTGATGTAGCTTATTCTGTACCTGATGATATAAAAATAAATTATAAACCGCCTTATCTTTGTAAGTTTATAGATATTGATAGTCCGAATGCAGGTTGTACTTGTGTTATACTTGATTGTTCAAAATTTACAGATTCAACAACCTGTAATTCTTACAGCCAAACTTGTGAATGGTCTTCTGATTCTTGTAAAAATATAGATTGTAGTATACTTTCGGAAAATAATTGCAAAAGTCACCCTGGTTTATGTTTTTGGGATAGTAGTCAATGTAAACTTAAAGAAGATTTTGTCATAACTTCTTGTTCAAGTGATAAAACTTCTTCATCTTGTAAATCAGCTTGCACTTCAGAAGAAGGTAAAAATTATAATTGTAGGTGGGAAGAACCTAAAAAGACAGCAATATCTTGCTTACCTGATGATTATTTAATAATTAGAGGTCCATTTAAAATTAATGTTCATTCTGAAACTTTTAAATTTTTTGACAATGAAAAAGAAATTTTAATGCCTTTTACTGCTAGTCCGTCATTTTATATAAGTCTTAGAGAGGGATTAGATTATCCAGCTCAGCAACCTTTTAAAGTTTCAGCAACTAATTTTTTTGTAGATTTAATGGATTTTGATTTGTATAGTGGATTAAATATTCCTGTAGAAAATGGAGTTATAATAAGCAAGCAAAGAAAAGAAATTTATGACACACTTTCTAATTCAAATTCTAATTATAGAGACTCTCTTTATCAAGTTGTTGATTTTCTTGTCAATAAATGTAATAATAATGAATTAGGAACTACTACTAAAACTTATGAAAAGTCTATATCTGCCCCAGCTTATTTTGGTTTAAATTGGTCATCTGATACCAAATTGTGTCTCGTAAAGTATTATCCTAATTATTCATGGGTATATATGGAATATAAAAATGCTTCAACATATGTTTATTGTTTTGACTTTAATAATGATTTTAAAGGCAATTGTTCTTTTACAAAGAGCTCTGATATTGAACTTAATACTAATTATTATCTTACTAAAAATTATATTGTAAATGTAACTTACACTAAATGCATTGATTCACAGTGTAAAGCACCATATAATGCAAAAGTCAATATCACAGAGGTGACAAAATGAAAAAAGCTCAAGCAATTTTGCCCTTTTTTGCTGTTCAATTAATTTGTATAATGATATTTTTCATAGTTCTTCTTTCAATGTTAAGTTTAAATAGAGAAGTTAGATTTACTTTAAATGAATTTGATCAAAAAACCGCTTCTCTTTTAGCACTTAGAAGGTTAGTTTCATCAGCTGATTGTTTAGCAGCTGAAAATCATCAATTATACTTTTTTGGGGACCAATTATATTCTGGAAGTCAGGTTAGAATGAATGTAATTGATTATGATAAACTTATAGATCCAACTCATTTTAATTGTATGCGTATGGACAATTTTGATTCGCGAAAAGATATTTTATCTGGTGTTTTAGATGCAAAATATGGAACTGGTTATGTTTTTAATTATAATATCCAAGTATACGACTTAGTTGATAAATCTTTTATTAAATTATATAGCGATTATGAGGATAAAATATACTCTTCCGTTGCTAGATCCTCTAAAACTTTATGTGACTTTGAAATTTTTTATAAGTCAAAATGTAAGGAAACTGAATGTTATGATGCTAAAACATGTAATCATCTTGAATATACCTGTAATGACAGTCTTAACTATACTTGTCTTCCTTATTATTATTGTGGTGCTAAAGAAGGTACGTTATGTTGTGCTTCGCATCTTAATGTATTGTCTTATATAATTGGCGGATGTTCAAATCGTTTTGACTTAAAGAGTGATTTAATATGTGGTGAGACTAATAGTCTTTGTAGATATTTTTTATGTGATAAATCAAGGGACGAACCTCACACAAAAGATACTCTTAAAGCTTGTTGGGATACCGGTGCTTATTATTGGTATCCTAATAATGCTACACTCTTTTTTAATCCTTCACTTCTATCTGGACTTTCAGAAAGAGGAGGAGATTATTTCTTTGATTGTTCTAAGGCCGAAGATTCACAAGTAGTTTCATTATTAACTATACTTAAAAAAAATAATGAATATCATCCAGCATTATTTATATTAAGAACATGCTTTATTAAAGGTGAGAATTGGAAAGAAGGCGAAGCAGAATTATTTAAAGTTAGCCCAACCGAAAAAAGAGGTGATATATCCACATGCGGCTAAACTCTAAAGGTCAATTTGGACCCGATGCTTTAATAGGTGTATTAATAGTATCTATTTTAGGGTTAGGTGGGATATACTTTCTTAATGCCTTTGTAAGTTCTTTTGGATTAAAAGGCATATTGAGTATTTTAGATACAGAAATTAATCAAAATTGCTTTTTAGATTTAAGTTCTATGTTAGGTGATGAATATGTTAGAGAAGGAGCTAATGTATCTGATGATATTCATTTCTCTAAAGTTTATAACTTCTTTGGGGGTTATAATATTTATATGTCTCAATCAAAAGAATTTAATCAAACTATTTTATATTATTCCCAAAATTTAAAAGATGTAAATATAAAAGATGCTAATTATACTTTAGTAAAAGGATATATTGCTTCAGAATCATATGCAACTGAATTACGTAATAAAACTGTTAATGAAATAGGAAGTAAGCAATTTCAGTATTGCTCTTTAAATGTATATAGCCCTGCTGGAAAACCAGGTATAGCAGAACTTTTTATAGTTGTTGATTAAGATGAAAGGACAAGTTTATGGTATAAGTGCATTTATGTATGCAATTGCAATAGCTGTAGTTCTAATTATCGGAGTTATGGGCTTATCTAAAGAGTTTGAAACTAATGCTAATGCAGGAGCTTTTAGATTTTCTTCTATTATGGCAGCTCGTTCAGGAGAACAAGTTAAACAACTTTTGGATCAAGAAAGAGGTTATGTTATAGATAAATCTTTTTTTTCTTTAGGAGCTTTTGGCGGATATTTACCTTCTGATTTATTATGTAATACTTCAATTGATGGTTGCAAAAATTGTGATAAACCCAAGTGTTACCCCAATGTTAATAATAGTACTGGCTATTGTGGAATAATTCAAGTTAATGTGCCTTTTTTAGGTGAAAAATATGTTCCTTATTGGAATAATTTAGGAATAAATTGTAAGCCCTCTATAGATGCTATCATTGATAGATTTAGCATATATGCAGGACAATATTTTAGACAGCCCTCAGAATCTTTTAGAAATGCTTTTATTTCTGTCTTAGGTGAACCTTTATTTTATGCTTATAATCTTAGAATATTAAACTATGATTTAGATAAAGGAACCATTGAAACTACTTGGTCTTCTACTTCTGATAAAATAACTTTAAAATTCCCTCTCGATAAGCCAGATGTAGAATATTCTTTTGAGCCCTTTGTTCACACTTATTCAAAGACAGATTTCTTTAAACTTTATAAAGAAGCTGATTACTTTTCTAGAGAAGGAATTAATAATATGTTTAATGATTATAATAATTCTTTACTTCCTATAATAGTTGATAAAGACTTCATAATCCAAACTGATTCAATGTCTCAACCAAATTATGATGAAGTTAGTAGCTATGGTCCTTTTATTGCTCTTGCTGATTATGCTAAATCTCTTCCCAATACCCCTAATGTTTGTAATGATCTTACTCCGAGTAAAAATGATTCTTATGATAAAAATTGTTATTTAATGGCAGAAAGAGATTCTGAAGGTCATTTAACTAAGCTTACATTTGACGGCGGTTGTAAGAATGAGAATAATGATGATAAAGTTATGGAATGTATTCTTAAGAGAATTATAAATAATATTGATAATTTAACAGCCGCTGGATATGATACTAATCATAGTGATATTAAGCCACCTAATAGCAATGTTTCTTGGAGATATATTTTTGATAAAATTAGAATAGGCATAGATAAAATAGATAGTAGTAATACTAAAGGAACTTACAAATATAATACCACTGGTCTTCCAAATTGTAGATCACCTGAAAAAATTGATGCTAAATGTCAAAATCCATATAAGTATTGCCCTGGAGATATTAATTTAACGGGAAATGTTACTTCAAAGCCTCTTGATTGCAGTAATAAAATATATAATAATACAGAATTATTTTTCAAAATTTCAGTTTCAAATATCGGGGGAGCAAGTAGTGATTGTCTTGCTTATGTAACTCCTCTTATTTCTTCTTTTAATGGAGTAGATACCATCTATGAAAATAGAAGTTTATATCTTTTTGGAAATATGCCTAATGTAACAAGTATATCCTTTAAACAAAAAGTATATTCTCCTAATAGGTTGAAATTTACTTTGAATTTAAGTAATCCATATCCAGGAGATAATAATCCTTTATATGTAACTAATTTAAGTGTTTGTGAAGAAGAAACAACTTATTATTCAAGTTTTAATCCATTAAGTCCTAAATTGCTTCCTGGGAATTATTTTTGTACATCTAATGATCAATGTTATTCAGATAGATGTGATTGGTTAGGTGTATGTGTAAATAATTGTGGAAATAGAAATCAAATGTGCTGTATATCTGGAAGTTTATCAGGAGGAACAGGTTGCCAAGATGAAGGTATGGACCAGACATATCAAGCTCTTTATTGTAATTCATCTAAGCAATGTGAAGTTTGTGGAGGTAAGGATCAAAAATGCTGCTTAGATAGAAATGATGGTTTCCAATGTGGAGAAAGTTTAATTTGTAATTCGACAGAATATTGTGAACATTGTGGAAATGAAGGAGAAAAATGCTGCCCAGGTAATTATTGCAATGAAAGTGATAATTTAGCTTGCAGAGAAAGTAGTGGAAAATGTGAAAAGTTCTTTTATTATAAAATAGCATATAATGGTATTTCAACTTATGACAATTTTGAACCACCTTTAAACAGAGATCAATTTATAACTTATTGGACAAATTGTTCATCAACAGATGGAGATTATGATGCTTTTAAGCAAGCATGTATATTATCTGGTAATACTCCTCTTGAACCAGAAGAATTACCATGTCTTGTTTTGTATCCATCTGGAAACGAAGAAAGAAGGGTAGATAAATGCGGAATGTTTAATGATTATAAATCCTTGGATAAAACAGGTTACATTAAGCCATTAAAAATAAATTGCTTGAATAGTAATGGAGAAGTTATTAGTGTAGACTTACCTTATGCACAAGATGAAGATAAGGCGTTATATACTGATTATAAAGGTGTGGAAGGTGCAAGTTGTAAATACTTACCAGGCGGACTTCCTTATGCAGATTGGTATTGTAAATGTATGGGTTATCAAGGTATTCCTGAAAAGGAAGAATGTTATTATGTTAAAGCGTCTAGTGGTTCTTATACTTATTATACTTGGAATATTGAGCAGAAACCTTACTTAGGTGGTGTTCAAGATACTAATCATGCTACTATAGCTTTTAGGTGTTGGAAATGAAAAATAAATTTATTTTAATTATAATAATCTTTTTTTTAGCTCTTAGAATAGTCGTAGCTGCTACTAATGATTGTGATTTTACAAAGGCAGAAATTATTACTTCTAAAAATACAACTTGTCCAGATGATGAAATTGTGTTGTTTGTAGATAATATAACTAATTGTAATCGTGTGCCTATTGAAGTTTATTATACTAATTCAACTGGTGAAAATGTTACTCTTTGCCATGCTAAAATATATAATAACTCTTTTGCTTGCACTTTTATTACGCCTAATATGGGTGCTCCTTCAAAAGCTGTTCCTCTTTGGGCCAATATTTCTAATGAAAGGAAATATCTTAAAGATATAATGATAAACAAACGTACAAATGTATATGGTTGTTATGATGCATATGGAAATGAAATATATTGTGGGGATGAATGTTCAGACAAAATTATAAATAGAAAATGGGAAGATGTAAAAGCAGTTTCACTTCCTTTACATTTAACTTTTGGTTTGGCTAATTCTCTTTATACTTCAATCCCTCAAAATCTTGATAACCCTAAAAATGGTTCATGGGTTTATACTTATCCTAAATTCTGGCTTAATGACTGTGGGCCAATTAGTTCAATAAGTTGTAATTTTATAACTTGTTCTGAAATGCTTGTGAAAGATAATACAATTATCGAAGCTATGTTTGGTAATCCTTCTTGGAGAGATGAAGGAATAATTAATTGTTCAGTTTCACAATCCAATTTGAAAGATTATTATGCACCCCCTAACATTTTTAATTCGTCAGGAGAGAAAATAGTATCTAAAGATGATAACTTCCCAGATTCAGGATGTAACGGTTCTTACACTTGTGGTTTTGAACAACACCAAATAAATCGTTATATGTATCAATGGCATGTAGATTATGATCTTATAGCTATAGCTTTTTCTAATGAAGATTATGTTCCTATGTTTTTAGGTTATAACCAAACTACTAATAACATTTTAGGAGGATGTTCTGGAGATTCAATATGTTATACTGAAATACCTATATGTGGTGATGGGGTATGTGTTCCTCCAGCGGAAAATTGTAATTCTTGCCCATCAGATTGTTTGAGTAAATGTAATGGAAAAATATGTACTACTTGTGTTGCACTTAACTTTGCAGATGAATATGGCTGTATTCCTAATTATAAAAGTTATGAAGAAGAATGTAGTACTAATTGTATGTGCGATCAAAGTAAATATTATTGTGCTAAAAGAGATGGTGAAAAAATAGGAAAATGTTGTTTTAAGGACCAAGAACTTAATGCTTCAGGTAATTGTGAACTTAAAAGAGCTATAGATATAACAGCTATTAACTTAAATATTGCTGATGGAGATTATGGTAATATACTTAATGGTAAAAGATTTTGTTGTGATTGGACTAACAGCATTTGGGTACAATTCGTTTTAGCTTTAAAGAATAATGGTAAAACTGATGAAAATGTAACTGTTTGTGTAGGCTTTGATGGTTTTGATCTTTCTACAGTTGGAGAAACATATTGTGAAGATGTATCTATCAATAGAGGTGAAAGTAAAATAGTGATTTTACCTAAAAAGGACGGAGACCCATCTTCATTTAAATGCGTTTATAATACTGATCCTCTTAAAGATAAAAATCTTGATAAAAGTATAAAAAATAGCATTTTATCCGATCCTTCTTTTTATAGAATTAATTGTACTGGCCCAGGAACTTGTACAATTCCAACTTTTTGTAGTTCATCAGATTCATGTGGTCACCAAGCTATGTCAATTATAATTTCTCCGAAAGATGCAAAAAAGTGTCCAGAAAAAGATAAAAATTGTGGAACAGCACCACCAGCTATATACAAAGGCAGGACTTCAATAGAATGTGATACTAAAACTGGTTTTTGTGAGGATTCTAGTATTGGAGAGATTGAAACTAATGGTTTTCAAGTAGAGGGCTTATGGGGAGGATTAGCTAATTATTATGATTTTGTACCATCTCCAGGAGCGCTTCTTTCACTATTACATCCAGTAGCGCTTCTTTCACTATTTACTAGTTCTGTTGACTGTGATCCTTTCCATGTCGGGAATAATATTCTTGAGAAATCTTCCATGGAAATCAATGATTTAAAATGTTATACTGCTTTAGAAGGCAAAGCTGTGGATGAATGTAGAAATGGGGTGCCTGTCAATTGGCCATAAAAATAGATTATGAAAAATGCACAAATTGTAAAATTTGCTTAGAAATATGTCCAATGAAGTGTTTTGGGTTTGAAAATGGAAAAGTAGTAGTTAAAAATCCATCAAAATGCATTTCTTGTCACGCTTGTGAAATTCAGTGTCCTCAACAATGTATCAATGTTAAAGATTAATTATAAATAGAGAAAACTTTTAAAACTTAGGATATTTTGCTATAGTTAACTTGAAAGGTGAAACTTTGACTACCCTTAAGAAAAATGACTTTGTAGTTATAGATTATGTAGGTAAAATAAATGGGAAAATTTTTGATGTGACTGATGAAAATTTAGCTAAAAAAGAAAATATTTATGATTCAAAAGCTAAATATGGTCCTGTAACTATTGTTGTAGGTGCAGGTCATTTAATTAAAGGTCTTGATAAGTCTTTAGAGGGAAAAAATTTAGGTACTACTTATTCAGTTCATTTAGAACCAGAAGATGCCTTTGGAAAAAAAGATTCTAAATTAATTAAAATAATGTCAGAGCGTTCATTTAAAGATCAAAAAATAAAACCCCAAGCAGGTATGCAAGTAAGCGTAGATGGAATTTTAGGTACTGTTATTTCTGTAAGCTCTGGTAGAGTTATAATAGATTTTAATCATCCTTTAGCTGGTAAATCTGTTGATTACGAAATAACTATTCATAAGTTAATAGAAGATATTCCGACTAAAATTAAATCTCTTTTAGAAATATACACTAATCAATCAGATTTTGAAATTAATTTAAATGATGGAAAAGCTATAATAAAATGTAAATTTAAATTACCGGATGATCTTAAAAAGCTTCTTTCAGAAGATATCAAAAAGTATATAGATATTAAAGAAATTGAGTTTGAAGATAAGAAAGATTAATTTTATGATTTAATAAAAATTAGGTGGTTGCTAATGGAAAAATTTTCAGATATTTCACCCAAAGAAGAAATTGGAATTAAAGGCCATAGGCCAGAACTTTCAAGAACTAAAGAAATTGATGCTGAATTGGAAGAGTTGCTGTCAAAAAAAGCAGCAGCTATTAAAGTTGTAGGCATAGGTGGAGGAGGCAATAATACTATAACAAGAATGTCTGAAATTGGTATAAAAGGAGTTGAATTAATAGCTTTAAATACTGATGCTAAGGATCTTCTTTGTTGCGTAGCCGATAAGAAAATACTTATAGGTAGAGAAGTATCTCAAGGTTTAGGTGCAGGTTCTAATCCTAAAGTAGGTGAAGAAGCTGCTAGAGAACAGGAAAAAGAAATTAAAGAATCTCTTAAAGGAGCTGATTTAGTTTTTATTACTTGTGGTTTAGGAGGAGGAACAGGAACGGGTGCAGCTCCTGTAGTTGCCGAATTAGCTCATAAGATAGGTGCTTTAACAGTAGGTGTTGTTACAGTGCCCTTTACTATGGAAGGTAAAAAAAGAATGGAAAATGCAGTTGATGGTTTAGAAAGACTTCAAGCTAACACAGATACTATTATTGTAATACCTAATGATAAACTTTTAGAAATTGCTCCGGATTTACCTATTTATACTGCTTTTAAAGTAGCTGATGAAATTCTTACTAATGCTGTTAAGGGTATCTCAGAACTAATAACTAAACCTGGATTAATTAACAGAGATTTTGCAGATATTAAAGCTATTATGGAATCTGGAGGAGTTGCTATGATAGGTGTTGGGGAATCTAGTTCTGAAAATAGAGCAGTAGAATGTGTAGAAAAAGCTATTAATAATCCTCTTCTTAATGTAGATATAAATGGAGCTAAAGGAGCTCTTATTGTAGTATCCGGTGGTCCAACTATGACTCTTGAAGAAGCTAAAAAAGTTATTCAAGTTGTCTCATCTAAATTATCAGAAGATGCTAAAATTAACTGGGGAGCTCAAATATCTAATGACCTCCACGATACTATGAGAACTTTGCTTATTATAACAGGAGTTCAATCCTCTCAAATTTTTGGCAAGGAGAAAACTTTGAACTCTGTCAAATTGAAAGAAATGGAAGGAGAACTTGGAATAAGATTTATTGATGAAGATGTGTGAGTAAAATGAACCTTATAGAAATACCATCTAAAGTTTGGTATACTTTAAAAGAGTATAAGAGAATATTTTTAATATCTAGAAAACCTAGTCTTGAAGATTTGATAAAAATATCTAAAGTTTCAGCTATAGGAATGATAGTAATAGGTTTAATAGGTTTTATAGTTCAATTAATTTTTAGTTTTATGAAAGGTGTTTAAAAATGGCAGGATTGTTTGCAGTGCGTACTACCACTGGTAGAGAATCTCAAGTAATTGATAAAATAGTCGCTAGAGTTAAAAATACCGGTGCTCCTGTTTATGCTATACTTAAACCTAAAGATATAAAAGGTTATTTTTTTATTGAAGCTGAAAATCAAGATGAACTTAACAAAGTTATTTATGGTATTCAATATGTTAAAGGTATTATAGGCGCTGTAAAAGCTGAAGAAATTGAACATTTCTTAATCCCTGCTACTCAAGAACAAATAACTATTAAAGAGGGAGATATGGTAGAAATCGTTTCTGATCCATTTAAAGGTGAAAGAGCTAAGGTTAAAAGAATTAACAAGGTGAAAGAAGAAGTTGTTGTAGAACTTCTTGAAACTGCAGTACCCATCCCTATAACAGTAAAGCTCGATTCAATTCGTGTAATTAAAGATCAAGAAGAAGTTAAGAAAGAATAATCATTTAATATCTTCAATTAATTCTTCAACCTTTTTGATTTCTTCTTTTATTAATTTTTCATCAGCGATAACTAACTGTCGAAGTCCTTTTATGTCGTTTAGCGTTTTGTTTTTCCATTCTTTATATTTTGGTTCGTTAAATTTTGATACTTCCAAATAAGCTTTTGTTAATAATACACGCAAACTAAGAAATCCAGTACTTAAGTTAGAAAATTCAACTTTTAAACGCGTTGCATTAATAGTTCTTTGAGACATATTGTATATACCTTTAATTGTAATATTGGTATGTTCGATAAACTTTTTATAAATCTCATCTGGACTAATTATTGTTTCTCCGGCTAAAGGTAAAACTTTAAATGGTCTTTTATATTCGTTTACCTTTTTTACTTCTTCATTAAGTTTACTTTTCAAATCTTCCAAAAGTGGCTTTAAATATCTTATTAAATAAGTATTAATATTTGCACAGGTTATAGCTAAATTATTATAAGTTTCCATGATTTCTTTAAATATATTAGGAGGGATAATAAAACCCCTTTTTTCAATGAATTCTTTAGAATGTCTTAAAATCATGAGTAACTTATGTGTAAAATTGAGTATTTCATTTTCATCTTTTAGAGCTTCAGCAATATTTTCTTTTTCGAACTTTTCGATTAATTTTCCTATGCCTCTTATTTTTGTAGGACACTTATCATATTCTTTTTTATTTACTGCTTCATTTAATTCTTTTATCTGATTTCTTACTTCATTAACTAATTCTATTGCCCCTTAACCTTTCAGATATTTGATTTGAGACCCCATACATTTCACTTAATGTTCCTCTAAGCTTATTAATTTCAAGATCTGCAAATTCTTTTGATTGATAATCAGGATTAAATTTTGTGTAGAATTTATTTATATGTTTCAATAATCCTGAATTTTTTAAACTTTCATAATCAGCATCCTTTCTTACCTTTGCTGCATTTAAAGCCGAACAATATAACATATATATTTTTTGGGATTCTAAGCTAGAAGGAAGAACTATTATCTTGTCTAAAGTCGGAGAATACATAGCAATGTTTAATTTATGTGTCTCATTGTCATCAAAACAGTCGGATAAAATTACAGATTTGAAAAAATCTGCCTTTTCATCAATTTCAGGATATTCTTCTTTTATAACTTCTCTTTGCTTTTCATTAATTTCAAAAGAATACCCCAAACTTTTTATATCTTCAAATATCTGTTTACGTTCATAATTCGATAATTCTTCTTCTTTGTGCTTAAGTAACTCTAAATTAACTTCATTATCTAAAATGCTAATAATTTCTTCTTTAGATTTTCCTGAATTGTAAGCTTCAAAAGCTTCTTTTTTTCCAATTATACTTTCAAGTTTCTTAAATTCACAAATTATATCCATAGGCCTATCTCGATTCTTTTCTTCTAATCTCCTTTCTAGAATACTTAAATGGCCAGATTCACCCATAATAAACCCCTCTTAAATGTTACTATTATAATATAGTTAATATATAAATCTTTCTTATTAAAAAGTCTACCATAACTTTAGAAGTGGATTTTGGAATGCCTAATATGATTTATAGAGAAAATATAAAGATATAAAAATTAAATTTTTTTAACATTTTTATAACCAGCAAAAACCCTAATAGCCCAAGAAATTAAATTTTTAATGTATTCTTTCTCCTTTCTTATATTTGCTACAAAAACTTCTAATTGTTTAAAAATAAGCTCATTTTCTTCCGTAAGTTTATGCTCTTTATTTAACATTTCCCTATTACTTTTTACTAAAGTTTCTAATCCTTTCAAATGTTTATCAATATCTTCAAAGCATTTTTTATTTATGGATAAATAATGTTGTATATCTATACTCAAAGAAGAAGTATATTTCTTTAAATTTACAATATCAGTATGGAAAGGAGTACCAGCAAGAGCTACTTCTCCCTCCTTTGCGAAAAATTTTCCTATTAAAGAATTGTAAGAATTATTAATTTTATTTTGAATTTCTAATGCTTCTTGTGATAATCCAAAAGTATGCGAAGTTAGTCTCATTAATGCTTTTGTCCAACGTTCAGTTATAGTTCTTAACATATAAAATTCTTCTTTTATACTTTCAAAATTTTTTGGTTCAAAATTATATCCTTCTTTTATAAAAAAAGCTTCTGCTCTTGAAATTATATCAAAAAAAGATCTTAATATTTTAATTTGGTTATTAAATATTTCTTTATAAGTATTCATCCAACTTTGATACTCTCCAAGTAACTTTTTGCTTTTTTCATGTAACTTTTTAAAGCCTTCTTCACTAACTCTTTTTTCAGAAATCTTACTAATCTCTCTCAGATCATTGATATATTTTCCAAAAGTAGTAACCATAAAGAAATTAATTATTTATTATTTAAAAATTTTTTTATTAATTCTTTTTTAAATACTTCTAAATGTTCCAAAGTTAGTAGCAGATATTAATGCTAAAACTAAAGATTTCGCAGGTATGAAAGTACACATTGACATTATTATTGAATCAATATTAAAGCTCGATTCAATTCGTGTAATTAAAGATCAAGAAGAAGTTAAGAAAGAATAGTCTTTTATAATTTTACTTCTTTTAAATTTTTCTAACTTAAATAATAAAAACTTTGTTTATATAAATTTTAAGATGTTTTATCGTTCATAAAGTTCTGCTAAACATTTTACTATCAAAAATTTTTTCTCGATTGGATTTTCTATATTTAATTTCATAAATTTCATAGTATCGTCTTCTTTCCATCTATTAAAGAACTTATATGCTTTGACCCATTCTTTATAATTATTAATATCAATTTTAAGATTTTTTAAAATTGAATCATCTAAATCTTTAATTTTTGTTAGTATAGATTCTAATATGAATTGAGAACATTTTTCACTAGTATTTTTGTCAATCTTAAATTTATTTGAAATATATTTTGTATATAACTCCCAAGTATCAAGAACGGCTTTTTTGTATGTAATATCATCAGTTGTTAGTGTAAATTCTGGATTAAGTTCTACATAAAATTCTCTTTGTAAATCGAAAAGACCTGACTCCTTTAAATATTTTTTATAATCTTTTAATGCATTTCTAAAAGGTGCAATTTGTATAGCATTTTTGTAAAGTGCAAATACAGTTTCTGCAGTGCTATCATAAGGTCTCAAAAGAATCATATCAAATGAAGGGGAATAATAAACTAATGCTTTAGGTAATGAACTCCCATAAAGAATATTTTTGTAAATATCTAATTTATTATCAATTTCAGGGTATTTACCTAATTTAAATTCATCATCTCTAAGTCCATAAATCTCTTCAAATGGACAAGTTACCTGCTCTGTATTTTTAAATATTTCAATAGCCTTTTCTTCAAGATTACCAAATGTAATTAAAGGTTCGAAAATATCATTTATCTCTCTAAGTTCTTCATAAGTAATATGCATATTTCCTTCTTCAAATCTCTTTTTTAAAAATTCTAAGTCCTTTAAACCATTATCAATTAAATAAGAAAGAGTTTCATTAAATATTTCTTTGACACTTTTCCTTTCTAATCTCCTTTCTAGAATACTTAAATGGCCAGATTCACCCATAATAAACCCTTCTTAAATGTTACTATTATAATATAGTTAATATATAAATCTTTCTTAATAGAAAAACTTTATTAATATATTGCTTTTTCATCTAATTGTTGTTACACACTTGCTATAAATGTAGGTGAAATAAATGGGAAAAGAAACAGTTAGCGTAATAATTGAAGGTGGAAAAGCAACACCAGCCCCTCCTATAGGTCCAAAATTTTCTCCTATGGGTATAAATGTTCCAAAGTTAGTAGCAGATATTAATGCTAAAACTAAAGATTTCGCAGGTATGAAAGTACCAGTTGATATTATTGTTGATGCTAATACTAAAACTTGGGAAATTAAAGTAGGTACTCCTTCAGCTTCACAGCTTTTATTCAAAGAATTAAAGCTTGAAGGTGGAAGTAAAAATGCTTGGCATCCAGTTGAAGATAAAGAAAAGCCACCTATAGTAGGTAATGCTACCATGGATATGATTGTTAAAATAGCTAAAATTAAAAAAGATGATATAGGTGCTAAATCTATAAAATCAGCAGTTAAAGTAATTCTTGGTTCATGTGTTAGCGCTGGAATTACAGTCGAAGGAAAAAATCCTAAAGAAGTTATAAAGGAAATTAATGACGGTAAATGGGATCAAAAATTTAAATAAATTTAACCTTTCTTTTTTCCAATAACTTTATAAATAATTAGATAATTCTTTTCCTAAGAGCGTAAGGCGAAAGCCTGTACCACTTAGGTGGAAGCTATGGATAAAGAAAAAATAATCGAAGCTTTAAAGAAATTAAGAGAATCTTCTACTAAAAGGAATTTTAAACAAAGTATTGATGCTTCTATTATCTTAAAAGAATTTGACCTTTCTAATCCAAATAATAAAGTAGAAATATTAATTACCCTTCCTAAAGGTCTTGGAAAAGAAATTAAGACTTTAGCTTTAGTTGATAAAGATGTTGTTGTTGAAGCTAGAAATATTTTTGATAAAGTAGTTGTCAAAGATGATTTTTCATCTTATAAAGGAGATAAAAAGAAAATTAAACAACTTATAAAAGGTTATGATTATATTATAGCTGAATCTACAGTTATGACTGATGTTGCAGCTACCTTTGGTAAAGTTCTTGGATCAAAAGGAGTAATGCCTAATCCCAAAGCTGGTACAGTTTTTCCCCCTAAAGCAGATATGAAAGCTCTTCTTTCAAAATTGAAAAATTCAGTTTTTGTTAGGAATAAAAAGCAAGCTGCTGTAAGTTTTTCAATAGGATTAGAAGCTATGTCTGATGAAGATTTAGCCAATAACTTACTTCATGCTTATGAAGAAATTAAAAAAGCTCTCCCTCGTGGAGATCAACAAATTAAGAAAGTAATAATTAAAATGACTATGTCTAAGCCTGTGGTAGTAGGTGCTTAAAATGACATTACTTACTAAGAAAATTCCAGAATGGAAGCAGAAAAAGATTAATGATATTTATAATAAACTTATTAATTATAAGACAGTCGGACTTGTTGATATAAAAGGACTTCCAGCTCAACAATTCCATGAATTGAGAAAGAAATTAAGAGAAAAGATGGAGATTATTGTAGTTAGAAAAGTAATCTTAAAATATGCTTTTGAGTTGGCGAAATCTAAAATGCCTAATATAGAACAACTTTATTCTAAGATAGGTGAAATGCCTGCTTTGATATTATCTAATGAAAATCCCTTTAAAATATCCAAAGCTTTTTCAGAAAATATGGCTCCTACTTTTGCTAAGCCCGGTCAATTAGCACCAGAAGATATAGAAATTCAAGAAGGTCCAACACCTTTTACTCCAGGACCTATGATTGCAGAACTTCAAGCTTTAGGTCTTAAAACTAAAGTTGAAGGAGGGAAGCTTGTAGTTATAAAGAAAACAACTATTACTAAGAAAGGGATGCCTATATCTCAAGGTGTAGCTGATCTTTTAGTTAAATTAGATATAAAACCAATGCTTGTAGGTTTTAATTTTACTGGAGCTTGGGAAGATAAATTTATTTATGATAAAGATGTGTTAAAATTCAACATAAAAGATTATATGGATAATCTTGCTATTGCAGCATCCAATGCTTTTATGTTATCTTTAGGATTGCCTTACCCAACTAAAGAAAATATAAATATCTTAATATCTAAAGCTTATAAAGAAGCTAAGATATTAGGTTTAGATAAGAATATTATAAGTGAGGAAATCCTTCCAGAACTAATGTATAAGGCACAAGCTCAAGCAAGTGCTCTTAATTCATTAGTTAAGCAATGAATAAATAGTAAAAGGTGGTAATGATGGAGTATTTATATGCGGCTTTGTTGCTTCACAAAGCAGGAAAGAAAATAGATGAAGCTGGTTTGAAAGCAGTTATTCAAGCTGCTGGCTTAGCACCTAATGAAGGTATGATAAAAGCAGTAGTAGCTGCATTAGATGGCGTCAATATTGATGATGTTATAGCAAAGGCAGCATCTGCAACTGTAGCATCAGCTCCTGCCGCAACATCGACAGCAGCACCAACAGCAGCAGCTAAAGCAGAACCAGAAGAAAAGAAAGTTTCTGAAGAAGAAGCAGCAGCTGGTTTAGGCTCATTATTTGGTTAAACTTTTTGTTTTATTTTTTAAATTTTATTATCTTTCACCACTGCTACATATATGTTCTTCATTACATATTAAAGGATATTCGCAATATTCAGTGCTTGGGCAATATTCTCCAATTGTTGCAGGATTATTACATATTTTTATTCCACCGCTTTCTTTAGGATAACATTTGATAGATGGACTTGGATAATCACAACAATCTTCATCTTTATCACACACTTGTCCCTTTTTAGCGCATTGCTTTTCGGGATAAATTTTTTCTGTCCTAGCTTCATTTGATAGGTTAAATGACAAATTCCAATAACTTTCTTGACTACTTTCTCCTTCTCCTTTATAAACAAGTATCATGACTACAACTGAAACTAGGACTGTTATGCCTAAAGCTATAATGATAAGAGTAGATATAGGTAATTCTTGCCCTTTCATAAAGAAGAAACTATCGCAAATTTTTAATTCTTTTCTATATTTAATAGTCTTATGCTTACAGATAAAGAACTTAAAAAAATGATGAAAAGCGAATTTTACGAGCATTTTGAAAATTATTATCCTATAAAAACTTTGAAAGCTCTTGGTTTAGTTAGGAACATATGTAAAAAATGCAAAAGGGGCTTTTGGACATCTAAACCTCAAGATTTTTGTGGTGATGCTTCTTGTAGAGAAGGTTATTCTTTTATAGGTAAGAATGTTATTCCTAAAATTAGCTATAAAGAAACTTATGATTTATTTGTTAAGACTTTTAAAAAATGGGGATATGTGCCTATTAAAAGATATCCTGTTATATGTAGATGGTATGATCAACTTTACTTTGTAGCCGCAGGTATTAATGATTTTCAACCTTATGTAGTTTCTGGACAGGTGCCCCCTCCATCTCAAGCTGTCACAGAAGATCAATTTTGTTTAAGATTTAATGATATTGAAAATGTAGGAATGACTGGCAGGCATTATACCGGTTTTATTATGATAGGTCAACATGTATTTAATACTCCTGATAAATATCTTTATTTTAAGGAAGAAGCTGTTGAGCAACTTTACAAATTTTTTATTGAAGTTCTTAAAATACCTAAAGATGAGCTTTATCTTCATGAAGATTTATGGGCAGGTGGAGGAAATTTTGGACCATCTATAGAATTTTTTTCTAATGGTCTTGAATTAGCTAATCAAGTTTATATGCAATATGAACAAACTGAAACTGGATATAGAGAACTTCAAACCAAAGTAATTGATATGGGTGCTGGAGCTGAAAGATGGGCTTGGCTTTCTTCCGGAGAAAGTATGTCTTATGATATTGTTTTCCCCAAAGTAATGAATTATCTTTATAGTGCAGCTAAAATTAAGAAAAATGAAGATATATGGAAAAAATTTGCCCAATATACTGCTTTTCTTGATGTAGAAGATATTGAAAATGTTGATGTTGAACTCAAAAAAATATCTCAAAAAATAGGGGTAGATCCTGTTGAATTAAGAAGAGAAATTCTTCCTATAGCTGCTCTTTATGCTATTGCAGATCATACTCGAACTCTCTTAGTAGCAGTTCATGATGGAGAATTACCTTCAAATGTAGGAGGAGGCTATAATCTCCGTAATATTTTAAGGAGATGTTTTGCTTTAGCAGATAAATATCAATTTAACATTGATTTTGAGAAAGTTATAAAGCTTCATATAGAAGAGTTCGGAGAATGGTATACCGACCTCAAAGAACCCTGCGCTATCTTTGAAGTTCTTAAAATTGAATATGAACGTTATAAAGAGACTTTGACTAAGGCTAAGAAAATAGTCGAAAAAATGTATGAAAGTGGAGAACTTTTTAATACTGATAATTTAATTCGTTTATATGAATCTAATGGCATTACCCCTGAAGTAATTAAATTAATTAAACCTGATATAAATCTTCCTTCAGATTTTTATACTAAACTTGAAGATTTAAAAAGACCAACTTCTAAATCTAAAGAAGTACCTATTGATATAGTAAACTTACCTAAAACTGAATTTGGTTTTAGAGAAGATCCAGATAAATTTAAATTCAAAGCTAAGGTAATTAAACAAATTGGCAATTTCTTAATTTTGGATAAAACTTATTTTTATCCAAAAATGGGAGGTCAAGATTGGGATTTAGGTACCATTGATGATGTGCCTTTGAAATCAGTTCAAATTTTTGATGGTGTTATTGCACATGAATTATCTAAACCAGCTAAATTTGAAGTAGGGCAAGAAGTTAAAGGTGAAGTTGATAAAGAGCGTAGAAAACAATTAACTATATCTCATTCAGCTATTCATCTTGTAGGTATGGCTGCTAGACAATTATTAGGTAAACATATTAATCAAGCTGGCTCTGAAAAAACAGTTGAAAAGTCAAGAATAGATATAACTCATTACAAAGCTTTGACTTTTGATGAACTTCAAAAAATAGAACAGATAGCTAATGAATATATTTCAAAGGGCATAGATGTTAAAACTACTATTTTCAAAAGAGAAGAAGCAGAACAAAAATATGGAATGAATATATATCAAGGAGGAGCTGTACCAGGGAAAGAAATAAGAATTGTAAATATAGGTGATATGGATATACAAGCTTGTGGTGGAACTCATGTTAATAATACTAAAGAAATTAAATTCATAAAATTAATTAATTCTGAGAAAGTTAAAGATGGTGTAGTGAGGATAGAAATAATGGTAGGAGATAAAGCTTTGGAAAAAGCTCAAGAAAGTGAAAAGATACTTAAAGATATAGCTGATATGTGGTCTATCTCCATAAATGAAGTACCTAAAACAGCTAAGAGATTCTTCGAAGAATGGAAAGAACAAAGAAAAGAATTAAAAGCTATTTCAGAAGAACTTTCAAAACCTTTAGTTAAAGCTTATTTGGAAGCAGAAAAAAATGATCCAGTAGTTATACCTTTAAATATTATTAAAGATAGTTCTCTAATTATCAAATTAGGAGATGAAGCTTCAAAGCAGTATAAAGATAGAGCCTTAATTATTTTAGGAGATAATTTTGCTTATGGCTATTCGGGTAATGAAAAAGTAGATATAGCTTCTGCTTTAAAGAAATATTGTGATAAGGTTGAAGGAGATTCAAAGAAAGCCAAAGGATTCAATCTTAAAAAAGATTGAAACTATAGAAGCTTTAAATGATTTGTATTTTTCTTTAAAGCCTAAAATTATCTCTCGTCTTAATGACTTTAGAATTCTTTGGGAAAAAGGAAGTGATGAAGATATTTTTTATGAACTAATTTTTTGCCTTTTAACACCCCAATCTAAAGCTAAATTATGTTGGCGTGCTGTTGAAGAAATTCGTTCTAAACAATTAATAAATAAAACTTTGGAAGAACTTACCGAAGCTTTGAATAAAGTACGATTTAAGAATAATAAAGCTAAATATATTTTTGAAGCTAAAAATAAGTTTTTCAAAGATGGAAAATTTATTATTAAATCTTTCTTGAAACAATTTAATGATTCTAAAGAATTAAGGAAATGGCTTGTTAAAAACATAAAAGGTATGGGTTATAAAGAAGCATCTCATTTTTTAAGAAATATTCACATTGGACTTGACTTAGCTATTTTAGATAGACATATTTTAAGAAATTTAGAACTTTTTCAAGTTATTCCTTCTATACCTAAAACTTTAACTCCAAAATTATATGAAGATATTGAAAATAAAATGAAATTCTTTTCTAGTCAAATTAATATTCCTCTTTCTCATCTTGACTTTGTCTTTTGGTATATAGGTTCAAAAGATATTTTTAAATGATTTTTAGAAAGTTTTTTAATTAGAAATGATTTAACTTTATAGTTGAGGTGATATTTATTACTAAACTAAATGAAATTTATAAATGTTTAATTTGTGGCAATGAAGTTTATATTATTAATTCTGGAATAGGTCAATTGGTATGTTGTGGGAAACCAATGGAATTAATGGAAGATAAAACTACTGATATAGGAAAAGAAAAACATGTTCCTATTCTAAATCAAACAAATAATAAAGTTATTGTTAAAGTCGGTAAAATCCCTCATCCTATGGAAGAAAAGCATTATATTGAATGGGTTGAATTAATGACTAACAAAGGCCTTTATTCAAGATTTTTAAAACCAGGTGATAATCCAGAAGCATCTTTTGAAATTTCTGATGAAAAAATCCTTTGGGCAAGAATTAAATGTAACATTCATGGTTTCTGGAAATCTTAAAATGGAGGTGTTTTAATTGTTAGAAGAAAATAATTGTAATAGCTTACCTTTGATAGGAGATAAATTCCCGAATATAAATGTAAAAACAACTCAAGGAAACTTTGTTCTTCCTAAACATTTTGCTGGTAAATGGTTTGTTCTTTTTAGTCATCCAGCAGATTTTACTCCTGTTTGCACAACTGAATTTTTAGCTTTTCAAAAAAGATATAAAGATTTTAAGAAATTAAATTGTGAACTTATAGGTCTTTCTATAGATCAAGTTTTTTCACATCTCAAATGGCTTGAATGGATTAAAGATAAATTTGATGTAAAAATTGAATTTCCAGTAATTGCTGATGATACAACTATTGCTAAAAAGTTAGGGATGATTCATCTTAACAAAGGAAATAACACAGTTAGATCAGTTTTTATAGTTGATTCTAAGGGTATTTTAAGATTAATCTTATATTATCCTCAAGAAGTCGGAAGAAATATAGATGAAATTTTAAGAGTAGTTGATGCTTTGAAAATAGCCGATAGTAGTAAAGTTGCTATACCTGCTAATTGGCCAAATAATGAGGTAATTAATGGTAATGTAATTATACCACCTGCAGCAGACGAGAAAACAAAAGAACAAAGAATAAAAGATGCGAACAAAAACAAAATAAAATCTTATGATTGGTGGTTCTGTTACAAAAAATTGTAACTTTTATTTATTCCACCAACAAAGCAGGTTTTCCAGGCATTGCTGTTTTAGCTTTAGGATGCTCAGATTCAGAAGCTAATATTATTTTTATTTCAGTATTGAATTTTTCTTTTAAGTATTTTTCTGCATTTTTGAAAGAGTTATATTCTTCTTCTTCACTAAGTATTTCTCCTAATTCATGAATTTTCTTTTGTAAATATTGGGCAAAGGAAGCCCCTTCCTTTGATTTTAATTCAGGTATCTTCATTAATTCATTTATTATTTTATCTTTATTCACCAATTTTGCTTTTTTCCAAGCATCTCTTTTCCATTGAGGGGCTATAAATAATGTAATACCTTTGGGATTTTCAATTTTAGAAAGTTTTATTACATTGGTAATATCCTGTTCGGTATTATATATTACTTCTTCACTTAATTCTATGATAGGATCTATTGCCTTTTCATTAATCACAGGTATATTTTGAATTGAAATTAGTTCTTTATTACCTAAAATTTCCCAATTTTCTTCAGCTGTGAAAGGTATAAAAGGAGTTAAACATTTTAACCAATCTTCTATTAATTTAATTACCTTTTTACCTTTTCCTCCTCTATTTATATACCAAGATAAATCCTTTTGGAATTCAAAAAATATTTCACTAATTCCCCCTCTTAAATCGAAGTTATCCATAGCTTTAATATAATTTTTCAAACGTGTATTAAACTTAGAAATTAGCCATTTATCAAGAGAGCTATTCTCTTCATTAAATTCTCTTACTTTAGAAATTAGTCCATATACCTTCTCTACATGATTTTTATAGGAAAATATTTTATCTTCATCCCATTCAATATCAGAATGAGGAGATCCTATATGTGCATAGTAAAGTCTTAGACCATCAACAGAATATCTCTTAGCTTCTTCCATAGGTGAAGCAGATGCTCCTCCTTTAGATTTAGAAATCTTCCCTCCTTTACCTGTTACCCAAAAGTTTACAAAAATACCTTTGGGCCAATCTTTAGAATTAAAAATTGCTACATGATTCATAATATATACAGGGAAATGTACTGTTTGATGTTCTTTCCCACCTAAATTAATATCAACTGGATACCAATAATCAAACTCTTTTCTTATTTCTTCCCAAACTTTATTCTTTGCTTTTCCTTTACCTAAGAAAACATAATCAAAAAATTCATCAGTTAACTCTTCAACTTTAATTTTCTTGTTATTTACAAATCTTGAAACTACATAAAAAGCAGAATAAATTGTAGAATCTGATATAGGTTCTATAATCCATTTTTCATCAAAAGGTAATTTAGTACCTAACCAATTTCCTAACCTTGCACATGCTCTTTCTTGGAACCAATCAATAACATTATCTATATTATTTTTGTATTCAACAGGCATAATATTCATTGTTTTAGCATGTTCTTTGGATTTTTCTTTGAGAGCTTTGTTGCCATAATCTATGAACCAAGCATCTGGTATAAGTTTAATTACTACCTTTTTTCCGCACCTACATATTACTTCTTCGCTTAAATCATACATAATATCTGCTTTTCTTTCTTCAATAAGCCATTTTTTAATTTCTTCCTTTGCCTTTTCAACAGGGAGTCCAGCATATTTCCCGCAGTTTTTATTCATAGTTCCTGTATGGAATCCAATCTTGTAAATTTCTTTAGTAGCTTCTTCAAGCTTAGGATCATTTTGATCTTTTATCTTCATTTTTTCGCATATTTTTATTGCTGGAGTATCTCCCCAATCTTTTGAATTTATGATAGGTATAACTTTAATATCTTTATATTTGCCTTCTTTTTGAAGATCATAAAGAGCCATCCAATCATAAGGTGCATCGCTAGGTACACTAGTAACTATGCCTGTCCCTATATTAGGATCAACAAATTTTGAAGGAAGGATAGGTATTTCTCTATCAATACCTGGTGCATTTACCTTTTTATCAATTAATTCTTTTCCTGAAAATTTATCTATAACTTCTACTTTATCTTTTTGATATTTTAACTTTTCAGCACATTGAGAAGAGCATATCCAAATTTCTTCATTAACTTTAACTTTCACATATTCTTGATTAGGATCTACCCATAAATTAGTTTGTCCGTATATAGTTTCAGGTCTTAAGGTTGCTGCTACTAAGAATTCTTTACCCAATTTGAATTTTAGAAGAGTATATTCATACTTTTCAGCATTTCCACCTTTGGATAAATCAGTTTCACTTGGATCTACAGCCACTGGTCCACAATTAGGACAAAAAGTTCCATAATAGGGCTTTTGAATAAGTAAACCCTTTTCTTTAAGTTTTCTAAACTGCCATTGTATAAATTTATTATATTCTGGATAAATAGTACAAGTAAAGGTTGTGAAATCTGCTAAAAATCCAAACTTTTTCCAATTTTCTTGATAATTTTGATTGAAATAATTTACAACATATTTAACATCTTCCATTTTGGAAAGATTTTCCATAGGGAAGCCATTTGCTTTGAGATATTCTATCCAATTTTCATTTCTGTTTTTGACTTTATTAGCAAAGCCCATAGCTTGATTTCCCGAAGCATGAGTTCCAACAGGGAAAAATACATTATAGCCCTTCATTCTTTTATATCTGCAAATTATATCTGTGTAAGAGAAACCTCTCATATGTCCTATGTGTTGATAACCAGATATACCAGGATAAGCAAAGTGCATGAAAAATTTGGGTTTTTTAGGATCCATCTTTGCAATTCCTAAATTTTCCCATTTTTTTTGCCATTTCTCCTCAATTTCAGAAAAGTTAACCATAATTAAAATAAAAGAAAGTTAATTTAAAATTCTTTTGCTTTAACCCTTTTGCTCCGCAAAAGCGTTAGCGGAAAACCCCTATAACCCTTTGCTAAAGCAAAGCGTTAACGGAAAACTCAAATAACCCTTTTACTTCGCAAAAGCGTTAGCGGAAAACTAAAATAACCCTTTGCTAAAGCAAAGCGTTAACGGAAAACTCAAATAACCCTTTTACTTCGCAAAAGCGTTAACGGAAATTCTATTGCTAAAGTAAAGCTTTTTAAATTCTAAATAGGTACTTTCATTTATGGGCTCGTAGCTCAGCTTGGATAGAGCGACAGCCTTCTAACTGATCTTTCTTTGGAAGAAAGTTCAGCCAAAGAAGGTAGGATGGGAGCTGTAGGTCGAGGGTTCAAATCCCCCCGGGCCCATTAAAGGTGAAGTAATCAATGCAATTTCCAAGTTTTTTTAGGGTCCTGCAGAATAAAGAACAATTACATAAAATTTTTCCTCTTTCATTAATGATTTCTATCTATGCTTTTGGTTTAGGTCTTATTTATCCTATTTTTTCAATTTATGTTAATAATATTACTAAAGATATTTTTCTTACCGGGACAATTCTTTCTCTTTGGGGTTTAGGAGGCATATTATTTAGTATTCCTTCTGGTTTTTTAGTTGACAGCTTTTCACATAAACAGGTAATTCGTATTTCTCTTTGTATTAAACTTGTTACTTTATTTGCTATGACTTTAATTTCAACTTTTTGGTCCTTATTTATAATCTATTTTATTTATTCTGTATCAGCTGCAATTTTTTGGGTAGCTGTATGGTCTTATTTATTTTCAAATATGAGTAAAAAAACGGCAGGAGAAGAATTTGGATTTTTCTCAACCTTTTATGATTTAGCTTATACTTTATCTCCCTTTTTAACTGGGTTTCTCTCAGCTATCCTTTTCTTTTTACCTTTTTATATCTCATGCTTTCTTCTTAGTTTAGCTATTTTAGTGACTTTATTTTTTGATGGTGGAGCTGAAAAATCTAAAGTTCAAAAACCTTTAATTCCTCTTATCAAAAAAGAAGTTAAAATGATAATTAAAAATAGTAATTTTGTTATACCTCTTTTACTTTTCATAATTTTTTCATATGCTTCTTTAAATGTTGTTTATTCTTTCCTTCCCATTATTTTAGAAAGTTATAATTTTTCTTATGTTTTAATAGGGGTTATTGTAGCTATTTCATGGCTTCCTTCTTCATTGCTTGAAATTCCAGTAGGTTATATTATAGACTCTTTTAAAAAGCAATGGTTAATCTTTTTGAGTGTAGCTGTCTTTTCTTTATCAGTTCTTCTCATGGCCTTTTTTAAAGATTTTTATTCTATATTTTTTATAATGATAATTATTGGTTTTTTAAATGTAATTTTTATGAATATAATTCATTCTATTGCTTCAATTTTTCTATTTGATAAAGAAAAAGGCGTTTTTTCTGGTATAATGACTTTTACTAAAGATATAGGTAATGTACTTGGTCCCTTTTTAGGGGGTTTATCTTTGAAAATTTTTGGAATTCAAATTACTTTCCTTTTACTATCTGTAATATCCTTAATGTTAGCTCTTCCTTTCTTTTGGTTATTTTCTAACAATGTTGATTAGTCGAAATATTTATGTATATTAAATTTTTATTTTAAATTATGAATTTAATTGAAAATGCTAAAGATCTTTTTACAGATTGGAAAGCAGCATTAACTACAGGTCTTTTACAATTTCTTGTTTTACCTACTATTTTAGTTGATGGTTTTATTGTTCGTTTATGTGAAAAAACTATTCAAAGGGAGAAAGGACTTCCTAATTATTCAGAAATTTTGAAATTTCTTAAGCAAGGTTTAATTTTCAGAATTATCCAATTTCTTTATCTTTTACCAGTTATATTACTTTTTATTATTTTATCCTTTTTAATACCTAAAAATATTTCACCTTTAGATAAAGTTTCAGCAGTCCCTTTTTATGTTTTCCTTTTAGCTATTTTAATTTTAATATTACTATTTTTAGTATGGTTACTTTTTCCCTTTGCTATTGTACTATATGCAGAGAATATGACTTTTGAAGATGCCTTTAATTTCAATAAAATATTTTCTTTTATTTTAATTAAGTGGAAATCAATTATTGTTATCCGTCTTATTAGTATCCTTTTATTTTTTATTTTCTTATTTGTTATTCCTTTTCTAAATTTATTTTCTTTTATTTTTCTTGCTTTCCAAAGAGCTTATATTTACAAAAATTTATCTAGTTTATATTCAGATTTTTTAAATGGAGAGTGATTAAATGAGTGAGTTTAGTTTTGATGAAATTGTTTCTACTGTTAAACAAGTTTGGCCAAATTTTGTTAAAATTTTAATTGGAGCTGCTTTAAATCTTTTGATTATAATAGGGCAATTATTGGGTATGGGTTATATATACAATGTTATTAAATCAACCTTTGAGAATAAAAAAGAATTACCTAACTGGGAGAATTGGGGTTCTTTATTTTTTAATGGTCTTAAACTTTTTTATGTAGCTTTACTTTATTTAGGCCCATCCTTTTTGCTTTTATCCTTTTCTCTTGCTTTATTTTTCTCACCTTTGAGATTTTTGTCTTCTTTACTTGCTTTATTAGCTTTAATACTTTTAATACCTGTTAGTTTTGTATCTCTGTTTGGTATAATCGCAGTTGTCGAAACAGGTAGTGTAAAAGAAGGATTTAACTTTGTAAAATTGTTTGAAAAAATTAAAGCTAATTTTGTAAAAGCCATTTTAACTTATGTGCTTATTATAATTGCAATGATATCTTTGGCTTTTATATCTTCTTTGATACCTTTTGTAGGATTTTTAGTATCTCTTTATTTTAGCTTTTATGGTGAGATAGTAGCTGCAATTTTGTTTACTAAAGTATATGCAGAAGCTAAATAGTAACCTTTAAAATTTCTTTTTTCTTTCTATTTCTTAGTATGGGGTCATAGTTTAACCAGGTAGAACAGTGGGCTCCAGAAGTTTTCTTCATGGAGAGAAGAGCTATTAAGCGATGATTTGAAGGTGAAACCCACTGATTAGGGTTCAAATCCCTATGACCCCACCTTTTTTGAACTATCAAAAGATTTATATATAAGTAGTCATTTACACTACTCAAAAATTACAAAATAGGGGTGTGATTTATGAAGCTAAAATACCTTGTAATATTTTTATCAATGATGTTAATTTTAAATGTAGTTAGAGCTTATGATATTTTATCATTATATGTTTATACTCCTCAATATGAAGGAACTGCAAATGGCTTTAACTATGTTAGCTTTGCTTATAATTTAAAAAATATCGACGCTGGTAAAATAAATAATATTACTTTCAGAGTAACTTCTACTTCATGTTCTTTTACTTATGAAACTCCTATTTTAGCTGATGAATTAATTAATGGTACAGAAATTCACGGTCCAATTGTTATCAAAGTTCCAGAATCTTGTGGAAATAATTTTAATATTAAAGTTGAAGCTTTCGGAATAAAAGATAATCAAAAAATTTCTTTAGGCTCTCAAAATTTTGTAGGTTTCAATTTTGAATCAAAAGAGATAGTTTATTTTGATCAACCGGCAAATAATGCTTTGCTAAAAATGAAGATAGAAGCAATGAAATGGACTGGCGTAGAAGGTAATGACTATTGGATAAAAGTAATATATAACCTATCTAATAATATATTATATAACAATACATATTATAATGTAACAGATATAAAATTTAATATTAATTATACTACTTTATCTGGTAAAAAAGGTATCGTAGAAACACCTGTATCAATAAATAAACTTAGATATAGCGAGTCAAATTTAGGTTATTTTGAAGTTAAATTACCAGTACCTCTTAATGAGATATTTAATTTAAGAATAGAAGCCATGGGTAAATTGGAAGGTCCAAATTTAACTGAGCCAGGCAGTTATAATGAAAATTCAAATCTTGTAAATAGCCCCGACATTGAAATTATCAAATTTGGAAATGCTTATGAATTATTTTTAGTTTCAGATTATTATCCATACCCTTTAACACTAAAATCTTATGAATTTAGAGGAGACAATTTAACTCATTATTTCATTGATACAACTTTTAAGTTGTCTAGTAAAGCTCCAGATGGATATATAGCTAATAATTTCTATTTTAAAATAAGTGTTTCAGACGCACAAATATTTAAATCACAAGTAATAACAGGTGCTTTGGGAAGTGGTGAATCAAAAGAATATTCCTTTTTAATTGCAGCACCTAAAGATAAGACAACAGTTAATGGAAACCAAGTATCTTTTGATCTTACAGCTCAAGCATTTTTTAATGTTACAAATAATTACTTGTCTCAAATATCTTTGAGTTATAACTCATCTAAACTAACAAAGAATATATTATTTAATGCTCCAACTCAACCAGAAAACAACATTTTAAACTTTGTTAATTGGAAATATGTGGGAAGCAATTCAACTCACCACATTTTCAATGTAAATGTTACATTAACTAACAAAGATCCAATTGCTAAAGAATATCAAGAAACTATGAGAGATATAGAATTCGAATTTAGTACATCTTGTATGACTCCATTTAGAATGCCAGTAGCCGATACTATAGAAATTGATAATTCAAAAAATTACTCATTTACAATAGCAATACCTAAATCATGTGGTACAGGCTTTAGCTTATACATACAAGCATTTTATAAGATTAGATACTATAATGAGTTAGAACATAAACTTGTTGTAAAAGATTCAAATTCCAAAGTAGTTACTAAGATTCTCACTATTGAGAATCTAAATTATCTACCCGATAATCAACAACCCCCTGAACCTGTAAGTAATGTTATTAATTGCGATACAGTACCTTGTTTTCCATATAGTTCAAATGTAAGCTATGTAAAGACAGAAAATGATAAACATTATATTAATCTTACATACTCTTTATTGAATAATTATTCAGAAGGAAATAACATATTTAATGTTAGTATAATTTTTGTAATTGATAACTCAACAAAATCAGGTGTATACATTAATACGACTAAAATATTAGGAGATAATCAAGAATTAGAATATGATAAAAGCATTTCAGGATCATACATTTTGGAAATACCTGCTTCAGTTGGAACAACATTTAATATTTCAACAAGAGCTTTTGGATTTATGCCAAGTAAATTGAGTATGATATATTCAAATATAAATACCTTTTATAATTTCAATATTCCAACCCAACCCCAACCCCCGGTCGTTAATCCAAGTAATTATAATGTAGGTGGTGGAGGTGGAGGCAGTGGTGGAAGCAGAGGTCCAGACCTTGAAATATCTAACATATATGTTGAACCAAGTACCTTTTATGAAGGAGATCTTGTCACCTTAAAAGCAGATATAAAGAATAGAGCTTTAAGTGAAAGAAGCTTTAAAGTTGATTTTATTTTCAATGGAATAACTTATTCCATAAATGACTTAAATTATGTTGGAAGAGATAGCATCAAAACAGTTTCAATTCAAGCAAATGTACCATCAACAGACAAATTAGATGTAACTGTAAAAGTTTATTCAGACGGTTCAATAATAACTAATTCAAAGTCTTTCAATGTATCAACTAAATTTAAGTATTTTGTAGTGTCTTCCGTTTCAGAACCTTTTATGAGCTATAAATCAGACAAAGCAGTATATGTACTCAACATATCTAATACAGGTTTACTTGCGGATACCTATAAAGTTGAAGATGTATCTGGATGGACTGATTTTGAAATTTCAAAAAATAAATTTTCACTTCCAATTAAAAATTCAAAAGAAATATCTATAACTTTCAATAGAGATCCAAATATGGAAGCAGGAAATTATCCCATTAAAGTAAAAATATGTAATACAGAAAATCTTTGCGTGACTAAAGAAACAACTTTAATTGTAGAAGATAAAATAATACCAGTCTCTGTTGAATGTGATAAAGAAAAGAAAGTAGAATTTATGAAAGGAGATAAAATAGTATATAATTTCAAGGTAACTAACTTAAGAGATGTCAGTGATAAATATCAATTTATAATTGAAAGTACAAACTTAAATTACACTCTTTCACCTAAATCAGCTTTAATTGAACCTAATGAAACTGAAGATGTAACTGTTTCAGCTAAACCATCTCAAAATTCAGCAAGTATGACTTTTATAGTAGCTGATTCAGAAGGAGATGTTGTTTATAAAGAAACTTATGAAATGGTTCAAATGGGTCTTTTAAGCAGTGTAGTTACAGGAAGATTTATAGGATTATCAGGAACTTCAGGATCAGTTATTGGTCTTGGAATTTTACTTTTAGCTATAACCGGAGGAGTGTCTTTAAGTATAATGGGTCTTAAAGCTTTGAGAATGAATTCAGCAAACACTAAAGTAAGTTTCCCATCTTCAAATACAGGGTCAACTGAAAATAGTAATAACAATAGTCAACCCAATATAATAAATGATTATCTTAATTCACATCCAAGATCTCAAATGAATAACATTTATAATACCAATGATTACAACATAAACCAAGAAAATAAAATATAATGAAAAGTATTATTAATCTTTTCTTTCTTTCTTTTATTTATGGTTAAAGAAGAGCCAGCAGTAGCTATTTTTTCCGGAGATGTAGTTATTATTAATGATGAACCTTCATCTAATCGTATATTTAATAAAGGTTGTTTCGGAGCTATAGTAGATCAGAAACTCCACCTTTCTTTAGTAGAAGCTCTCTATCTTTTGGAAAAAAAAGATATCGTTATCATGAATAAAAGAAAAAAGCTCATTGATTTTAATGAATTTGTCAGATTAGCTTCAAAGTTAGATCCTAGGTTTTTAAGTAGATATTTTGTTTATGCAGATATTCGCAAAAGAGGATATATTGTTAAAACAGCTCTAAAATATGGAGCTGATTTTAGAGTATATGATAGAGGAGAACACCCTGGAAAAGAACATGCCAAATGGATTCTTTTTGCTGTTAAAGAAACAGAGCATTTTGATTGGAGAAAATTCGCTGCTATGATGAGAGTTGCTCATTCAGTTAAGAAGAGAATTCTTTTAGGTATCCTTGATGATGAAGGCGATGTAACTTATTATGAAGTTAGATGGAGAAGACCATAAAAAAATAAAAAAATTTCAGTTCCAATAAGCTGAAATTAATTTTACTGATGCAATTACTAATCCTATGCTTGATAAAAGCAAGAATAAGTATTGTATAATTAGTGTTATTACTAAAGGCCATACATTTCCTTGAATGATACTTAACAAGAAAGTTAATGCTTGTCCACTTACTATAATAAAAGCCATGATCCAAACAAGAAAACTGTCTGCCCTTTCCTTTCTAAAAAGCATTACTATTCCAGTAACTACGCCAAGAACAAAAATTAAACTTGCAGCATTCAAATTTATAGTTATTTTCAAAAGCCCAAGAATTACAGAGGATAAAACACCTAATAAAAACATCCAAAAACCAAGTCTTGGCATATTTGCTATAGAAAAATTAAATTCCAAACTTTTTCTTTTATGTTGTATTTTGTGTGCCATTTATGATCACCTTACCTAATAAAATAATAGAAAAGTATACTTTTTAACCTTTTCATTTTATAAATCTTTATAGAATTTTGTTTATAATCACAGGTACCTTTTCTACATTACTTTTTAGCCCATCAACTCCATCTACTTTTATTTGTATACCAAGATTGATAGTTATTTGTTTGTTTTTATTTAAGTCATTTACATCTTGTAACCCAAATACATCTGGTTTTATAATAAACTTGAAAGAATGTACTCCATCAGGACCTATAATATAGGATTTTATCATTTTTGTATATGTAAAATTTCTTACTGGATCATAAAGCAAAGAAGTATATTTTCGATCCATTTGTTCAATACCTACTTTGTATTTAAAGTATCCGCCCAATTCATTAGATATATCAATTCTAAGAACTTGACTTCCATCTTTACTCATTGAAATAACTTTAGGTTCTATTTTATAATAGATAAAAGAAGATAATTTATCTTTTAAATCCATTAAAAGATTTGTAATCTTATTAGATGGTGCATATTTTCTTAATACAAAAGCAAGCTTTTTAATATAATTTTCAGGAGTTATATTTTCTGTCTTGTTTAATTCATTTATTATGTCCTCAACTTCTTTTTCCCTGAAATTTCTTTTTAGAATTTGCATTACCGCTTCATATACTTTAGGTGAGCCAAAATATTCTGGTATTTTGTTTATAACTACCTTTCTTTCATCTTCTTTTTTAAGAAACATTTTTTCACCTACTTTTAAAAATGCATATCTTCTTTAAATATTTTGTTTAAATAAGGCAAATGATGAGTGATGGGCGAACTGATTTATGATGATTAGAGGTGATCTCTGATGCCTTATTATATTCTACATCAAAAAACTAATAAAATATGTGATTATTGATGATATTATGAATGAAATAAAAGTAACACCTTGGGAAGTAAAAGGCAATATTAATTATGAAAAATTAATAAAAGAATTTGGAACTGAAGAAGTAAATGATACTCTTCTTAAACGTATAGAAAAATATACAGGAGAACTTCATTTTATGCTTCGTAGAAAAGTCTTTTTTTCTCATAGAGATATGCATTGGCTTTTAGACGAATATGAAAAAGGTAATAAATTTGTTCTTTACACAGGTAGAGGACCTAGTGGTGATATGCATATAGGCCATATAGTTCCTCTTATATTTACTAAATGGCTTCAAGAAAAATTTAATGCAGAATTATATTTTCAAATAACAGATGATGAGAAATTTCTTTTTAGTAAGAAAGAAAATCAAACTCTTGAAGATGTAAATAAACTTGCTCATGATAATTTATTAGATATAATTGCTTTAGGTTTTAAACCTAAAAAAACTAAAATTTTTATAGATACCGAGTATGCTAAAACTCTTTACAAAGAAGCAATTAAAGTAGCTAAACATTTAACTTTTTCAACAGCTAAAGCAACTTTTGGATTTACAAATGAATCTAATGTAGGCCAAATATTTTTTACAAGTATGCAATCTGTTCCAGCCTTTTTACCGACCATTCAAAAAGGAAAAATGACTCCTGTTTTAATTCCTTGTGCTGTTGATCAAGATCCTCATTTTAGAATTACAAGAGATATAGCTTCTAAATTGGGATACCCTAAACCAGCAGCTATTCATAGTATATTTATACCAGGCCTTCAATATGGAGGAAAAATGTCTACTTCAGAACCTAATTCAACTATTTTTCTAAAAGATACTCCTAAACAAGTTAAAGATAAGATAAATAAACAAGCTTTTTCAGGAGGGAGAGATACTGTAGAAGAGCACAGAAGATTAGGTGGAAATCCAGATATAGACGTTTCTTTTCAATTATTGAGAATTATATTTGAGCCAGATGATCAAAAATTACAGAAAATATATGATGATTATAAATCAGGGAAAATGCTTTCAGGTGAATTAAAACAAATATGTATAGAAAAAATAAATGCCTTTTTAGAGAAGCATCAAGAAAAGCGTGAAAAAGCTAAAGATTCAATTCATGATTTTTTAATTTCTGATTAACAAACTTTATATTAATCCTTTCTTTTATTTCTGATATGAAACCTTTAATTTTGACTTTAATTACTTTGATTTTAGTATCTTCTGCTTATGCAGGAAATATGACTATGATTCATTTAGTAGGCGCAGATAAAATTGGTGAAAATGTCACACAAGGAGTAGTTCTTAACTTATATGTGGAAATGAAAGAAGGAAATGGCAGAGTTTTTGTTGATACTTTCCCTCTTACTAAAATGGATACTCAAGCTTCTGCTAGAATGGCTAAGGAAGTGGCATGTAATGCTATGTCCTTAGATTGTTCTAAATATGACTTTTTTTATATTTTAAGTTCTGATTATCCTTCTCTTGGAGGCCCATCAGCAGGAGCAGCTATGACTATTGCTACTATGGCTGCTATCCAAGGTGTTGATATAAATCAAGATGTTTTTATAACAGGCACCATTAATCCAAGTGGAAGCATAGGTCCGGTAGGTAGTATTTTAGAGAAGGCAGAAGCAGCTTATAAAAATGGTGCGTCTATTTTTTTAATACCTAAAGGAAATTATAATGTTATAATTAATAATGAAACTATAGATATTCGAGAAAAAGCTCTTAAAGATTGGAATTTACATATAATCGAAGTAGATGATATTTATGAAGCATATAAATATGCTACTAATTATGAAATTAGTAAAAAAGTAGTTTCTTCTGAGGAAATTACATCCAAAAGATTTAATGATGCTATGCAATATTTAAGTGATAGTCTTATTTCTAAAGCTAAAGAAGAAACGAGTAGATTAGAAAGAAAATTTCAATTAAGTTCCTTACCTATAAAATATTCTGACCCTATAAAAGAGAAATTAACTCAAGCTAAAGAAGAGTTAGATGAAGCTAAATCTCTTTATAAGTCAGATCAATATTACTCTGCGGCTAGTTACTCAGTAAGAGCTCTTATTTATTCTAATTATGCTTCAAACCTATTAGACTTTCACGAAAATGATGATTCGAAAGACTATGTTATGAAAGAAATTCTAAATGTAAATGATGAAATTTCATCTTTTGAAAAAATGTTTATTAAAAATTATACTATTGATTGTATTGATGATATTGAAGTTTATGCAGTAGTTATAGGGCGCATTATGGAAGCTGAAGATTTAATGAATTCCTCTCGTGAAGCTTATGAAAAAGGAGATTATGAATCTGCTCTTTACCTTCTTTCTTTCGCCCAAGTAAGAAAAAATACAGCTTATGAATGGCTTACTTTAACTAATGAATTTTCTGGAAATCAATCTGCTGTTTTTAGTCAAGATAATTTGAAAGTTCTTTCTCAGGAAAGAATAGCTCAAAGTAAAGATTATCTTAATTATGCCAATTACTTAACTTCAAGTTCTTTGCTTAAAGAAGCTGAGAACCATTTACTTAAAGCAGAAGAAGCTTATTCAAAAGGACAATATGTCTTTGCTTTATTTGAAGCAGCTTATGCTAGATCTAAAGTAAGTTTAACTTTAAAACTCAATACTCTTAAAGAAATTTCCTTAGAAGATATCTATTCGTCTCATGAACAAGATGCTAAAATTGCTATAAAGAAAGCTGAAGAACAAGGTCTTTTACCTATTTTAGCTTTAAGCTATTTAGAATATGCAGGTTCTTTTTACAAAAGTGATCCTCTTGTTTCTTTAATTTATCTTAGTTATTCTGAAGAAATGGCAAAAATATCACAAGATTTATACTCAGCTTTTACAGGAAAATATATTTCTAATTTACCTTCTATAAATGTTCAAAAATTTTATGAAACTTCAACTAAAACAGAAAAAGAATCTATTGTCAAATCTGTTGCACTCATTGTTTCAGGTGTTTTAGCTGGAATTGGACTTTCCTTCGCTTTTTATGAAACTAGTAAAAAATTCAAGAAAAAATAATCTCACACAGATTTAGCTAAATATATTCCATCTTTGTTAGAAATTATTCTTGCTTTAATTTTTCCTTTATTTTCATTACAATTTATCAAAGTAATAACTCTATTTTCTGCTACTCCCAACTTTTCATTTAAAAGCCATCCATCTTCTTTAATTTCAACATTAATTATTTGATTTTTCTTAAAAATAATAGGGATTTGTTTGCATTTTACAATGTTAAAATCTTTAGCTGATAATTTAAGTCTTATTTTAAATTCATCTTCCCATGCTTTAATACTTTTATTATAAAATTGCCACCAACTTTGTTCTTTAATTCCTTTAGGTTTTCTTCCATATTTGTAACTTAAGTATTTTTGTATTCCAAATTTGACTTTTTTCTCATTAGTTGAAATATCTAATCCGAATTTTATTATTTCTTTTATATCTTTATCATTTATTCCAGGAAGATATACAGGTGCTATTAAAAGTTCAATATTACTTTTCATTATTTCTTTAGCAACCCTTTTAACATGTTCTATATCATAAAAGTCACACCCCGCAATTCTTTTAGCCTTTTCATTATCAAAGGCATTCATAGATAAATTTATCCTATTTAATCCTGCTTCAGAAAGAGCTTTTATTTTTTCTTCATTTAATAAAGTTCCATTACTTTGCATAGAAATAATTTTAACTTCTCTTATTTTGCGTATTTCTTTTATAAGTTCAATTAAATTTGGGTAAGTTGCTGGTTCTCCTACACTATCAAGATGAATTTCAATATCATTTCTTTCTTTGAACTTAATTACTTCTCTAAGATAATCTAAAAGATAGCTTAATTCTACTATATAATCATTTTTTCTTAATTTTGATTGAGGACCAGCACTAACTGAACAGAATATACAATTTAAATTACACAGAGTAGAAGCTCTAACTTGAAGTAAGTTAGTTCCTCTATCAATTATACCAAAATATATACTTCCTAAAAGAGGAATTCCAGATTTAGAATCTATTTTAATAATCATTTTAATTCTTCGAAACTTATTTTATTTTTTAGGAGCTTTGAAATAATTTCATTCAAATCTTTAATTTTTACTCTTTTTTGTAAAGTACTATCCCTATCTCTAATAGTAACATCTTTCCTTTCAAGAGAATCAAAATCAAAGGTTATAGAGTAAGGTATTCCTATACTATCTGCTTTAAGATATCTTTTACCTATACTTCCACCCTTTTCATAAATTGTTACAAATTCATTTTGTACCTCTTCAAAAACTTTTTGTGCTTCTTCATCAAGTTTATTAACTAAAGGAAATACCCCGACTTTTATAGGTGCAAGATGATAAGGTATTTTAAGTATTGTTTTTCCCTCCTCCTTTTCCTTTAGTTCATAAAATATATCAATTAAAGCAAAGACAGGCCTATCTGTGCCAAAAGCAATTTCTATTATATGAGGTACTTGTTTTTCATGAGTTTCGTCTTTAGCTACGAGTTCTGTTTTAGATGCTTTTCCATGTGTTTTAAGATCATAATCAGTTCTATCATGTATACCACAGCATTCTACCCACCCAAAAGTATTAGTTAAAATTTCAAGATCCCAAGCATCATCTGCATAAAAAGCTCTTTCATTAGGATTATGTTGTCTTAGTCTCATTTTATTAGATGGAATACCTAAATTCTTGAATAAAGTATAAGCTAAATTTAAAGCCCAAGCATATGCTTTATTTTTAATGTACTTCTTTTCAATTGCTTTTTGAATAGTTACTTTTTCTACTTCCTCAGAATTATAAGCTAAAAGAGGTAATTCTTCCTTTGCTATCCTTTCATATTTTTCAAAGTTATCCTTTTGATCTTTGAAAATAAAAAGTTGACCTTCAGCCTGTGTAAATTCTCTCATTCTTAATATGAATTGTCTTGGACTAATTTCATTTCTATAAGCTTTACCTATTTGAAAAACACCAAAAGGTAATTTTTCTCTAAAGAAGTTAAGATATCTTAAAAAAGGTAAATAAGTAGTCGTTGCTGTTTCTGGTCTATTACTTGCTGCTTTATCTAAACCTATAGTTGTTTTCATCATAAGATTATATTTTATTATTTTCATTTCAAAATCCGAACCATCAATTGGACTTTTAATTTTATATTTTTTAATTATATCTAATAGCTCGTCATCTTTAGCTCCATTTATTTTTATAGTGCTTAAATCTAGATTATTACTATGAAAATATTCTTCTATTAGTTTATCTACTCTAAATACATTTCCATTTTTATCTTTAATAACAGGATCGGTAAAGCCTTCAAGGTGACCTGAAGCTTTCCACACTTCATCAGGCATTACAGTAGGACATTCAACTTCAAAAAATTGGTTTTTTTGAAAAAAAACTCTTATTGTATTTTCTATATTATTTTTAAGAAGTTTTCCAAGAGGCCCATAATCATAAAAGCCAGCCACCCCACCGTATATCTCCGGAGATGGACCATAAACAAATCCTTTATCTTGCATATACGATATAACCTCTTTTAATTTTTCTTGGTTAGTCATAAAGTAACTTAATTTAAAAGAGTATAAAAATATTATGGTTATTTTTGAACAAAAAGAATAAGTTTTTAATTTGTTAAACCTTTAAATTTAATAGGTGATATAATGAGTAATATAACAGGCGTAGTTATTAAAGAGTGTGTTGGTGATGATGGAGAAACTTATTATGATATAAATGGTACATGGTATAGAGTAAATAGAGACCAACTTGAAAATACAAGCAAACCTAAAATGATTAAATCTTGTAAAGTTCTTACTCTTGATAAACAAAAAGAATTTTTCACCAAACATTTAATTAAGAATAAAGGTGAACAATAAACTTTAAATTATAACTTTTTTCTTTAAGTTATATGGATTCATTGGATACATTACATAATTTGGAGAAAAAAGTACTTTTAACTCTTAAATCTTTGGGTGCAGGTAAGTTCTCTATAGATATTATCTCAGAAAAATCAGGCCTTAAAAAAGATGAAGTTAATAAGGCTGTTGAATGGCTACGCGAGAAAGGTTTTGTTTCAGTTGAAGTGTTATCTGATTCTAAGTTTGTAATCTCTCCTAAGTTTCTCGACTACCTTGAAAAAGGCCTTCCTGAAAAAAGAATAATTAATGCTTTGAGAAAAGGACCTATCCTCTTTAAAGATTTAAGTCAAACTTTAAATCTTTCAAAAGATGAAGTTAATGTTGCAATAGGTATGCTTAAACGTTCAGATTATATTTCTATATCTGAAGGAAAAATCTCTTTAACTGATTTAGGTGAAGCTTTTATTAAAGAAAAAAAATGGGACGAGGAAAAGCTTTTATCTTTATTAAAATCACCCAAATTAAATGAAGAAGTACCCGAAAATTTACACATTTTTATAACACCCTTAATAGAAAGAGGTATAATTAAAGAAGAGATATATTCTATAAGAAATGTTTCTTTAAACTCTGAAATTTTGCCCAAATTGAAAGATTTAAAAATAGAAGATGAAATTGATTTTCTTACTTCAGATATTATTCGTAATGAAACTTGGAAAAGCAAACCCTTTAAAAAGTATAATTTAAATGTTCCTCCACCCCCCTTGTTTATAGGGAAAAAGCAAGCATATCTCAAATTTATTGACGAAACTAAAGAAAAAATGATTTCTCTCGGTTTTGAAGAAATGGAGGGGCCTATTGTAGATTTATCTTTCTTTAACAACGATGCTCTTTTTATGCCTCAAGATCATCCAGCAAGAGATATTCATGATGTTTTTTTCGTAAAAGCGAATAAAGGTAAAATTCCCAAAGAACTTGAAAAGAATTTAGAATATGTAAGAAAAACTCATGAAAATGGATGGGAATTAGGTTCTAAAGGATGGGGTTATAAATTTTCACAAGATATGACTGAAAGTGTTATGTTGCGTAGCCAAGTAACTGCCGTTTCAGCCAGAAAAATGCTTTCAAAGAATCTTAAAATACCAGGTAAGTATTTTGCAATTGGTCGAGTATTTAGACCTGATGTAATTGATTGGAAACATCTTATAGAATTTAATCAATTAGAAGGGATTATTTTAGGAGAAGACTTAGCCTTTAAAGACCTTTTAGGTATATTAAAAGTCTTCGCTGAAGAATTATGTGGAGCTAAAAAATACAAATTTATTCCTGGCTATTATCCCTTTACAGAACCTACTGCTGTACTTTGTGTATATTTAGAAGGTAAAGGTTGGATGGAAATTGGAGGTTCTGGAATTTTCCGTCCAGAAGTAACTAAACCTTTAGGTATCAATGTTCCAGTTCTCGCATGGGGAATGGGCTTTGATAGAATATTTATGATTAAAAATAATATTAATGATATAAGAGATTTATTTTCAAATAATTTAAAATTTCTTAGAGAAATACCTCTAAAGGTATAAGGTGTTAAAAATGCCAACTATCACTATTTCAAAAAAGGATCTTGATACTTTTTTGGGTAAAAAAATATCCATTGAAGAACTTCATAATTTGCTTTTTTCATATCTTAAAGGAGAAGTCAAAGATTCAAAAGATGATGAAATTAATATAGAGTTTGAAGAATCTAACCGTGCAGATTTATTTTCAGCTGAGGGTTTTGCAAGAGCTTTAAGACCTTTGTTAGGCTTATCTAAGGGATTATCTAATTACCCTGTCAAAAAAAGTAATTATAAAGTAATAGTTGATAGTTCTATTAAAAAAATTAGACCTTACATTGCTTGTGCTGTTGTTAGAAATATAAAAATGACTGATTCTGGCATAAAATCTCTTATACAGCTTCAGGAGAAATTAGATGAAACTTTTGGAAGAAAAAGGAAGAAGACATCCATAGGTATTTATGACTTTAATAAAATTACTTTCCCAGTTAATTATAAATTAATGAGTAAAGATACTAAATTTGTAGCTCTTGGTTTTGATAAAGAATTACCATCTTATCAAATTCTTGAACAGCATCCTAAAGGTAAAGAATACGGTTCTATTCTTTCTAACTTAGATGAATTTCCTTTTTTAGTTGATTCTAAAGGTAAGATTTTAAGTATGCCTCCTATAATTAATTCGAATGATTTAGGAAAAGTGGAAGAATCTTCAACTGATCTTTTTGTTGAAGTTACAGGTACAGATGAATTTGCCGTTAAAACAGTTTTAAATGTTGTAGCTTCTACTCTTGCTGAGAGAGGAGGACAACTTGAAAGTGTTAAGATAAAAGATGGAGATAATTTAAAGACTTTTCCAGACTTTTCTCCTTTGGAATTTACAATCTCTCTTTCAGATATATGGAAGATATTAGGTTTCGCTTTAAGTGAAGAACAATTAAAAGATGCTCTTTATAAAATGGGTTATGAAATTCTTAAAATAAATGTTAAAAAAGGAACTATAACTATTTTAGCTCCTTTTAATCGTATAGATATACTTCATCCAGTTGATATAATTGAAGATATTCTTATAGGTTATGGATTTGATAATATTCCACCTAATCTACCTAATCTTTCAACTAGAGGCAGTTATTTAGACATTACTTATTTACAAAATAATGTAAGAGAATGTTTAATTGGAATGGGTTTCCAAGAAATTTTAACTTTTATTTTATCTAATAAAGATATTCAATCCAAGTTTCCTAAAATTGAAACTAATTTAATAGAACTTAAAAATCCAACTACAATGACTTATAATGCTTTAAGAGCTAATCTATTCCCTCAAATTTTGAACTTTCTTTCCAAAAATACAACAGTTGAATTCCCTCATAAAGTATTTGAAGTAGGAGAAGTAGCATCCTTTTCGGAAAAAAGTAATAATTACTCTAATCAAGAGACTCATCTTTGTGTAGCTATATCTCATTCTAAAGCAGGCTTTACTGAAATTCATAGTGTTCTTGATGTTTTACTTAAAAATTTAAATAAAAAGTATGAAATTAAACCTGAGAAATTTCCCTTCTTAATAGAAGGTAGATCAGCTAATATTTTTATAGATAATGATTTAGTAGGTTTTATTGGTGAAATTCATCCAGAAGTTCTTTTAAATTTTGGTATTGAAATGCCAGTAACTCTTTTTGAGATTAAATTAAGAACTTATAAACCAGAGTATTAAAATGAAATCTAAATTAAAAGGTTGTCGTGTAGAAAGAGAACTTTTAGATAGATTTCATTCTATTGGCTTTGGATGTATACGTATTGCAGGCTCAGGTGTAAATAAAAATGCTCCTGATTTAATTGCTGGTACTCAAGGTAAATTATTTATAATTGAATGTAAATCAAGTAAGAAAAATTATCTTTATTTAGATAAAGAAGAGGCTCAAAATGTTATTAATTATGCTTCTAAATTTGGTGGGACAGGTTGGTATGGTCTTCGTTTTGACAGAAAAGAATGGAGATTTATAAAAGCTGAAGAAATTTTAAAAACTAATAGAATTGTTCCAGAAGAAGGATTAACCTTTGAAGAACTCGTTCAATTCTTAGAACTTAAAAGAAAGTAATTTTTTGTTCCAGAGAAGGTTATAATTGCTCCAGCTAAGATTACTAATAAACCACATAATTTAATTATTTGTTTAAAGTCGAATATGATACAATTTGCTCCAAGCACTATTAATAATACCCCTATCAAAATATCTTCTTTATCTAATTTAACTTTTTTATTCATATGTTATTATAATCATTTTTCTATTAAAAACTTATGTATGAACCTTTTCTTTTAGAAAAGGTTCTATCATAAAAGAACCTCTACCTCAGATGACCTATCGCTCTTCATAGAAAAATTCTCGAAGCGCAATGCTTCTTCATCGGAAGAGGTAAACTATTAACATTTTCGCTAAATTAAAAATTTTCCCTCCTTTTTTATTGTATATAGTCTATAATGAATTTAATATAAACTTTTATAAATATCAAATTATTATATAGCAATACTGACACGGACATTTCGGTTGCCCTGGAAAGGGTGTGACCACACAAGCCTCTGTCAGATGTCTGCCATTAGTATGGTGACTGGACTATAACTCACCATATGAAACCTGCATCTGTTAAGCTTAGGTGTGGCGCGAAAAAGATAACCTTTAAAGTTGACCGATAGGTTAAGTTAGTTCGGTGTTAACTTAAGGCACTTTTTCACCGAGTCCAGATGTCAGTTATTTTAAAGGTGTGGTGATTCTTAATGGCTAAATCTTCTAAAAAATGTAAAAAATCTGCAAAGACTAAAAAAATAGTTAAGCAATCAAATAAAGTTTCTGGTGGTAGATCACCTAGTATAAAGTCTAAAGATTCTAAAGTTAAAAAGATAATTAAATATTTGAAAAAGTCTAAAAAATAATTTTTAATTCTAAATAAGTAATTCCATATTTTTTGAATCTTTGAATTTTCTCTTTAAGAATCATTTTTCATTTATGACTTTGAAATTTCCACCTTCAATTTTAATAGCATATCCTTTACTAATTGCTTCAGCTATTTTTTTATGGGCTGATTTTATTATTCTGTTAAAAGTCGATTGTGAAATACCCATTTTTTTCGCAGCTTTGATTTCGCTTAATCCTTCATAATCCTTTAATCTCAGAGCCTCTATATCTTCAATATTAATAGTTATTTCATTTAAAACATTTAAAGGTATTCCTGCTGGTTTAAAATATGTTACCTCTGGCTCAAAATTAACTCTTCTACATTTGATAGGTCTTGGCATATTAAATAAAATCTTATGCTCCTATTTATATTTTTAGAAACTATTGTAATTCTTTTAACTTTCTTTCTATTTCGTTTTTTTCTAATTCTATCTCTTTAAGTTCTTCTTCAAGAATTCTTTTTTCCTCTTCTTTTGTTAAAATAGGCGCATATCTTAAACACCATCGTCTTCTTGTATTAAAACCACAAGGCCCTAATCCTCTTCCTAATCCCACAAGTGGTCCTGTTCCATCTCTATTTGGCATTCTTTCACCTCCTATATGAATATATATTCATAACTTGTATATAAACATTTCGAATATATATTCAAAATTATTTAAGATAATTTAGAATTTTTGCAAATGAAAAGCCTCGGGAGGGATTTGCACCCTCGACCTTTTGCTCTCTCAGTTTTTTCTTCAGAAAAAACTCTTACGAGGCAAACGCTCTAGCTAATCAGGATTTTTGGTAAAAATACCAAAATATCAAGCTGAGCTACCGAGGCTTATTTTTAATAAAACTGAATCAATTATTAAAAGTTTCTTTAATTAAACTTTGTAATTTTTCTACTTTTAGGAAGTATGTTTATAAGAATTCCTTCTTTGAATTTACCACATCCTACCACATCTTCTTTATATTTCACTAAAACATATTCTCCTTCTTCACAAATAATAATTTCACTTGGCTTTACATTCTCTCCTTTAATATATTTTGAAAGTTCAACTTCATCTAAATAAACAATATTCTTTTTTGCACTTTTTCCAACTATTTGTGCCCCTTCTATACTTAATCTTATCTTTCCACTATCTTCTCTTCCAAAATATAACCCTGCAGAGTCCAATTTAATTTTTCCATAATCGAACTCTATCAATTCTTTAGACATAATCCAAATTTTATTTTTCTTACTTCCTTTGGCAACAACAAAATCTGATAAAAAATCTTCACAAGCATAAACTTTCTTTAAGTAATTCATAAGTTCTCCCTTTGCTTTACTTTTTAAAAATTCCATTTTACATCTTCCTTAATTTTGCTATAAAAAATCCTTCAGTTCCATTATCTTGAGGATAAACTCTTTTAGAATTTTTAACTTCAGGATTAAGTTCTTTTCCATTCCAGAAATTTATTCCTTCTCTAAGTTTAAAATCCTTTAAGTCAAATTTTTCAACTTTGAATCCAAACTTATTTACAGCATAATCAATTACTAATTCATCTTCCTCAGGTTCTAAAGAGCAAGTAGAATAAACTAAAACTCCTCTGGGTTTTAATATTTGATAAGCAGATTTAATTAATCCTTTTTGAATAGTTGACATATTAATAGATGTTCTTTCACTCCAAGTATTTAATGTAGATGGAGATTTCATTATTGCTCCTGTCCCACTACAAGGAGCATCTAATAATATTTTATCAAATTGTAATTCCATTTTGGAAAGATTAATTCCATCTTTATGACATATGGCTGTATTAATAACTCCGCATCTTTGAAGATTCATTCTCAAAGCAGGTAATCTATCCCTTTGTTTTTCATTAGCTAAAATAATACCTTTATTATTCATCATAGCTGCCATTTGAGTTGTTTTTGATCCTGGTGCAGCTGCCATATCAAGTACACTTTCATTTTCATTAGGATTAAGGACTATAGGGGGGATCATAGAAGCTACTTCTTGCATATAAATATAACCTAAAAAATGCTCTAAAGTATTCCCTAAAGCATATACTCTTTCTTTAAATATAAAACCATCTTCAAAAAAAGGTACTTGTTGTAATTTCCATTTTCTTTCTTCAGCCCTTTTTAAGAAAGCTTCTTTAGAAATTTTAATAGTATTAACTCTTATAGAAATTGGAAGAGGCTTTAAAATAGCTTCTTTAAATATTTCTAATTCATCTCCTAAAAGGATTTTATATCTTTCTAAATAACTTTCTTTGAACTGAGGCATCAAATATTTAATTCTAAAGAATATATTAAAATTTATGTTTTTATAGAAAATTTATTTTGAATTATTTAATAGTAAATGATATATTAAGCTAATGTATTATTAATAGTCATGAATTATAGAAAATTATACATTGGATTTTTTATAGGATTTATTTTAATTGTTGCTATAATTCTTCTTAATGGAGCTTTGCTTAGTCAAAAAAATAGTATATACTCAATAGAATTAAATACTTATAATAAATCAGGTGTTAATCTAACTGAAAATACTAATCTAAATGAAAAAGCTTCTGCATATGGAGAAATTGGTGGTCCTCCAAGCAATTCAAATGTAACGCCCCCAACTAAAGAAGAAATGTTTAATGAAAGTCAACATTATAATATTACAGTTATTGAAGCTGATAATAATACTTATGTAATATGGAATTTTAGCAGCAAAGCTGGAGAATAATCTATTATTTACATTTTTTAATTTTTGCAAATAGATTCAAACATCAGAAATGGATATAGTATTAATATAATTTCTAAGATTCACTTTAAGTTCAATTAGATTTTGTGAACCTTTGTTAAAATCATACTTTTCCAAGTCTAAAGCAACAATTAATCCTTTTCTTGAAGAAGTATGAGGTGTTTTTCTATCAACAAGAATAAAGCCTTCAAATTCCATAAATAAATTTTGCATTAAGCAAGTATTGTTCTCTGAATAGTTAAACCATTAATATATTGTTCAAGAGAGATTTTAAATTCAGATCCTAAAGAATCTTTATCATTATATTCTTTTTTAGTTAAAACTCTTTTGATATTCTTTAAAGCTCCAGATTTTTTGATTAATTTATATATCATTTTAGCATTCGTTCTTTTATGTTTATCTATTAATTCTTCTTTTAATTCTATTTTTTCATTCATAGATATACTCTTGCGATATATCTTTTCTATAGCCCTTCTATGTTCATCTACTAATTTCTTAGCCTGGAAAAAATATTTCTTTTTATTAGCAGCTTTATAAAGTAATTCTTCCATGTTTTTCAAACTTTTTTCATCTTGCAAACATCCTCCAACTCTGAAGAATTCTATAGCCTTTAAAACTACTCTTCTTAATCTTAGATCTCTCTTACTTAAGTTTGCTTCAAATTTTTTAATTTTTTTTCTTTCTCTTTCCGCTTTGTCTATTTCTTCTTTTCTTTTTTTTCTTTGCTCAGGTGTCATTTTAGCCCATTTTATTCTTTTGTAGAGATAATCCCATTTATAATATATTTCACGCCATTGGTCGTATAATTTTCTTATTAACAAAAATGGTTCTATTACTATTTTTGAAGACTTCTCTAATTTCCCTTTATCGTACTCACGTTCAATATCTTTAAGTAAATCTATTTCTTTTTTTATTTTCTCATTTTCTTCGTCAACTTTTAAGAATTCTTCTTCCCACTCTTTTAATTTTCCATTAAGTATACCTTTCTTTTCATATTTTTCAATTTCCTCTATATAACTATAATATTTATTCTCTATCATTCAAACTTCACATTGTTTATTATTTCTAAATAATCGTTACGTAAATTATTTACTATCTCTAATCCTTCTCTTATGGAATTGCCAGCAATGTTTTCAAGATTTTTAATAATCCCTCCAGCTTCTTCATCTACAATTAACCATTCAGCTAAAAATGGATAATTCTCTTCGTCTTCAAATATTGCTTTAATTGAATTTAAATCTTTTCCTTCCTTTAATATATTTATACCGACCTCTATTCTTTCAATGCAGTATCTTTTATTTAAATCTAAATACAATTTAGCAACATTATCTCCTCCTTTCTCAGCTAAATTTTTATAAAATTTATAGACTACTAAGTCATGAGCTTGATTCCGAGCTCCATTAGTTATTTCAATTAACCGTTGTTCAATCTCTTTATCATATTTTATATTTTCAATGTATCTAATTAACCGTTGTTCAATCTTTTTATCAAGTTTTATATTTTCAACGTATTCAATTAACCGTTGTTCAATCTCTTTATCATATTTTATATTTTCAACGTATTCAATTAACCGTTGTTCAATCTTTTTATCAAGTTTTATACTTTTAATGTGCTTAATTAACTGTTTTTTAATCACATTAGGTTTTATACTTTCAACGTATCTAACTAACTGTTGTTTAATCGTTTTATCATATTTTATACTTTCAATGTGTCCGACTTCATGTAAAATTAGGAATTCAATAAATTCGTCCCCTTTGCTATAAATTTCTCTAAATAAGCTTAGATTAAATACTATTTGCTTCTTTTTATTGTCATAATGGGCATATTCCCTCTCTTTTCCTAAAGGTTTTATAACTATTTTTTCTAAGTCATCGGGTTTTAACTTAAATTTTCTAATAAGATAATCTTTATGCTTTTCCATTTTTGTTATAATTGTTTCAAAAACATTAAAGTCATCTTTTGAAAATTCTCCGATATCTTCAAATTCAAATTTTAATCCAATTTTCTTAATTTTTTCTAATAATCTTAAGGCTCTTTTTGCATCCAATTTAAATAATATTTGGAAATATTTGTCATCAATAGAATCAAAATATTTTCTATAAATTTCTTTTTCAATCTCACCCAAGCTTTTCCATGTTTTAGTGAATTTATTAGCTTCTAATACTGCATCATTTGATCTTCTAAGTTTCTTTATTAAAGAAGCATCACCAAATTCTTCAAGAGCTAAGAAAAACTCATTGTCTAATTTTCTCTTAGAATTTAATTGGGAGAGGAATTTAATGTCTTCTTTATCTAATTTGCTTAAAAAATTTATAATATCATCTTTTTTAACTGTTAATTTAAGTTTGATTATTAAATCAATTGCATCAGGTGAATTTTTGAATTTCTTGGCTATTTTTATTAAATCCTCTATTGAATAACCTTTTTTAATTAATGGTCGAAGTTCAACAAGATTATCTACAAATTTATTTAAATTTGCTAAATTATCAGCTTCATTTATTATTGTTAATATTTCATTGGTAGTATAGTCAGCATTCTTTAATTTTAACAAAGGTGTTGATGATTCAAATATAGTTGTATAAGGTAAATTAAGTTCTTTACTTAGTCGAACTAAAAATTTAAAATCTTCTGAACTATATCCTAATAGTTTAGGTATACCTTCTGTATTAGATAACATTTGACTTTCTTTAAGTTCTTTAACTTTAGCAAGATTTAACATTATTTTTATTTCTTCATCAGTATAACCTAATGCTTTAAGTTTATTTGCAATTTTTAGAAGTTGGATTCCTTTGAAGATAGTTCCACCTATTATAAAAAATGTCTCTCCAGCTATGGATGTGATAACCCAAGATCCAGATTCAACACCATCATTGTAGCACGCTTGAGAATTTGGATCTGAACCACAAGAAAAGAAAGTTTTAGCTAAAGCCCAAATCATTATTCCTACACCAATAATTCCCAAAAGAGTACCTACTGTTATTGTAACTCCGCCAATAACCACTACTGTCGTTTCCAATATTCCAGCAATTGCCGGCCCAATAACAATTGCTGATAAAGCTACGCCAACTACAATACCCAAAGTTTCTAAAGGATGTTTAAAAATCCAGTTGACAATTTCTGATCCTGCATTCCAAACACCTTTAATTATACCTAATAAGCCATTGTTCGTAAAAGTTATAATGTCGGATATAGCACCTTTAACTTTTGGAGGTGCTGTGTCCCATATATACTTTAATGAGCCCGCAATGGGTATAGCATATAACCAATTATCTCCTTCAATTTTTGTTTTTCCAGTTGCTACATCGTAGAGGAAGGCAAAATTTCCTATTATAGGTAAAGAATACAAAAGGTTAAGTTTTTCATCGGTGGCAGGGAGTGTTGTATCACTACCAGCTTTATAATTCATTTGTTCATTTTTGATTTCTCGAGTTTTCTTGTCATTTAATTTATTTATAATACTTTGAATATAAGAAGTACTAACTTGTGAATATTTTTTAGTTACTAATTTAATTATATTATCTGTTGAATATCCTAAATTGAAATAATATTCTATCCAATTATTAATCAAATCATAAGCTTCTGATGGGTAAGGATCATTTGGACTCCATCCTGGCTTATGATATCCTGGCAATTCTGAATAGGGTGGATAACTTGGAGAAGGTACCTTTCCTATACTTTCATATTTTTTATTATCATAGTATCCCCCTGATATATGTTCAATACCATTAAAGCTTCCTTTAGGTTGTGCAACACTATAATGTTCACTTTTAGGTATTACCACAGGTACGCTATCTCTAAAAACAGGTTCATTTTTATCTTTAAATTCTTTAGAATTATCTTTAATAACGTTAGATACTACTCTATCTATATTATTAATTGAATCTGAAAGAGTTTTTAATGAATTACTCTCATTCTTATTATATTTTCTTATTTGAATTACAATGGTAGTACTTGTAACGGTAGTTAAAGTGCTTACAATTGCTATAGTAGTAATCGCTATTTTACTATTTTTATTTGTATTATCTCCTTGTTTACTTCCTTCTGTGGGGTAAAATCCTATCTTTTCATTGTGGTACTTATCAAAAATTATTATACTATTTGATAACTTAGCATCCATTAGACCTTTATCTAATAATTTTACATAAAAAGTGTAATTCCCCTCAGTTAAGTTTTCTGATAAAGGTACATCTACTGTTAAACCATTATCTCCAAGATTTATATCTGTACTAAAATTATATGTATAATTTTTTACAAATTTTGTGCAAGTATAACATTTATCAGATAAATTAACATATTTGATACTTTTACAGGGAGTAGGTAATATTTCTCCAGTTGAAGATCTTGTAAAGCAATTAGAATAATTTTGTATTCTATAATTACATGTAATATTACCCATAGAATAACAATAACCTAAATCAATGCTAATACTAATGTTTCTATTTAATCCATATGAAGTATAAGGTATATCAATTGTTTCAGTGCGACCTGCATAATTTTCATTAGGTGTTGCTGTTATTAATCCCATCTTTGCATATCCGCTTATGTTTATGTTACCTGTCATATTTGCTAAAGTGTAACCACTTATATTTTGTACTTCTATTTTGAAGCTTTGTTTTCCTTCTTTTGCAGTTATAGGTACTTTGTAAGGTATAACAATTGAACTATCAGCATTAGCCGTTACATTAGATAAGAAAATTCTTGTAGTATCAGTTTGATTTGATAAACTTACTAAAAACTTAGTATCTCCACTATAACCTATAGATGTATAATTTATAGTTATATTAGCTACATCATTTATCATTGCATTGGTAGTTGTAATTACTCCTAAAATGTTTAGAGCTTTACAAATAGGATTATTATTTTTATAAATACAACCTATATCACATTTTTTGATTAAATTAGATGTAAAACCACATTCTGCAGTTTCTGAAGTGATACATTTATAATCTCTAAATTCTATATTGCCTAATGAACTGCAATAATTTCCATCTCCTACATTACAGTTTTGAATGGGAGATGATACTTGCTTCGTAGTGTAAACACATTTTGCATTAGGATAATTATTATCTCCATTTGAACATTGATAAATATTATAAGTATCTACTTGAGTAAGTGTATCTCCATTACATATCTTTTTAGAATTTTTAATACTATTATAGTTTTCACAATTTTCTGTAGATATTACATTATACATCCATTTTCCATTTGAACATTTTGTATAATCTCTATACTCTCTTTTTACACTATCGGCACAATAATATCCATCCCCAGGAAGATTATATGTTTCGCAAATACAATCTTCAACATCAGCATCATATTTACAATTACTTCTAAGTTGGTTATTACCATTACATCCATTTAAGTAAGAACAATCAGGAGTATCAATTGTCCATGATATAGAAAATTGTTTAGAATAACCTATTCGATTATCAGTTATGGTAAAATATGCTGTATAAGTTCCAGGTTTCCATTTATTAGGTGGAGAAAAAGACCACCACCACCACCAATAATCATATTGTCCTTCACATTTATACCCATTGTAACTATCGTAATTCCATATTTGTCCACTCGGTGTCTTAACATAATAATCAACAGTGACATCATGACACCTATTATGATCTATCCACCAAGTTCTCCAAAATAAGTAAACTGTATCAGTTACTTTGTAATGCCCCGAATTAATATTACAAGAATCACCTGAGGGCTTGCTTTTACATGTATAAATGTCTTTTATGGTTAATCCATTAACAGTCCAAGAAAATGTTGTGCCTTTGCTTGTTCTATCTAATTTGTCTTCAAAATAATAGTAAACATCATAAGACCCTGGTATCCAAGCATCAGCCTTTGGACCATTCCCTCCTTGCCACCACCACCACCAAGCGTACCACGGATAATTTCCATTACAATTATATTCTGTTTCATTAGGGTCAGAATATTTATTCCCACTTGGAAATGTTATGGTTGATTTATAAACAAGATACACACACCCTTTATGAGTTACACCCCAAGTTCTAAAATAAGTCCAAACTTTAGCTAAAGCATCATAATAACCATTACTTTCTGTGCATTCTCCATAAGGCATGGAAGGTTCATCATAACAAAACTTTTTATCTGTGATAGATGTAATTGCTTCAGCAAAATTTATAATTAAACAAATTAGAAGTAGCAAATAAATTATTTTTAATTTAGTGACATTTTTCATAGTAATATCACTAAATTATACTAAATACAATGAGCGTTTAAATACTTTAAATAACATAGTAACCTTTAAATATACATTAATAAGTTTTTATTCCATTCGTGCTAAGAAGATTATGACTTAACAAAAGTTTAAGTCATAGATGAATCGGTTTAAAAACTATAAAATATATGAACTTAAATATAATAGCACTTCTTACATATCTAAAATCAGTAAAATCCTTTTGATCGGGCTGTTGTCAATCAGCCAATTATAACAACAAATGAAGGCAACTTGTTGCATAATAAAATGCTTATAGTTACAAGCTACAATCTTTATAATTTAGGTTGTAGTAATTACTCAATTAAAGTTCCTTCGAATTTTTTACCTTCTATTAAATTTTCAATATTCTTTATATCTTTTCCAACCACAACTACTTTGATTTTAGCCTTTTGACATATTTTGGCTGCTTCAAGATCAAAAACAAAATGCGCTCCAGGTCCTGGTTGCATAGCTGGTAATTTAAGAAATTCATCCCATTTTATTCTTTCAATTTTCTTTGCCCCTTTATTAATTTTAGGATCAGAGTCATAAACATAATTTACATTGGTAACATTTATTAAAAGATCAGCTTTAGCTTCTTTGGCAATTATAGTAGCATCTACGTCAGTTGTCCATCCTGGTTTATATCCCCCAGATACTATTAATTCTTTGTTAATACCTTTAGCTATTTTTTCTGGAGCTTCTTCTGAAAATTTGCCTTTTACTAATTTAGCTATAAGCATAGCATTTAAATGTGTAGCCTTTATAGCAATTTCATGTTTGCTTATATCATCTAATTGTGGAACACTTGCAATATACTTTCTTGCTGTACTTCCTCCACCACATACTATAGATATTTTATATTTTTTTGCAATTCTTTTTATAAAATTAGAAAAATCTTTTATGAATTTAGAGTCTATATCTCCAGGAACTATAACAGAACCGCCCAATGAAAAAACTATCTTCATTTCTCCACCTTAAATTTCTTAATTATTTCTTCAATTTTTAATTTTTCTTCTATCCCTGTTTCCATATTTCTTAAAGTAAATTTATTTTCTTCAAGTTCTTTTTTACCAACAATAAGTACATATTTTATGCCCAATTGATTAGCATATTCAAGATTTTTACTTATACTTCTATCATTCATATCCATATCACATTTTATACTTTCTAATCTAAGCCTTTGTAATATTTTCATACTTTCTTCTTTCGTTTTTATAGGTATAATATATAAGTTGCACACTGTTTTGTCAAATTTCACTCCTTTTTCTTTTAACACGTCAATTATAACATCTAAACCAAAAGCAACACCTACAGCAGGAACTTCATCTTTTAATTGACCATACATTTGTATCATTTTATCCCAACGACCACCACCTGCTATAGAAGATTTTATTGAACTATCTTTAGCAAATGCTTCAAATATAGTCCCCGTATAATATCCAAGACCTCTAACTAAAGAAATATCAAAAATTATATTTTTTAAGTTAAGTTTACTACACAAATCTATAACTTCCTTTAATTCTTTTATTCCTTCTTTTCCTAAATTGCTTTTTACTTTAACTTCATTTAGATCTTTTGTCTCAAAAGAATTAATTATCTTTTTAGAAATCCCTTCATTTAATCCTTTTTCTTTAAGTTCTTTTATAACTTCCTCTTTTCCTATTTTATCAAGTTTATCGATAGTTATTAATGCTTTATCAACTAAGTCTTTTGGTATAGAAAGATCTTCCATTATACCATTTAAAAGTTTTCTATTGTTTAATTTAATAATTATATTTATCCCAAATTTTTTGAAAATGTAATTTATTAAAGAAAGTATTTCAACATCCGCATACATATTTTTAATTCCAACTGTGTCTACATCGCATTGCCAAAATTCTCTATATCTACCTAATTTTATAGGACCATTTCTCCATACAGGACCCATTGCATATCTTTTGAAAGGTTTAGGTAATTGGGGATTTGAGGCTATAACTCTTGCTAAAGGAAAAGTCATTTCATATCTGAGAGCTAATTTTCTCCCAGCTCTATCTTCAAGAGTGAAAATTTCATTCATTACATCTGATCCTTCACCAGCAGCAAATTTTACAGTTGCAGTTTCATACTCTTCTAAAGCAGGTGTTTCAATAGGATTAAAACCAAATATTTCGAAAGCTTTTTGTAATTCAGAAGCAACATAATTTTTTGCTATTTTATCTTCAGGTAATAAATCTCTTGTTCCTTTAGGTGCTCTAAATTCCATATTTAATTTAATATTCTGTGGTTCTATAACCTTTTCTTTTTTATTCATAACTTATCACCAAGTAAGAATTAATCTTAAGGGCTCGAGGTGAATTGAATACCTTTGAATATAAAGACTTAGTTGCATTCTAATAAGAGTTGCACTCTTGTAAATGAATAGTTAGACCTTGAAATTAGATATACACAATTATATGAGATAAATAAAACTTTCGCCGAGCTATATGAAGCAATTGAAAGCAGTTTCAGCAAAAAAACATAATGAATTAAGAATCATAATTTAAGAAAAATTGAAGTGAGAAGAAATAAATGCTAAAATGAGCACATTTATAAATAAGTTAATTATTAGTTTTATTATGGCAAATAAAGTTACCAAATGGCAAATATTGTTGCCATACTTGACAGCACCCAAGGAGAGATTTCATTTAAGAGAACTTGCTAGAAAAACAAATCATTCCCACCAAGCTATTTTTAAGACCATAGGAGAATTAGTTTCAGAAAGAGTTTTAATAAGTGAGAAAAAAGGCAGGCAGATATTTTACAAATTGAATATGGAAAATCCCTTACTAGTAGATTACTTATCTATTTCTGAAAAGTATCATTTAATTTTGAGTTGTAAAAATCTGCTTCTCAAGGAGTTTGTATCCTTGTTCAGGTTAGACAAAGCTTCAAGCGATACAGTCATTTTATTTGGTTCATTTGTTAAAGACGCAAAAAAGGCAAATGATATAGATGTGTTAGTCGTTGGGGAATACACCAAAGAGGGAAATTTCTTAAGAAGTAAAGGTATTCTTGGAAAAGAGATACATCTTATTAGAGTCAAATCTTTTGATAAAGTTAGCCCTACCTTAAAAGAAGAAATTGTTAAAAATCATTTGATATTAAACAATGTAGAGGGTTCCGTAAAATGGATGCTTCAAAACTAAGCTGGTGCAAAAAACAAGGTGTTGAAATAACAGAGCCCAATGAGAATCTAGCAAAAGAATATCTTAAATCTACAACTGAAACTTTGGAAATTCTAAGGATTGTTTCAAGTAAGTCTAACATGTGGGCTGCGACTATGAAATATTATTTTGAGTATTTTTTGGCATATGCTTTGCTAAGAAGAATAGGCATAAAATCCAGCATACATGATTGTACAATAGAAGTAATTAAATGGCTTGAAACTGAAGATGTTATTAAAAGCTTTAGTGGGATACTGGAAAAAGATAAACAATTAAGAATTGATAATCAATACTACCTTAAGAATATAGAAGAAGATATTAATTTTGAAAAATTAACAGAATTATATCTCTATGTTAAGGATGTTATTGAAAAGGTAGATGAATCGAAAATAGACAATTTGATAAAAAAAATTCAGAAAAAAGTAAATAATACAAAGATAACTCACAAATTGTATATATCAAAAAGTTAGTTCATTTTCCTTTAATTATGACTTCATTTAATAATTGAAGTTTTTATTAAAAGGGTTAGAATAAGATTATCTTTTGTAAGTCAAAGCAATGATTAAGAGATTTTGCTTCAAAGATGCTAAAAGAAGTTTTAAGGATATCCCAGTTATAATAATTCTGCAGCTGTGTTGTATTTATTAATGAATTAGTCAAAAATCCCGAAGCCTATGTAAAATAAGGGCTCGAGGCGGGAGTCGAACCCGCGTCTGAAGGGCCACAACCTCCAATTCTACCGTTAAACTACTCGAGCCATTGATATTAATTTTAGTATTATCTTCTCTAAAAAGATTTCTCTTCTCAAAGAAATTATTTCCAAAGAGAAAGCGATTTAGTAAAAACTCAGAATTCAAATTATTTATGAACTAAATCGCCTTGCATAACTATTTTAAATTTCTAATACCCTTTTAAATTTTTCGTTTCAAAAATTAATCTAAGAAAAATTACCTTATTTTTCTAGCTTCCAAGTAAAATCTTTTTTCATCAGCTTCTCCCATAGAAAAAGTTTTTCTTGGTAAAACTCCATCTAAAATTACAGTCTTAAATAAATCATGTTTAGACATAGCTGGTAAAATAAAGCCCATATTACCCTCTTTTGAACCCATTTTTATAACAGTTTCTTCTCCATGAATATAATCTATTTGAGATTTTTGTATGAACTTATCTAAAAAAGCTTGTAAAGTTCCAACAGCTAAATTTAGTTTTGGTTTCTTTATGGTTATTATTCCTTTAGTTTTTCCAGTTACAAAAGCAATTTTATGGTCTTTTGTATCTTCTATTTGCTTTAATGCTTTTTCAAAGTCTTCTTTGTTTTTGATTAGCTCATAAGAAAATTCTGACCCTTGTTCCTTGTAAAATTCTTCCATTTGTTTTAAAATTTTTTCTTTGTCAATCTTAAATAAAATTCTATGAATAGGCTTAAATTCTAAGCCTTCATCATGGACATTAATTAGTTCTACTAAAGCATATCTCGCAGGGTGATCCATCTTTGCCCCCTTTGCTTTTAAATTTTCCCAGACACTTTTTGCAGTAGCTAAAGAATGGTTGCCATCCCCAACGGCATATAATAAAACATTTTTATTAGATACGCCATATTTTTGATTAAAAATCTCCTGGTCAGCAAGTCTTTCCAAATTTTTAACAACTTGTTTGATTAATTTTTCCTCTTTAACCGCATAGCCTTTAATGTGACCACTGTTAAACATTAAATCAAAATCATAGAGAACTTGTAATTTTTCCTTAAATAAAGGTTCTATAACCGTTTTTTCAGGATCATCAATTAAAACCATTATGTGAGGAAGTTCTAATTCTGCATTTTCTCTAATTTTAATTCTTGGAGGTAGTCTTTCAACAATAGTTCCTTCTGTTGCCCTAATTAGTGTTTGTGAACCTTTGTTAAAATCATATTTTTCTAAATCTAAAGCAACAATTAATCCTTTTCTTGAAGAAGTATGAGGTGTTTTTCTATCAACAAGAATAAAGCCTTCAAATTCTGTGAATAAATTTCGCATTAAATAATCATGCATAGCTTCATTTATTTTTTTAATTCTTTCTTCTTTGTCAGGAGCTTCTAAAAAAGCTTCAGGATAAATTAAATTTAAAGTAGAAAGATTATCTCTAACAAACTCCTTTACCCTTTCCCAATATTGAGGTTCAGAAGTATATTGATCACAAGCTATAACAGCCCATTTAGTCATGTCTACATTTGAATTGGGTAAAAGAATTTTAGGTACTATTAATCCAATCTTTTCAAATTTTTTTGAATTTAGCCCTAAAAGCTTTGATAAAATATTTTTGATAACCATAAAATTTAAACGAAAGTTGATTTTATAAAATTAGCTAATAGTTGAAAATAATCAAGTCTTATTTACATTTTTTAACTTTTATAAGTTACAGATACTTATGAGAAAAATTAGCCTTCATTTATCATGAATAGGTAAGGCATTAACATAACGTTTAAGATATATTCTAAATCCAAACTTAAATAAATCCCCATAATATTCTTTTTTAGTTAAAACTCTTTTGATATTCTTTAAAACTCTAGATTTTTTAATTAATTCATCTATCTTTTTAATAGTCTTTTCTCTATGTTCATATTTTAAATTTTCTTGTTCATATTTTAAATCTTCTATAGGCATATTCTTATGACTTATTTCTTCTATAGCTTTTCTATAGTTATCTATCAATTCCTTAGCTTGAAGAAAATATCTCTTTTTATTAGCAGCTTTATAAAGTAATTCTTCCATGTTTTTCAAACTGTCTTCAAAATACATTTCACCACGAAGTATCATAATCATATCAAACTCTGTTCTAACTCTAAAGGGTTTTATAATACTTAAAGCCAATCTTCTTAATTTTAAATCCTTTTCACTTAAGTTTGCTTCAAATTTTTTAAGTTTTTCTTCTTCTCTTTCTTCTTTGTCTATTTCTTCTTTTCTTTTTTTTCTTTGCTCAGGTGTCATTTTAGCCCATTTTAATCTTTCATGAAAATAGTTCCATCTAGAATTTGATCTTAATCCATTATATAAAGTATCTATTAACAAAAATGATTCTATTACTTTTTTTGAAGGTATTTTTAATTTTTTAAATCCTTCTGAACCAACATTATATTTTTTGTATAATTCCTTTTTATACTTCTTAATTTTAGGATTGTTTTCTAATGAAGCTATTTTTTCCCATATTTTCATATTTTCTTCATTAATATCTAATAGCTGTTCTTCCCAATTTTTTATTTTTTCATCAAGAATGAGTTCTTCTTCATATTCTTTAATTTCTTTGATAATTTGTTTAGTAGTAGAGGGAAAAAACGCCTGTGACCAACACAACTTTTGCATTTATTTCACCTTATTGATTATTTCCGAATAGAGTTTATTAAGTTACTTATTTTAATCTTTTCATAGAGTTATCAGCAATATTCTTACTGAACATGTCCTCCTCTACTTTCGATGCAGTATTAAGAGCCTTATTCTAAGCAGACGCTCTTGTAACTAATTAAGTCCAAAAATTGTCATTAATCTTTCTATAAATGATGGATTTTCCAAATTGCGATAATCTTCTCCAATTAATTTAGCAGCTAACCTTTTAATTTCTTTAGAAGCTTTGGTTTTAGGATATAGATAAACTACTGGTTTCTTCTTTGCAATTGCTCTTTTAACATTTTCATCTTCTGGAATCATGCTTATTACTGGTAATTCCATAAATTCTTCTACATTGTTTTTAGTCATTTCCCAATCTTTACCAGTTACTCTATTAATTACTACTCCCATAGGTTTGATACCGTTATCTTTTGAAAATTCATGAGCCTTTAAAGCATCAGTCACCGCATGAATTTCTGGAGTTGTTATTAATATTAATTCATCTCCAGCATACATAGCTTGTTTTGCTTCATTGCCTAAACCAGCTGCGCAATCTATTATTACAAAATCAGCTTCACCTGCTATTTCATTTATAGCCTCAGCTAACTCTCTTTTTATTTTTAACTTTGAATGATGAATTGAAAGCCCAGCAGGTATAACTTTAAAACCTGAGGGGTGCATGTAAATAGCTTGTTTAAGATTAGCTTTACCTGCTAATACATCGTGTAAAGTTATGGGTAATTTTGTCATACCAAGAAGAACAGACACATTAGGTGTTGAAATATTACCATCAAGAACAATTACATTTTTTCCAAATTGGTTAAGAGCTGCACCTAAATTTGTAACCAAAGTAGTTTTTCCTACTCCTCCTTTGCCGCTAGCTATAGTTATGTATCTAGTCATATTATTTATAAACGTATTACCTTTTAATAATCTTTTTCTATCTTTCTTTTAATGAATTTTTTTCTTTAGAAAAGGTCAGTTCTTTCCCGAGGCTTTCTTAGAACCTTTTCTTTAGAAAAGGTTCTAAGAAGTAAAAAGTGGGCAGGGGGAGACTTTCTCTATCTTTTCTCTTTTGGCAAAAAGAGAAAAGGCAGTTTTGAACTCCCGACCACTCGGTAACTTAGTCTCTTTGGTTAAAGCTTTCCCAAAGAAGCACTTCAGCCGAGTGCTCTCCCGGGCTGAGCTACCTGCCCACTAAAATATTCAAAATAATACTTCTTTTTAAGTTTTTGGTAATTCTATTGTTTTTTAAGCCACATTTTAAAATCATTTAAAATTTTATCATACTTATTGTTATATTTTTCAGCTAATTGAATATATTGACTAGTTGATTTACAAGCAAAGTTTATACTTAATAACTCAGGTTTTCTTTTAGCTTCTTTTACAATTGCTTCTTTAATTTTAGCCCTTGTTTCTATGCTTTTAAGAGCTTCTTCAATTTTCATACCTCTTCTTTTACATATATCTTTAAGAATTTCGCTTCTTTTTAGATATTTGGAAAAAGATAATTTATCCTTTTTTGAATCATATTCCATTAATTTTAAAAATCCTTTTTCTTTTTGTGGATCATTAATCCAATCTTTAAGTACTTCTGTAATTTCAACAACTCTTCTATTTTTTGTAAGATCTTCTCCAAATCTTATTGGTGCACAACTAACTATTACATCAGTTGCTTTAAAAGATGTTGAAGGCACACCAAGATCATGAACAATTCTATCCCATACTTCATAAGCAGAAGATCCATGTATAGTTCCCATTACTACATTACCTGCTGCCCCTATTCTCATAGCTTCAAAAAGAGAACGTGCTTCTTCTCCCCTTACTTCACCTATAATTAAAATAGATTCACCTAAGCGAAGAGCACTTCTAAGAGCTTCATCAGCACTAGCTTCATATGACTCTCTATTTAAAATTGATTTTATTCTTAATTGTTGTATATTAAATCCTATTCTTCTGAGAGATTCAATTGGAAGTTCTTTAGTATCTTCTATCACTATTATTCTATACTTTTGAGGTATTTCTGCCATTATAGCCCCGAGCATAGAAGTTTTTCCGCTCCCTCTTGGTCCAGTTACAAGTATACTTTTTTGAGAATCAATTAAAAAAGAGATTAATCCAGCAGCTTCTGGAGAAAGCATTTTATTGTTTATAAATTGTTGAAGAGACCAAGGAATTATATTATGTTTTCTAAAAGCAAAACCTGTGCCCCCGAAAGTTATAGGTTCACAAACTCCACAAGCCCTTATTCCAAATTCTATTATATCAGCATTTATTATAGGATAAGATTCATCGAAAGGTCTTCCAGACTTCATCCTTATTCTTGTAGCTATTTTATCAAGTTCTTCACGTGTCGGTATTAAATTAGTTTCACATTCTTCATACTTAGCATGATTTATATATAAAGGCTTATCTCCTGGTGAATCTATAAATATATCTTGTATTTGAGGGTCTTTAAAGAGAATTTCAATAGGACCATATCCAAAAGAATACCTTTTAAGTGTTTTTTCAAGTTTTTCTCTTTGTTTTTCTTCTAAATTAGGAGCAGTTTCATCAATAACTTCTTTTATTATAGCATTAACATTTTCTATATTTATCTCTTTTTTACTTAATTTTAAAAATGCTTTATTTAATATTTTAAGATTATCTTTACTTGTATTTAATTCATTAAAAGTAATATGGTAAATAGGCTTTAGACTTTCTTTACTTTTAAATATTTCAATAGTAGCATCATCTATGCTATACCTTTCTAATAATTCTGCATTTTTAGGTAATTCTTCTATGAAAAAAGACACAAAGGCAGGACTTATTTTGCTTTTAAAAATAACATGGTATAACTCATCTTTATTATACTCTTCTTTATATTTCTGAACTTGAAGCCATAAATTACTTTTTTCTAATTTTTGTTTAATTTTATTGAAATATTCTTTATCTTTATCACAAGGCTTTATTTCATCAAAGTAAAGAATTGTGCCTATAGGATCTTCCTTTAATTTAAATTTTATTACAGCATTAATATCAGCACATTCTTTGCATAATTCTAAATTTTCGTTTATTTCACTTAAATTTATAAATTCTTTTAATAATTTGAAGCTTTCATCTTCTAATATTTTATTATAATTTCTTCTTTTGAAAAGGATATTATTTATTTCAGGATAATTTTTCAGCTTTGAATAAATTTTAGTGAAGCAATTAATATTTCCAAGAGAAGAATTATTAGCACAATTAATACAATTGATATACATTATTTTTTTATTATTTATGTTTTCGATGGTGTGTTCGCATACCATTTCTTTCTTCCTCTTTATTAATTAGTTTTGGAAAATAGATAATTTCTCTAATTTTCTTATTATTAAAGCCTACTTCTTTGGCAATTCTATATATTTCATTTTCATCAAATCCTCTTCTTTTTAGAGCTGTTTTAAGGCCGATAATAAAGTCTTCTTGATCAAGAGGACGTGCTATTTTTTCATATGTTCTTTTGCTTAAAAATCCAGCTAAACTAACTACTCCTCTTGCAAATATAATTGTTATAAAACCTATTGAAAAATTTACAAATATTAATCGTAGTAAATCAAAAGATGGAACAATAAATTTATTTAAAGCTATAACTAAAATACAAACAAAAAGAAGAATATCAAGTAGATAATATATTTTATTTTTAATAATTCCAAAAGATTTTATAGCTAAAACTTCACCTAAAATGATGCCCAATATTAAAGCAAGTGTAGATGCTAATTGAAATAATAATTCCATTAGAGCCCCCTTCTTTTAAATCTTCATAATCTTTTATTTTTTTCTGATAGTTAAATTTTGATTATTTTTAGTCCTATTTTTTCAGCCCATTGAATTATTTTAGATTTATTATTAATGCCCTTATCATCAATTATGCAATAATTTATAGGTTCTATGCTTTTGTTGGCCATTTGATCCATAATTTCTTCTGTAAGATTATCTTTTTGATATTTAGGAAAAATATGCCCTAAAGCGTAATCTTCTTCTAAGATTAGCTTAGTAAATTTTTCTGGATAATGTGTCCCTCCAAAAGCTATACCTATCTTTAAATTAGTAGCCATTTTTATTTCATTTAAGGTTTCTTTAATGCTTTGAGCAATTATCTCAGCAGGTCCTTTTAATTTCCATTCCTTTTCAGATGAGCCTATTTCTACAAATAAAATAGGTTTATCAAATTGAGTTGGACCATGATGAGTTGCTTCCAACACTATCTGAAAATCCTTCAAATTTTTGCTGTTTTTCACAAGATTTTTAAAATATATCTTTTCCAAAGATGGAAATGCTATGCTTAGCTCTTTAGAATTGCCTCCATGTGTATTGTCAGTACCAAAATTTCCAGGAAAATGAGCTGTTAATGAAGGTTTTCCAGATTCTGATTTATGTCTTGATAAGAATATATAAGCATTTGCATCAGGTAGAGTTTTAACATATATTATATCTTCTTCGACAAGAAAAACTTTTAGTCCTATTCTTTCGCATTCTTCTGCTATATTCATACCCGCTGGATCTTTTTTAGAAGCTACAAGTAAAATCATAGACATATAGTAAACTTTAAATTTTATAAAACTACTTTTAGTTTTTAATAGCCCCATAGTCTAGGATCCTTAGAGCCTTTCTTAGAAAGAAAGCCTCGGGAAAGAAACTGAGAGCCTTTCTTAAGAAGAAAGCCTCGGGAAAGAAAGGATGGACAATGGTCAAGGATGCGAGGTTCTGGACGACTTTAAAGGTTGGGAGAGCCCTCGTGACCGCGGTTCGAACCCTACTGCCCTTTCTTTCAAAGAAAGAAAGTGCAAGTTGCCCAAAGAAAGATAAAGGGGAAATTTGCTCTTTTAGAAAAAGAGAAAAGGCAGATGGAGAAAGTCCGCGTGGGGCTATTTTTTTATATTCATTGAATAGTTACTTTTATAAGGTTATCAAAATTTTATTTATAAGGTGATAATAAATGCCAATTACGAGAACACAATTTAAGGAAATAAGTGCTATTAGAAATAATATTTCTGGAAAAGTTAAGCTTGAAGGTATTAAAACTGAGCTTACCATTACAAGTATAAGAGAAGTTAGCATAAATGATTCTGAGAATTCAGTTATAGTCTTTGAATACTCCTTTAAAACTCCTTATAGCCTTAGTGATCCTAAAGATCAAGAATTAGGTTCTATAAAGGTAGATGGAGAAATATTTTATGTTGATAAAACATCTATAATAAAAGAAATCATATCTGAATGGGAATCTAAAAAGAAAATTAAAACAGAACTTTTACAGGAAGTAGTAAATACAGCTCTTTCTGAATCTCAGCCAGAAGCAATTATGTTAGCTAAAAAGATAGGTTTACCTTCACCTATACCTTTGCCAAGATTAAAAGCTAAAGTAGTTAAAGAATCCGCTTCTTAAATATTTTTTTCTGTCTTTTAATTATTTATTGTCATAATCTTTAAATAAATGTATTTCTTTGAATTTACAGGTGTAAAAATGAATGTAATTTGTCCTAATTGTAAACACAATTTTGAGCTTAAATTAGAAAGAAAACCTTACAAAACTTCTCCTAAAAACCCAATAGAAAAGGCTCAAAAAATACTTTTCTTTCTTAAAAAACAATCAGATTGGGTATGGCTAAGAAAAATAGCTAAAGAAACTAAATTAACACCTTATGCTGTAAGTTATATAATAAACAAATATCTCTATCCTTTCTTAGACATTTTAGATACATCTAATGTTTATGAGTCATCGGGGCTAAAATTGAAGATGTTTAGGCTAAAAGACCAAAATATTGACCCTAAAAGGATTATAGATGACTTAAAAGTGCGATCCAACAGTTAATCTACTTATTTTTCACCTTTTTAACTCAGAGAATTTGAATAAATTTTGGAGTTCTCTCACTTTTAAAGTAAAAGTCTCACTTTTGTTTTATCTTTCTCAATTTTTCTTAAGATTTTTCTTTTAGATATTCTCACTTTTTTAAATTTCAATAATGAAAATAATTAAGTTTAAAAATAAAGTGATAACAAATTTTTAAAGAAATTTTTAAATAAACAACCTGTTGAATGTGTTGACTAATGTGTTGAATTTGCTGTCGAATGTGTCGAACTTGTTGTCGAATGTGTTGAATGTCGAATGTGTTGAGTGTTGAAAGTGTTGAATTTGGTGTTGAATGTGTTAAAATTAATTCAACACTTTTTTCTCATTATTTTTGATTTTAAAGGCAAAATAAAAGATATATCCAACACATCAAAAATATGTGTTGAATGTGTTGAATGTGTTGAGTGTCGAATGTGTTGGAAAATCTTCCGAATGTGTTGAAAGTGTTGGAAAAATGTGTCGAAAGTGTTCGACACTTTTTATAAAAAGTGTTGGATATGTGTCGAACTTGTTGTCGAATGTGTTGAAAGTGTTGGATGTGTTGGCGAAAAGTTAATAAATATTAAATGTCTCTAAAAATAAGGATATGAGCCTATTTGACCAATTTAAAAAGATGTTTAAGAAAAAGGAAGAAAAAAATGATTTGTTTAGTCTTTCTGATCTAAATTTTGATGAAAAATCTGAAAAATCCTCAGAAGAGAATAAAAATGAAGTTAAAATGAATGAAACAAGAGCATCTGAGAGTGTTGTATCCTCAAAAGAGGATCAAGTTTCTAAGAAAGAATTAAGCACTATAGAAGTAATTAATACTAATGAAGCTATTGAATCTTGGGAGAAAACATTAAATGCTGCTCAACAACATCCTCTTTCTCAAGTTAAGATAATAAATACACAAATTTTAGAAGAATTGACAAATGTTTTGCGTTCTATGAATGATAAAATGAAAAGATTAGAAGAATTAGATAAATTAGATAAAATTTTAAACCTCTTATCAGAATCAAAGGCAGAATTGGACCAAAAAGGTATAAATTCTTCATTTTTAGACTCAGCAATTAAAGAAATTGAAAGTTTAACTATAAAAGACAAAGATGTTTTAGAATGGATTGAGCGCCAAGAGAGAGTAACTGCTAAACAATTAGCTGATTATGTTAATTTATCTCGTTCGACCGCCTCTTTTAGGTTAAATCGCCTCAAAGAGTTAGGTCTTTTGGAAAAAGAAGCTATAGGAAAGAAGATTTTTTATAGAGTTAAGAAAAAGAATTTTTAAAACTAAAACATTTAATCAAAGATTAAAACTTTTAGTTTAATGGTGAAGCCAAAATGGTCAAAAGATGCCCAAAATGTTCATCAATAGACTTATCAAAATATGGAAATTCATTCGAAAAATATATGTGTAACTCTTGTGGATATGTCGGAAAAGTTATCTTTGAAGAGGATGAATTTATAGAAGATGATGAAGATAATCTTATTGAAGAGGATGATATAAATGAAGAAGACTTCGAATCTTTTGAATGATACAATAATGTTTTATTTTGTTAAAAATTTCAAGCTTAGACTTTTATTTTCTTTAATTTATGGATTAGTTGTATCACTATCTTCATTATTCTTTATATTTCCTGCAAATTTGCCTTTTATTGCATACTTTATTACCTTTTTATCAGTGTTTTTGGGTGTTTCTTTAGGAGGTTTCATTTTATTTTCTCTTTATGATATGTTTATAGCTCTCTTTTTGAAAAAAGCTTAAAAGTTTTTAGCAAAGATTAAAAGTTTTATACAAGAAATGCGTCAAAAATCTTATTAAAAAGTTCGTTTAATGTATCTTAAATGAAGTTTTTAGTATCTTAAGCCTTTCAAAAGCAATTTAAAGCCTCCAAAATCAAAGATTTGCTTCAATTATTTCTTCAAAAATGTTTAAAACATATTGAGGTAATTGATACTTTATTTTATTAAGTTTATTCTTATTTTCTTGCAAGATTGACCAAAATTTAATGTAATTTTTGATATAATCTTTGCCCTTTCCTACTAAAAGTATCTCTTTAAAAGATTTAGAAAGAGTCTTTTTCTTTAAATTTATCTTCTTTTCTAATCTTTTATCATCTATAAATTGGATTATTTCATTAAATTCATTTTTGATATTTAGCTCTTTTTTTATAAGATCAATTATTTCTTTTAAAGGATTATCTATAACTTCTTTAGTTAAACTTACTTTAATTCTATTACCTACTTCGATATCTAAACTATGCACTATGACTTCAGGTATTCTCACGCAAAGAGAGTTACCTTGCTTAATAACTTTGTTATAAAAAACTGCTGTTTTTTCTTGAGACATATATTCACCCGAATTTATATTTTATAATATATTTATTATGATAAATACTTCATAAATATTTAATAATTACTTAGTATTTACTAAGTAATTACTTATATAAAAATATTTTCAAAGCAATTTTAAATCTCTTATATACAAATTCTGTTTTTATTTTTGCTTGAAAAGAATTTTTTTGCAAATTTTATAACAAAATCAAAAAGAAATAATTCACTCTTAAAAAGTGTAATTGATTTTTTGAAAGTAGGTCTAAAAATGAAAAGAAAATTCTACTTTCATTAATTCAAATATAATAAAAGTGAGATTTTTTCCAAAGGCAATTGAAGGGTTCTAAAATTATTAATTTAAAGTAAGTCTAATCAAAGCAAAAGTGAGAGTTCTTTGTAGAAATTGACTTTTACGGGTGTAAATTTATATCAAAATTTTAAATTGTCAAGTTTTATTTATGATAAATTCCAAAAGAATTACTAAGTAGTAATATAACATTGCTTTGTGATTTATTAAGATAATTCATATAACAGAGGTTGCATATTCGAATCCCAAAATCTTAGTAAATATCCTTCTTTATTATCTTTTAATCCAAGAATGTAATCAGTTATTTGATTCCAAATATCATATTTTGAAATTATTCCATTAACTTTCATAGGTCCATTTTTGAAAGTTATAATATCTGTATCTGAGGGATTATTTAATCTTAATGAAATAAGCTTATTTTCAAAAATTACTTTTGTTGGATGACTATGAACTGTTGCAAAAGTATTTTGAGGGCATATTATTGAAGCATATTCTTCAAATTTGCCACATGAAGATTTTATGCTTTCAGATATAAAGTACTTATTATCCTTTTCATAACCAGAAAAGCAAAATAAAACTTCTTCCTCTCCACATTCTTTCATTTCCTTAACTATTTCTTTATAATTGTTTTCACTTAATACAATTTTTGTTTCAGCAGATTTAAATCCTCTGAAAGCTTCATAAAGGGTTTTAACAGGATAAATCAAAGGTGCATAAAACACAATGGCAAGAAACAAAAATAAAAATAAAGTGACTATAAAAAAGCGTATAATCTTATGTAAGAAACTTGTTTCAAATTCTATTTTTTTCCTATGATATATTCTCTTCTTATAGTGCTTTTTTTCATCCAATCATCACTTTGAATAATATGCGTTTAATATTTTTATGGTTTTACAATTCCAAATTTTTTCATGAAATAATTTCGACATGCTTTTATCTAATCCTTTGGTAAATTTCTTTATTTATAAGACATAAATTAAGACGGAAACTTTATAAAATACATATCAATATATATTGATATGAAAGACATTTATTTGTTTAAAGCATTAGGCGAAGAAACAAAACATAGCATATTAAAATTACTTCTCAAAGGGGAAATATGCGCATGCAAGATTCCAGACAAAATTGGAAGAACGCAATCGAATACATCTATGCATCTTGCTAAACTTGTTAAATGGGGTTTAGTAAAATCTCACAGAAACGGAAAAATGATTTTATACTCAATAAAAGATAAGAGAATATATACTATATTTAAACTAATAGGAGGGGAAAAATGGAAATAAAAGTTATTGGCTCTGGTTGTCCAACATGTAAGAAACTTCATCAAATGGTTGTAAAACTGAAAGAAGAAGGTAAAATAAAAGCAGATATTGAATATAGCACAGATATAAATGAATTAATTGAACTTGGTGCAATGGGTAGTCCAGCTTTGGTTATTGATGGAAAACTTATAAGTGTTGGTATGCCTGAAAATGAAAAAAAGCTTCTTGAAATAATTAAAAAATGTGAGTAAAGATGGAACGCAAAGATTGGAATATGCTTTTTTGGATAATTTTAATATTCGGAATTTTATATTTTGTTCCTTCACAAACAGAGTGGTTTAGAACTTCTATTTTATCTGCTTTTGATTTATTACATGATTATGCTAAAAAACATGTTTTAACTTGTTTAGTGCCTGCTTTATTTATTGCCGGAGCAGTTTCTGTCTTTGTAAAAAAAGAAGCTATTTTAAAATATTTAGGACATAAATCTAAGAAAATAGTTTCATATTCAATAGCTTCTGTTTCAGGGGCGATTTTAGCCGTTTGTTCTTGTACCATTTTACCGTTATTTGCAGGAATAAGGAAAAGGGGAGCTGGTTTGGGTCCAGCAATAACTTTTTTATTTTCAGGACCAGCTATAAATGTAGCAGCAATTTTTCTTACAGCTTCTGTTCTTGGTTTTAAAATTGGACTTGCAAGAACAATTGCATCTATTTCTTTATCAATAATTATAGGATTAACAATGGCTTTTATTTTTAGAGAAAAAGCTGAGCAAGGTGGATTATTTGTGCAAGAAAATAAGGAAACTAAATTATCTAAGGAAGTTTTGTTTATCTTTTTTAGTTTGATGCTTGCAATTTTAGTTATTAACGGGCTACAAATTAGTCAGTTGTTAAAATATTTTTTAATGTTCTCTTTTGCAATTGCTGTTGTCTTGTTAGTCATTTTTAAATTTCATAAAGAAAGTGCTAAAGAATGGCTTCACGAAACATGGAATTTTTCTGAGAGTATATTGCCTCTTTTGTTTATAGGTGTTTTTATAGCTGGTTTTCTTATGCCTTTAATTCCACAGGATTTAATTGAAAAATTAGTCGGAAAAAATAACCTCCTTGGTAATTTAATTGCTTCTATGTTTGGTGTACTTATGTATTTTTCAACATTGACAGAAATTCCTATTTTACAGGCTTTGATAGCTAAAGGTATGGCTTCTGGTCCTGCTCTTGCTTTGCTCCTCTCAGGTCCAAGTTTAAGTTTGCCGAGCATGTTAGTTATAAGAAAAGTTTTAGGAACAAAGAAAACTGCAGTTTATGTCTTGATTGTAATTATTTATTCAACAATTGCAGGATTGATCTTTGGTTTATTATAAGTTTACATTAACTTTGTGCTCCTTCATTGACTTTTATAAAACCCAAATATTTATATATTACTATAAGGTGGTAATTAACAATAGAATTAAAGGGGTGACTCTTATGGATAAACAATATAATATTATAACTACCATCCGTGAACTATTTTATGGAGGAAGTGATACCTCTAGTCCTGGAGATGATTTTCTTTCAATTACGGGTAAGAGTTTAGATAGTAAATTAACTATCTATGGTCAAAATTATAATGCTGCCTCTATTCCATCAGAATGGCGTTCTGGATATGATATCCTTAATCTTTACAAAAGCTTAAACTTAGGTGATAAAATTAAATTTAATGGTTATCTTCAAAGTGTGACAGATAGTGGTATATATAACTATGTAGTTACAGAATTATCTCGTATAGGTATCAATTTACAAGATATTTGTTGTCAATTATTTGCTGGGGCTCTTTTGATAGGGCTTGCTGGTTATTTGTATTACAGATCCACAAAACCTAAGTCTTCTAATTCAGGAACATCTACTCAACAAGGAAGTGATTCATCCCAAACTTCTTCAAGCCAACAACCATCATCACAAACTAGCCAAGCAACATCTACTACTCAACAAGGAAGTGATTCATCCCAAACTTCAAGTACTTCAGCAGATAAAACTTCGCAATCAAAGTAGCTCCCAAAAGACCAATAACCAAAAATATTAAATGAACTTTTGTTTATAATAAAGTATGCTTCAAAAATTAGAAACAGAATTAAGACTTAGAGGTTTTAGTGAACAAACTATAAAACTTTATAATTTTTACAACGAAAAATTTTATTCTTTTGTTAATAAACCACCAGAAGCAATTGAAGAAGATGACATCAAAAATTTTCTTTCACATATGTTATCTGAACATAAAGTTTCAAATGCTTCTTTATCTTTGATACGTTCAGCTATTCTTTTTTATTTGAATGAAATTTTAAATAAAGCTATTAAAATTAAGACCCCCAAAATACCTAAAAAGGCTCCTGTTGTTTTGACTAAAGAAGAAGTTAAGAAACTTATTGATAGTACAACTAATTTAAAACATAGAACTATTATAGAACTGATTTATTCTACAGGTCTTCGTCTAAGTGAATGCATAAATATGAAAGTTTCAGATTTGGAATTTGATAATAGGATAGGGTGGGTTAGATCAGGAAAAGGTTCTAAAGATAGGATGATCATACTTTCTGAAAAACTTGTTAACACTCTTAAAGAATATATAAACAAATACAAAGTAGTCGATTATTTATTTAAAGGCTACAAAAATAAAGTAATAAACAAACGTAGTGTTCAAAAAATGATTAAAATAGCCTGTGCTAAAGTAGGTATTAAAAAAGAAGTTCATGTACATACTTTGCGTCATAGCTTTGCTACTCATCTTTTAGAAAATGGGGTTGATATTAGAAAAATACAAGTTTTATTAGGTCACGCGTCCCTTTCAACTACGCAAATTTATGCTACTGTTTCAACGGCAGAATTAAAGAAAATAAGAAATCCTCTAGATGATTTATTTATATGAAATTTTTAGCTATAAGGATACCAACTATTATATAAATGGAAACTTGAAAAGCATATTCCATAACAGTTCCAGTTTTAATAGGTCCTCTAAGAAAAAATATCTTTTTTCTTTGATTTAAAACTCTATTATCTCCAATTGGCCAAAGCCAATATATTCCTGAAATTGTAAGAGAATCAGCTATTAAGTGACTTAATAAACCTATTGAAAAAGCAATAGTCGCAATCCAAGAACCAGATATTCTAAGAAAAATAAAAATCATAATTATTAATGTCCATATATTATGAAAGATAGTCCTATGCATTCCAACCGGAAATATTAAATTCCATGTTATTTTTTTTATGAAGTTAGGTATATATTTTTTATCTAAAAACCAATCTATATCAGGTATTATTGAACCTAAAGCAGCAAAGACTGCTAAAGTTAAATTCATATTAAAATATTTAACTAAAATTAAAAAAATTAACAAGCCAAAAGCAATATGGGTCTTTTTTTGCATGATTATTTTAATTCTTTAATATTTTTAAACTTATAATGTTTTAATACTCATATGATTAAAAGTAGAAATTCAAAACTTCCTAAAGCACCTAAGCCAGAAAAAGTTGAAGTAATTGAAGCTGAAAATAAATCTCCCCTCGTTGCAGGAATTTTAAACTTCTTAATTTGGGGAGCAGGTTATATTTACAATGATTTAAGACCTAATTATGGTTTTGCTTGGGTAATTGTCTTTTTGATTTTTTTTGTGAATTTAATAAATATAAATTTAGTATGGGGTTTATCTATGCCCATAGGTATTTATAATCTTTTATCTCATTTTATGATTTCTTTTCTTTTAGCTTTTGATGCTTATGAGGAGATAAATTATGAATAAAGATCTTCGCCCTAAATTTTTGTTTTTAATAGGTATTTTTGCTTTAATTTTGATAAGTGTGATAATTATTTTATTTTCAAATTATACTTATGTTTTATCAAATTATTCTCATAAAGAAGAACATTTATTTAATCTTTCTTGTGTTTCCGCTTCAGATTGTGTTCCTATTTATCAAAGTTATAAAAAAGGAGATATTACTTTTGAACCTTGTAGTTGTGTTTCTTCTAATATTTTATATGGTGCTGAAGCAATAGGAAATGTACAATTTTGTGCTCAGAATTTTGTTTGTGAATGTAATTCTGGAAATTGTTTATCAAAAATAATTCCAAATAATGAAACTAGTAAAGACTATTTAATAGTCGAAACTCAAGCTTTATGTTCTGTCTTATGTGATCGCATACAAAATAAAAAAGCTAATTTATCTGACTGGTGTTTAACTATTGATTGTTCAAGTTATATGAATTGTTATGTTGATAATTGTCTTTTAGATTGCCAATTTAATGAAACAAGGTGCATTTAAGTTGAAAAGGAAAGTATCTATAAATTTTAGTTTAGAAGCTTATTCTGATGTTTATTCCCTTTTCTTAGATTTATTCAAGGGCAAGGCTAATTTAGTTGAACCTTCTATTAAATTGCTTTCTATTTTGAAAGAAAAAAAGGAAATAAAACCTTATGAGTGGAAATTATATGTAGCTAAATTATTTAATTGTGAAGAATCTTCTAAAGAAGTTTCTTCTTTAGAAAAGAAAAAATGGAATTCTTCAATTCATAATTATTATACTATTTTGAAGCATTTACAGAGTATAGGTATTTTAGAAAAGAAAGGTAAAACTTATGTTTATTCGGAAATCTTTAAAGAAAGAACCAGACAAATGAGTAATATTATTCAATCTTTCTTGGAGTAATTTAGAAAGAAATATAAATCGTAAATTTTTTCTTTCAAATCGTGATGCATAATGAAAACTCTTCAAATAGCTATTTTAGGTCTTAAAGGATCTGGAAAAACTAGTCTTGTTAAAAAATTGCAACAAAAAGTTGAATATGAAACAGAAGATTTATCTTTATACTCTTTTAAATCAGGAGATACCTTAGTTTATTTATCTGATGCTCCTTATGATATCTCCAAAATAAAACCTGTTATGGCTATAATGCATGAAGCTGATGCTCATATTTTATGTATATCAGCTACGGAAGGAATTAATCAAGCTTTAGGAGAACTTATTCTTTTAATGAACTTTTCGAATTGTCAAAATGGAGTAGTTGCTTTAACTAAAGTTGATTCTGTTGATCCTGATGTAATAGATACTCTTAAATCAAAAATAAAAGGCATTCTTTCCCAAACGCCTATGAAGAATTTTTCAATCATAACTACTTCAGATATAACTGAAGAAGGTCTTACTGAACTAAGAGAAGCTCTTATTAATTTTAATCCTATTCAAAGAGATACTTCAGGTAATTTCAAAATGTCAGTAGAATTAGCTCAAGAAGTAAAAGCAGGTTTAACTTCGGTTTTAGGTGTAATTGAAAAGGGCACGACTAAAAAATATCATAAAGTAAATATTTTACCATGGGGAAAAGAATTTGTTGTTCAAGAAGTAAATGTAAATGGAGAAATTAAAGAAACTGCTAAAGCTGGGGATAGAGTTTCTTTGCTCTTTAAAGGTCTTTATCCTTGGGATGTTCAAATGGGAGATATAATCACAGATGGTAACTTTATTAAAAAATCTAAGAAAGTTAGAGTTAATTTTACTGTTTCATCTTTCTATAAAGATGAACTTAGAAATGGAGGAGAAGTTGATATTAATATAGGTCTTAGAACAAATAATGCTATTATAACTTCAATTTCAAAAGGAAATTCTAATGTTGAAAGTGCTAAATCTGGCGAAGAAGTTATTATTGATTTAGAATCTAAACTTCCTTTTGCTTTTGAAGAAGGTCAAACTTGTATTATAATAAATCCATCAGCTAATTGGAAAAGTATTAAAGTAGCTGGTTCTGGAAAAGTTAAAGAGGGATTAGAGTGACTTATGGAATAACCCTCGGATATGAGAAAGATATATGCTCTATCTGTGGTTTGGAAAAAGAAGTTCGTATAGTTTTTAAAAAAGATAAAAAGGATATAGGTAAAGTAGCTTACATTTGTGATTCTTGTGTAGAAAAATATCCTGAGTTAACTATCGAAAAATTAATAGAAGAAAAGGGTAAGTCAGCAAGTTCAAAAGATATTAAGATTATTAATCAAGATAAAATTTTTAAAGAGATATCTATTCAAAAATCTTAAATTTCTACTATATTAGATCTTATTCCTTGTGCTTCTCCGTCAACAGTCATTTTACATTTAGCAAGTACTTGTTTAGTTTCGCCTTCTCTACTTGGTTTAATTTCTATTTCACATTGAATTTTAACTTGTTTAGTATCTCTAGTCACATCCGCAAAAGGAAAAAGACCTGTTAACATAGTAAAAAATTTTCTTGCTAAATCTTTATTTTTACATTTTATTATTATATTTTCAAATTCACTTTTCCTAATCTCAAAATCACGAGCATTAATAACTTCATAGTAAATTTGATTTACATTTTTGCCTAAAAGTAAAAATTTTCTAAGTTCATCAAAATCAATTGAGTTATTACCTATTTTAGAGATAGTTTTACTTTCTCCATCTATAATTCCTCTTATAGATAATTCATAATTATCTTGACTTTCAACTTTGTTTAAAATTTCAAATACACTTTTTAAATCTTTAATAGGAGTATCAAATCTTATAACTAAACCATCCAAAGTAAACTCGAAATTTCCACTATGTTTTCCCATTTTTAAAGAATTTACAAGTGTTTTAGCATATTCTTTAGGATGCCCATTAATTATTTCTCTTATCCCTTTTGAAAATTCAATTAATGAAATCATAATTATTTCATAGCAATTGCCTTTTTTATTATTATCGCAGCATCTTCTGGTTCCTCAAAATTAATATTTTTGTTATTTTCTAATATTTTTTTAGCTTCTTTTACTTTATTTCCACCCATAAAGCAAGTTATTATTTTTATATCTTTGAATTTAGTAATTACTTCAGCTACTTTTTCAGGATAAGTCATAGCTTGAGGTGTTAAAATTAAGAAAATAAAGTCAAAATCTTTTTTGTATTTAGATACAATTTTTAAAGTTGTTTCATATCTATCGGGTGTTGCATCCCCTATTATATCTATGGGATTATTTTTGCTCCATCCTAAAGGTAATACTCCATTTAATTCATTTATTAATTTATCTTTAATTTTGATAAGCATTAATCCATTTTTTTCAAAACAATCACTAGCCATTACACCGGGTCCACCGGCATTAGTAATAATTAAGCATTTATTTCCTTTCAATTTTAATTCAGCCATTTTTGAGATGTTAAATAATTCTCTTAAAGTCTCTACTCTTACAACTCCACATTGTTTAAAAGCACCATCATAAATTTTATCTTCTATTGCAAGAGCAGCTGTATGTGATGATGCAGCTTTCTTTCCACTTTCACTTTTTCCAGCTTTTAAAACAACAACTGGTTTTTTAGCCTTTGAAACAGCTTGCATGAATTTTTTACCATCTTTTAAGCTTTCCATGTAAAGAGTTATAATTTTAGTTTTATCATCTTTATTTAATGAGCTTATAATTTCATCAAAAGATATATCCATAGCATTTCCTATAGATATAAATTTACTTAAGCCAATCCCTTTTTCAATTATCATATCTAACATAGCAACTCCCAAAGCTCCACTCTGAGATATCAAAGCTATATTTCCTTCTTTAGGTGTATCATCAAAGAAAGAAGCATTAAGTTTTGAATAGGGATTTATTAAACCTAAACAATTGGGACCTATAATTCTTATATTATACTTTTTAATTTTATTATAAACTTCTTTTTCTAAATCTTTGTTACCTACTTCAGAAAAACCAGATGAAATAATTATTGCACTTTTAATTTTCTTTTTTTTCATTTCTTCAATTATATCTGGTATAAGTTGAGCTTTAACACATATAATAACTAAATCTATTTTTTCTTTTATTGAGCTTAAAGATGCTTTGCATGGAACATTTAAAATACTTTCAGCATTAGGGTTAACAGGATAAACTTCTTTTCCAGATTTTAACAAGTTTTTAAAAATTATATGGCCTACTTTAGTTTCTTCTCTAGAAGCACCTACGACAGCAATTCTTTTAGGGTTGTAAAAGTTTTCGAAATTCATAAATAAATAAAAAACAAGCAGCTTTATTAATATTCATTGTTTGAAAAAATAGGGGTGTTTTAATGAGTAATTATTTTATTGTTATAGATGGACCAGATGGTGCTGGAAAGACTACTTTAATAAAAAATTTGATAAATTTTTATCAAGAAAAGTTTTATATTTTATGGACTAAAGAGCCTTCTACAAGTGATGAGGGTAAAGAAGCAAGAAGATTATCTAATGAATATAAAAATATAACTGATGAAAAGAAAAAGGAAGAACAAATTAGAAAAATTTTTGATTATATGATTAAAGACCGTGAAAGACATAATAAGGAGTTAATTACTCCCTTTTTGGATAATTCTTTAATTCTAAATAATAAATTAATCTCAGATTTTTTAACTATTGAGAATGAAAAAACTATTTATGGAGATTATGACTCAGAAGACAAAATGCTAATTTGTGATAGGTATTATTATTCAACCTTTGCTTATCAAGGTTCTTTAGGTATACCTATTAATGAAATTTGTAAAAAGTGTAAAGATTTTAAAAAACCAAATTTAGCTATCTTGCTTTATCTTCCCGGTGATATAGCTACCGAAAGAGTTGAAAGAAGACTTAAAGATGAAGGTGGTAAAAAAGAGGGCTTTGAAAGTGAAAATATTTTGACAAGAGCATCATATACTTATAGAAATTTCGAAAAAGTTCTTAAAGATAATGGATGTGAATACTTCCTAAAGGGAGAAAATATAGTTTATATTGATGCATCACAATCTAAAGAGAAAGTTTTCCAAGAAGCTAAAGGACATTTAGATGAGATAATCAAAGATTAAGTGGGTTAATTATATGCAATAGAAAAATGATAAAAATAAATAGTATCGTAAAGATTATTACTTGCTTCATAGAAATACTAAATTTGCTATGATATTCATCATAGTATTGCATTATTCCTCCACTGCTGGAAGGTAATCTTATTTTTTTATCTTCTGTCATATTTTAATTAATGCCCCTAATAGTTTTAAAGATTTCTATATAGTGAGTGGAAATAGCTCGCCTTTAGTTGTCTTTCCTTCCTTTTAAAGGAAATCATCAAAAGACATGACAGCATTTGACTAAGCGCTGATGACAGCTTGCTCCATCCAAGTTGACTTTTCACCTGCTTATAGAAACTTCATTCTTACGAACTCATCATTAAACTCTATAAGCAGTTTTTTTCTGTGTCAGAGCTCAGCGTTTCCGCTGTGCAGTTACCCGCATGGATCTTTTGAAGATTTTTTCTTCAAAAGTTCGGAGGGCGAAGCTTCCTCACCAACTATGTTAATTAAACATAGTTTGCGTTGGCTGTCTTTCCGCTCACGATTCTTATTTTAATTTTTCCCTTTAAAAATTTTTTGTTTTACAAAAGAATAAGAAGAAAATTATCTTTTAAATTCTGTATAATTACATTTGCCACAGCTTAATCTATCTTTGTGTTCACCTAACCAAACTCCAGGACCACATTTTGGACAAGTTTTACCCTTTCTTATAAGTTGGTTCCCCTTTACTTCATACTTTTTCCATTTTTGACTTGATTTACTTTTCTCCTTTGCCATTTACTTTCCCCCTTCTTGTTGTTTAACTTCTTTAGATTGTTCTTCTTTGATTAAACCTTCTCTTTTAAGAATATATTTTGGTGTATATTTATCTCTTACCTTTTCATCTTTGTAAACATACGCTGTACCCATTAAAATTTGTCTTCCAAATACATTTTTCATTTTTTTAATTATTAACTCTGGTTTAGAATTAACTTTTTTAGCTAATTCAATTGTAACATCTTTACTTTTAGGAGTTATACCACTATACTTTACCTCAAAATCTATCTCATGTCTTTCCATTAATTTGTTCTCTTTGTCATTTTTTATTTCAAGATCCATTTTTTCACCTTACTTTAAGAGCATATTTTCCAGGAGTTCCTATTTTTAATTTTTTTGCAAGTTCTGATTTTTCAGGATCAACAATATAAATAATTCCTCTCCAATGAGGTGTTAAATCTTCACTACCACAAACAGGACATTGTTTACCTTCAACTATTTTTTTACATTTCTTGCATGCCTTTTCAGAAGTCATTTTTTCGCCACCTTATTTTTTTGACTACTTTCTTTAGTCTGTTCTTTTTTCTCACTACCTTTAGAATTTTCTTCAAACCATTCATATTTTCCAAGACCTACTTGTCTCAAAGTTAAACCTATTTTAGCCCCTCTTAATGATTTTAAGCTAACAGCAATTATTCTTCCTCTTACTACATCTTTAGCTTTTAAAGTTCTCTTAGTTTCTTTTCCACTAATAACTCCTGTATTGCTATATGTAACATAATCATCCATTATTTGTGAAATATGTACAAGACCATCAATAGGGCCTATCCTGACAAAAGCTCCAAATTCAGTTACTTCAGAAACTTCTCCATCAACAATTTCATGAAGTACAGGTTTATAAACAAGCATTTTGAAAGTTGTTTTATAATATACAGCCCCATCACCTGGTATAATTACTCCTTCACCTATATCATAAACATCTACTAAAGCTAAAAATAATCCTTCTTTTCCTATAAAGCCTACAAATTCCTTATTTATAGATGATTTAACGGATTCTTTTATATCTCCACCTAATAAATTAGGAGGTACTCTAATATTTGATTTTAATTCCAATATTGAATACATAGTTTACACCTATATAAAAAACTATAATTCTTATTATATATTTTTCTACATGAATAACTTCCACTTTCGGCAGTGACTTCCTGCAAGTAACTGCCTATCGGCATCTCTGTTTGTTGCAGATTAGATACAAATGTATCAATGTCGGGTATATTTTAATCTTTTGTATCAATGCATATTTGTTTTCTCCTCATATTAAATATATTTTTAAAAATATCAAGTGTTAATTATCCGGATATAGCCAAAAAATTTGAGATAATCTATCGAAAACTTTTTTCTGGTATATGCTTAATGACTTCCTTTATCAATTTGTTTTCTACATTTATAAATATAATGCATTAACTTTAACCTTTATTGGCTTTCATTCTCTTTCTTAAAGAAGGAGACTTCCTGCCGATAAAGTTGAATTTTTTACCATTTAATCTTTATTAAATGACTTTTACTTCTTAAAATTATTATAGGAATATTATATTTTAGAGCCTTTTTTCTTAGTTCTTTATCTTGAGTAGCTATAGCATATCCATTTTCCTTAGCAAAATTAATTAAAGTTTCATCTACACTCCCTTTTTTTTCTAAAGGTAAGATTTTTACCCCCTTTTTGAGCATTAAATCTTTAGCTACTTCACCAAATTTTAATTTTTTAAGTTCGTTTAAACATATATCTGGAAAGAAAAGCTCATATTTTTCATCTATAATCCTTTCTAATTCAGAGTATATATCCACTTTAAATTCAAAAGGTATTCCTACAAAATTAGTGTCTAAAATTATTTTGATCATTTTATTATTCCATAACCTATTAATCTCCATTTTTGGCCTATACGTCTTGATAAAACTACTCTTTCTCCTTTATTAATGCATACAGGCACTTTCAAATTTAATTTTATTTCTTTAGGAGATAATTTAGTTATTATTCCAACTGAACGTGCAGTCCAAGCATTAATTAAGAGAGGTTCATTTAATTTTAAAGGTTCAACATTTAATTCTTCTTTTGAACCGACTGCTCTATCAAGAATATGAACTTCTAATATCAATTCTTGCCATAATTCAGGCATTAAATCCTTTTTACCAACAACATGTCCAACTAAAGCATCTGCTTTTGTAAAAGAAGGATCAAGTTCTGTACCAATACCTGAAGTACCTCCTGGTATTAAATAATCTGTTTTCGAATTTCCAATAGTTGCACTTACAATTTTAGAAAAAAGAGGAACCCACTTAACTTTATTACCTTCTTCTACCTTTCTTCCAGGGAGAATTTCTATTTCATCTCCGACTTTTAATTGCCCTTGTTTAAGAATTCCCCCTAATACGCCCCCCTTTAAATCCTTCCAATTCGTACCAGGTTTGTTTATATCAAAGCTTCTTGCAATTAAAAATGTAGGATTTGCTTTCAAATCTCTTTCAGGTGTGGTAATTACCTTTTCAATAGTTTCAAGAAGTACATCTATGTTTGCTCCATATTGAGCAGAAACAGGAATTATAGGAGCATTTTCAGCAACAGTACCTTTGACAAATTCTTTAATTTCATTATAGCTTTCTTTAGCTCTTTCTTCACTTACAATATCTATTTTATTTTGGACTATTATTATCTTTTTAATACCACTTATTTCAAGAGCTAATAAGTGTTCTTTAGTTTGAGGTTGAGGACATGGTTCATTAGCAGCAATAACTAATATAGCTCCATCCATAGTAGCTGCTCCAGATAGCATAGTTGCCATAAGAGTTTCATGACCTGGAGCATCTACAAATGAGATTCTCCTCACAGGAATTGTTTTTTCGCCGCACAAAGGACAAGTATCAGAAACAGTATAACTCTCAGTTCCAGTACATTTAGGACATTTTTTGACTGTAAAATCAGCATAACCTAATCTAATAGTTAAGCCCCTTTTTATTTCTTCAGAATGTTCTTGAGTCCATTTACCTGTTAAAGCGTGTACTAAAGTAGTTTTACCATGAGCAATATGCCCTATAGTTCCTATATTAACTTCTGGGAATACAATATCTGTTTTTTTCTTACTTACTTTCTTTTTAGGTTGTTCTTTATTTTCACTTGTTTCTTTTTTAGTTCTTGGCACTAAGCTTCACCTTCTTTCTTTTCAGCTGTTGGATTTTCTTCTTTACCTAAAGCAGCAGCTAAACTCTTACCTTCTGTTTTTACTACCTTCATATTAACTTGTGCAATTTCATCAGAAATTTGATTTCCCCTTACACTTTTTTTAAGTTTAAGTCCCTTCTTTGGTTTTCTTATTCCAGGACCATCATGAATAAGAATTCTTACTCTCTTTGTGCCATGTACATCTTTTCTCATAGGAAAACCTTGTTTATCACTTCCTCCTGTTATTTGGAATTCAAAACCAGGAAGATTTATAGTTTCTCCTCTTATAGTTTCACCTATGCGTTTTCCTATAAGTCTATCTGCATCAGGTGATTTTAATTCTATTTGGAATGCTTTTTTAGCTTGTGGGTCAGAAATCACTAATTTAAATTCAGTCATTTAATCAACCTCCCAGACCTTTCGGCCAGTCATTGTTTATTTATTTAACGTTTTTATGTCTTTAAAAAGGTTTTCATAAAAACGAAATGCTTATATACCACCAATAAGTAGTTATTTACATAGATTTTGGGGGGGTGTTAAATATGAATATTGATCCTAAAAAAATAAAAATAATTTATGGCAGGAAAGACTCAATAGATGATGATGATCTTGAGCAAGATAGAAAAGAATTAGAAATGGCTCTTGATGCAAAGAAGAAGCTGGATGAAATTAACTGTGAGCGTCAAAAGAATGAATTAGAAATAGAAAAAATGAAATTGGAATTAGAAAGAAAGAGACTGGAATTAGAAGAATACCGCCAACAAAGAGAAGATTCTTGTAATAAAATTAAATGTCCTAGTAAAATTAAATGTCCTAGTTGTGGTAATCTATGTAAAGAAGGTGCAAGGATCTGTGTAGGATGTGGCAGTTTCTTAAATGATTTAAATAAAACATATGCTAGAGATGCAGCAGGTAAGTGTACTAGTTGTGGTAGTTCTGTCGCTCCAAATGCAAAATTCTGTGGAGAATGCGGTGCTAAAATGTCATCATATTATGCTAAACCACCATCAGAGAAAAATAATTATCCAGAGAAAAATAATTATCTTAGTATAAATGACTTGTTAAATGAAGCTGACAAAACATCTATGAAAGCGGAAATATATGAAAAAGCTATGAATCGCCAAATTGGTGATGTTTATGACTCATTAAATAGAATAAGATCAAAATTTAGTCTTTACGAAAAAAAAGTTGGAGAAGATGATATAAAAAACTTAGAAAATTTAATTAACGGACTTGAAGAGGTCTATATAAAAATGAATTTTTACATTTGTCCAAACTGCAAAGAATATGCAAAACCAAATAGTAAATGTAAAAAGTGTGGAGAGGAAATAGAATTAAGTAGAAAATCAGAAATTATTGTTGATGGAGTAGCTTATCCATATAAGTTAAGAACCAAAGGTATGCCACGTGATTCATATACTAAAGACATAGAATTAGCGTTATTTATTAAGGATCGGATTGACAATTTGAAATCAGAGTTGAAATCATATAAGGAAGAGTGGAACTCGAGAAGACAAGAAAAGAGGTTAGAACTTGACAAAGAATTATCTAAATTTAACAATATTTCAAGTGAAGGTTATGACGAATCAGAGATAGACAAGATAAAGTCAAACTTTTTTAAAGACAAATATTATATAAGTGAAGTAAATGAATTGAAAAAAGAAGCATGCGAATTATTTAATAAGATATATGCTTTTATAGGAGTAACTTATTCAGATGAGCAAAAGCGTTATTATGATAACGACCTTAAAGTAAGAACTTTATTCCTTGAAGGAAGCATTTAATTTCCTTTTTATTTTTTTGATCTGTAAAGTGAATTTTAAAGATAAATTCAGGGAAAATTTCGCATGAAAATCCCCACTAATCCTTGTTAAGTATCTTGAATAAAGCGAAAGCCGTTAGAGAGTCAAAATACAACTTTTTAAAAGAGAGTACTTCAATTCTTTTTCTATTTATTGCAGATTACTTCATAAATTAGTCTTTTGATTCTTTCTATAATTTAATTAATTTTCAAATAAAGATGTTTAATAGCTGAGCTGCAGAGCGAAGCAAAAACTTGTATATCTTTATAAATTTTCTTTAAATTAGTAAATCATGGTGCAGGCTGATTTTGTTTGGTTAAAAAAACAAGCTAAAGATAAAAGAACTAAATTACTTCTTGAAAAGTTTGAACAAGATTTGAATTTAATTAAAGAAGGAAAAAGTGTCAAAGATAGAAAGATTTTGAAACTAAATTTAGGAAATTATAAAATTTTTGTAAGAAGATGTAGTGCTTTAAGTTCTATGGCTATTTATACAGAAATTTTCAAGGAAAAAGGACATATGAATCTTCCTCAATTTAATGGAAAAAAAGATAAAGTTATTTTTGATGTTGGAGCTAATGAAGGTTTTTATACTCTTAAGCTCAAAGAGAATAACCCTAATTTAAAAATTATTGCTATTGAAGCTAATCATCTCATTTTTCAAAATTTAAAAAGAAATATTAAAGAGAATCAATTAAAGGATGTTATTTTGATAAATAAAGCTTTATCTTCAAAAGTAGGGAAAGTTACTTTTGATATAGTTCCAGAAGTTAGTCCCATAGGCTCCTTGAAAATAGATACTAAAGCAAGGCCTTGGTTAAAAAAAGAAAAAATAAAAAAGATAATTGTTGAAAGTACAACTCTTGAAAAAGTTTGTGAAAGTTTAGATGTTCAAACTATAGATCTTTTAAAATTGGATGTAGAAGGTGCTGAGTTGGATATTTTAAAAAGTAGTAAAAATATGCTTCCCAATATAAAGAAAATTGTTGTAGAATATCATTCTCCAAATTTAAGGAAAGAAGTTCAAGCCTTTCTTAAAAATGAAGGTTTTAAATTATTAAAAGAAGAAAAAGAAGGCATATATGGAAATTTTTATTTCATCAGAAAATAATTTTATAAAATTTCAAAGCAGAATTTTATAAATTTTAATATTGTTTATCTAGTGATGAAGAACCCTTTCAAAAATAATAAAAAAGCTTTCAAAATAATAATCTTCTTTGGTTTAGTTAGTTTACTTGGAGATATAATTTATGAAGGAGCAAGAAGTATTAATGGCCAATATTTACAAATTTTAGGTGCTAATGCTGCTATAGTCGGATTAATAGCAGGTCTTGGTGAATTTGTAGGTTATAGTTTAAGATTTATATCAGGTTACTTTTCTGATAAAACTAAAGCTTATTGGTTTTTTACTATTTTAGGTTATGGCTTATTGATAAGTATTCCTTTATTAGCTTTGACAGGACTTTGGCAAATTGCAGCTTTTTTAATAATTATAGAAAGAATTGGAAAGGCTGTTCGTAATCCAGCTAGAGATACTTTAATGTCCCAAGCAGCAAAGGATGTTGGGACAGGATTAGGTTTTGCTATTCATGAATTTCTTGATCAAATAGGTGCTCTTTTAGGGCCTATATTAATTTCCCTTTTATTTTTAATTTTAAATAATCATTTTAAGGATTTAATTAAATATCAATATAGTTATGCTATTTTATGGATACCTTATCTTTTGTTAATAAGTATACTTTTTATAGCTTATTTTTCTTCTAAAACTTCTCAGAAATCAAATATAGAAAAATCTAAAATTAAAGAAAAGTTGTCTTCTGTTTTTTGGTCTTATGTTATTTTTACCTTTTTAACTACTCTTGGTTTTGTTAATTTTTTAATATTAGGTTATCATTTTAAAGCAACTCATCTTCTTTCAGATACTCAAATACCTTTGTTTTATGCTATAGCTATGATTGTTGATGCAATATTTGCTTTAATAGTAGGGAAGGCATATGATTTGCTAAAAACTAAAAGAAGAAATGAAAATTCAGGTTTACTTCTTTTAGTTATTATACCTATATTAACTGCCTTTATTCCTCTTTTTGTTTTTTTAAATAATTTTTATTTTATAATTTTAGGAGTTATTCTATGGGGGATAATTATGGGAGCTCATGAAACTATAATGAGAGCAGCTATTGCTGATATAACCCCTTTAAATAAGAGAGGAACAGGTTATGGCATTTTTACAGGCATTTATGGTTTGGCAGCTTTATTAGGTGGAATTATAACAGGTATTTTATATGATTACTCTTTATATTGGTTAATCTTTTTCATATTTATAACTCAACTCTTATCCATTTTATCATTTTTGTTCATGAGAAAACAAATTAATAAATTATAATCCCCATAAGGGATTTTGTTTTCTTTTAATTTCTAAGATTTCTTTCATAGTTTCTATTTCTTTAGTTGATAAATACTTTTTAAGTCCATCTCTTATTTTTCTATAATCTTCTTCATTCATTTCAGAGTAGAGTATATCTCCTTCTCTTACATTTCTACCAATATTTATATCAGGCATAGCAACAGCTACAGAGTCTCCTTCTACTGCTTCAGAAATAGCATTTTTATCCTTTTGTATTTCTTTTATTTTCCCAACATTTTCATTATTAACTTTTATAAAAGTCTGTCCAGTTTTAATTTTACCAGCTAAAATATCTACGCCAAAAATAGCTGGATTATTTTGTCTAAATATATAACCAGGAAGAATTCTGAATTTTGAAGGAGTAGTTATACTTTCTAATTCTTTCTTTCTTAAATCCTCTATAATTTGATATTTCCATCTTTGATAATTTTCAACAAGTTTGTAAATAATATCAGCACTTAGAATAGTAACACCATTTTCTAAAGCAAAACTTTCTACATCTTTAGGTATTTTAACATTAAAAGCCAAAATTACACTTAAAGTAGGATTTTTTTCTTTCATTTGTTTAGCTTCTACAACATCAGTTTTATTAACATCACTTATATTTGCCTTTCTTATAGGCGTATTTGTTCCTTTAAGAAGTTCAATTAAAGCTTCTAAAGCCCCTACTGAATCGGATTTAAGAATTATGCCCTCATTTTCAGTTGATATTATGATTTCTTTGATTTCTTCTTGTAGTCTCTTTTTAATTTCTTCTATTTTTTCTTTCTTTTCAGCTGATTCAAATTGCATTCCAGCTATAGCTTCATCTAAATTTGGAGCTGCTATTTTAGCTCCTGCCGCAGCATATATTTCATGAACAGAAATAAATTGACCTTTTTCTCTTAATTCCTTTAAAGGTGCTGGTTTTAAAATAGCTTTAACTTTGGTTACAATAGGCCCATTTATACCAGCAACTACAATAGTATCACCTTGTTTAAGTTTTCCATTATATAATATGATATCAAGAGTTTTTCCAAGTCCTTTTTCTTCTTTTACTTCAATTATACTTCCTTTACAAGAATCTGTTAACTCATTCTTTAAATTATTCTCTAAGTATTTTTGAGATAGTCCTGTAAGAAGCATAAGTAATTCAGCTATGCCTTCACCAGTTTTACCAGAAGTTGGAACTATAGCTACTTGTTTAGTATAATCTTCTATTTTATCGAATCTTTCAGAATTTATTCCAAAATCAGCAAGGGAAATTACAATTTTATAAAGCATTTCATCAAGAGTTGATTTTACAAAATCAGATTGTTTTGAATAACTTTCTAAGAAGGAATTAGTTTTTTGAGGTGACCATCCTTTAATCATATCTATTTTGTTGGCAGCAACTATAAAAGGAACCTTAAATTGTTTTAGAATAGCTAAAGCTTCTCTTGTTTGATTTTTAAAGCCTTCATTTATATCTACTACTAAAATAGCAATATCAGCTATACTACCTCCTCTTTTTCTTAGATTAGTAAAAGCTTCATGACCAGGAGTATCAATTATAAGCAAGCCGGGAATAGTTAATTTCAAATTTAGTTTTTTGATAAAATCTTCAGAAATTTTTTTAATAGTATCTAAGGGTATTTCTGTAGCTCCAATATGCTGAGTTATCCCTCCTGCTTCTTTTTTAGCTATAGCACTTCCTCTAATGCAATCTAATAAAGTTGTTTTACCATGGTCAACATGACCTAAAGTTGCTACTATAGGTTGTCGTATATACATAAATGTTTCTAATAGATTCTCATTTATAAAAATATAACCTTTTTAAATGTGTACTATCTTTAATTTATAATGGTAGAAGTCTATACTTATGAAGATGGAGATACAGATTCAATTGATTGTGACGATTGTCTTGATTATGATGAGACTAGTGAAGTTTGGAAAGTTATGACTTCTAATCAAAGGAAAAAATTTAAAGAGTTAGTTAGTAAAAATGAAAAGAAGATGCGTTATATAGGTTAATTTCTCTGTGGGCTGTAAAGTTAGCGACACTCATTTTGGTACGAAAAGCTAATTGAGTATCAGCGACTTTTAAAATTTTAGATTCATAATTTTTCTTATAAAGATTGTAAAGGCCTTTGACAAGGCGTACGGAATACTACAAGTCAGAAGTAATTTTTCTTCACTAGAGATTCTTCTTCATTATTGCTCGCTTAGTACTCGCAATATTGTAACAGTAATTAACAAAGAAATTCTTGCGAAATTTTACTTAATCAAAATTTTATTTTAGATATTTTTTATGTTCTTTAATGTAGAGCTTGAAAAACCACTGCAAAAATATTCCATCCATCTTTTTAATTTGTGCTCTTTCTAAGGCATTATAGTAACTTGCTCTTTTTTCGTATGGGATATTCAGCAAGGGATAGCCGTGTTTATGTAAAATAAAATTCATCATAAGTCTGCTTATTCTTCCGTTACCATCAGCAAATGGATGTATTGTTACAAATTTCAAATGTACTAAAGCTGCTAATTCTACAGGATGCAGTTTTTTCTTGTTTTTATTATACCATTTGAAGAATTCTCTCAGTAAAAGATAAATCTCAGCTGGAATGGGAGGGAGAAATTTACTTCCTGATATAGCTACTTGATGTTCTCTTATTCTTCCAGCTATTTCGGGTTTGGTAGATACAAATAATTTTTTATGCCAATATAGGACAATTGGTAAGGATAAATCTTTCTTATAACTAAGTATCTCGTAAAAAATTTTGTAATGTGCTTCTGTTTCCTTAATATCATACAATGGTTTAGCTTTAGGACTAATACTACTTTCAAGAAGTTCAGAAGTTTCTCTTAAAGTTAATTTTGAACCTTCTATTTTTTGCGTATCATAAGTAAATCTAATTGAAAATATTTTTGTTTCTTTTTCTCTCGTAACTTCTGGCATTTGTCTAAGTTCTTTAGAAAAATTTTCTTTTATTTTATCTAACAAAGAATACCATTTCTCTTTATAAATTTCAGAGAGAAATTCTTTCTTTATTTTTTCGAGGTTTTTCGGTATAGTTTTACCTATATATTTTTCCTTTTTCTTTACCTTTTCTCCTTTCCTTATAGTATGTTCTAAATAATAGTAGGTCTGTTTTCCTAAAATTTTTTTTCTTATTGTTACCATGGTAAATGCTTACCCCTACATATTTATAAATTTTTCTATTTTTAATAAAAAGTAGTAGTAAACATTTTAGTTTCCATTCACTTGTGGTTTGCTCTTATCTGTTATAGATGATATTTACTTAATAGCTAAGTTCTCCGAAAAGTTTATATACTTCAACTTTTAAGTAGTGGATATGTTTGTTCCAGAATCAGGCCTTTTATGAAACGGAAGAAAGAGCATATGAGCAATTTATACCTTATGTTAATAAAATTTTTCCTGAGATTCATATTCCAGAAGGATTAAACTATAAAACTTATAGTTCAGATTTAATGGAAAAAATAGAAGATAATTTATTTTCTGAAGAAACAAATAAGAAGAGGATTGATTTCAAATCAATGAATTTATACATGAAATTATACAACATTTTTAAGGTGGAAACAAGGCGATTAAAAGAACACGGGATAACTTGGCTTTGTGACTATGTTGCTAGAAAAGTAAATGATAAAGAAGGGGTTGAATTTTTAAGAAAAAAAGATCCGTATGGTTATACTAAAACTTTTCTCAAATTAGAAGAGAAGGGAACTAATATTGAAGATTTAATAAAGACTACTCTTGGAGCGGGTTATACTTTTGAAGAACTTCATAACCTTGCAGAAGTAAATTATCGTTATAGTTATAAAAAATGTTTTGATTCAATTGAAGATTATTTGGAGACCGATAAACATTATTCTTTCTTACAAAATTTAAAACATTTACGTTTATAATCACAAAATTCAGAAATGGGACATTTATTACATTTGGGATTCTTTGCAGAACATAATTTTTGTCCGTGAGTTACAAATAAGATATTGTACATTCTCCAATATTTTTTAGGGATAATTTTCATTAATTCAATTTCAGTTTTTTCAGGAGTTTTAGTATGTACTATTCCTATCCTATTAGAAATTCTATGAACATGGGTATCAATAGGTATAGCTACTTTTTGACCAAAACCATAGACTAAAACAATACCTGCTGTTTTGGGACCAACACCAGGCAGTTTCATAAGTTCTTCTTTACTATTAGGTATCTTACCTTTATATTTTTCAAGAACTATTTTAGTTGTTTCTTTAATGTATTTAGCTTTAATTTTGTAAATACCTGTTTTTCTTAAGCTTTCTTCTATATCTTTCAAAGGAGCTTTATAAACTTCTTTAATATTCTTAAATTTAGAGAAAAATTCTTTTGAAATTTTTTCAGTATTTTTGTCTTTATTTCTCTGTGAAAGGATAGTGCTTATAAGTAATTCATAAAGATTTTTGCTATTATAATGTGTAGGCTTATATTCTTTGATTTTATAATAACTTTTAAGTCTTTTAATTATCTCTGAAATTCTTTTCATAATATAATTTTAAAGAATTCATTAATTAAAAAATATGTACATCATCAGTTCTTTTATAACTATGAATTTCTTCAGGTTTAAACCAAAGTTTAATTTCTTTCTCAGCATCTTCTTTATTACCTGAAGCATGAATAATATTTTTAACTACCATCTTTTTAGAGTCGGCATAAGAATAAGAAACGTGACAAAAATCTCCTCTTATAGTACCTGGTAAGGCTTTTGCAGGTTCTGTATCACCTACAAGTTTTCTTACATTAGCTATGACATCTACACCTTCTAAAACCATGCCAATTATAGGACCTTCTTTTAGGAATTTAACTAAAGGATCAAAGAAGGCTTTTCCTTTGTGAGCTTCATAATGTTTTTCAGCTAAACTTTGATCAGCCCATACCATCTTCATAGCAACTATTTTTAAGCCTCTTTGTTCGAATCTCTTTATAATTTCTCCTACTAATCCTCTTTGAACTCCATCAGGTTTAATTGCTACAAAAGTTCTTTCTATCATGCTTTATTCCCTTTAACCCATTTAACTTTTCTAGGAATTCTACCAAGTTCACTATTCTTTCTACATTTAGAAGAACAATACCACTTTATTTTAGCATCATTTTTTATAAACATTAATCCTTCATTTTCAGGTATATTTTTTGAACAAAAAGAGCATTTTGGCATTTTAACACACCTTACTTAACTTTATTTAAAGGAGCTGCTTCAATTTCAGTATTTTTAATCATTAAGATATCCCCCACTCTTACAGGACCTTTGACATTTCTTCTTATAACTTTACCAGCATCTCTGCCTGCAAGTACTTTGCATCTAACTTGAGTTACTTCTCCTCTAGCCCCAGTTCTATCAACTATTTCTAAAACTCTGGAAGGTGCCGCTTCTCTATACATATTCATAGCTTCTTCTTTGCTTATTTCTTCCACTTGAGGAGCTTCCTTGCCTCTCCTTCTATTATTCTTTCTTTCAGATGATGTGATGTCGTCCATCCTTTATCACTTTTTCTTCATTTTTTCAATTAAGTCTCTGAGCTGAGTTTTAGCATTACCTTCATCAATTATTGCTACAGCTGAAGTTGGAACTTCAAGACCAGCAGCATTACCTAAGTCTGATTTTTTGTTTACAACTACATAAGGTATTTTTTTATCTTCACAAAGAGGTGGAAGATGCATAACAATTTCTTCAGGTTCAATATCTCCTGCAATAAGAACTAATTTAGCTTGACCTCTCTCTACAAGCTTTGTAACTTCATTCATACCTTTTCTAATTTTTCCAGTTCCTTTAGCAATTTCAACAATTTCAAGAGCCTTATCTACTATTTCTTTAGATATTTCTTGTTTTACATAAGATGCCATTAATATAACCTCCGTTCTGGCTTTTTGCCATCATATCGGCTATAATGAAGCAATTTTTAGTAATTTAAAAAGATATCGATTAATCTTTACTTAGCCGTTTTAGTTGCTACTTCTGAATTTTTTGTAACATCTATTATAACTCCTTTTTGTCCTACATTAATTACTTTAGTTTTTCCTATTAATTGATATTTTCCGAAAGTTTCATGAATGTGACCGCATAAACATAAATCTGGCTGCTCTTTCTCAATAATTTCTCTTATGCTTTTTGAACCTGTATGTTGCCATAATAAATCTAAATTAGTATTATAAGGAGGCATATGAGTTATCATTATTTTTTTCTTAGCATTTTTAATAGGTTCCAAAGCTTTTTCTAAATTGGATTTTATTTCATTTTCTGTTACATCAAAAAGACCTATATTTGCTCCACCAAATCCAAATAAGCCTATTTCATCATAAAGTAAAATAGATTTTCCATGTAAATCATAAACACCTGGTTTATATTGTTTAGCTAAAAATTCAGTTGATGCAACTGTTTCATGATTTCCCGGGATAATAATAATTTTCTTATTTAACTTTTTAAAAGGACCTATTAAACCAGTAAGGTCACTTTCAGCAAAAGTTAAATCTCCACAAAGAATAATTAAATCTATCCTTTCTTTCTCTGCCTTTTTAACTAAATTATCTATAATTTTTTTATCTCCATGGATATCAGATGCAGCTAATATTTTCATATATTTAAATGATTAAATTTAGTTTTAATATAATTTTCTATTTATGAGTATATCTCAATTTTATATCTTTTTGAGGATTGCTATCCACTCTGCAAAATCCAAAGCGAATTAGTTGAATAATATCATTTTCTTTAAGTTTTTGGACATCTATTTCTATTAATCCTTTTTTGATACTCGCATCATCCATAATAATCTCTAATGGGAAATTTCTTTCAGCTAAAATCCAATGAATAATTTTTTCAGGATTTTCTTCATTTTTAGTAAGTTTTGCAGTTATTGAATTTTTGCTAACCTTTTCAATAATTACATCCCCAAGATTCATAAGACGTATTAATTTACCTTTTTTAATACCTTTAACATCATTTTCTTCTATGAATAATTTTTCTCCTTCTTTTATTTCGTATTCTCTATAACCTCTTTCTGGAAAATCTGGATGATAATTTAAAATTGCTTTAAAGTTTTTTGGAACTTCAGTTAAAATTAATTCAACTGGGTTAAAAATAGCCATATATCTATTAGCTATTGGGTCAATTACTTTACGATTTTCAGCTTCTATAATATCCCATCCAATTACAGCATTATGTTTAGAAAAGCCCATTCTAATTATGAAATTTCTTATAGCTTCTGGTTGGAAGCCTCTTCTTCTTAAAGCTCTAATAGTACCTAAACGAGGATCATCCCAACCTAAATATGTTCCATTTGCAATACCATCTCTTATAATTCTACCTGCTAAAGGACAATCTTTAATAGTAGTTCTTGCAAATTCAAGAACCATAGGACTTTTTATGTTTAAATATTCAGATATTTTATTCTGTAACTCTGCGTGAAGTTCAAATTCCTTTCCTCTGCATCGGTGAGTAATGCCTTCTATCCTATTCATAATCACTGTTGCAATATCATACATAGGCCAGACTTTGTATTTGTCTCCTACTCTAACATGATGACCTATATGTACTCTAAATATAGCTGGATCACGCATAATATCATTTTTGTGAGCCATATCAATTTTTAACCTTAGAACATATTCCCCTTTTTGGTATTTGCCTTTAAGCATTTCTTTCCAAAGTTTCATATTTTCTTCAATAGTTCTATTTCTACAAGCACATTCTTTTTTGTTTCTTCTGTTTTTGCTTATTTCTTCTTGAGTACAATTGCACATATAAGCGTGATTTTCTTTAATTAATTTTTCAGCATCAGCATACATTTCTTCTATGTGGTCTGAGATATAATCAACTTTTTCCCATTTGAGACCTAACCAAGTTAAATCATTAATCATAGCATCATAATACTCTTGTTTGACTTTTCTATAATCTGTATCCTCCATTCTTAAAATAAACCTTCCTTTATATTTTTGAGAATAATAATAATTGAGATATGCAGCTTTAGCATGACCTAAATGAGGAAATTTACTTGGTTCTGGAGGAAACATCATTACTACCTTCCCTTCAATAGCGTTAGGCAATTCTGGTAATTTAGTTTCCTTTTTTTGTTTTTCTAACAAAGAAGCATCTATTTTTTCTAATTCTTTTTTTTGTTCTTCAAGAGACATTTGATTAACTCTTTTAACAATTTCAGCTGTTTTTTTACCTAACTCTTTAATTTTATCTTTTAAAGATAAATCTTCACCTATAACTTTAGGAATTACAGCTCCTGCTATAGCCTTTCCATCATGCTCAATAGCATTTTTCAAAGCCCACTTGTAAATTAAATCTTCCATAATTTAAAGAAGAAATTTTGGTCTTTTAAAACTTAACTAATTTAATTTTTTCTTATGCCCATTATAAAGTAAATGAGCAGTCTTTCCGAGAATATAACCCATCTCTTGAGCTAAGTTAATACCTGCTGAAAGTTTATCAAGAGTCCCATGAGCAGGTATAAAATGTTTTGGTTTTAACATTTTAATCATATCTCTCAAATCTTCTTTTGAAGCATGACCTGAAACATGAACTTCAGAAAAAATTCTTACCCCTTTCTGTTTTAATTCCTTTTCTATAGTTTTTCTATTTATAGCATTTACTTCTGTCGGTATAGTCGAAGCTGAAAATATGACTTGGTCATCTCCTGTAAATTTAAATTTAAATTCATCTCTTGCAATCCTACTTAATACTGAATTAGGTTCTCCTTGACAACCAGTGCATATTACAAAATAATGCTTTCTATTTTTTTCTATTTCTTTAAGCATTTTAGCTATTTGATTTTTATAAATGCATAATTTTGCTTTTTTAGTAATATTAACTAAGTTAATTTTTTCTGCTGCTGATAAATAATTATTTATGCTCCTCCCCATAATAACAGGTTTTCTGCCCATCTCTTGAGCCATGTTTACTAACATGTTAAGTCTAGCAACATGAGAAGCAAAAGTTGTTACAAAAATAGCATTATCTTTATTTTCAGTCCAGAAAAGGATATCTTTAAACATATTTTTTACTAAAGATTCTGAAAAAGTTCTACTTTCTTGATCTATTCTTGTTGAATCTGAAACTAAAGCTAAAACTTTTTTACTTTCTCCTAATTGTTCTAATCTTTTGTAATCTGTTCTTTTGCCTAAAGTAGGGTAATCATCGAATTTCCAATCAACTGCATAAATTATAGTTTGATCTTCATAATGTATAGCTACGATTACAGTTTGAGGTGTTGAATGTGTAGCATATATGAATTCAACTTTTAATTTTTCAGAAATATTATAATACCCTCCTGGATTTATTCTTATAATTTTATTGGGAATTTTTATATTTTCATTTTTTGAAAGATTTTTAAGTACTTCAGCAGTAAAAGGAGTTAATATGATAGGGCAATCATATTTTTCAGCTAATTTCATAGTAGCCCATATATGATCCAAATGAGCATGCCCAATTATAATTGCTTTAACTAAATAACCCCATTCTTCAAAAAAATCTTCATCATCAGGGATAGCATCATTTTTTATGAGTTCTTCTGTGCTAATTTGAGCAGGGCTTTCAATACCTTGTTCTTCTAAAGAAACAAGTTTATCTGTAGAAACTCCCATATCACATATAATAACTTCATTTCCAAATCTAAATCCAGTGAAATTTTTTCCAAATTCACCATAACCGCCTACTGGCCACATTTCAATCATAGTTTATTCTCCATTTAGTAATATATTTTTAAAAACTTATATAGTTAAATTTGTTATGAATAATAAAGTTTTTATTGTTGGTGGAGGACCTATTGGTTGTTTTTTAGCAGAACAACTTAAAGAATGTACTATTATAGAAGAACATAAAAAAATAGGTTTTCCCGTTCAATGTACTGGTTTAGTTTCTTCTAATCTTTTTAATTTAGTTAGTGTTCCTGATAATATTATCTTAAATAAAGTTGAAGGAGCAGAAATTTTCTTCCCTAATGGAAAATCTATCTACTTTAAAGGTAAGGCTTATGTTTTAGATAGAGCATCTTTTGATAATTATCTTTATGAAAGAGCATCATCTTATAATAATCATTTTATTTTGGGTGAAAGAGTAAAATTTCTTTCTGATCATAATTTATTTACTTCTCAAAGAGAAATAAAAATAAGTAAAGAGGATATTGTAGTGGGTGCAGATGGGCCTTTATCTATAGTAGGTAAGAATATAGGTATAACTAATAAAGTTCTTCCTGCATATCAAGTAACTTTAAAAGGAAAATTTGATCCAGCTTCTGTTCAATTATATTTAGGAAGGAATATAGCTCCTAATTTTTTTGGATGGGTAGTTCCAGAAGATGAAAAAATAGCTCGTGTAGGTTTAGCTGCCCCTAATAATCACCATCTTTATCTTAAAAAACTTCTTTCTAAATTAGACTATTCTAAAAAAGTTTCTTCACTTGGAGGGTTAATACCTATAGATTTTCATAAATATGTGTCTAAGAATAATTTTTTCTTAGTAGGAGATGCTGCATCTCAAACTAAAGCATCAACAGGAGGAGGCATAATCACAGGCTTAATAGCTGCTAAAGAATTAGCTAAAGCTATTGAAAATCCTAATTATGACTATAATAAAAATTGGTATAAAGTTATAGGAAAAGATCTTAAATTAGCTTATTTCTTAAAACAAGTTTTTAATCGACTAAGCGATAAAGAGTTAAATGAATTATATAATCTTGCTTCATCTGAAAAATTTAAATCACTCTTAGAAGCTGTTGCTGATATGGAATATTATTCCAAATTTATGAATAAGCTTATTTGCTTTCCTACCATATCTTATGCTTTTAAAACTTTTATTAAGCATCCTTCTATAACTAAAGATATTTTTAATTTTTTGATTTAGTCCAAAGTTATTTTTTGTCCTTTTTTGACAATTTTTTTAAGGTTAGTTGTTTCAAAAACATATCTCGCTTTAACATAAGGAAAGACTTTCCAAGGTTTAGCTTTAATGAACTCTACTACTTCACCTTTTGAATTAATGAAAATTAAATTCATAGGTCTACAAAAGAAAGTATGTATTTCAATAGGAATTTCTTTTTTGAAATCCATTAAAAGTTCACCTTTCTGAAAGCCCATTAATCCAAGGATATATCTAAACCAATTATTTGCTATAGGTACATTTTTACTTAATATTCTTCCATCAACTTTTAAATGCATTAATCTCACTTTAGGATTATACTTGCATAACCTACAAAATTTTCTGAATTATTGCTTATATCAGCAGATGTATAATACTTCAAAAGAGTGCCTGTTTTCCCATCTAAAATTTTATTATAATAAATTCCAGTTAAAATAGGAGCATATCCGCATATAGTTGCATTGAATTTTATTAAATGTTCTACAAACTTTTCAGGATTATTTTTAATAATGTAATCTATAGCTATTTTATCTAAATTTTTTACTTCTTCTTTTGCATTTGCTTTAAAAGGTATATAATTGTAATAAGGTCCATAATGAGTGAAATCAGAGGAGATTATAACTTTGATTTTTCTTTTTAGTTTTTTTGAAGTTTCAGCTATAACTTTAGCAAGGAATTTACAACTTTCATTAAGATTATCTCCTCTTATTAAAATAGGCACTATTTTGAAATTTTTGAATAAAACTTGCAAAAATGGAATTTGAACTTCAATGGAGTGTTCTTTTTCATGAGCTGTGAAATTAGCTGAAATTTCTTTATTATCTTTAAGAAGTTCAGCTGCAAAATCTTCATCAATAGTTACTTTACCTAAGGGAGTCATCCATTCGCCTTCATTAAAAACACTTACATTTTCACCCAAACCTGAATGATTTGTGCCTATAATTACAAAAGTTTCAACTTTTCCGCTTTCAGCTAAAGCTTTATATCCATGAGCAGCACAAGGTCCTGAAAAAATATAACCTGCGTGAGGAACTATTACAACCTTTAGTTTTTTTCTGTGTCCCTTTTCAGGAAATTTTCCCGGACCGAAATTAGATTTGAAACTTTCTTTAATTGTTTTAAAAAGTTCATCACTTCCAGCAGGATAAAATTCGCCAGCTACAAAAGGGTATCTTATCATATTTAAAATAAAACATTCCTTATTTAAAAATATAGAACTCAAAAAAAATAAAAGGATTATTCAGCAGTTTCAACTGCTAAAAAAGCCCACCAAGGTTTTTTACTTTGAATTACTTGTCCGTTTTCACTATCTACTTGAGCTTTAACTTTCATTTTAGTTGCAAAGATTCCCAAAAGTTTAGCTTGTTTTTCTGCATTAACTTCATATATAGCTTTAACTTTTTCACCAGAACCTACTTCTTTTAATTCGATAGTGCAATTATTTTGTTCAGCACAAACTTTCATTCTAAGTCTTGCGAGAGCAGTTTCAGAAGCAGTTTCTGGCATAACTTTAATTAAAGCTCTTCTGCCATTCGAAAGATTAGCAACTAAATTAACATCGCTCTCATTCTTTTCAATAGAAAGATTCATTAAGCCTTTAGCTTGAATTTGACTTTGATTTATTCTTATTCTCTCTCTTTGAGTTAACATATTTACTTTCTCTTCTATTAATTTTTCACGTTCTAACAACCTTTCCCTTAATCTTTCACGCTCTAAGGATTTGTTGATGCTTGTTGAAGAATTTTCATTATCTTCTGTTGAAATAGTAATCTCTTGATTATTTATAACAGCAACTTTTTCTTGATTTTCTTTAGACACAGAAGTACTATTAATATCTATTTTAGTTGATGCCTTTTTAATCATAGTAATTGGAGCACCAGCTGTAGCATTATCAGGTGTTTTTGTAGAATCATCAGATACTTTTGTAACATTCTCATTTGCAGCAAAGGCTAATTGACAAAGTATAGTTGATATAAGTATAAGCAATAACCATTTCTTCATAAAGGTCACCCTTTATTATTAAAAAATTAGAAATTTATAAATTTTTTAGAATTCTTCAAAAGGAACTTCAGGATCAGCTGTATTTTGGATGATACCTCTATTTCTCAAATATTCTCTTGCTAAGACAAAAAAAGCTAAGGAAAGAGCTTTGTTTCCTTTATTATTACAAGGTATAATTAAATCTACATTATTAGTTGTATTATTAGTATCGCAAAGAGCTATGATAGGTACTCCTGTATCTTTGGCATCTTTAACTATTTGTCTATCTAACCATGGATCAGAAACTAATACAAGTTCCGGTTCGAAGAAATTATCAAAGGAAGGATTAGTTAAAGTTCCAGGATAATATCTTCCTGTAATTACTCTAATGCCTGTAGCTTTTGAAAAAGCTTTGAGAGCTTTGAATCCATTTTCTCTTCTACATACAGCAATTATTTTTTCAGGGTCATATTTAGAGAGCATTTGACCAGCAAGTTTAAGTCTCTCATTTATTTTGGATATATTTAATACACTTAATCCATCCGGTCTTATTTTGTAAATATATTCTTCCATAAATTTAGTTTTGAATTTCGCACCTATATGTATTCCAGATTGTAAAAACATATCCATAGGGACTAACATTTTTTCTTCAGTCATTTTTTCACCTTAATATTTCTTTAAGCCTATTTAATTTTGCAACTCTTTCTCCTCCAAAGAGACCTATTTTCATAAAATCACAATTTAAGCCAATACACATATCTGAAAGAGTATCATCATTAGTCTCTTGCGAACGATGTGAAATAATTGTCTTTACTTTATATTTTTTTGCAATTTCACAAAGTTCTTTAGTTTTATAAATGTAACCTACTTGATTAGGTTTCACTATAATTGAATTTATAGCATCTTTTTTAATAGCTTTCATGAAAAGTGGAATAGATGTTACTGTTAAATCATCCCCACATATCATTTTATTTGGGAACTTATTTTTAAGTATTTTGAAACTATCAAAATCTTCTTCATTAAAAGGATCTTCTATATAATAAATATTATATTTTTCAATGAGGTCAGATATATATTCTATTTGTTGATTAGTATCTAATTTTTTGGAGTTATAACCATACTTTTTATTTTTGAAGAAAGAAGATGCAGCTACATCTACGCCTAAAAGTATATCAACTTTATATTTAATTTTAGCTTCATTTATTTTTTTATTTAGAGCTTCTAAAATTTCTTCGGTAGTCATACGTGTAACCCATCCACCTTCTAAATCTCTCCCAAAAACTTCAAATTCTTCACCGAAACTTTTATGTATATCATAAGCAATTTCTAAATTTTTATCAAAAGAGTCACTTATAGGACAAACTAAAAATTCTTGAAATTTAGTTAATGCTCTTGCATGTAAGCCTCCGCCTACAATTTTATTAAACATAAGAACCTTTGAAGGTAGTTGTACATTAAATAATTCCCATGGTTGTTTAGCCTTTTCAAAAGCTAAAGCTTTAATTAAAGCATAAATTAAAGGAAGAGTATTTATTTGATTTTTTTCAAATTTCTTTTCAAGTTCAAATATCTCTTCAATCGAATTAATCTCTGGTACAATCATTTTATTAAGCATTTTAATAGATTTTTTAATATCAAATTTAACTTCATGTTTTCCAGAACTAGTTCCACTTGGAGATGCAGAAATAAAAACTCCCAAGGGAGTAAATAACTTAACTTCTATAGATATTTTCCCAGCTGAATTAAGAATTTCTCTTGCGATTAACTTTTGAATTTTCATTCTTTTTTCTCCTGAAATCTTTTAACAGTTATGGGAAGTACTCCTTCTTCAAATTCTTTTTTTGCAATTTGAATGACATTTTTTTCCTCGCCTCTATCTGTTAAAATAGGGGCCCCCATGGCTATTTGAAGAGCTCTTGCCCCTATAATTCTCGCAATTTCATATTTGGTGTATTTATTTTCCATATTTTCACCTAATAATTTTTAATTATAAATATTTTCTTAAGTCTTTCGAAAGTTTTAAAGCATTTTCAAGGCATAAACTAAACTCTTCTTCGCTTATTCCTTCTTCTCCACCTTTTTGTAAAGCATGTACTGTTCCGTTTTCATCTATTGCTATAGTTAACCTCGCATCTGCTACTTCTTCTTCTTTTTCTGTAGGATCAGCCATAATAATATCTCCTATTTTTACGAAAGTTACTTCTATAGGTATTTTATCTATTTTTAAGCTTTTTTCTTCATGAATATGGTAATCTATTTTTTCTCCGTCAAATTTTGGATATTTTGTATTTTTTAAAGCAGCCATAGCAGCTAAATTAGAAGCATCTATTAAGTTGCCATCATGATTTTGTATATAAAGATCTATAAGTACCACCCATACTTTTTCTCCAGGTGTAATACACAAATCTTTAGTATTTACTGCTTTACTTTCTCTTATGCTTCTATCAACTACCCTTGCTAATTCTATACCATACTCATTAGGAGGACCAGGTTCAAAATTAGGTGAAGCTATGGGAGATAATTCTGCATTTACCACTATGCTACCTTCATCAGGATTATCAGGATAAGGTGTTCCTATTTCAAGTTTAACTCCTGCCGTTACCTTTGTTTTACCTAAACTAACTGTAGCACTTCCTTCAGCGTTATTAGATACATTATATTCTATAGTTACAGGTTTTCTAAACTCTAAAAGCCCCCTTCCATCTTGTCTTAATCCTGCTTTAGCCAATTCCATTATATAATATTTTTCGCTTTTATTTGACATAATATGACCTCCTTAATTACTTTCTTGTACTATTTTATTAGCAATTTCTAAAGCTTTATCATAAAGTTCTTGACTTATTGCTTTTATTTTTTTAATTTCTTCTAATTTTTCTAAATCTATAATCTCCCTTTTATTATTCCTTTCAATTACATCTACTTCAAGATCAATATATCTTGCAAATTTAGGATACACTTCAATAGGCGTGTTAATATTTATATAACTCCCTTTTTGAAATCCTTCTTTATTGAAATACTTATGAGTTAAAGTCCAACTTCCAGGTTTTATAGAAGTTATAGCGTAATCTCCTTCATCTATATTAATTTGAAGACCATCTAAGAATTTTCCATATCTTAAATTTCTCCTAATTAATACTTCATTTTCTTCAGCTTTTATTACTGTGCCTTTCATAATAATATCTCTACCATTAGCTTTTTTATGTATTATTTCGTAGTATGAACCTTCCTTTGGTCCTTCTTCTTTTAAAACTTTGTTTATTTTATCAGTTAATATATTATCATCAATATTAAGAGATTCTGCGAAGTCAGTTAACATAGAATATCCTCCTGCTTTAAGAAAATGATGGCCTATAACAGTGTTAGCCACACTTTTTCTTAAGTTATCAAGTTTTTGTTTGCTTATACCACCAAAATCTACGGTATATACTAAAGAACCTCGTTCAATAATTCCATCTTCTTTAATATTATTTAATTTATTTCTAATATCTTTTTCTTTTTGAATTAATTGATTCACTTCAGTAACAAGTTCTAAATCAGGTTTGCCTTGAGCATGAGATTTCCATAAAATACTCCAACCTTCTATTTTTATTTTATTAGCTATATTCATAAGACGCTTTCTTTCTTCTTCATCATATATATTTTTTGAAACTTTATTAAAACCTTCTTTTATTAAAATGAGACTATCACCAAAAATTCTAAGTTTTGAAGAAAGTATTTTTTTTCCATTTATGATGCCTTTTAATTGTACTATTACCTTTTCATTTTCTCTTAGAAAGCCCCAATACTCTTCTAAATTTAAGATACCTTCTTCATTGTTACCTATATTTACAAAAATTATATTTTTGTTCTTGTCTATTTTTTTTATAGTTCCTCTATAAATAGTACCAGTTTCAATTTTTTTTATTACACTATCTATAAAATATCCTTGTAAGACTTCGATTAAACTTTCTGAACCCTTTCCATTTATAATTATGCCATTCATGTCATTTTTGTCACATAAAAGGATATTAGCAGAATCATAGCTATTTTCTGTGTTAAATCTCTCATTTATCTTATTTGAAGGATCAACTATTTTAAATCCATTATTCAATAAAAATTTAGTTAAAGCTGTAGAGTAAATTCCTCTAATTTTGACTTTATTTTCATTCATAAGTCTCCTCTTCTATCTCTTCAGAAGCATATTTTTCTTTAAGGGCTTGTTTTTGGATTTCATATATTTTTTTACATCCTTCAATACCCAATTTTATAACCTTTTTAAGATTTTCAGCTTCAACTTTTCCATCTAATTGAAGGAGAGTTATTTTTTTACTATGTGGCATATAAGCTATGGGTATATCTGTTGCATCAGGAGTATCTTCTTCTGCTTTTGAAAGGTCTACAACAAATTGGCCATTTATTACACCACAAGCTACAGCCGGAACTAAATCTCTCATAGATATTCCTGCATCGGCAAGGGCCATTGAAGCTGCTGAAATGGCCGCACATCTAGTTCCTGCATCAGCTTGGGTTATGTTTATGTATATATTTATAGCAGATCTAGGATACTCTTTTACAAGTATTGCTGGAGTAAGAGCATTTTTTATTACCATACTTAATTCTGTACTTCTTCTATCAGGACCAGGTCTTTTTCTTTCTGGTACTGAAAATGAGTACATATCATAATAGCATTTTATTATTGCTTTTTCTGGATCTTCCATATGTTTAGGATGAACTTCATCAGGCCCATAAACACCAGCTATAGCAATAGTATTTCCTATTTTAAACATTGCAGATCCTTGAGCCTTTTCTATAATACCAACTTTAGCTTCGATTGGTCTAAGTTCATCAGGTTTTCTTCCATCAAGTCTATTACTCATTAGAGTCACCCTTTAAAATTTTATTTTTTTCAAGTAAATTTTTAATTTTGTCTGTTAATCCAGACATGTGAGCTTCTTGTTCGATTAAATTTATAGCTTGTTCAACCAAATACATATTTTTTATATCTCCATTTATCCATATATACCCATTTTGGCCTACATATATTTCGCATTTAGTATACTCTTTTATCATTGAAACCATACTTCCTTTTTTACCTATTAATCTAGGTACTTTACTTGGAGAAAGTTTTAATATCTTCCCTCCACGTAATTTACGAAGCCCATAATCTTTCATAGAAAGTTGAACTATTCTTGATTTGGAAACATTTAATACTTTAGCGACAATTATATCATCTATATCAAAATATTTACTTATATCTGTTTTAAGAATTTCAACTCTATCTCTTACAGCTTCTCCAATTGGTAAATTTGCATTAGTAGGCATATTTATGTCTACAGACCAACCAGAAAGTCCGACATCTTTTATAATACCAATAACAATATCTTCTCGTATGGGTAAATATTTTCCTTTTAAAGGAATAATTTTAATTAAATGTTCTTTTATACTTGCAAGTCCTAATTTAGTTGAATAAATGCTTTCCCCTTCTCTGAGGGTTCCTATGGATGGAAGAAAATCCATACCTCTTGCAAGTTCTTCACCGGGAATAACAATTTGTCTTTCTTTAATTAATAATTCTCCCAAAATAATCACCTTCTATTTTACTTCTTCAATATATATATCACCATGAGTTGCTTTACTAAGTTTATCTATAAATTCGATAGACATCCCTGCAGGCATTTCAACTTCTGCAGATAAAGCTCCATTTGAAAGCCATTCTTCTTTAGTAATATTGCTATACTTTTTAATTATATTATATACTTGATTTATTTTTGATGCAGGTACCATTAATTTATATTTCTTTTTTTCAAAGCTTAAAGGAAGTATACTTCTAAGTTTTTCTATAACTTCCTTGGTTTGTTCTTCGACTGATTTAAAAGGATCAAAGTTAATTTTCGCTTGATTTAAAGCATTTTCAAGTCTATTTAATGGAATAGGAGATTTAGTCCTTGCATCCATAGCATTTTGAATTATCTTATCTAAAATTTGTTTTTTCTTTTCTTCAGCAAGTTTTCTTTTATAATCTAAATTTAATTGAACTTCACCTTTAGTTATTATCTCTTTTGCAATAGCATAAATATCATCAGTTTTAAATACTTCTTCTAATTTTGGAGCTACTTCTCCCTTCTTTGCATCTTTGTAAATGGATTTCACAGCAAGAACATCGTCTAAATCTACTTTTTCTCCTCTTTTTAATTTCATAGCTAATTCGCAATCGACTAATATTTCATATTTATTGCCTGCCTTATTAAGTCTAGCAATTACAGCTTCGTCAATATTTACCATCCTTTCACTTCTTACTAACCTTTAAGTAATCTTCAATTTCTTCTTTTCCTAATTTTTTGAATTCTTTATTCTCTGCAGAAATAATAGCTATATCTAATCTTTCTTTGTTAAAATGATTTTTTAAAAATTCTTTAATAGCATTAATAGCTAATTTTATGCTTTGTTCTAAACTCATATCTTCTTTGTAATTTTCTTCAAGATATTTATTTACAATTTCTGAACCTTCACCTACACTAGTTGCTTTATATTCAAAGAAAATACCACTTGGTTCAGTCATAAATAATCTTGGACCTGTATTATCTACTCCCCCTATAAGTAAAGAAACACCAAAAGGTCTAGTTCCGCCATATTGAGTAAACATTTGTTGATAATCACTTATATTTCTAACTAAATTTTTTATGTCAATTGGCTCATCATATAATATTTTATGATTTTGTGCCTTAGTTCTTGCCCAATCAATTAAAACTCTACCATCAGATATTAAACCTGAAAGAGTTGCGCCTATATGTTTATCTACTTGAAATATTTTTTCTACACTATCAGGCACCATTAGTTTTTCCAATATTCTTTTATCAGTTACTAAGACAACTCCATCTTTACATACAATACCAATAGTAGTAGTTCCTTTAGAAACTGTAGCTCTTGCGTATTCTACTTGAAGTAACCTTCCGTCTGGAGAAAAGACGGTTATTGCTCTATCATATCCCATAATGTCATGAGGAAGGGATTCCAATTTAATTACCTCCTTTTAATTTCTTAATTTTTTTCAAAGTTCCATAAACTTTTAAACTTCTTAAAATTACCTTTGAATTATCAATATTTATTATCATACCCAATGAAAACTTTAACTTTTCAATATATTTATAATTTATTGATATGGTAAAAAGAGGTGCATAAGGTATATTTAATAATTTTATATTCGCTTCTGAAAGCCCAACTTCACCAAATAATTCCTTAAATTTATCTTTTATAGCTTTCTCAATATCTTCAAAAGATATATTTTTCTCACTATGAATTTCAAATAATAAATACCTTTTTTTAATATACTTGACTACCATAATTAGACTATTTTAATTGAAGGAGTTATATACTTTCCTTGTTTTTTAAGCCATTCTCTTTCAATTATTTTCTCTTGAAGTTTATAAAGAGTTTCCTTAGCTTCTTTTTTATTTAAACCTAATATAATTCCTAAAGCTATAAGTTCACTGGGGCTTTTAATTTCCCAATAATTTTTAGCTCCACTAACTATAATTAAAGGAACTTTATGTTTACGTGCTAAAAAAACATTTTTTTTAGTCATAGCTAAAAGTTTAGCAGGATCATTAGCATAAATAAAATCTCTGAATTTTACAATCAAAGCAATTTTTTTGTTTCGCATTTCATTTAAAACTGAAAAATCAATCATTCCGTAAATAGCATCTATCCTACAGCTTTTTACTGCTTCTTGTTGAATTTTTTTATCAGAAGAATTAAGAATAATAAATCCTTCCTTTTCATCTTTTAAGTCATTTAATCTTTGAGGAGATATAACTTTGCCCTTTATTAATTCTTTTTTAGTATTCTCTTGAGAGGTATTTACTAAACTTGCTCCTTTAAAACCTATTTTATTTATTTGATCTAAAAGTTTATCTTCATAAAATTCAATCCAAAAATCATAAAACATAAAATATCAAATAATAATTATAATAAAAACCTTTTTAAATTGAAACTGCTCACTAAGATTAGTGAGATTATGGCTAAATTTAAAGAAGCTATAGCGAGACTTTACACTAATGTATTTGTATGTAGAGTATGTAAATCTAAAGTTAGGTCAGATCCTCTTAAAGTTAGATTAGGTAAGGTTAAATGTAGAAAATGTAAATCTAAAGCATTAAGACCTAAACATAGAGAAGTTAAAGGTTAATTTTCTTCTTTTCTTAAAGTTGGAAATAAAATTACATCTTTTATAGATTGTGAATTAGTTAAGAACATCACTAATCTATCTATACCTAAACCTACACCACCAGTTGGAGGCATTCCATATTCTAAAGCATCTATGAAACTGAGATCCATCATATGAGCTTCTTCATATCCAAGTTTTCTTTTTTGAGTTTGTTCTTCAAATCTTTTCTTTTGATCAATAGGATCATTTAATTCTGAATATCCATTACATAACTCTCTTCCATAAGCAAATAATTCAAAGCGATCTGTAATTTCTTTATTGTCTTTTTTTCTCTTTGCTAAAGGAGATATTTCAACAGGGTAATCTATTACAAAAGTAGGCTGGATAATTTTCTTTTCTGCAAATTCTTCGAAAAATAATTCAATTAAATGACCTTTGCCCATATGTTTTTCTATTTTGATATTATGTTTTTCAGCAATTTTTTTCATTTCATCTATAGAAAGTTTATTTACATCTATATCTCCGTATTTTTTAATAGCATCAACCATAGTTATTCTTTCAAAAGGAGCTGTAAAATCTAATGTAGTATCTGCATATTCTATTTTAGTTTTACCTAAAACTGTTTCACAAGCAGAGGTTATAATTTCTTCAGTTAATTTCATCATATCATCTGCACTTTTATATGCCCAATAAATTTCCATAGAAGTATATTCGGGATTATGTTTGGTATCAATACCTTCATTTCTAAAAAGCTTGCCAATTTCATATATTCTTTCTAAACCGCCTACTATTAATTTTTTTAAGTAAAGTTCTGGAGCAATTCTCAGATACATATCCATGTCTAATTCATTATGATGTGTTTTGAAAGGTTTAGCTTCACCTCCTCCATATATAGGTTGAAGTATGGGCGTTTCAACTTCTATGAAACCTCTTTTATTCATAAAATCTCTAATATGAGCTACAATTTTACTCCTTTTGATAAATACGTCCTTTGAAGCAGAATTCATAATAAGATCGAGATATCTTTTTCTGTAAATTATTTCAGTGTCTTTTAAACCATGAAATTTTTCAGGTAAATTATTAAGAGCCTTTGCAAGTAATTTTATTTCTTTGACTAAAACACTTATTTCTCCTCTCTTAGTTTTAGTAACAATACCTTTAGCGCCTATAATATCTCCTCTATCAATAAAATTTTTTTCTATAAAAATTTTATAATCTTTAAATTCCTCACTTTTAATATATAACTGAATTTTTCCTTTTTCATCTACTAAATCTGCAAAGCAAATATTACCTTGTTTTCTTATAGCCATTATTCTACCTGCTACAGCCACTTCTTTATTTTCTAATTTAGGAAAATCATTTATAATTTCTTCAGAGAGATTAGTTCTTTCATAATTTAATTCTTCATAAGGGTTGCCTATTTCTTTTGTGATTTCTTCATATTTCTTTAACTTTTCATTATCCATATTTTCACCAATAATAATAAACTTTAATTACTTTACTTTTTTATTAATTTTTATGATAAGTTACGAATTACTTATAGCTATTATTTTTTACACTTTGTTAGGAATTATTCTTTTCATAAATCGTAAGAAATTTGAAATTCTCGATAAAGTTTTCTTAGTCTATAAATCGAAAAAGCCTATTAAATTAATGATTTACTTATCAAGATTTAGAATCTTTTGGAAGATTTTTTCGACTTTAGCTATTCCAGTTTCAGTATTCTTTATGTTTTGGGGCATGGAATTGTTAATTGATAATAGCTTTAGAATAATATTAGGTGTTAGTGGAGCAGGAGCAGCTCCAGTAATTCCTGGTGTAAGAATACCAGGGTCTCCTATTTTTGTACCTCTTTTAGAAGGTATCGTCGCTCTTATTGTTATGGCTGTTATTCATGAGTTTTCTCATGGTATTGTAGCTTCTATGGAAGGAATTAAATTAAAATCAGCAGGTTTTGGATTTTTCTTTGTTTTACCTTTAGCTTTTGTCGAACCCGATGAAAAACAAATGAATAAAGTTTCAGCTTTAGCAAGAATGAGGGTTGCAGCAAGCGGACCTTTTGCAAATTTAACTCTTTATTTTTTATTAATGCTTATCTTAAGTTGGGTTTTTTCTCCTTTAATTTCTATGCTTAATATCCCTAACGGCATATCTATTTTGGGAGTAGAAGGAAATTCACCAGCTTCAGATAAAGGAATAATAGGTAATGAACTTATAACTCAAATTAATGGAAAAAATATAAGTACTATTGAAGAATTCTCAGAAGAGATGAAATCTATACATCCTGGTGACTCTGTTTTAATTTTAGCGTCAGGTAAAATATTTAATTTAACTGCGGCAAGCCATCCTTCTAATAGTTCAAAAGGGTACTTAGGTATAAATCTAAAACAAAGTTATATCAGTAAAGTACCTATAATATCTCCTATATTGATATGGATGGGTAATCTTCTTTGGTGGGTAGCTTTACTTAATTTTTTAATAGGTATAGTTAATTTTCTTCCCTTATGGCTTGTAGATGGCGGAAAAATAGTATATGATTTAATAAGTTATATCATTACAAATAAGAAAATCCAAGATGTGATAGCTTATCTAATTTTAACTGGTTCATCGTTAATATTTCTTTTTAATTTGATAGGTCCTTTCATAATGAAATCTTTACTTATTTTAATGACTTTTTTGTGAATTAATTGAATTGAAAAAGTATATATTTAAGTATAATCTTAAAAAATATGTATATTTTTGTTTAATTTGATGAGTGAGAGGGTCAAAATTGGCTGTAAAATTAAAGAATGTCAAAAAAAGCGTTTCTTGTAAATCTAAAAAAAAATTATCTAAAAATTCAAAAAAAGTTTCACTTAAAGAGCCTAAACCTCTTAGCAAAGCTAAAACTCTTAGTCTTTTAGAGAGACCAGATTTTAAAGAATTTATTTTAAAACTTGCAGGAGAAGATGGATTAAAAGTTCTACTATTTTTGGTTAATCACTTTAAGGAAATTGATGAATTTACTCTTGCTGATAAAGTTAATCTTCAAATAAATTATGTTCGTTCTCTTCTTTATAAATTATATGAAGAAAAACTTGTTGCTTTTTCTCGTGAAAGAGATAAACAGAAAGGATGGTTTATTTATTCTTGGGTTGTATGCCCTGAAAGAATTAAATATATTCTTATAAGACAAAAAGAAAAAGCAATTATCAATTTAGAGAATCAAATGCATACTTGTGAAGATAACTTTAAATGCGGTTCTTGTGGTAAAACTTTTAATTATATAGAAGCTATGGAGAATATGTTCTTTTGTCCCTTCTGTGGTGATAAACTTAAATCTGTAGATTGTTCTGAACTTAAAGCAAAAATTAATTCTCAAATTAAAGCTTTAGAAGATGAAATAAAGCTTATTAATAAAATCTAAATTTTATAATACCTCTTTATTATATCTTTTAAAAAAGTAATTAAAGTCCATAAAGTTGGAAAGAAAAAAGATAAAATTTGAATTGAAAATAAAATAATTTTGTAACTTGTTGGCGCTAAATTCTCTGTGAATGCTAAAGTAAGAAGCGAGATAGTTAAACTTATTATAATTCCATTAATGGATGCTCTTTTAAAAGTTTCAATAAAAATATACTTATTAAATTGATTATTTGTATTTAATTTTTTAATTTTGAGCCATCCAAAGAAAATAATATTTATGAAGCTTAAAATTGCTACAGACATAATAAAGCCTAATATAAAGAATATGATTAAATCCATAATGAATTTTAAAATAATCAAAATCATAATTTTTAAAGATTAAAGATTAATTTAACTTTATCGGCGAAGCCCCCTTCCGCAAGGGAAAGAATGAAAGCTGATAAGTATTATAGTTGATGCATTATATTGATACATTTGTATCCAATCTGCGATAAACAGGACTGCCGATAGGCAGTTACTCTTTGTGAATATTTATAAAAATCTCTAAAATTGATTTTTATTATGCAAAATTTAATTATTAAAAGAGTAAGAGACAAAATTATTAGTTATTCAAACAAAGATTCTTATTCTTATGTAATAGAAGGTAAACCTCTAATTTTGATAGATGCTGGTTTTAAAATACCTAATTTAAAACCTGATTTAGTTATCATAACTCATGCTCATTATGATCATATCAAAGAGATGTGTTATTATAAAAAATTAGGTGCAAAAATTTTAATTGGAGCAAAGGAAAGACCCTTTTTAAGAAATCTTGAAAGAATTAATAAACCTGTTAAAATAGAAGGATTGACTTTTAGAGATTGGAAATTTTGTGATGTTAATGATGTTTTGCATGAAGGAGATGTTATCAAAAATGAAAATGTGCATTTCATTGTGATGGGGGTTCCTGGCCATACTCCAGGAGGAATAGCTCTTTGGGAGCCTAATCTTAAAATACTTTTCTCAGGGGATACTTGGTATGGTAATTTAGTTGTTGGTTCTATAGCTTCTGGAGGAAATCTTTCCGATTTATTTAAGTCTTATAAGCGTCTTAAAACTCTAAAACCTTTAGCTATTTTTCCAGGCCATAATCTTTCTCAAAAAATTTTGACCAATAATTGGTTAAGTGTTTTAGCTACCCCTATTTTTAGTAAATTAGGTTTAATTAATCTGATTTATAAACTTAGAGATAGAAAATAATTTTTTGAGTTCTTTTAATATTTAAAAGAAGGATAGCCCCACGCGGACTTTCTTCCCCCGCCTCCTCTCTCTTTTCTAAAAGAGCAATTTTTTCTTTCTTTTTCTCTTTTGGCAACTTACCCATTTATCTTTCTTTGGGCAACTTGCACTTTCTTTCTTTGAAAGAAAGGGCAGGAGGGTTCGAACCGCGGTCCTCGGCTCTCCTCATAACTTCTTAGGTTAGTTTCTTAAACCCAAGAGTTATGCCAAAGGCCGATATCCTTGACCATTGTCCATCCCTTCTTTCCCGAGGCTTTCTTTCCAAGAAAGGCTCTTTTCGTGAACCTTTTCTTTTAGAAAAGGTTCTAAGAAAGGCTCTCAGCTTCTTTCCCGAGGCTTTCTTTCCAAGAAAGGCTCCTAGACTATGGGGCTATCTAAATTAAAAAAATAAAAGAGGATTTAATAAATTTATCTTTTCTTGAGCTGTAAAGTTAGCGACACCCATTTTGGTGCGGAAAAGCTAATCGGGCACTGACACCTTTAAAAACTTCGGGTTCCTAATTTAATTTATGAAAATTATGAAGACTTTTGACAAAAAAGCGGGCGGGCAAGATCTATGGCATGGCAAAAAGGATGGGAAGAAAATTATCCGCTAAAGTTAATAAAATTAATTGGCCCAACAATTATTTTTAAAGCAAGAAAATTAAATAAGTAATGCGCGCCCTCGTGACTTTCTTCTCGTTTCACTCGTCGAACTTTTGCTTCGCAAAAGGAATATAACAGCGATTAACAAGGCTTTGTTTGCTTCGCAAAGTCGCCCCAAATTCGCCTGCGGTGAACTTCTGTTAATCGCATACGTTATCAGCAATAGCGATGACTTATATCAAACCTCCACCCAAAGGCAGTCCTTAACAAATAACTTAATAAATATCTAAAATTTTATATAATTATGAAGCTCAAAATTTTGGGTTCTGGTGCATGGGAAGGAATCCCAGCTCCATTCTGTAATTGTAAAATTTGCGAATCTGCAAAGAAACCAAATTCAAAAAATAATAGAACAAGACCGCAAATTTCAGTTGAAACAGAAAAAGGGCAATTTTTAATAGAAATAAGTCCAGACATAGCACCCAATCCACAAAATTTAATTTGCCAAATATTAGCAATTTTTTAATAAGTCATCGGCACTTTGACCATATGTACGGCTTATTGGAACTTCATGCATGGGTAGAATTTGTTTTAGAACAAAAACCGAAATTATTTTGCTCTCAAAAAACAAAAGAATGGCTTGACCAAAGTTTTGCTCATATCCCAAAAGAGATTATTGTAGTTAAACCATTTAAAAAATTTGATTTATTCGGTATAAAAATTACACCCTTTCCTGTTTATCATATGAATTGGCAAGATAAAGATGTTAAAGAAAATGAATTAAATAATGCTTTGGGATATATATTAGAAGAGAACGGGAAAAAAGCAGTTTATCTTGCCGATTATTACAAATTGCCAAATAAATCTTTAGAACTCATCAAAAATTCCGACATTGTCATAGCTGACGGAACTTATCTTTTTGAAGAAATGTTTCCAAATAAACCAGAGCAAAATAATTTAAAATCTGACCCCGATCATTTACATGGAAAACAAATTCTTGATTTTGTAAGTGGATTGAATGCTAAAAAAGTGATTTTTCATAGCATTTCTCATTTAACAGAAAAATCACACGAAGAACTACAAAAATTGCTTCCCAAAAATATGTTTATTTCTTATGATGGAATGGAACTGGAATTATAAACGCACTGCCTTCCCCCGCCCTAAAATAGTGCCATCGCTACTTGCTCCTTTCAGTCGCACCACGCCCTGCGGGCTCTCGCCTTCGGCTCGGGGCTGATAACAGCGATTATCTGGAATTTTCCTGCGAAAAATTCCCAAATTCTTCGCTTATTTGATAAAATTAAGAGTGGCGAAGAACTTCAGATAATCGCATATGTTATAGGTGACGTTTACTTTAC
>Ga0078972_1000533_pt1 | contig 158757 bp, 147 predicted proteins | sample YelNatPaOPGAMG01_FD_67568 | JGI IMG/M metagenome (GOLD analysis project Ga0078972, IMG submission 67568) | Hot spring thermophilic microbial communities from Obsidian Pool, Yellowstone National Park, USA - OP-RAMG-01 (SPADES assembly) (version 2) | ecosystem: Environmental > Aquatic > Thermal...
GAAAAATGTCAGATCTTTGATCCCAAAATAGCTAATTTTCAACCCTTTATCTTAGATGAAATGAAAACCTTATGGTTTCATTACCTACAAAAAAGCGTCCCCTATGTTACCGACGAGCTCAACCTTGCCTTGACTGGCTAAAGAGAGAAAGGTTATAATGATAGTGGACAGACTGATTGATTACGAGGATAAAAAGGGGTAACCCTGCTTAAAGTCCTCGTAAGAGGTCTGTCCAGCGGGTTATCCCTTTTTGAATATAAAAAAGTCGGAAAAGGTAAGAAATCTCTCGCATACACATAAAAAATTATTTAAAAGAAAAATTTATGAAAGCAGTATTATTTGCCAGAGTAAGTAGTCGAGAACAGGAAGAGACGGGTTATTCTCTACCTTCTCAAGAGAAACTCCTTAAAGGATATGCAGAAAGGAAGGGTTTTAAAATTGCCAAAATATTCTCTATTTCGGAATCAGCGAGTGGAAAAAGCCAAAGGGAAATTTTTAATGAAATGATGGAGTATGTGAAAAAGAATAATATAAAGATTATTATTTGCGAAAAAGTAGATAGATTAACTCGTAATTTCAAAGACGCTGTAATGATTGATGAGTGGTTAGAAAAAGATGAAGAGAGGCAAGTTCATTTGGTTAAAGACGCTCTTTTACTCCACAAAAACTCACGCTCTCAAGAGAAGTTAAATTGGGGCATTCGGATTCTCTTTGCTAAAAACTATATTGACAATCTTTCGGAAGAGGTAAAGAAAGGACAAAAAGAGAAAATTGCTCAAGGGTGGCTACCAACAAAACCGCCTTTGGGATATAAAACTATTGGAGAAAAAGGGCATAAAATCCATATTGTTGATAAAGAAAAGGCACTACTTGTTAAAAAAATGTTTGAACTATACGCCACGGGTAATTATTCGCTAAAAAAATTGGCTCAAGTAATGTATGAGGAAGGATTAAGAACAAGAGGCGGGAATAAATTAGTAAAAAGTCGTCTTCACGAACTCCTAACAGACCCGTTTTATTACGGTAAAATCCGCTGGAATAATGAAATTTATGATGGCAAACAAGAGCCTTTAATTGATAAAGAGCTTTTTGATAAAGTGCAGGAAATACTTAAAGGTAAAACTACTCCTAAATATAACAAACATTTTTATCTCTTTAAGGGACTTATTAGATGTGCTGAATGCGGGGGAAGAATAACTTGGGAAAAGCAAAAAGGCATAATTTACGGACATTGTAATCATTATCGCAATTGCTCGCAGAAAATTTGGGTTAAAGAGCCAGAAGTAGAAAAACAGGTCTCAGAGGTATTTGATGATTTGCAAATTAAGAATACCCGAATTGTCGAGTGGATACGCAAAGCCTTAAAAGAAAGCCACCAAGACGAGATTGAATACCATACCACTGCTTTAAAAGAACTTAATCAAAGATACGAACAAATACAAAAAAGGCTGGACAATCTCTACGATGACAAGGTCGATGAGAGAATAAGTAAAGAATTCTACGAGAGTAAATTTAAACAATATTCAGAAGAAAAAGAAACTATTTTGAGGGCTATTCAAAAGCATTCTCAGGCGAGTAATAAATATTTTGAATTAGGTATAAATATCTATGAGCTGTCTCAGAAGGCAAAAGAGATTTATCAAAAAGCAACTCAAGAAGAAAAGAGGCAGTTAATGAGCCTTGTCTTTAATAATCTACTTTTAGATGAAGGTAAATTAAGCTTTAATTATACAAAACCATTTGAGATACTTTCTGAGGCAATCAAAATAACTAATGGTTCGAAAGTGCTTAATTTAGCAAAATCTCCTGCCAAAATTTTCGAACCGCAATTTTTAAGCAAAAAACGGGCTAAAAAGCCCGAATTCGCTCCTCTGCTCCGGAGGCAGGACTCGAACCTGCAACCCACTGGTTAACAGCCAGTCGCTCTACCAGTTGAGCTACTCCGGAATATGTTTTTTATTTTATCAAAAAATAAAATTTTTTCAATTAATAACCTTCTAGTTTTTTTAACGCTTCGTGTTCTCTAATTTTTTCCAGGGCTTTGGCTTCAATCTGTCTAATTCTTTCTCTGGTTACGCCAAACTCCTCACCGACTTCCTCCAAAGTGTGAGTAACTCCGTTGTCCAAACCAAAACGCATTGAAATAATTTTTTGCTCTCTAGGGCTTAAATCAACCAAAATTTCTTTTAATCTTTCTCTTAATAGTTTTCTGGCCGCTGCCAAAGAAGGCGTAACTGTTTTTTGATCTTCCACAAATTCAGCCAAAACACTGTCTTCTTCACTATCACCTACCGGTGTCTCCAAAGAAACTGTTTCCTGAGAAATTTTCATTATATGGTGAACTTTGTCTACCTCCATTCCCATTTCAGCAGCAATTTCTTCTGGTAAAGGTTCTCTGCCTAAATCTTGCAATAACCTTCTTTTTGCCTGGGTATATTTTGAAATGGTCTCTATCATATGGACAGGAATTCTAATAGTTCTGGCTTGATCTGCTAAAGCCCGGGTAATGGCTTGTCTAATCCACCAGGTGGCATAAGTAGAAAATTTGTAACCCTTTCGCCAATCAAATTTTTCCACTGCCCGAAACAAACCTAAATTTCCTTCTTGGATTAGATCCAACAAGGTTAAATTAGGAGAGCGACCAATATATTTTTTGGCAATAGAAACAACCAATCTTAAATTTGCCTGAGCTAACTTTCTTTTGGCTTCCTCATCTCCTTTTTCAATTCTCTTTGCCAATTCTTTTTCTTCTTCAGCCGTGATAAAAGGAATTTTCCCAATTTCCTTTAAATACATTTGAATAGGATCAAATTTCACTTCCAAGCCTCCAGCTTTCATCTTATCTTCTGGTTTTCCAACGGTTAAGAACTCTTTTGTCTCTTTTAACTCAATACCTTCTTTCTCTAAAACATCAAATAAATTTTCCAAACCTTTAAAATCTTTTTCTATCCTTGGGAAAAAATACAAAATCTCATTATAAGTGACAAAGCCTTTTTCTCTTCCTTTTCTTATCAATTCTTCAATTTTCTCTTTGGTAAAAATTTTGCTTGGTCTTTCCTTTCTTTCTTTTTTTCTTTTTATTCTCCTTATCTTTTGTCTTATTTTTTTTCTCTTTTTTCTTTTTTTAACCTTAACTAATTTAACCTTTCTTAATATTCTTTTTTTTCTTTTTATTTTTTTCTTTTTCTTTTTGAGTTTAAAAGATTTTTTCCTCATAGTTTTTTTCAATGTTGGTTAAAATTTTAGAACAATGATTAAATTCTTGAAGTAATTTTTCCAGTTCTTTTAGATTTTTTTCATTCTCAGCCCTTTTAATATCTTTTGAAATTTTATCTAATTTCTCTTTGATTTGCAAACAGCGAAATTCTTTCAAGCAATTTTTTAATTCAGTTTGAGGATCAACTTCTTCTTCCATTTCTGCTTTTAAAGATAAATAACTGGCTAAATTCATTAACTCTGGTTCTAAATGGGATAAATCAGAATTGTTTTGAAATTCTTTAATAATTTTGGCAATGGCTGGTGAAAAAAATTCTAAATCCTCTTTATTTAATACATTTAGGTTTGTTTGATCTTTCAAGATTAAACAGGCCAATCTTTCTTCTAACAATTCTTTTCGGCTTTTGCTCGGCAGATTAATAATTTCCTCGCTTTCTAACCCCAAAACCTCTTCTGTTGTTTTTATTTTTTTCAATTCTGTTAATAGTGCCTCCTCTTTTGTTTCTAACCTTTTGGCTAACTCCTCAAGCCAAAAAGATTTTTCAATTTCATTGGTAATTCTCTTAATTACTGGCAGTAAAATTTTTGAAATTTCTTTTTTCCCCTCTATTTGACTTTTGTCAAATCTTTCAAAAGTAGTGTCAAAATAAAAATCAACAATTGATTTTTTTTCTTTTAAAATCTTCTCAAAATCAGCCGGATTTTTAGCCACCACATCAGCCGGATCGGATTCTTTTGGCAAAAGCAAAACCTTGATGTTAAAACCCAAAGTTTGAGCTAATTCAATTCCTCTTTTCGTAGCCGAGTCTCCGGCTATATCCATATCAAAAGCAGTAATCAAATTATCAGTGTATCTCTTAAGAATTTTTAATTGATAGGAGGTTAAAGCAGTACCAGAACAAGCAACCACATTTTCAAAACCTGTCTGGGCTAATAAAATAACATCAGTATAACCTTCAACCAAAATACATTCATTTTTTTTGCGAATTTCTATTTTAGCTTTGTCTAAGCCATAAAGCACCCGACTTTTATCGTATAAAAGAGTGTTGGGCGTATTAATGTATTTAGCCACTTCTGTCTTATCTTTTTCTTTAAAAACTCTTGCTCCAAAGCCAATGACCTGCGAATTTAAATCGAAAATGGGAAAAATAATTCTGCCCCGAAATCTATCATAAAAACTCGCGAATTTTTGCGAATTTGAGCGAATTAAGAGACCGGCTTTTTCAATTTCTTCTGTCTTGTATCCTTTGCCCAGCAAAAAATCAGTTAAACCCTGCCAAGTATCTGGCGAATAACCTAATCGCCATTTTTTTATTGAATCTTCAGAAATTCCCCTTTTTAATAAATAATCTTTGGCTTCTTTGCCGGTTTTACTTTCTTGCAATTGCTTTTCAAAAAATTTAGTTGCCAATTCGCAAATTTCATACAATCTGCCCCTTTCCGTCTTTAATTCCTTGCTAATGGGCCTTAACTCTACTCCTGCTTTTTGAGCCAAAATTTTTAAGGCATCGCCAAACTCCACTCCTTCAATTTTCATTACAAAATCAAAAATTCCGCCACCTACACCGCAGCCAAAACAATGCCAGATTTGCTTTGCCGGCGAAACAAAAAAAGATGGTTTCTTTTCAGAATGAAAAGGGCACACTGCTCTAAAATTGGCTCCAGTTTTGGAAAGTTTAATATAAGAACCAATGACCTCAACAATATCTAACCTGGCTTTAATTTCATCAATAGGAGAGTTCAACATAAATCATTTTTATGATATAATAAAAATATTAAAATTTCAATTATGAGAATTGCTCAAATAGCGCCACTTTGGATTCCTATTCCGCCTCACAATTATGGCGGAACAGAGTTAGTAATCTCTTGGCTTTGCGACGAATTAGTAAAAAAAGGACACAAAGTGACTCTCTTTGCCAGCGGCGAATCTAAAACCAAAGCCGACTTAATTCCTATTTGGCCTCAATCTTTGTGGCGAGCAAAATTAAAAAACCCCCATGCTGTTTTTTCTTTAATGTATCGAAAATTAATAGAACTGCAGGATCAATTTGAAATTATTCATGACCACTGCGAATTTTACACAATGCCCTTTTCAAAATTTTTAAAACCGCCGATTGTCACCACCCTTCACCATCCCTTAACTGAAGAAACAATCACTCTTTACAAAAAATTTCTCAATGTCAATTTTGTTGCCATATCCAAAAACCAAAGAAAAAATGGTCCAGGCATTAATATTGTCAAAACAATTCATCACGGCTTGCCTTTAGAAAAATATCCTTTTGGAGAAAAACCAGGAGATTATTTGCTTTGGCTATCGCGGATTGGACCGGATAAAGGAATTGCCGAAGCCATTGATATTGCCAAACTTTCAGAAGAAAAGTTAATAATTTCCGGCAATATTTTACCCCAATATGCCGATTATTTTGAATTTAGAATAAAATCTTTAATTGATGGAAAACAAATTCAATTTGTTGGTGCTTCTGATTTCTCCAAAAAAATAGAACTTTTAAAAAAGGCTAAAGCATTTTTGTTTCCAATTAAAAGACCGGAGCCCTTTGGTTTGGTAGTTATAGAAGCAATGGCTTGCGGCACGCCAGTGATTGGCTTTAAAAACGGATCCTTGCCAGAACTAATTGAGGACGGGAAAACCGGCTTTTTGGTAAATTCGGTTGAAGAAGCCTGCCAAAAATTAAAAGAAATTGATAATATAAAAAGAGAGGACTGTCGCAATTTGGTTGCCAAAAAATTCACTTTAAAAAGAATGGTCAATCGTTATGAAAAACTTTATAAAAAAATTTTAAAAAACAATGAAAAAGCTTAAAATTGCCCAAATTGCCCCAATTTGGTACTCAATTCCCCCAAAAAAATATGGGGGAACTGAAAGAATTGTTTATTACTTAACTGAAGGCCTGAAAAAATTGGGCCACGATGTCATTCTTTTTGCCAGTGGAAATTCAAAGATTTCTACAAAAATTCTTTGGTGGAGAAAAAAGAGTCTGACAGAGAATAAAATTCCTTGGACAGATTACCTTTTGGAACTGGAGCATTTTGCTTTTTCTTTTTCAAATTTGAAAAATTTCGATATTGTCCATTGCCACACCGGTCCAAAAACTTTTTTCTTTTTGAATTTTACAAAAATTCCAACAATCTTTACTTTCCATAATCCAATCAGGATTGAAAAGAAAACTCCCTTGTTTGAGGTTGCAAAAAGATACAAAGAAAAAGTCAATGCAGTTTTTTTGTCAAAATCCCACAAAAGATTTTGCAAATTTTCTTTTAAAAGAAATTTTGTCGTTTACAACGGGGTAGATTTGGAACTTTTCAAATTTTCAAAAAAACCAAAAGATTACTTTTTGTGGGTTGGGAGGGTAGAATCTTATAAAGGAATTGAAAATGCAATCTTTGTTGCAAAGAAAACGAAAATTAAGCTTTTGCTCGTTGGAAAAATTGACCCCGAAAGGATGAAATATTTTAAAGAAAAAATAAAACCAAATCTGGGGAAAAAAATTCAATATTTGGGCGAAGTTTCTCAAAAAAAATTGATAAAGATTTATCAGGGAGCGATCGCAACTTTATATCCAATTGAATGGGAAGAACCCTTTGGTTTAATCATGGCAGAATCGATGGCTTGCGGAACACCGGTAATTGCCTTCGATTTTGGCTCAATAAAAGAAGTAATTAAAGATGAAAAAACTGGTTTTGTGGTACCATTTTTGAAAAATGGGAGAAAGAATTTTGATGGTTTGATCGGGGCAATAGAGAAAATTGGAAAAATAAAAAGGGAAGATTGTAGAGAATGGGTCGAAAAAAATTTTTCAATTGAAAGAATGGTCAAAAACTATGAAAAAATTTATTATAAAATCTTATAAGTTTTGTTTTGTTTCAAGGGGCCCTGGAGAAACTGGACAGGCAAGGGCTTTGGCAAAATTTTTATCAAAAAAAGGGGGAAGAATTTTATTTTGCTTGCACCAAGAAAGAAATTTATTTTTTCTAAAAAATGATAAGGAATTTAAAGTTTTTTTAACTCCAGAGCCCAAAGATTTGAAAAAAATTTTAGAGAATGAAAAATCAGATTTTTTGTTTTTGTTCAATTCAAAAATGTGGGGTGATGACTTTAAAGAAGAATGTCCTTTTAAAAAACCAAAATTTGTTTTTTGTTTTGACTCAAATTGGTTGTTTAACAACAAAAAATACCCCCAGTACAAGTTTGTAAAGTGGGCAGACAAATATTTCGTTTTGTTTCCAGAAAAGATTTTCAAATTGGGATTGAGAGAATTTGGAGGAAATTTTGAAATTGAAAAAGAAATGAAAGAGAAATTGATCCCCATTGGATTTATCCCTTCTTATTTGCCCGTTAAAAGGGGGGGAATAAAAAATGAGTTGGGAATTCAAAAAGGAGAGAAATTGGTTTTTTCTTACTTTTCTGGCTTTGGGGCAGGATATCGGAGCTGGGCGTTGGAAAATTTTGTTGATGCCCTTGATCTTTTAATTAAAAAAGGAATGAAAATTAAGGCAATTTACATTGGCCCAAGGCTCGAAATTCAAAGAAAGTGGTTAATTGAAAGGGAGGGAATTTCAGCAAGGAAATATTTTGAAATTTTGGCCTCTTCGGATTTGGTTTTTATGCACCAAGGAATGGTCACCTTGGCTCAGTCAATCTCTTGCCAAATTCCAGTGATTTGCAATGTTTCAATTTTAAAAACTGAACTTCCTCGGCTTCATTTCTGGGAGGTTTTACCATTCAAGAAAGCTGGTGTTTGCGAAATATTTTCGAAAACGACAAAAGTTGAAAAGATTAAAAAAAGAATTGAGGAACTTTTATACGAGAAAAAAGAAATTCAAAAAATGAGAAAAAAACAAAGAGAAATTTTTGAAAAGGGTGAAGAAAGGTTTTTTAAAGAAATTCAAAAAATATGCGCAAATTGAGAATTGGACAAATCTCTCCTTTAAATTTGCCCATTCCCCCAGAAAAATATGGAGGAACAGAAAGAATAATTTTTTGGCTTTGTGAGGAATTGAAAAAAATGGGACATGAAGTTTTTCTTTTTGGAACCGAAGATTCAAGAGTTTCTTGTAAGTTGATTCCGATATTAAAGAAAGCTTTGTGGAGGGATAAAAAAATTAAAGAATATGCTCCTTATTATGCCTTAGAAATGGCAATCGTTTCAAAAATGACAGAGAAATTGAAATTGGATATTTTGCACGACCACTTGGGACCTTGGAGTTTAACTCTTTATGGAAAATTGAAAATTCCAATTTTGCACACTTTACACGTTCCTTTTCAAGAAAGGGAAGGCAGAATTTTTGCCTATAAAAAATTAAAAGTAAAACTTGTCTCAATTTCTTTTGCTCAAAGAAAACCAGCTCCAAATTTAAACTATGTTGCAAACGTTTATAATGGAATAGATATTTCAAAATTTCCTTTTAACAAAAAACCAAAAAAATGTTTTATTTGGGTTGGGGAGTTGTCAAAAAGAAAAGGAATTTTAGAAGTGATTGAGATTGCAAAGAGGGCAAAAATTAATCTTTACCTTATAGGAAGAATTCCTCCGCCAAAACAAAGAGAAGACCATCAATTTTTTAAAAAATTTGTTGAAAAGAAATTGAATAAAGGAAAAATTAAATACCTGGGCGAACTTTCTCACAAAAAACTTTCCTTTTATTACAAAAATGCAATTGCCTTTTTGTATCCTTTACAATGGGAAGAACCTTTTGGTTTGACTATGGTTGAATCGATGGCTTCTGGAACTCCTGTGATTGCCTTTGAAATGGGTTCTGTTCCAGAGATAGTAAAAGATAAATTAACTGGATTTGTAATAAAACCTTTCAAAAAGGGAAGGCAAAATTTTGAAGACTTTATTTATGCAATAGAGAGTGTTTCAAATATTAAAAGAGAAAATTGCAGAGAATGGGTCGAAAAAAATTTTACCAAAGAGAAAATGGCAAAAGAATATGAAAGGGTGTATTATAGTATATTAAATGGTTAAATTAATTCCCAAAATAGCAGAAAAGATAAATAGGGTTTTAGAAGAAAAAGGGCTTTTACCCTCTGAAACCCCCGAAGATTTTATAAAAAGAACGAAAAAGAGAAAACACAGATATTCAGCTGTTTGCCAAAATAAAAGAAAAAATAAATTCATTTTCTATGCGAGGTTGCACGATTCCCCTTATGAAAGAGAAAAGATGGTAACTGAAGTGAGGTTAGCAGGGGTTTTAATGAAAAAGAAATTTGACTTTTTTCCAAGATATTTTGATGAAAAGATAGAAAAAAATTTTGAATGGGCTTTGAGGGAGTATTTTAATGAAAGTTCTCTTGAAAATCGAAAACACATTGAAAGGCTGAAAAGAAAAATTTCCAGAGAGGAAATTTTAAGAATTTGTAAGGTTTTTTTAAAAATTCAAAAAATCAAAATTTCAGATTTTGCTTTTTTGAAAAAATTTGATCTAAAAAAATATTCGCAATTGCCAAAGCAAATTGAAAAAGAAAAAATATTTTCTAAGGAAGAATTGAAAAAATTGAGAGAATTTTTAAAAAAGAATTTTGAAATTTTAGAGAAAGAAAATAAATATTTTTGCCATGGAGATTTTCAAATTGGAAACATAATTTTGTTTGACAAAAAAATAAAGATAATCGATTTGGAAACAGCGAAAATTTCAAATTTTGCTTTCGATGTTTGTTTTCTTTGGGCAAGGCTTTTGAGAGAAAGAAGGACTGCAAGAGAAATTTTGCACAATTTTTATAAAATTTTGCCCAAAAACAAAAAGAAGATATTTGAAGTTCTTTTCAGGCTAAATTCCCTTTTCATTGGCTTTCATTCTTTTACCCAAAAACCAAGGGAATACGATCAAAAGACGATCAAAAAGAGGCGAGAATTTTTCCTGAATGTTTTAAAAAAATCTTTGGAATCTTTTGAGGAATTAAAGAAATTATGAAAATAGCCATAATCTCAGACACTCATGATAATTTAGAAAATTTAAAAAAGTTTTTTGAATTTGCAAAAAAGGGGGGAATTGAAATTTTAATTCATTGCGGTGATGTCTGCAACGATCAAACATTGCTATTTATTGAAGAAAAATTTTTAGGCGACATTTATTTATCTTTGGGAAACTGCGACTTAAAAGAGGATATTTTGAAAGCACGTAAAAAAACAAATATTTTTGAAAATTTTGGCAAAATAGAAATTGAAAAAATTAAAATTGGTTTTTCTCATCAATTTAATTCCAGTCAAGAAAAATCTTTTTTAGAAAATTTTGATTTTTTCTTTTTTGGCCACAGCCATTTTCCCTCTTTAAAAAAAGTAAAAAATTGCTTTTTGGCAAATCCGGGAAATTTAGCAGGCCTTTTTTATAAAGCCAGTTTTGCCATTTTAGAAACCAAAAACAAAAAAATAGAATTAAAAATCTTGGAGAAAATTGAATAAAGCGGCTAAACTCCAAGCTTGTAAATAACAAGGAGGTTTAGGCAACTTTTCTGTAATTTTGCCATCAATTAAAGTATAATATTCTGGCAAATTTTTTAATTTCCGATAGGCCTTGAAAATGGCTTTTTTTATTTTTTGGTATTCTTTTTGAAAACCCAATTTTTTTAAACCCTGGGCGATAATCCAATTATCATGAGGCCAAATTGAGCCCAAATGATAACTTTTGGGATCAAAATCAGGCTCATTTTTAGAATGAGTCCTAATGCCAAACTCGGTCCATAAATCGTCGGCAAAAAGCCTTTTTACTACTAATTCAATTTTGTTTTTATCAACAATCTCAAAAAATAACAAATGACCAGGATTGGAAGTAATGCACTTTCTTTGTTCTTTTTTAGCGTTTAAAGCCAAGGCGAAATATTTTAAATCTTCCATCCAGAAAAAATAATTAAATTTTTCTTTTAGTTTTTCTGCTCTCTCTTTTAGTTGATCTGCCAAAAAAACGGCTTTTTTTTCTTGGGCTATTTTGGCAATTTCTTTTAAAGCCAAATATTGGTAACCTTGAACCTCAACAATGGCAACTGGCGGTTCTATTTTTAAATGATCGTCAAAACCATCTTTCCAACCTTGATGGAAAAGGCCATTGGAACTTAATTTTTGATATTCCAAAAACAAATCCTGGTCTTTGTCGCCGTATTCTTTTATCCAATTTAAGGCTCTTAAAATATTTTCCCAGTGCAAATTCAAAAATTTTTCATCTCTGGTTTTTTTAAAATAAAAGGAAAATAAAATTAAAAAAAGTGGAGTGGAATCCACTGATCCATAATAAGGGAAAGGGAAAAAACTTAAAGGATGCCTTTTCGCTTTAAAATCAGTTTCGTGAATAATTTTTCCTGGCTCTTCTTCTCTTTCTTTATCAATCACTTTCCCCTGATATTGAGACAAAATTTCCAAAGTGGCTTTAGCAATTTCCGGATTAAAATTTAATAACTGCCAAGCAGAAATTAAGGAATCCCGGCCAAACAACCGGTCAAATCTTGGAAAACCTGCTTTTAAAAAACCTTTACGGTCTTTTAATCTTTCCAATTGCGACCAAATTTTTTCTCCTAAATTTTCTTCCTGAAATTGAAAAATAGGCATAGAAATTTTCCATTAAAAACCATAAACTAAAACGATAAAGCAAAAAAGAAGAATAGGAATTTATTTTTAATCATCAGGATTTAATTTAAGTGATATTTAGGAAATAACAATGATAATTCTGAAAAAGTAAATAAATTAATGGCTTAGCAAGAATAATTTTTGTAGATAAAAATAGGCGGACCCAAGGGGATTTGAACCCCTGATCTTCTCCGTGACAGGGAGACGTGTTAGCCAGACTACACCATGGGTCCTTGTTTTTGGCTGCGAGAGGATTTGAACCTCTGACCCAACGCTTATGAAACGTTTGCTCTACCACTGAGCTACGCAGCCAGAATTTTTGTTGCGGGGGTTGGAATTGCACCAACGATCTCCAGCTTATGGGACTGGCGAGATACTACTTCTCTACCCCGCTATTTTCAATTTTAGTTTATTTTTAAAAAAAATCAAGATTTATAAAACGCCTAAATCAATTAAAGATTTTTCATAAATCGCGATTACTGATTGTGCCCCTTTTAAATCAATTTTATAATCTGGATCATGAACAATATTGTTGCGAACTTGATGAGCCATTCGTACTTCCTTAATACTGGGCAAAATATTTTCGTTGATTTTTTCCAATCTCTCGCTCATTGTCTCTCCCGGATAGCCCAATTTTTTCAAGATTTCTTCTAAAATAGCATCGGCTTCAATAACCGCCAATTTATAGTCTGACTCCAAGCCAGTTTCCAACAATAGTTTTATTTTTTGCCACTGTTTGGTAATTTTTTTAGTTCCATAAGGTCGGCGAAAAAAGAAATCAGTAAAAACTTCAAGAAAACGAAATTGAATCCACTTTGTTCTAAAAGTTAAAACAATAATAAAAATAAAGAAAAATAAAGAAATGATAATGAATAAAATTTTGACACCAAATAAAAAATTTTTTATTAAAGAAGAGTTAAGAAAAGCAATAATATTGTTTTCCATTTTTTATTACTAATGATTAAATTTTTCAAAAAAATTAGCAGTTTGAAAAATTTTTTCTTCTTCAAAATAATTTCCAATAATTTGTAAACCAACCGGCAGATTATTAACTTTTCCGCAAGGCAAAGAAAGAGCGGGTAATCCAGCCAAATTGACCGAAATAGTAAAAATGTCAGATAAATACATTGCCAAAGGATCAGAAACTTTTTCGCCAATTTTAAAAGCAGTGGTAGGAGAAACAGGAGTGAAAATTAAATCCACTTTTTCAAAAGCTTTTTCAAAGTCTTTTTTAATTAAAGTTCTCACTTTTTGAGCCCTGAGATAATAAGCATCGTAATAACCGGCTGACAAGGCATAAGTGCCCAACATTACTCTCCTTCTCACTTCCGGACCAAACCCTTCTCCTCTACTTTCTAAATAAATATCTAATAAACTTTTAACTTTTGAGTTTTGACTTTTGAGTTTTGAATATCCGTATTTTATTCCATCATATCTGGCTAAATTAGCGCTGGCTTCAGAAGGAGCAATAATGTAATAACAAGCCAAAGCATATTCAGTATGAGGCAGAGAAATTTCTTCTATTTTTGCTCCCCATTCTTCATATTTTTTAATTGCCTCTTTTATCGTCTTTTCAACTTGCTCATCCATTCCTTTGATAAAATATTCTTTCGGAACTCCAATTTTTAAATTTTGAATTTTGAATTGTAATTTTGAATTTTGAATTTTGAATTTTGAATTTACTGAAGTGCTATCCATTTCATCTTTTCCTTTAATGGCGTTGAAGACAATTCTGGCGTCCTCCACTGTCTTTGCCATTGGTCCAATTTGATCCAAAGAAGAAGCAAAAGCCATTAAACCATAACGGGAAACTGCGCCATAGGTTGGTTTCAATCCTACTATCCCGCAAAAAGAAGCCGGTTGTCTGATTGAACCGCCAGTATCAGAGCCTAAAGCAAAAAGGCAGAAATTGGCTGCCACTACCGCTGCTGATCCGCCAGAAGAACCGCCGGGCACTCTTTCTAAATCATAGGGGTTTTTTGTGGAAAAAAAAGCGGAATTTTCGGTTGAAGAACCCATGGCAAACTCGTCTAGATTTGTTTTGCCCAAAATCACCGCCTTTTGCTCTTTTAATTTTCTGACTACTGTCGCATCATAAGGCGCAAGATAATTTTCCAAAATTCTTGAACCAGCCGTACATTTGATACCCTCAACTAAAATAATATCCTTAATAGCACAGGGTACGCCAGCCAATAAGGGAATTTGCCGACCGCTAGCAACCATTTCATCAACCTCTTTTGCCTGTGAAATCGCCAATTTTTCTGATAAATTAAGAAATCCTTTAATTTCCTTATCCTCTTTTTTAATTTTTTCTAAAAAAAATTGGCAAGCCTCTAAACTTGAGAAATCTTTATTTACTAAACCCTGATGAAATTCTTTAATTGTCAACTTCTCAAAATCCATAAAAGTCAAAAAGAAATAATAAACAGGAAGAAACTTTCGTGCGTTAAAGCACGTAAGTTTTTGTTATTTTTGGTTATTTTAAAATTGATTTAACCTTTAGATAGCCGTTTTTTGTCTCAGGCGCCAAATTTATTAATTTTGAATTTTGAATTTTTAACTTTGAACTTTCTTTGTCTTCTCTCATTACATTGGTTAATTTAATGGGATGGCTGGTAGGTTCAACATTAGAAATATCAACCTCTTTTAATTTCTCAATGTAATCTAAAATTTGAGAAAGTTCTTTTTGAAACTTTTCCACTTCTTTTTCTGTTAGGCCTAAACGAGCCAATTTGGCAATATGTTTAACCTCATTTTGAGAAAGCATATTTTTAATTTTCAATTAAAAGGTTTGAAAATTGAATCATTGAAAATTAATCCTTGAAAATTGAAAATTCTATTTTGGTGGTTCCAGATATTCTGTTTCTACCAAAACATCATGAAGTTCATCTAAATTTTCCAAAACCAAACCAGCACCCCTAACCACTGCCGTAATAGGATCTTCAATCACTTTAGTGGGAATTTTGGTTTCTTTTTGGATTAAAACATCAAATCCTCGCAAAAGAGAGCCGCCGCCAGCCATTTGAATGCCTCGCGACATCACATCAGCCAACAATTCTGGTGGCGTCTCTTCAATGGTATTTTTAATTTCATCAACAATTTGGCGAACAGATTTTTCCATTGCCATTCTTATTTCTTCCTCATTAACTATAATTTCTTCTGGCAATCCAGTCACTAAATTACGACCGCGCATTGCCATTTCCTTTTTCTCAGAATTTTTAGAATTTTTCAAAGGATAAGCCGATCCAATGCCAATTTTAATTTCTTCGGCTGTTCGCTCGCCAATCAATAATTTATATTCGTTCTGGGCAAATTGAATAATGTCTTCGTTTAATTTGTCGCCAGCAATTCTTAAACTTTTGGCAATAACAATTCCACCCAAAGAAATGACTGCCACTTCTGTTGTTCCGCCGCCAATATCAACAATGAAATTTCCGCCGGCTTCTTGAATAGGAAGTCTGGCGCCAATGGCTGCTGCCATTGGTTGTTCAATTAAGAAAACCTCTCTCGCTCCGGCGTTTTTGGTAGCGTCAATAACTGCTTTTTTTTCTACTTCCGTCACGCCACAAGGTATGCCAACAATTACTCTTGGTCGGGGATTTAATAAAATTTTTTTCTTATGAACCTTTTCAATGAAATATTTTAACATTTGTTCTGTCACTTCAAAATCAGAAACTACTCCTTGAACTAAAGGTCTGGTAGCGACAATATGGCTAGGTGTTCTGCCAACCATTTTTTTTGCCTCATCGCCAATTGCCAAAACCTGACCAGTTTTTTGATTAACTGCCACCACTGATGGCTCGTGAATAACAATACCCCGACCCCTTACATAAACTAAAGAGGTGGCTGTTCCTAAATCAATGGCAATATCTTCGGAAATATGTGACAAAATTCTGTTTAACATAATAAAAAATTCAAAATGAAAAATGCAAATCTTAAAATGTTATTAATCTCCGAAAATAACTCAAATCTCAAATGTCAAATTTAAATCTCAAATTTTAAACCTTTTTTCTTTAGGTCAAACTGATTGAAAATTGAAAATTTATTGAAAATTGGAAATTGAAAATTGAAAATTATTTAATGTAATCTTTAATTTTTGAATTTACGAATTGTGATAACTGATTAATTTTTACTAATTTAACTTCCTTTTTGTCTCTTTGTTTAATTTCTAGACAATTTTCTTTTAAAGTTCTTTCGCTTATCACTATTCTCATTGGTATTCCAATTAAATCGCAGTCAATTAATTTTTCGCCAGCTGATTTGTCCTCCCTATCGTCATATAATACTTCAATTCCTTTTTTTTGCAACTCCTGATATAATTCTTCTGCTCTTTTTTTCACTTTAGCCGTATTTTCAATTTGAATTAAATGAAGAGTAAATGGCGCCACCTCAATGGGCCAAATAATTCCCTTTTGGTCATGCCAAACTTCAACAATTGCTCCCATCAATCTTCCCAAACCAATGCCATAACAACCCATCACCACTGGTTTTTCTACTCCTTTTTGATCTTTAACCGTTAAACCAAAAGGTTGAGAATATTTTGTTCCCAATTTAAAAATGTTTCCTACTTCAATGGCTTTTTCTTCTTTAAAATTTTTTGAACCACAATCTGGACATTCTTTAATTTCTCCTTTAATTTCTTTATTAACTGCCAAATCGCAATTTTGGCAAACAAAAATAATATCTTCGCCGGCTAAACTAATTGTCTGAAATTCATGGGAATATTTAGAAAAAGTGCCGCCCGAAGCCAAGGTTAAGTAAGTTTTTTCAGCAATTTGACATCTCTCAAAAATTCTGAAATAGGCATCAGAAACCCTTTCATAATAATCGTCTAAATCTTTTTCATCTAAATGAAAAGAATAAAGGTCTTTCATTATAAATTCTCTTCCTCTTAATAATCCTGATTTTGATCTTAATTCATCGCGAAATTTATCTTGAATCTGAAAAAGAAAAATAGGCAAATCTTTCCAGGAATTAATAAACTTTTTTGCTAAAGGCACAACTATTTCTTCATGAGTCGCTCCTAAGGCATACTCTTTATTGTCCCGACTTTTAAATTTAAAAAGAACATCTAATTCTTGCCATCTTTTGGTTTTTTGCCAATTTTCTTTAGGATGCAAAGCAGGCATTAAAATTTCTTGAGCCGAAATATTTTTCATTTCTTCTCTAATAATGTTTTCAATTTTTTTTAAAACCAAAAAACCTAAAGGCAAAAAAGAATACGCGCCAGCCATTAATTTGTCAATAAAACCGGCTCTTATTAAAAGTTGTGAGTTAATACTCTTTTCGTCTTTTGGTGCTTGGCGAAGTGTTTTAATAAAAAGTTGAGATTGTTTCATACATTTGAAAATTGAAAATTTTCGTTTAGAAAATTCTTTTTATATCTTTTATAGTCACCCAAATCATTAAAGCAAGCAAAAGAGTGAAAAAAAATGCAGTAATGTTTTGTTCTACTTTCTCGCTCACTGGTTTTTTTCTAATTGCCTCAATTGTCAAAAAAAGCAATTTTCCGCCATCTAAAGCCGGGATAGGCAAAATATTCAAAATCGCAAAATAAAGAGAAATCATACCAATAAATTGTAAAAAATAACTTAATCCTAATTGACTGGCTTGAGTTAAAAGTTGAAAAACACCAACCGGTCCCATTAATTCAGCACCAGTGGGTTGTCTAATAATTAAATTTTTAATCACTTGGCCATAACCTTTGACAATTGCCACTGTCATTTGAAAAGTAGCGGAAACTCCTTTAGGAAAAGCCAAATACCAAGGATAGGATTTAAAAGCTGTTCTGACCAAAGCCACGCCCAAAGAACCTTGGCCAGTCGGCGGCGAAAGCCGAGGAACGGCTTTTATCTGGAAAATCTCCTTTCCTCTCTCAATGGTCAGCATTGTCTCCTGACCTTTGTATTTCTCAATCAGTTTTTGTAATTCTTGAACTTTATTAATTTGAAATTTTTCATTTCCAACTTGTAATTCTTTGACTATATCAGCCGCTCTTAAATCGGCTTCTTTTGCCGGCGAATTGGCTGCCACAGCCGCAATTTGAACTCTTGCCCCTGGAACATTATCTTCATCAGAGATCGCCATAAAAGTGCCTAGATAAAAAACTATAGAAAAAAGAATCATTGTCACAATCCAAAAAGAAATTACCCCTCCTAAAACAATTAAAACTCTTTTTAAAATTGGTTGCTGGGAAAAACTTTGCCAATCATCTACTCTTTCAATCTCTCCTGGCAACTTCACAAAAGCGCCAAAAGGCAAAAGATTGATTGAATAAATTGTCTCGCCAATTTTCTTTCCAAAAATCCGCGGCGGATAGCCAATACCAAATTCTTCCACTTTTACCCCAAATTTTTTGGCTAAAATAAAATGACCAAATTCATGGAGAATAATTAATCCGATTAGTGAAATAAATGCAATAAAGATAGTTAAAAGCATAAACTCAAAAATAATAGGATTAGAATTTTCAATTTTCAATTGCCAATTTTCAATGAATTATCAATTCTCTAATTTTTAATTGTTTTATTCTTGAAAATTGAAAATTTATAAATTGATTGATAATTGAAAATTGATAATTGATAATTAACTCGTTATTTCTTTTTTCTTTCTCTCGGCCATTTCTTCAATTTTATCATTATATTGGTCAACCAAATCTTGTAATTCATCTTTTGCCCGATATTTATCGTCTTCTCTTATTTCGCCATTTCTGGTTCTCTCTTGAATCTCATCCCAGGCTTTGTCCCGCCAATGACGGATGGTCCGTTTAGCATCTTCTTTCTTTTCAGCCAAAACTCTCAATAAATTTTTCCGATACTCTTCAGTCAAAGAAGGCAAATTAATGCGAATCAAATCTTTATCAACTATGGGACTTGCGCCAATGCCAGTATTTTCCAATGCCTTCACAATTCCCTCAATATAAGATTTGTCCCAGGGTTGAATTAAAATCTGGCGAGGTTCGGGAATAGAAATGGCGGCTAATTGTTTTAAGGGAAACTTTTGGCCAAAGCAATCGCAAATTACATCTTCAACCAAAGAAGGCGAAGCTCTTCCACCTTTTATTTTTGCCAACTCCTTTTCTAAAAAAGAAATGGCTTTGTCTAATTCTGGCTTTATTTTATTAATAATTTCTTTATAAGAAATAATCTCTTTTTCTTCTTTCATACTTTTTAATCTTTAATAGTTTATTATAAATTTAAAAAAAGGTTTTCCAAAGCCAAACGATAATTAACATTGGTGGTGGAAATTAAAAAATTCATTTCTTCAATTTTCTTTATTCTTTCAATATCTTTTTTAATTAAAGGATTATTTTCGCTCAATTTGGAAAGCAAACAATCTCTTAAATAAAAAAGCCAATAATCAATAATTTCTTTTAAATTAGGTTGATCGCTAATTGTTTTGGCATATTGGAAACGAAAAACCAAATCCGATCTAATTAATTTTTGAAATTGATTAATAATCTCTGCTCTCTCTTTTATTTTTCCTTCATTTTTTGAAAGTTCAATTGCCACTCCTGGTCTGCCCTGGGAAATTGTTAAAATTGTTTTAATTTCTTCTTTAGTCATCCTTTCTTTTTTTAAATAATTTTCAATTTCTTGGTTTGGTACGGGAAAAAATTTTAAAATCTGGCAACGAGAAACAATAGTAGGTAACAGAATCTCTTGAAAAGGAGTAATTAAAATTAAAAAAGTGTTTTGATTGGGCTCTTCTAGTGTTTTTAAAAAACAATTTTGGGCATCTTTATTCATTAAATGGGCTTGATCAATTACTGCCACTTTTATCTTGGCTGAATAAGGTTTTAAGGAAATTTTCCAGATTAATTCCTTAATTTGGGAAATTTGAATAATGCCCTCTGTAGGCTCAAGAAAAATAAAATCAGGATGATTCAAAGGTTTTTTGCCAAAAAATTTGGAAAGGAACTCAATGGCTAATGTTTTCTTTCCCAACTTTTCCTGACCAGAAAATAAAAAGGCATGGGGCAAGCGATCTTCGCTTAATAATTTTTCTAAATATTGCCATTGTTTTTGATGACCAATAATTGTCATAAATTCTAAATCCTAAGCGCTATCCTGAACAAATTCTAAATTCTAATATCTTAAATAAAAGTTTTGAATTTTGGATTTTGGTCATTGGGATTTGTTTAGAATTTAGGATTTCTAATTTAGGATTTTTTATTTTTTTGACATTATACTTTTTTTGTAAAGATCTAAATTTTCTAAAATAGCGCCGGTTCCTTTTGCTACGCACAATAAAGGATCTTCGGCCAAAAAACAAGGCACACCAACTGATTTGGCAATCAATTCGTCAATATTTCTCAAAAGAGCGCCGCCGCCAGTCAAAACTAAACCTTTATCCATAATATCGGCTGACAATTCAGGAGGAGTTTCCCTTAAAACATTTTTTATTACCCTAATAATCTCATTTAAAGAATCAGCAATGGCTTCTGCTACTTCGTTGGAGGAAATTTTGATGTTACGGGGTAAACCAGAAATCAAATCTCTGCCTCTGATTTCTAAAAAATCTTCTTCTTTTTTTGGTAGGGCAGTGCCAATTTTTATTTTTATTTCTTCGGCTGTTCGCTCGCCAATGGCTAAATTGTGCTTTTTCTTTATATAATCAGAAATGGCTGCATCCAATTTGTCGCCAGCCACTCTTAACGACTGAGCCGTAACAATTCCGCCCAAAGAAATGACTGCTACCTCGGCCGTACCACCACCAATGTCCACCACCATATTACCAGAGCACGAATTAATGGGAATGCCGGCGCCAATGGCTGCCAGAATTGGTTCTTTAGTCACAAATACCTGTTTGGCGCCAGCAGCCAAACCAGCTTCAATTACTGCCCTTTTTTCAGTTGAGGTAATGCCGGCTGGAATACCAATCATTAAATCTGGCCTCAAAAATTTAAAAGGTCCCATAATTTTGTCAATAAAATATCGTAACATTGCCTGAGTAACCCGATAATCAGCAATCACTCCGTCTTTTAAGGGTCGGTAAACCCGAATGGTGTCTGGCGTTCGGCCAATCATTTCTTTGGCTTTTTCGCCCACAGCCAAAATCCTGTTTTCTGAAAGAGTAACAGCCACAACTGATGGCTCTTGCAAAATCACCCCTTTTTTGGGGACAAAAACCAAAGAATTGCAAGTGCCCAAATCTATACCAATTTTTCTTATAAGCATAACGATAATTCAAAATGCAAAATGCAAAAATCAAAATGACAAATCAAAATTCAAAATTATTAAATTCTTTTTGCATTTTACACTTTCATTTTGCATTTTGTTATTTGATTTTTGAATTTAAGTGCTTATGCGCTTAATCTCGGCTCCGATTTTTTGCAATCTTTCTTCTATTTTCTCGTATCCCCGATCAATCTGCTCAATATTTTCAATAACACTTTCTCCTTTGCTAATCAAGGCAGCAATTAAAAGAGCAATGCCGGCTCTAATATCAGGACTAACAATTCTTCTACCAACAAGTTTAGACGGACCCTGAACAACAATCCGATGAGGATCGCACATAATAATATTGGCCCCCATTTGATTTAAAATATCAGTGTAGAATAATCTTCCTTCAAAAATCGTTTCTCTAATTAAACTTAATCCTTTTGCCTGGGTAAGTAAAACTGTTAATGGCGGCTGTAAATCTGTCGGGAATCCAGGATATTCATGAGTGACTACATTAACCGGCTTTAAATTGTTAGAAGGCTTGACTAAAACAAAATTTTTTCCCAGTTCAAAATTAACACCGGCTTTTCTCAACACTGTCCAGAAAACATCTAAATGCTCGGGACAACAATTAACGATTTTAATCTCGCTTTTGGTAACCGCTGCCAAAATAGCAAAAGTACCGGTTTCAATTCTGTCAGGAATGGTCTGATAAATCCCCTTGGTTAAATTCTTTACTCCCTCAATTTCAATCTCCGAAGTGCCTGCTCCCTTAATTTTTGCTCCACAACTATTTAAAAAATTAGCCAAAGAAACAATTTCCGGCTCCATGGCTGCATTTTTCAAAACTGTCCTTCCTTTTGCTAAAGTACCAGCCATCATTAAACACTCAGTGGCAGTAACACTAATTTGGGGAAAAACAAAAACATTACCCTTCAAACCCTTGGTCTCTAAAGAAAATCCCTTCTGATCATTTTTAAAACGGACGTTTAAAGCAGTCAATCCTTCCACAAACAAATCAATTGGTCTTTTTCCGATAAAGCAACCGCCAGGATAAGACAATTTAATTTTTCCAAAACGAGCCAACATCGGCCCGGCTAAAATAATAGAAGTTCTAATCTTTTGAACCCAATCAGAATTTAACTCTTTCTTTTTTATGTTCTTTGCTTCAACCTTATAAACCCCCTTTCTTAATCTTTCTATCTTTACTCCCAAATCTTTTAATAATTCAATTTCGTTAGCAATATCGCCAATTTCCGGTACATTAGAAATCAACCATTCTTGATCGGTTAAAATGGAAGCAATAAAAACTTTTAAAGCGGCATTTTTGGCACCTTTGACTTCAATTTCGCCTTTTAGGTTTTTTTCTCCTTTAACAAAAAATTTTTCTCCCATCTTTTTAGTTTAATACAAAAAAAGAAATTTGGCAAATTTCTTTTTTTTTGTTATTATTTCTAAGAGAAAGAAAAAATAAGAGAGAATTTATTTTTCCAAATTTCAATGACCAAAAAAAAACGGATCTTTTTGTTTTTTATTTTTATTATTATTTTTTTAATAATTTCCCCAATAATTGTTCTTTATTCTTCGGGTTATCGTTTTGATTTTCAAACAAAAAAAATCACTCAAACAGGCGGTTTTTATTTTAAAGTTTTTCCCAAAAATGTCCAGATTTCGGTTACACCCCTAAATCCCAATTTTTCTCTAAAAGAAAATAAAAAAATTGTCAAAAAGACTGATTTTTTCTTTGGAGCCGTTTTTCTTAAAAACCTTTTGCCAAAAAAATATTTAGTAGAAATCCAAAAAAATGGCTATCATTCTTGGCAAAAAATTTTGGAAGTTAAAGAAAAAGAAGTAACTGACGCAAAAAATGTTACCCTTTTGCCAGAAAAACCAGAGGTTAGTCTCTTTGAAAAAGAAATTGAAGATATGTTTCTCTCGCCTGATGAGAAAAAAATAATTTTAAAAACCGAAAATTACTCTTCAAACCAAGAAGAAAATAATTGGTCGCTAAAAATTCTTGACTTAGAAAAAAATCTTAAATCCCCTTTATTAACAAGAGAAGAATTTTTAGATTCTAAAAATTTCCTTTCTGATCTAAATTTCTCTCCGGATTCAAAAAAATTATTAGTAAAAATTAATTTTCCCAAAGAAGAAAAATATTTTTTGCTTGATCTAACCAAAACTCCTTCTTCAAAAAAGGAGATTAATTTTTTAGAAAAAGAAATAGATAATCTTTTTTTTCACCCAGAAAATAATGAAAAATTCTTTCTTTTGAAAGAAAAAACAATTTTTGAAAAAGATTTAAACAACAAGGAAAAGCCAAAAAAATTAGCTGAAAACGTCCTTGCTTTGGAAATTTCAAACAAAGATGTTTATTTTTTGGAAAAAACGGGCTTTCTTTTCAAAACCGATCTCTCTTTTTCTAACAAAGAAAAATTAAATAAAGATCCCCTTGTTTTAAAAGAGGATTTTCAATATAAAATTTTTATTATTTTTGATAAAGTTTTTCTTCAAGATAACGAAAACTTGTATCTTTTAAATCAAGAAACAAAAAATTTTGAGAAATTTTTGGAAGGAATAAAAAATTATAAAATTGCGCCTGATTTCAAAAAAGTTAGTTTTTGGTCAAATAAAGAAATTTGGGTCTTCTTTTTAAAAGAAGATTTATTGTCTCAACCCCAAAGAAGACCAGGAGAAAAATTGTTTATTGCCCGTTTTTCCAAACCAATCAAAGATCTTTTTTGGCTAAATAACCACTATTTGATCTTTACCGTTGAAGACAAAATAAAAGTAAGCGAAATTGATGAAAGAGACAAAATAAATATGGTAGATCTATTTAATTATAAAGAACCGAAAATTTTTTGGATAAAATCTTTAAAAAAGTTGTATATTCTTTCGGAAAAAAATTTTTTCATTTCAACTATCCCCACTCTTTAACCTTCTTTATTTAAGGGGGTAGTGGCTTCAATTTTATTCTTAAAATCTGACCAATTAATTTCTTTTTGCCCAACCAACCCGCAAATCTCCCGAAATTGGCAATACTGACACTGCCAATCATCTGGCCAAGTGGGAATTCTTTCTGGCACCAAATCAGCGTCAATTTTAACTTTGAGATTTGACAGATCTTTCAAAAGACTTTCTGCCCGCTGGCGATTATAAATAACCAAAAATTCTTTTAATTCCTGATTGTCTTTGTTAACATAAAGCAAAATGCCTTTGGGAATTTTAAAAAAATGCAAATAAAGTTGAATTTGATCAATATTTTCTTCTTTCGGTTGGCTTAAATTTTTAAAAATCATACTATTCATACTTTTAATATCCAAGACATAAAGATCTTTTCCGTCAGAAATTATAGCATCGGCTCTTCCCGAAATAATTTCTTGGGGACCAATATCAACCTCAGAAGCAATCACCCTTAATTCTCTTACTGCAAAAAGTGATTTCATAATTAGTTGGTGAATATAATCGCCATGATCAAACATTCTTAAAACCCTGGCTTCCATTTCTTCTCTGGGCGCTTTTTTAAATTTAAAAAAAATCGCTCTTGGACATCTGCCAGCATCAGTAATATAAAAACGATGCTGTTCTTTGTCTTTCTGTTTATCCAAATAAAATTTATCTATAATCTCTTTAAGCATCAATGATATAAGTAAATAAATAAATAAATTACAAGGAGAAAAGAAATATTTTATTTATTCGCTCAAATTCGCTTCCAAATGGGTTTAAATTAGCAATTATCGCTTTTGCCACTGGGGTGCTCTCCTGGCTCTTTTTAAACCAAATTTTTTTCTTTCTCGCATTCTGGAATCGCGAGTCAAAAAGCCCGCCTTTTTTAATCTTTTTCTAAAATCAGGATTAAACATAACCAGGGCCCGAGCAAGACCGTGTCTTACCGCTTCTGCTTGCGCATGTAATCCGCCACCTTTTACCAAAACCTCAACTTTAAACTTATCAACGCATTTCATTTTTTCTAGGGAAGCCAAGGCAATTTGTTGAAGTTCCAGAGTGGGAAAATAAACATTATAAGGACGATTATTTATAGTAATTTTTTTCTCTCCTTTGGTAAAAAGACGAATTCTGGCTCCGGCAGTTTTCCTTCGTCCTATTGCTTCAATATATTTTTCTTTTTTCATTGGAATCTCTTTCCTCTCCTTTGTTTCAATTTGAGGCTGAACAATTTCTTCTTTTTCTTTCTTTTCCTTTTTAACTATTTTTTTAGCCAGCCGAATCCCTTTTTTAGTTGTTTTTTTAGTTTTCATCATAATTAAAAATTATTTTTTAATTATAGCAAATTGTTTAAAAAAAACAATCCCGCAAGTGATATAATTTGCGGGAAAGAATCGCCCACCCTCCTCCCCTCTCTTAACCGAGAGAAAACTAAATCAGATTATTTCTTCTTCTTTGCTTTTTTCTTTGCCATTTTTTTATCTCCAAATCTTTTAAAAAAGATTTGGATAATTTATTTTATTTTTTTGCAAATAGCCGACCAACTATTTACAAAAAATTTCAAAAAACAATTGATTATTTTATTTTTTCACTTCAAAAAAGTTTGTCAAGTGTGAAAAACTAAATAAAAGAAAAAATGGTCTATTTTTTGCCATGACACCGCTTATATTTTTTTCCTGAACCGCAAGGACAGGGATCATTACGACCAATCCGTTTTTTATCAAAACTATTTACAGCCTCTTTAAATTCATTTTTTTCTATCATCAATTCTTTGTTTAATTTTAGTGCAAGTAAAGTGTTAATAATATTATTTTCTATTTCTTTTAAAAAATTTTGAAACATTTTGTGACCTTCTGATTTGTATTCCACCAGAGGATCTTTTTGACCATAAGCGCGCAGTCTCACAGCGTCTCTCAGTTCTTCCATTGCTTCTAAATGTTCTAGCCAAAGGCTGTCTAAGGTTTTTAAACTGATAAATTTTGCTATGGAATTGAAATTTTCGCCTAATTCTCTTAATTTTTCTTCAAATGCCTTTTTTTCTTCCTCACTTTCTATCCAATCTTTAATCTTTACCCTTAAATCTTCCATCTCTAATATTTCTTTTCTTTTTTTATAAATCACCTCGCGATGCTTATTTAAAACATCATCGTAATCTAAAAGATGCTTTCTAATGTCAAAATTAAAACCTTCTATTTTTGCCTGAGCAGACTCAATAACATTAGAAATTAATTTTGTTTCAATTGGTTGATCTTCAGGAATGTTCAAAAAATTCATTAAAGACTTTATTCTTTCGCCGCCAAATATTCTTAATAAATCATCTTCTAAAGAAAGAAAAAATTGAGAAGAACCAGGATCGCCTTGCCGACCGGCTCTTCCTCGTAATTGATCGTCAATTCTCCTTGCTTCGTGTCTTTCTGTACCAATAATATGAAGACCGCCCAATTCCCTCACTTTTTTAGCCTCCTGGGAATCCGGTGGATTGCCACCCAAAATAATATCTACCCCTCGGCCAGCCATATTAGTGGCAATAGTCACCTGACCCAATTTTCCGGCTTGGGCAATAATTTCTCCTTCTTTTTCATGATTTTTAGCGTTTAAAATTTGATGAGGAATGCCTTCTCTTTCCAACAATTTTCCCAGGTATTCGTTTTTTTCCACTGATCGCGTCCCTACCAAAATTGGCTGACCCGATTCGTGTCTTTTTTTAATTTCTCTAATCACTGCCTGTAATTTTCCTTTTTCAGTTTTAAAAACCAAATCCGGCAAATCTTTCCTTATCATTGGCTTGTTTGTCGGAATAATAACAACCTCTAATCCATAGACCTTATAAAATTCTTCTGCCGAAGTAGCAGCCGTACCAGTCATTCCGGATAATTTTTTATACATTCTAAAATAATTCTGAAAAGTAATGGTAGCTAAAGTTAGACTTTCAGGTTGAACCCTTAATCCTTCTTTTGCTTCAATAGCTTGATGTAATCCACCTGACCATCTTCTGCCTGGCATTAATCTACCGGTAAATTCATCAATAATAATCACCTGACCATCTTTGACCACATAATCCCGGTCTCTTTTAAAAAGAGTGTGAGCCCTTAAGGCTTGTTCTAAGTGATGAAGATATTTTATTCCTCTTTCTGTATAAATATTGCCCATTCCCAAAATTTTTTCAATTTTGTTTATCCCTTCTTCAGTTAGAGTAACTGCCCTCATTTTCTCATCAATTTCATAATCAGTTTCTGGATTTAATCTGGGAATAATTTTAGCAAACTCTTCATACCATTTTGAACTCTCAATGTCAGGCGAAGAAATAATTAAAGGCGTTCTGGCTTCATCAATCAAAATGGAATCAATCTCATCAACAATGGCATAGTTAAACCCCCTTTGGACCTGATCTTTCAAATCGTAAATCATATTATCCCTTAAATAATCAAAACCGAATTCATTGTTGGTGCCATAAGTAATATCAGCCAAATAAGCCTCTTTTCTAGAAACCGGCCTTAAATAACTTTCAATTACCTTAAACCCACCAAGAGCATCTCTTAATTTATCCCTTTCGTTTAGGATTTGGGATTTGGGATTTGGGATTTGTTTAGGATTTAGAATTTCGGATTTAGAATTTTCTTTTTGGCATTCCGGATCATACAAATATGATACATCGTGTACAATACAGCCAACTGATAATCCAAGAAGATGATAAATTTGACCCATCCAAACTGTGTCTCTTTTGGCTAAATAATCATTTACCGTAACTAAATGGCAACCCTTTCCTTCCAAGGCATTCAAATACAAAGGCAAAGTGGCAGCCAAGGTTTTTCCCTCGCCAGTTTTCATTTCAGCGATTTTTCCTTGATGCAAGACAATGCCGCCAATTAACTGAACATCAAAATGGCGCTGGTTTAGAGTTCTTTTGCCGGCTTCTCTTACCAAAGCAAAGGCTTCTGGCAAAATATCATCTAAAGTTTCACCTTTTTTTAATCTTTCTTTAAACTCAAAGGTTTTTTCTTTAAGTTTCTCATCAGAAAATTTCTCAAATTCTGGCTCGAGTTGATTAATCCTCTCAACAATCGGCTGAACCTTTTTCAAATATTTCTCATTAGCATCACCAAAAATTTTAGTTAAAATTGACATAATACTCCTTAATTATATCCCATTTTGCCAAAATTAAAAGACCCGCCTCACTCATCGGAGACTTACTTTCTCGGATTATCTTGTTACGGTCAAACATTGACTAAATTAAGTTGGGTTTTTCCAATATTATTTTTTGATCTTAGACAGATAGGCTACATAAAAATTCCATTACTATTAAAAATTCATAAAGCAATCATTTCTTTTAAAAATTAAAGGACGAGTCTGGAAAAATACTCGTCCTTTTTATATTAAATTATCGGTTTTTTCTCCAAAAACCGGCAGGTGGAACTATTTCATATTTCTTTACTAAAAACGAAACATATGGCTGGTGAGTGCCTAGAAACAAAGCTGTTTTAGTTTGATTCCAATTATTTTTTTTCAAAGCGGAAATCAGCAATCTCTTACTATAGGAGCGATTTTGTTTTTTTCTTGCTGACATTTGCTGAATCGGAAAACGCTTCTTTTTTGCATTTAAAGCCAAAATATCTTTTCTGTTATACTTCTCCTTTTTTGTTTGTTCATTTCCTTTTAATTTCCATCTTCCCAGGGGATGCTCAATTCCTAATTTGTCTATTTTATATTTTAGCCGCCGTCTAGTGATGCCCAATTTCTCAGCGGTTTTGGTTAAGATCCAATTACAAGATTCAAGCGTTTCGGTGATTATTTTTTTTGTTATCACTTCAGTATTTCTATCCAAATTAAACAAATTTTTATTCAAATTAATAGAAAAATAACCTTTGCCATTATTGGCTAAACACAATTTTTTAAAATCTTCCACTTCAATAACTTGTTTGTTTTTATCTATTAAAACTATCAATCGGATAATTGAATTTTGAAGTTCTCTAACGTTTCCCGGCCATTTTAAACCAGAAATAAACTCTAAACATTCTGGCGAAAAATAAAGATCGCGATTTTCCATATTGGCGACTATTCTTTGTAAAATATATTGGGCTAAAATCGGAATGTCTTCTGGACGCTCCCGAAGAGGTGGAATATAAAAACTTATTACATTCAGTCGGAAAAAAAGATCTTCTCGGAATTTTCCCTGCTCTACCAACTTTTCTATATTTTGATTTGAAGCAGATATAAGTCTAAAGTCAGATTTAACTTCTGTTTCGCTTCCTACTGGATAAAAACTCTTTTCTCTGTCAACTGTTTGATCAAGAACTTGTAGCAATTTCGCTTGAATATCTAGCGACATATCTCCAATTTCGTCTAAAAAGAGTGTACCACGATGAGCCATTAAAAACTTTCCTCGATAATCAAAAATCGCACCAGTAAAGGATCCTTTTTTATGACCAAAAAGTTCGCTTTCTACCAAGTTTTTCGGCAAAGCAGCACAATTAACTGAAACAAATTGTCCTTCGCGGCCACTTTTTCTATGTATCAATCTAGCCAATTCTTCTTTGCCAACTCCGCTTTCTCCTGTAATCAAAACGTTAACGTTCATTTCAAATTGTGCAATACGACTGGCTTCTTCAATAATTTTTAACATCCCAGCATTAGCCGCTACCATTTCATTGGGCTTAAAAATAGTAAATTTTGATATTGATTCAAAATCTTCTTTCAAATTATTTGGCTCTAATCTTATTACCTTGCTTGCTTCTCCGTTAACCATCATCAACACCTCCTTTTTGTAATTTTTTAAAAGAACTTTATAAATATTAAACTTTTGATGATTGTCGCAGTCAATTTTTTCTTTATCTCTATAACTTTATCAAAAAATGACGAAATTCTGCGATCGCTGAATTTTGTCACTAATTTTCTTCAAAATAAAAATTGTGTTTTTGAAATGTTATTATTGTAAAAACTCTTTTAATTGCGATTCTAATGATGGAATAACATCAATCGCCTCTTTGGCTTTTTTCTTTGCCAATTCTTTGTCTCCCATTATCTGAGCAATTTGAATTGCAATAAAATGAGACTGAGCCAATCGTGGCTCAAGCTCTATTGATCTTTCAGCCAAAGAAAAAGCCTCATTAAATTGTTGGAAATATAATTTTGTTTGAGCTAACGACCAATAACCTTGTTGATTTTTAGGAGAAAGGGCTATTGCCTTTTCCAGAACTTCTTTGGCTCTTTCTAATTTTGAAGAATCAATTCTAGCATACACATTGTAAAGTTGGCCTAATTTCAAAAAAGAACGATATTCCAAAGGCGCTTCTTTTATACTTTTTTCCATTTCTTGACTTAAAAATTCCAGCTCCTCTCTAAATTGATTTAAATCCACTTTTCCACTTTCTTTCTGCAAAAGATCTATAATGCCTTGAGCGAAAAAATCTCTAATTTGATACTTACCTAAAGGCGAAGCTTCTAATGTTTTTCTGTAAAAAACCAGTCTTTCTTTGGAATCTTTTTTTTGAATTGCTTCAATAACATAACGATCAGTTTTATAAGGACCAACAATAAATTTGGAAAAAGAAAAGAAAAACAGGACTAAAATCAACATTATTAACCAACTTTTTTGAGCAAAATTTTCTCCTCTGACAAGAAGTTCTTCAGTCATTTTTTCGTGATTTCTTAAACTACCAGCCAACCCCAAAAATAAAAAGAACATTAAATAAGAATTAATCATATCAAAAACCGTCAGGTTTTGAACAAAATAAGCGACTAAAGCCACGGAAAAAATAGAAGTTGTCCAAAAATCAAGAGAATTTTTAAAATATTTTTGCCACAAAACATAAAAAACCGAAAGAAAAATAAAAAGATAAAAAACAAAACCAATAATGCCCACTGAATACAGAGTATCAATAATAATATTATGGGCCCGGTCAAACCAAATTTCTCCGCCACATTCTGGCAAAAACATACAAGGATTAAAATATTTGGCAAAACCAAAATCAAAATTTTCTGGTCCCCAGCCCAACCACGGCCTTTCCAGAAAACTTTGCCAACCAGCCTGCCAAACCACCAATCTGGCCTTGGTCGCTAATTGAACAAATTTCTGCTGAACAAAACTACCTGATTGAAAAAGCAAAAAAGAAGAAATTAAAAAAACTAAAACAGCAGTGCCCAAAAGAACTAAACCTGTCACTCTTAAATATTTTCTTTTACACTGGAAAATTAAAAAAAAGCAAAGTATCAAAAATAAACCGCCTAAAATTGAAAAACCGGCTGCTCGAGCATCGTTTAAATAGGTTGCCAAAGCCATTATAAAGATAGCCAAGCCGGAAAATATTTTAACGCCAATGCCAAAGTTAAAAAATATCCACAAAGCCAAAAAAACATTAAAGAGCAAATAAGTACCCATAAAAGAACTGTTACCAATGGTGGCTCCGCCTCGGGAAGAATCCTTTAGCCCCATTATATTACTGCCAGCCAAAACCATCAAACTAATCAAAGAAATTATAATAGCCACTGAAATAGAAATAGAAAAAACAATTAACCAGTCTTTAGGTTTTTTAAAAACTGAAGAAATAACCAAAAAGAAAGCAAACAAATGAAACCACATTAAAAGGCCGGTCATTCTTTCATATTTTGACCAAAAAGAACGAGAAGGATCAGCGCCAAAAATAGTCGCAATAATTAAAATTATTAAAAAAGACAAAAGAGAAAATAAAACCCAATTCTTTTTTGGCCGATATTGAGGAGAAAAAATAATTAATATCAGCCAGGCAAAAAAAATAATTTCAGCCAAAGCCATAAAATAAAGACTTTTCGGCCCAACAAAGGGAAAGAAAAATTTACCACTAACTAAAAGAGGAGCAAATAATGCCAAATAAACGCCAAAACGAATAACGAGAAGACAAAATTGAGAAATTCCTTCCAAAGGAATTTCCTTTTCAGAAAAATTCTTTTCTTTTTCTAATCTCTTTTCTTTTTTTTCTCTTGATCTCTTTCCCATAAACTTTTTTTATTATAAATCTTTACTTGAAAAAGTCAAAAATTTCACTTAAAATGTGAAAAGAATATGGCAATTAGCAAAAGAAAAATTTTACTGTTTTTGGGTGATATTTTTTTGCTCTACCTTTCTCTTTTTTTGGCTCTTTTATTAAGATGGCAAGAAAATTTTCAATGGCAGATTTTTTTTCAGCACCTTTTACCTTTTTCTCTTTTGTATTTTTCTTGGCTAATAATTTTTTACATTTTTGGTTTTTATGATTTTGATCTTTTTAAAAACAACTTTAATTTTTTTACTTGGCTTTTTGGCAGTTTAACTGTCTCTTTCATTTTAAGTATCAGCCTTTTTTATTTTCTGCCCATTTTTGGCATTACCCCAAAAATCAATCTTTTTTTGGTCGTCTTGGTTTTTGGCTTTTTTGTTTTTTTCTGGCGAAAAATTTTCTTTAATTTATTCTCTTTTCATTTTCAAAAAAAATTAGCAATTTTGGGGAAAAACAAAGAAGCGGAAGAACTGGCTTTGGCAATTAAAGAAAATCCTCATTTGGGATACAAATTTTTTAACTTTTTGGACTCTAAAAAAGATTTTATAAAAGAATTAGAAAAAGAAAAAATTGAGGTTTTGGTTTTGGCAGAAAATATCTTTAACAATCAATCCTTAATCAATCTCCTTTATCAGTCATTACCATTAAGGTTGGAAATTTTTGATTTAAGCCAATTTTATGAATTTGTTTTTGAAAAAGTGCCAGTTTCGGCTATTAATCAGTTTTGGTTTTTGGAAAATTTAAAAGAAAGAAAAAAAGAATTTTACGAAAAAACAAAAAGAATTGTTGACTTTCTTTTGGCTTTTTTACTTTTCCTTTTTACTCTTCCCTTTTGGCCTTTAATTATTCTGGCAATTAAATTAGAAGATAAGGGAAGGGTTTTTTATTTACAAGAAAGAGTGGGAAAAGATAAAAAAATTTTTAAATTGATAAAGTTTAGGTCAATGATTGAAAAGGCGGAAAAAAATGGCCCCCAATGGGCAGAGAGCGAAGATCAAAGAGTAACTAAGGTGGGCAAATTTTTAAGGAAAACTCATTTAGACGAAATTCCTCAATTAATCAATATCTTAAAAGGAGACATTTCTTTGGTCGGACCAAGACCGGAAAGACCAGAATTTGTTGAACAATTGGAAAAAGAAATCCCCCACTATCATTTGCGTCACATTATAAAACCCGGTTTTACTGGCTGGGCGCAGATAAAATTTAGATATGCCAGATCAGTAATGGATTCTTTTGAAAAATTTCAATACGATTTGTTTTACATTAAAAATCGCTCCTTCTTTTTAGATTTTAGAATCTTGCTTAAAACCTTCCATTTATTTTTCAAAAAATAAAAACAAAAACAACAAAGAAAAAAATAAAAAAATAAAAATAAATAAAAAAATCAAAAATAAAAATTAAAAAAAAACACAAACAACAAAAATAATACAAACAATACAAATAATACAAACAATACAAAAAACACAAAAAAACAATCATCCGCACATTTCAGCCATGGCTGAAATGTGCGGATGATTTAGATTTATTAGAGATTGTAACTTATATTAAATATTAAATATTAAATATTAAATTATTATAATTAAAACCTACCATTAGATTTGAATCGTCTTATTAATAAATTGAACAAAACTAAATATTAAAAATTTTTTTAAACCATTTATCGGAACCTATATATTGTGCAATAATCAAACGCAATTCTTTTTGATTTAAACCAAAAAAACTACGCAATAATTCAATTTCATCAAAACAATCAAAAGGATGGATCCAAACACTTTTTTGAAGCTGAACAAAACCTAATTCCTTTAATTTTCCCCTAAATGCTTCTCGATAAATCTTTTTTAAATTAGAAATATCAAAAATCACAATCCTCCATTTTCCATCCCATTTTTTCGGTTTTTTTATTTTTAAACTATCTATTTGCATCCAATTCGCCATTCTTTTACCTTTTTCGGTCAAGCTAATATATATTTGGTGATTTTTCTTTTCTATCTTAATACAGCCCTGTTTTTTCAATCGAGAAAAAGCGTCAATTATTTTTCTTCTTTTGTACTTTCGGAATTTTTGAATGGAATTTGTCAATTTCCAAACAAAATAAGGAGAACTACCGGCAAACCAAACCATTCCTGTTAAAGCAATCCAAGAAATAATATCTTTTGCAATTTCAGATTTAGGCTTTTTAATGTAATATTTATATTTCATATGTATTCTGTATCTTCTTTAAACATAATCTTCTTTAAACATCATTTTATAAATAATTCCTCTTATCGCTCTTTTTTAATTATACCATCTTTTCAGCCATGGCTGAAATGTTCGTTTAAAATTTAAAATATGGCAATATGGTAATATAGCAATATGGTATATGATAATATGGTGTGGTGTAATGGTTTAATAAGAAAAGTGATTAATTCAATAATTAATTCAATTATTAGTTAATTCAAATAGTTAATTCAAATGGGTGATTCAATTGATTTAATGATTAAAAAGAGTTTTTTATTTGTTATTTTTGCTTATTTTTTATTTTATAGTTTTGATTTTTTATTTACAGGAATTCTTTTTTGCCTTCTTTTTCAATTTTTTCAACCAATTTTTTTACATCTTGAGATTTGTTTTTAGGACAAATAAAAACAATATCATCAGTTACTACTACTATTAAATTTTTTACTCCGCAGGTTGCCACTAATTGGGGAGAAACGCCATAAACCAAAATATCTTTGGAATCAATGCCTAAAAAATTTCCTTTAATAAAGTTATTGCCTTTGCCTACCAAAGCCTTTTTTAAAACTGACCAGCTGCCAATATCTGACCAACCAAAATCTACTGGTAAAACAACATTTCTTAAATAATTTTCCAAAATTGAATAATCAAAAGAAACAATATCCATTTTCAGATATTCTTTTTTCAAAATTTCTTTAAAATTTTTCTTGCCAAAATTTTTTCTTAAAATCTGATAAATGCGCCAATTGTCCGGAACAAATTTTTTAACCAATTTTTCAATTAGTTTTGGCTGAAAAATAAAAATGCCAGAATTCCAAAAAAAATTTTTTGATTTTAAAAATTTTCTCGCTCTTTCCAGGTTTGGTTTTTCTTTAAAATAATCAACTTTAAAAAAAGAATATTTGCCAATTTTTTTAAATAATTTTCCTTTTTTAATGTAACCTAACCCCACATCAGGTTCTTTGGGTTTTTCGCCAAATAATAAAATACATTCTGGATTTTTTTCTATAAACTCGCTCCCTATTCTTATTGACTCTAAAAATTCGTTTTGATTTTTAATTAAATGATCTGCTGGAAAAACAGCTAATGGCTTTTCCATTTCTTTTTTAGAAAGATAACAAAAAAAGAGCAAAAAGGCAGCCACCCTTTCTCTAGCCGCTGGTTCTAAGATAATGTTTTTTATTGGAAAATTAGGCAATTGTTTTTTAACTTCTTCAAGGAAAAATTCGTTGGTGGCAATAAAAATATCTTTTTTTTCTGCCAAAGGTAAAATTCTCTCAAATGTCATTTCAAGCAAAGACTTTTCACCCAAAAATTTCTGAAATTGTTTTGGTTTGAAACGGCGAGAAATGGGCCAAAGTCTTGCCCCCTTTCCGCCTGCTAAAATCAAAATTTTCATATTAATCTATTCTTGACTAAGAGATTTTAACAATCTGTTAACCTCTTGAGGAAACTTTCGGGCTTGACGATAAATTCTATCAGCCATTTTTTCATTATAAGTATGAGCAATGAAATTTCTTTCTCTTAAAAATTCAAACCAATCTTCAGGATTATCTATAATTTCTAATCTTGCTCCCTCGCGAATGCAATTTTTTGGACTTTTACAATCAAAACCTTGATCCCTAAGATAAGCCTGGATAGTTTTCCAAGCCAATTCAAAAGTAAATTCAAATCTTTGAATAGTGGCATCTCTATTCATCCGAGTAGGTCTTGATCTTACTGCTTCTTTTAATCTTTGATTGGCTTTTTTAAGATTTTTAATTAAGTTTTCTAATTGAGTCATAATTTTTTTATTTTAGCCAAAGCCACTTTTCTAAATTCAGGCGAAACCAAAGAGAAATCTACTATTTCTACTTTATATGGTAAATCAGATTCCTCAAAAGCCTCTTCAATTAAAACAATAGTACTGGCCGGCACTGGCTTTTTCCCCAAAATCCCCACATCATAATCACTATATCTTTTGGATTTGCCAGACGCCCTGGAACCAAAAATAAAAACTTGAAATTCCTTTGGATTTAAAAACCGAAAAATAATTTCTTTAATCTCTTTTTCTATTTTCTTAGAGAGTTTCACCATATAACTAATTATCAAAAATAATCTTTTAATTGTCAACCTAAAGACTTTTCAATTATTTCTCAAAAAAACAATTTAATTTCCCAATAATACTGTTTTATAAACTCCTTCTGTTTCTTTCAACATTTTTTCCAAAGAAAAATTTTCTTTCACTCTTTGTTGAGCATTTTTACCCATAGATAAAATAATGCTTGGATTTTTCAATAATTTTTCCAAGGCATTTTTTACTCCGACTTTATCTCCTTTTTTGACTAAAATGCCGCAGTTTTCGTCTACCGCCTCTCTTATTCCGCCTACATCAGAGGCGATAATTGCCAAACCTAAACTCATTGCTTCCAAAACAGAAATGGGAAACCCCTCCCAATTAGAAATTAAAACAAAAATTTGGCATTCTTTTAAAATCTCTAATGTTTTTTCCCAAGAAAGTTGACCTAATATTCTTACTTTATTAGCCAACTTTTTTTCTTTACTAAAATCTTCAATTTCCTTTCTTTTTTTACCACCGCCAACAATTAATATTTCTGCCCTTTCTTGCAAATCCAATGTTAAATCATTAAATGCATCTAATAAAAGTATTGGGTCTTTTGGTTCGGCTAACCTGCCCACAAAGACAATTTTAAATTTGGAATTTAGAATTTTGAATTTAGAATCAAGAATTTGCTGATCAATTTCTACTCCATTGTGAACTACTCTTAACTTTTCTAATGGAGCAATTTTATATTTTAAAGCCAAATCTTTGTCAGATTGAGAAACGCAAATAATTTTCTTGGAAAAATTGGCTGCCAATTTTTCAGCCAGAAGAACAAAATATTTTCTCAAAAAGGGAGTGCCACAAGCAAACCCCCAGCCGTGAGCAGTAAAAATTGTAGGTATTTTATTTTTAATAGTTAATCTTCCTAAAAATCCAGCTACCGTACTATGACAAGAAACTAATTCAGGATTAAAATCCTCTATCGCCTTTTTTATTTTTTTGATAGCTTTTAACCAAGAAAAACAAGGTGTGTTTAAAAAATATTCGTTGGGATAAAATTTAACTCCCAAATTTCTCACTTTTTCTTCTAACCAACCGCCAGGATAAGCCATTAAGGCAACATCATTGCCTTTTTGGAAAAAATAATTAATGATCTGCCAAAGATAAGTTTGAGCGCCTCCTACTTCTGATTTTGTTACTAAAAAAAATATTCGCATTAAGGTTTTAAAATTTTTCTTATTAATCTTCGCAAAAAAAATGGTGTTTTGGCAAAAAGCCATAATTGAATTAAATAGAAATAACACCATTTAGGATATTGACCTCTCAAAATAGCGTTTTTCTTTGCCTTTAAATTAAAATTTAACTGTTTTTTGTCTTTTGCCGGCGAAAGATTTTCTTTATAAAATCTTTTCATCACTAAACACTCTGGAAGATTAGCAATTTTATAATGTCTCGCAATCCTCAGCCAAAAATCATAATCTTCTGACTCTAAAAAACTTTCATCATATTTACCGACTTTTTGAATTACTTCTTTCCTAATAACCACTGAACTTTGAGCAAAGGGATTAAATTTAATTAAAATTTTTTGAAGAAGATTATTATCTGTTGGAAATTGCTTCTTGCTAGTAACATTTTTATTTTCGTCTATTTTATAAAAACCCGTCCCCAACAATCCGACTTTGCCATTTTCTTCTAAAAATTTTATTTGTTTTTCCAATTTATCTTTCAACCAAAAATCATCAGAATCTAAAAAGGCTATAAATTCTCCCCTTGCCATTTCAATACCGGTATTGCGGGCAGCAGCCGGACCTTTATTATTTTGATAAAAATAAACAATGCGATTGTCATTAAATAATTTTATTATTTCAGCCGTATTATCGGTAGAGCCATCATCTATAATAATTAATTCTATATTTTTATAGGTTTGATTTAAAACGCTCTCAATTGCTTCCTTCAAATATTGAGCCTTATTGTAAGTTGGGATAATTACTGAAACTAATGGAAAAACTTTCATTTTTTTAAACCTATGATATTAAAAATTTCTTGAAACCTTTTTTCGTAAGTATGATCTTTTAATGTCCGCTCGTAACCTGCCAGGGCAATTTCTTCTCTTTCTCTATCATTTTCCAAATAATATTTTATCTTTTCAATCATATCATTGATATCTTTATAAATAACAATTTCTTTGCCATCCTGATAATAATCAGATAAATTATCGGCATCGCTTGTTAACAAAAATCCTCTACATCCTGGAATTTCAAAATTTCTTCCTTTAATTTGTTCCCTTCTTTTAGCCAAAAAAGATTGAAAATTACCAAACCAATAAATCGGAGAGTATAATTTTAAAGAATTATCTATACCTTTTTTAATTAATATGGAGGCTAACGATTTAAAATTAACAGCGCCATAACCTTTTGTTAAATTAAGATTAATTTTACTTTGAGAAAATATCCTAATCATTTCCTCTTGGGAAACCGGGCCATTCTCCCATCCCCGGCCAAAAGTTTTTATTTTAAGACCGGCTCTTTCAACTTTTTTAATAATTTCTTTTCTTTGGCCATGGGATTGTCCGACAAAAGTTACATCATAAATTTTTGGCAAATTTAATGGCTGATATAAAAAATGATTGCAAGCCCATTGAGTTTTAATGACATTCCGATAACCAATTTTGTAGTATTTTTCCACTGCCCGGGAATCAGTAGTGGAGACCCAATGGAAAAGAGGGGCGTAATACTTAGAAAAATTATAAAACCTGAAATGATCGTCGGCAAACCAATTAAAAGTTATTGATTTATCTTTTTTGGTGATTTCTTTAATTGTCTCTTTTTTAATTTCGTCATCAAAAAGAAAAAAGAAACAAAGATCGGGCTTTTCTGTTTCAACCATCTGCAATAATTTTTGGTTCATCTTATCTCTGCCCATCTCTAACATTATTTCATCAAACGGAAAATAAATTACCGTATGCTGGCGATTATTCATTTCTACTAAAGAATGATAAAAATTGTAATGCTCAAAACTAAATCCCCTTTGAGGATTACCATAATCATATTTCATTCCAATGTATAAAATTTTCATAAGTTTTTAAGCCAAATATCTAAATTTCTTTTTGACTTCCAATTAAGGACATTGATAAGATTTCTTTGGCTACCTTCTTCTCATTATTTTTTATCCATTTTTCTGGCTTTTACTAAAATATTTGGTAAAATGTCAGTAAATTTATTCCTATTAAATAATTACTGCTAAAACCGTGTGAAGGCTTATTGATTTATTTGTCATAGTTTTCAATTGGCTCATTGATTATTTTTAAATAATTAGAGGCCGATATCTCATCAATGAAGTTTTTTAATGAATGTTCTCTTGGACTAAAATTAGAAAGATTTCTAATAAAAATATCGAATTTATTTTTAAAATCATTTTTATCTCTAAAAAAAATTCCACAATCTTTTGTTAAATAAGGAGCGCTTGAACTCTCATGCCATTCATAATTCTTCCATTTCCAATAACCTCTATTCCAAACAAGAGTTGGAATATCTCTCATCCAGGCTTCTTGAAGGGCTATTCCTTGACTCTCGGATTCAGAGAGATAAATCATAAATTTTACCTTATTGAGTAAGTCAAAGTATCTTTTCTTTCTATATCTTCCCCATTTTATTAGTTTGTAATTAATACCTTGAGATTCTAAACATTCAATTATAAAATCAAAAAGTTCTTTATCAACTTTTTTTTTGTAAATCAAGCATCCTTCTCTTTTTTCTCTTGACTGAGGGCAAATTTCTACACCGGCTGGCCAAACCCTGATTTTTTTATTAAATTCCGGCTTAAAAGATGCATAAAAATCCTTTACCCATTGAGAAGGAACAATAACTAAGTCAATTTTCTCATCTAATAAGATACCTCCAGCATCTTCAGGGGTTACTACTATATTAGGTCCGGCAATTATTTTTTTAATCTGTCCTTTCCTTTTTGCTTCAATCGCCCATTTCAAAGCATCAACCCCGCTAATAACACAAACGGGGTCCGAAACCTTATCAGTTTTTGGATTTAGTTGATAGTCAACTTTTAATTTGTCAAAACCCCGAATTAAACTTTCCAAAACGGCTTGTGGCCCATAATTAGGGATAAATAAAATTCTTTTAACGGCTATTTTTAACCAATCAATTAAATAAAACCTAAAAATACTAAAAAAATTTTTAGGTGGTTTAGTCAAAATAGTTATTTTATTCATTTTTTTTTGAAAATATAACTTTTAAATCCTTTTAAAAAATAATAAATACCTCTAAAATTTAAATATCGCAAGTCAAAGACCCCACTTTCTTTTGCCGCTCTAAGAAATTTTTTATATTCTTGCCAGTTTTTTGAAAAAGAAAAACCAGAAAGAATTAAATTATTTGTTGAAAAATTATAAAAAAGTTCTATGTCCCTTTTTCTTAAAGGATAAGGCAAGTTGTTTTTATAATATAAAAAGAGATTAAACAAATAAGAAAAAGATTCTGGCATGCGTGTGTCTTGGGAAAAATGAATTCGATAATTTACTAATTTTTCTTTAATCACTCCTACTTTTCCTTTTTTTGCCAGTTCAATTAAAAATGGCCTATCGCCCCATTTAAAAAAGATATCATCTTTTGGCCGAGTATCACCTATAAATTTTCTTCGGTACATTACTGAGTCATAACAAAAATCAAAATCTTTAAGAATGAGGCGAATTAAATCAGCAGGATTTTCAAAAATTTCAAAATCTATTTTTTCTTTTATTTTTGAAAAATGAAATATTTTTTGATGATTTTTGATAAATTTCATTCCTGTGCCCACAAAAACAAGGTTTTTATCTTTTTCTAAAATTTCAATTTCTTTTTCTAATAATAAAGGATGCATTGTATCATCGTCGTGAAAAACAATTAGATATTCTTCTGAAAATGGATATTCAAGGATTCGAGAAAAATATTGATAACCGATATGATGGTCGCTTTTTAATAAAATAATTCTTTTGTCATTAAATTCTTCTGATAAAAATTTTTCTATGTCATAATCGCTGGCATTATCAAAAATATAAATAGAAAAATCTTGAAAGGTCTGATTCAAAACGCTCCTTAAACAATCTTTTAGGTATTGTTGTCTATTGTAGGTTGGAATGGCTACCGCTAATTTGCTCATTATAAAGAAAATTCTTTGTTTAAAATTTCCAAAATCTCTTGGCTAAAATGCTCTTGGCTAAATGGTTTATAAGAATCTGAAAGAAAAAACTTTTTTATGTTTTCTAAATATTCGTTATATTTTTTCTCATCAATAGAGAATAAATAATCTTCTAATTCCGGAAAATTTTTAAAATCGCGAAAATCTATAAAGATATTTTCTGGCAAATAATTTTTTATATCGGGCGCGCCATAATAGATAGGAACGCAACCAGCCATCAAGGCGTCAAATATTTTTTCTGTAATATAACCTTCCATTACGGCATTTTCAAAACATAAGGCAAATTTGTAATTTCTTAAAATTTCAATCTTATCTTCAATTTTACCACGATAACATTTCTGGATAAAATTAAAATTTTCTTTATTTTTTCCAAAATTATCCCAATAAAAGCCATATAAATCAAAATAAGATTTATGTGAAAAAAATTCAATCGCTTTTATTCTTTCCGAATAAAGTTCTTTAATATTATGTTTGTAAAACAATTTCAAAGCAATAGTTTTAAGATGTTTTTTCCAGTTTGTTAAATTTTTAGCACTGGCAATCATTATTAAAAAATTTTTTTTATTAAAATCAGCAAATTTTAAATCGCCATCATTATAGGGTTGAGGAAAAAACATTTGATGATAAATTGTTTTTTTGCTCAATCTTTTTTTCATTCCTTTAAAAACAAAAGAATGTTTAAACCAACTGCTGTATTTTTTTAAACCTAAATAAAAAGAAGTGGCAATAAATGGCGATTCCTGACAGGTAAGAATAGTAGGTTTAGCGCCCAGAGAGATAAGTTTTTCTGTATAAGGAGTTTTCAAATGAGTTATTAATAAAGGATTTTTTGGTTTTTCTTTTAAATCTAAAAAAATATCAGGAGTAACAAATTGAATCCCCTGTTTTTGGGCTTCTTGATATAAATAACAAGTTGGCAAAATGGTATGGCTAACTTTTTTAGCCAAAATTGGAATAAATATTTTATTTTCCATTAATTCTGGAATGCCGTGGTCTAAAACAATTATTTTTTTCATTTTTATTGAAAAATTTTTTTCTTTAAATTTCTTGCAATTTTCAGTAACTGATTGGGAATAAAAAATAGAATTGTTGCCAAAAATAAATAAAAATTTGAATAAAAAGGAGATTTATAAAATTCTCTATAAAGCAATCTTAAAGTAGAAAAGGAACATTTTAGATTATGGCTTTTTGCCCGTAAAACTATAAATGGTAAACCCCTTGGGAATTGTTTCACATAAAAGCCAATGGTCTTATTATATACCTCTGGATCATAACCAAATAAGGCTGCTTTTTCAAACAATCTTTTTATTCTTAAAAAAGAAATTAAGTCCCCACCATTTTTTGCCACTTTACAATCCTGACCAAGATAAATTAATGGATAGTTTAGATAACAAAATTTTAATTTTGTTTGGGGAAGGATTTTTAATATTGTTTCATAATATAACCAATCAATGATAAAATCTTTTTTATCAACAGCTGATAGCCACAATTCTTTATTAAAAATAAATATACTGAAAATTCCTTTGACATTACCATTTTCCATAAATTCTTTATATGAATCAAAAAATAATACCCCATTATCTTTCCTCTTAAAAATCTCTTTCGGCAAAATTTCATTTAAAACATCCCTTCTATTTATGATTGATTTAAAATCCATTGTTAACACAACTATCTCTTCCTCTTTTAATATGTCTATGATAAATTTTATTGCGCCATTTTTAACCAAATCGTCATCTCCTAATTCCCAACAATATTTTCCATTTGCCTTTTTAATGGCATTAAATAAATTTAAATCAAAGCCGATATTTTTTTTATTATGAAAGTAATTTATGTTATCACAATTTATTTGATATTTCTTAATCATTTCTTCGGTCTCATTTGAATCAGAATTATCAGAGATTACTATCTCTACTTTTTCATAAACATCTTTATCATCAAATTGACAAACAATACTATCTAAACACTCTTTTAAATAATGAGCTCTATTATAGGTTGGAATACAAATGCTTAATAGGGGTTTCATGTTAAGGAAAAATTATCTTTATTTTTTCTTATCTTGTAATCATAATAATATCTTAATAAACGGGGAATCCGGTAAAAAATTCTGGCAAATCTTAGTAAATGATATTTTTTCAAGAATAAAAAAATTTTACCCTTTAAAGAAACTTCAACAAAACTTTTCTTTTCTGGTATTTTGCTCTCATCAAATAAATAACCTAATTCCTTTGCATAATAAATATAATCTATAAAAGCGTGGCGAACAGCTAACTCTGATGGCTGAAGTTCGTCAACTCTTCTTTCTATATTAGATCGCCAGACAACTAAAGGCTTCCCTATTCTTAATACTGGTCCGTTTCTGGCTACTAAGAGAAAAATATAACTATGTAAATAGGGAGTTTGAAAAAAAGAAATAAAATTATTTTTTTCCTTTTGGAAATATTCGCAATTATAAAGGACGGCTGAAGCAAAATTAATGCCATGAAAATTGCAAAAATCGCTTCCTTGAAAAAAGGTAAACGGATTTTGATATACTTTATCTTCTTTTACCTGTAGAGAATTTCCATATATTTTTATTCGGGGATTAAAATGCTCACCCTGAGAAAAATTTAAAAGAACTGCCGAATAATCACAACGAGAAAGAGAGTTAATAAGATATTTTAAGGCGCCATCTTCAACAATATCATCATCGCATACTGGCCACAAATATTTTCCTTTACTTTGACAATAAGCCTGGAAAATGTTTTTGGCTGAACCAATATTGATAAGATTTCTAATATAATGAATATTGCTAAATTCCTTTTGATATTCTTTAACCAAGTTTTGAGTATTATCTTCACTTGCATTGTCAGAAACCAATATTTCAACTTGATTAAAAATCTCTTTATCTTTAAACTGACAAATAATACTATCTAAACACTCTTTAAGATAACGATCTCTGTTATAAGTAGGGATGCAAATGCTTAATAATGGTCTATTCATATTTTTTAAAAAATTTTTTAAAGCATTCTGTTGTATAATTTAACATCTCTTTCTTTATTCCTGGATAAACGCCAATCCAGAAAAGGTTGTTCATTACCAAATCGGTGTTTTTTAAGGAATCAAAAATTCTATATTTAACATTTTGATAAGCCGGCTGTCTTGTTAAATTACCGCCAAAAAGCATTCTGGTGGCAATTTTATTTTCTTCCAGATATTGAACAATTTCATTTCTGGTAAACGGCGCATTTTCTTTCACCAAAAGAGGAAAGCCAAACCAACAAGGTTCTGCGTTTTTTTCTGTTTTTGGCAAAATAAAATAATTTTGATAATTTTTAAAAAATTTATAAAGTATTTCAAAATTCTCTCTTCTTTTTTTAATAAAAAATGGCAATTTTTTGAGTTGAGCCAGACCTATTGCTGCTTGCAAATCAGTGATTTTTAGATTGTAGCCAATATGAGAATAAATATATTTGTGGTCATAACCAAAAGGAAGTTTGCCCAACTGCCAACCAAATCTTTTTTTACAAGTATTATCTTGCCCTGGCTCACACCAACAATCCCTTCCCCAGTCGCGAAAAGAAGCAATAATTTTTTTTAGGGTTAAATCATTGGTTAATACCGCTCCTCCTTCTCCCATTGTCGCCTGGTGCGCCGGATAGAAACTGAAGGTGGAAATATCTCCGAAGGTTCCAGTATATTTTCCCTTATATTTTGAACCCAAAGCATCACAACTGTCTTCAATAAACCAAAGATTATGTTTTTTAACAATCTTTAAAATTTTATCTAAATTAATTGGATTTCCCAAGGTATGGGCAACAAAAATTGCCTTTGTTTTTTTGGAAATTGCCTTTTCAATTTTATCTGTCTGGATATTATAAGTTCCCAAATCAACATCTATAAAAACCGGAGTCAAATTATTTTGAACAATTGGATTTAGGGTAGTGGGAAATCCACAAGCAGTAGTAATCACTTCATCGCCGGGTTTTAATCTCCTTTTTCCTAATTTTGGTGAGGTTAAAGCAGAAATCGCCAAAAGATTTGCCGAAGAGCCAGAATTGGTTAGTAAACAATATTTCACTCCCAAAAATTTGCTAAATTCTTCTTCAAATTTTTTCGCATATTTTCCAGCTGTCAACCAAAAATCTAATGAGGCATCAACTAAATTTATCATTTCTTTTTCATCATAAACCCGACCAGCATAATTAACTCTGGTTTCTCCTGCCACAAATTTTTCTTTTTGTTTCTGGTATTTATAAAATTCTTTTACTTTTTGAAAAATTTCTTTTTTTATTTTTTCTTTTTTTTTCATTTTTATATCTTTATTTTTCTTTAAACATTCCAACTTCCCATTTTGGCAATTTTTTCTGATAGGGATCAATAAAGACCTCGCAAAAAATAGGACCTGGGAAGTTTAAAACATCTTCTATTTTATATAAATCCTTTTCAGATTTTATTGAATCATATTTTATTCCCCAAGCTGGCGCCAATTTGCTCCAATCGGGAAATCCTACGCCAGAACCTTCATCTGCCGCGAATATCTTTCCAAAATAATTTAAATGGGTGTTCCTAATTGAATAGTAACCACCATTATTAAGAAGGAATATTTTTATCGGAAGTTGATGATAAATTATTGTTTGTAATTCCTGCACATTCATCATAATTGAACCATCCCCCTCTATACAAATAACAGGTTTTTTATTGTTAGCCGCGCAAGCGCCAATTGACATAGGCAGGCCCTTTCCCATTTCGCCAAAAGCAGTATTGGTAATCAATCTCTGTCCTTTTTTTAGTTTTAACGCCGCATGGGAAGCTTCTGCTGCCATACCATTTGCAGTAACAATTGGATAGTCGCATTTTTTGCTTAAACCTTCTAAAAAAAATTGATAGACATCAATATAATTTTTATTAACTTCATAAGAAATGGGCTTTTTTTCTACTTCCCATCTTTTCAATTTAATGTTTTGCCTTAACATTCCTCTCAAAAATTCTTTAGCATCCGCTACGACCGGAATGTCAATTTTTAATGTTCTTTTATAAAGTTCGGCTTTGTCTATATCAACCATTATCTTTAAAGCGTTTTTAGCAAATTTTTTATATTCAAAAGAAGTATTTCTAATTTGCATTCTGGTACCTACTATCAGTAATAAATCACAGTTATCAATCGCATAATTTGCTGTCTCCACGCCTGTCATTCCCTGTTCTCCTAAATAATAAGGATAATCATCGTTCACCAGATCGGTTCCGCTCATTGCTGAAACAACATTAATTTTTGTTTTCTCAATAAATTTCCACAATTCCGGAATAGCATTAGCCAATCTTATGCCATTGCCCACGATCATCAATGGCCTTTCTGCCCTATTAAGGGCTTCTCTAATTTTTTTAAACGGAATAAGATATTTTGGTTTTGGCGGAATTTTAAAACTTTTTAGTTTTCTCTCATTAATAATAGTTCGCTGAACATCTAAGGGAATTTCAAGCCAAACAGGACCTGGCTTTCCCGACTTTGCCAAATAATAGGCCTTATCAAGATGGTATTTTATTTCGTTTGGATTTTCCACACAGACGGCATATTTTGTTATTGGCTTGATAACATCTAATAAATTTATTTCCTGAGGCTCTCCTAATCTTCTTAAACCCATTTTAATATCTTTTCTCGTAAGTCTTATTTCTTTTCTTACCTGGCCAGAAATAATCATTATCGGAATTCCATCAACCCAGGCCGCAGCCACACCGGTAATGGCATTGGTTCCTCCAGGACCAGTAGTAACACAGGCAACTCCAATTTTATCATTGTTCAATCTTGAATAACCTTCAGCCGCTAAAGCGCAGGCCTGTTCATGGTGGCAACAATAAGCATTTAATTTAGATTTTCTTATAGAATCAACTGTATGCATATGGCCGCCTCCGGAAACAAGAAAAACACTGTCAGTAATTTTTTCCAAATATTTAACTAAATAGTCGCTAAGTTTAATCATAAAAACTATGAAAGCAAATAATCAATTGTTTTGTAAACTTTGGCCACTGGGGTTAAATTGGGCTCAAATAGAATATAAGGCGGTTGATCTAAATTTTCTTTAATACTTATAAATTCCTCTGAATTGGTAAAACTATAAGGAAAGCTTAATAAACCCGCGTCATTGCCTGTTGGCATATCGCCAAAAGTCACCACCTCATCTTCTTTCAAATCCATTAATTTCAAAATTTTTTTTACTGCCATTGCCTTGCCGTCTTCTTCAAATCTCTTGGTAATATGGATATAAGTATCATCTCCAATGGCAGCGTAATATTCATTTTTTAATTCATCATTTAATTCTCTTGCCAATTTTTCATGAATTGATTTATCTTTAGGTAAAACAAAAGTAACTTTTGCCTCTTCAGTAAAAAGTTCTCCGTTATAGGGCCGACAAACATCAATAATTTCCGCCGGCACATAACCTTGCCAATTATCTTTTAAAAATTTTTTAAAAGTCTCCAAGCCCTTATCTGATAAATCAGTATTTTTAATGCCTAACTTTTCGTAAACACTTTTGCCAATTTCAACCACCTTTTGAATTTGGGCCAAATCCATCTTGTAATTATAAATTTCAGTTAAGCCCTTCTTTTTAACCTCAAACAAAGTAGCGCCATTAGCGCCGGCAATAAATCCCCTTGTTTTAAAATTTTTTTTATTAAACAATTCCTGAAAAGACGGTACAAATTTTTTTAATGCTGTTGAAGCGCTGGCGGTAATAATAGCCACTGATTTATTTCTATCAAAGATTTTTTCAATTAATTCAAGAACTTGTGGTTGTTTAAAATCAATTCCGTCAGAAATTGTGCCATCATAATCTAAAGCAAAAAGTAAAACTTTTTCTCTGGCTTCTTTTAATTTAGATTCAGTGATTTTATGTAGGTTCGCTGATTTTAAAATTTTCATTTAAAATATAAAATCATTCTTAGTAAAATAATTCATACCTTATCTCTTGCTCATCACTTTCCCATTGCCAGTGCCATCATTCCAAGAACAATGGCAACTATCCCTGCCCATTGGATCGTTGTCACCTTTGAACTAAATATTATAGCAAGTGCAATCTGAGATAAGAGGAATGCTCCTCCTCCAGCAATACCAAAAGCAACATTGGGATTGATTGTCTTGTACAAAAGCATAAGTAACCAGATACTGGAAAATCCGAAAAGATTTCCTCCCAAGAATCCCCACAACCAGCGTGAGCCAGAAGTGCTTCCCCATTTAAAAATAATCTGAGCAATAACCTGCATCACCCAGAAAATCAATAAATAGATAATAGTTAAAAATTTCATTTTAAGATTAGTCAAGGTTTAACCAATAGGTTAAGTTGGTTTTTCTATCTTTGTTTTCCATTATTTTCATATCTTCGTAAAAAGAATCGCTTTTAAAATGAGTGGTGGAGATTTCTTCAAAAATTACGCCCTCATCAGTTCTAAAACTGTGTTTTACTTCTCGAGGAACTAAAATAAGATCTCCGGCCCTATAAACTTTTTCTTGACCATCAAAATCAACTATCATTTTTCCAGAGAGAACATGAAAGGTTTCTTCTTTTTGTTTATGAAAATGAGCAGGATGAGATTGACCAGGAAACAAAACAATAATTTTCTTACAGTATTCTCGGTTAATGCAGTTGATTAAAATAGCGCCGGTTTCATAAAATCTATCAATGCCATAATGATGAGAAATTTCTACTTCCACATTGTTGGGAACATAAATTTTTGCCTCTTTGAGAAAATCTCTCAATTTGACCATAATCTGATAAACTTTTTCTCTGACATTCGTTACTTCCACATTAGAAAAGAATATCGGTTGGTTTTTGTTTACATCATTTTTTAAAGTATAAATTGTATATTTTGACATATCATTGGCCAACAGTTGATTATTTTGATTGGGCCAAGCCAAAAAGATATTAGAAGAATCTAATTTTTCCCCCGCCTTCAAATCCCGCTTGGCAAAAACCCCTCTCTTAAATTGCTTTAAATCTGCCAATTCTTTTTCTGAAAATTTCATTCGTTCTCCTTTTACCCCACAAATAGTTAATGCTTGCTGAGCAGATAACAACCATTGCTTGGCTTGCTCAGGAGTGGCTGAATAAGCATTTAATTCAATTTCTGAAGTTTTGACTCCGATATGTTTTTCAAAAATAGTTGCTCCTTTGGCAATGGCAATTTTTATTGAATCAAAATTATCAGGACTCTCATGAGTAGAATAACCAATTTCTATTTCAGGATACCTTTTCTTCAATAAATCAATTTGATTGAGTTGAAGATTTTCTAACTGGGTAGGATATTCACTCACGCAATGCATTAGAGCAAATTTTTTTTCTCTGTGTTCAAAGAAACTCAACACTTTGTCAATATCCTCTAATTGAGCGCCACCAACTGAAATAATTAAGGGCTTGTCTGTTTTTGCGATTCTTTCCAATAATAACCAATCGGCAAAAGATGGACTACCGATTTTTATAATATCAAAATTTAATTTTTCAATTAAATCAACTGAGTTTTCGTCAAATGGCGTACACATAGAGATAAAACCAAACTTATCAATTTCTTCTTTTAACTTTTTAAATTCATCATCGCTTAATTTTGTTTCAGAAAATCTTTTCACGTATTTTAAATCCATCCGGTTTTGATAATCCGGATGAATAAAAGTGGGAATATCTCTGGCTTGCAATTTAAAAGCAAAATTAAAGGGAAAATTTTTACTTACCTCGTAAAACTCTCTAATTATTCTTAAGCCATGCTCAAGGCTCCCCTGATGGTTATTAGCCATCTCAAAAATAAATAATGGTCTTTTGTTTAAATCTTTTGTCATAGTATTTTTAGCAAAATTTTTAATTAATTATAAAATTTTTAAATTTTTTTATTAAGAATATACCTTGCTTCTTCTTTAATTGTCTCTAAAGAAGTAAGTTTTGGCTTAAAACCTAAACGCTTTGCATTTTTTGAAATTGAATAATATTTATTTTTGGCACCAGTAGCGCTGGTATAATTTAAAGAGGGAATTATTTTATATTTTAAACCATATTCAGATGCAAAGTATTTAATGATTTCCCATTTGCCTGCCGGTTTACGAGTAACTATATCAAATGCTCCATTTATTTTACCAACCTCTATACATTTTTTTATTGCTGAAAAAAGATCTTTAGGGCCCATATAATCGCGGAAAATATTTTTTTTATCGGTAATAAAGGTTTTTTTATTTAAAATACATTTTATTATTTCTACAATAAAATAATCGTCCTTCAAATCAACAAATCTGCTGAAATAAGAAAAAAGGCGAAGGTCAACAATGTTTAAATTTTTAAACGCTCGGTGTTTTGCTTCAGCGTTTAATCTGGCAATAGAATAATAATTTTCAGGAGGAATGTGGTTTACAGGAATACAATTGACTGTATTATCTTTTGCTGGCTTTGAAAAATCATTGCCATAAATAGCGCCGCTGCTAAAACTAATATAAAGAGCATTAGGATGTTTTTTTAAATAATTAATAACCAAGTTGTCGTATTCCTCAGTTACCGTAAAATACCTTGTATAATCTCCTTGTAACTTACTTATTGTACCAACCCCAATACAATTTATTATAACATCATAAGAACGACTAAAAAAATTATTATATCCTTTATGAAGAGTATAGTAATCGGCAGCGTCACTTTTATTAGAAATTAAAAAACGATGAACCTCTTCCTCCTTCTCTATTTCCCTTATAAAAAGGTGTAATTTGTTTTCTCTTTCTTGAAGAAAGTTATAAATCAATCCTTTTGCTATATGCGAAGTAGCGCCCAAGATGGCAATTTTAAGTTTTTTTCGATTAAACATAAAAAATCAAAATATTTTTATTATCTCGTTGTTCAGTTTTAACAGTTTTCTAATTTGGTAAACAATTTCTTCCTGATAAGAAGGAGTAGATATCAATATTGGAATTTTTTCATTTTTAATATCAGAAGGGGATTTTATTTCTATTCCACTTAATTTTTTGTTAATGTATCTCTTATTTGAATCAACAAAAAATAAAACTTTTGCAGGCTCCAATCCGCCGCAAGCAACTAATCTTTGGGTAAATGTGCCGGCTCCCCATACAATTATTTTTTCTTTATTAAATAATTTTTTATGAATCTTTTTTTGTGTCTCTATCTCAATCTTTAAACATTTTGGTATATATTTTTTTATTTTTATTTCAGAAATTTTATCTTTAATAAGATTGTGCTCAAATTTATTTTTCTTTTTCGCCAGAACAAAAAGATCAGGCTCTACATTTTTATTTATTTTGTTCTCTTTTTGTTCTATTTTAATTATTTTAAAAGAAAATTTTGATAATAAATTCTTTATAGAATAACGAGAAAAATAATTAATATGTTCCAGGCTAAATTGTTGAAAGGGAGCCGAAATATATAAATCAAATCTTTCAATATCGGGCACTTCTATAAAAAGGAAACCTCCTTCTTTTAATAATCTTCTAATTTTCCGTACGGAGCTTTTAATATCCACTAAATGCTCTAAAACTGCAGACAAAATGATTAGATCGAATTTTTCTCTTGTTCTAAAATTAGAAATATTATTACTAATAACCTTAATATTGTATAATTTCTTTGCTATTTTTGAACATATTGGTGACGGATCTAATCCTAGAAGATTAAAATAACCATATGATTTAAAAACAGATAAAAGAGCTCCGGTAGAGCAACCAATATCTAATATTTTTATGTTTTTATCGCTTATATAAGGGATTAAAAAATTGACAATTTTTGTAAAATGATTAATGTAGTTATTCGGAACAATTCCTTTTCTATAAGAAAATTCATACTTGGATATTTTTTTATAATAGATATTAAAATCGTCTTGTGATGGAATTTTGTCGGCATAAACAAATCCACAATTCTTGCAGACTACCACATCGTATCTATTCAGTAAAGCAATTTCTTTATTTTCACAAAATTTTTGTTCAAAAATCAAGTTTTTTTTATTATAAGAACAAATTGGACATAATCTATTTTTGATTTTAAAATTATTCATTTTTAAAATGATAAAACTTTTTGAGCCGTTCGGCATCTTTAAGGGTTATAATATCTTCTGGAAATATTCTGTGCTTAATAATTTTACATCTCGCACACACTCCACCCATTTTTTTAATTCCATTTAACATTTTGTATCTAAATTTTTGAAACTCCTTACCATTCCATATTTCAGATACTGATTGCTTGCTGCAATCACCTACAAAAGCAGGGAATTCAAAGGCATAACAAGGAATGACTTTTCCGTCTGTATTAATTCGTAGGGTAAAAAAAGGTTGAGGACAAATTAATACATTCAATGCGGGTAAACCAAATTGAGTGACTTGTTTATCTTTTTCTTTTAACACTTTTTTGTAATTTATACTTGGCTGAATCGGAACAATATTTTCAACAGCAATCAAATCACAAATATCGCCAAAAAGTTTATAAAATTTTTTTTTATCTTCTTTGTCTTCTAATCCCTCATCGGCAATTTTAATATAGATTTGGATATTTTTACCTTTATGCTCAAAAAAATATCTCAAATTACTGATAAATTTTTCAAAATCTATATTTATTCCGGATATCTCTTTATACTTTTCTTTTGTTGTTCCTTGGATAGACACAATTAATCTTGAAACCCCCGCGGAAATGAGTGCGTCTGACATTTCTGGTGTTAAAAGCGAACCATTTGTTATAATTTCTATTTTCTCAGCGATATTTTTTGAAGCGGCGTATTCAACCATATCAGCTATATTTTTATGTAAAAGAGGTTCACCAATTCCTCCAAAACGTAATATCTTCAATTTATCGGGAAAAGCAGTAATATCATCTATACATTTTTTGTACAAATCAAAATCCATTACGATTTTATCGGAAACAAAAGATCTTCTCGATGAAGGAAGGGACATCATACAATACTTACATCTAAAATTACAAGCATACATCGGATATATTTCTATCATAAAAGGCGTTTGCAAAGGAAGAACCTCGGCTAATCTAACCCTTTTTCCTCCCGGTGCCTGTCCAGTAATATTTTTTGCTTTCATATTTTTAATTTTTATTATCTTTTTTATTTTTTTAATTCATCCTGCCAAGCCAAAAAATAAGCGTTAGGGTCAAACAATCTTTTATCCTTATTAAAAGGTTTTTTAGTTTTATCTTTTTCGGTAAAAACTTCATACCAAGGAACAGGAACGGGTTTTTCATAAATCTTCTTTTCTACATAGTTGTGAATAAAATTTCTATCCTCGGCAATGGTACAAGTATCAACATACTCGCCAAAGTATTTTATACTAAATCCTCTTTGGATTATATCTTTTAATGGTTCTTTAAATACATTACCGATTGATAAATGCATATATGGACAGGGCAAAACGTCGCCATATTGGGTTACAGAAAACATCCCTTTAACCGCAATACAACCCATATTGAGACCATAGGCTGGAGTTAAATGGGTAAAAACATTATATTTCTTTTCAAGTTCACGCATATAATCCATATCTTTTTTATCAATCAAAATGTCAAAATTACCCTCCCACGCGCCGACTGGCTTTGCATAAGATACAAACACTCCAATGCCTTTTTTATTAAAATACTCAACAAATTTAATAAACTCGTCTGTCCAAAGTCTTTGTTTGGTAACAACAGTTTGTATAAAAATAGCCAAGCCTGCCTCTAAACTAGCATCAATTGCTCTCATTGTTCTGTTAAAAGCGCCCGGCGCCCTTCTAAAACTGTCGTGCTCTTTGGCGTTAAGGTTATCTAGGCTTAATTGGATTCTATCAACACCGATACTTTTTAAATGTTTGGCTTTCTCTTTATCTAAAAACCAACCATTGGTATCGCAGTTGATATAAAACTTTTGAGGATCTATCGCTGCCACTAATTCATCCAAATCTGGGAATACTAATGGTTCTCCTCCAGTAATTGTCACACGCGCCAGTCCCATTTCGTCGGCCTGCCGGAAAAGATCTTTAACATCAGCTATGGTAAACTGTCGAACATCTTTTTTGCCCTGAAACCTTCTTATAGAACAATGCTGACAATGAAAATTGCAAGCGTAATTATACTGAAACTGAATAATAGCAATACTTTCTCCTTTTTTTAATTTCTCATCGAATTTCATAATCTTTTCATAAACATAGGGCTTTTCTTTCTGAAGTTTGCTTCGCTTTGTTTGTTCTATTTCTTTTTTATTAAATTGTTTATTTGTTTGAGGTTGTTTTTTCATATTTTTAGTTTTGTTTAATTATTAATAATCAATTCAATGAAACTATATAAATTCTTTATATACTCGTTGGCAGGGAATAATATTTTTAGGACATTTACTATGCCAAGCCCACTGGCCGGATTTAGGTTTTCCTTTTTTGTACATTAATTTTTGAGGTAAGGGTGTAATTAACTTACACTCAAACAATAATGAAATAAAATGACCACGGCTTTTTCTTTCTGAATGAATTAATTCTTTAACCGCTATTGGCTCCTTTTTAAATTTTACCCGAACACCGAGTTCATTTTTTGCTACTTTTTTAATTCTATCAGTTATTTTTTCCTTGTATCTTATAATCCCGCCTGGCACATGCCAACATCCAGAACGACAAAGATCGTCTCTCCAAGTTAAAAGCGTTTGTCCTTTCTCGTTTTTTATTAGCAAATCAACATTAATCAAGGGCGTAATCCGACTAACAAAAAGAAAAATTTCTTCCCCTAACCCTTTTTTAGGATCTTTAATTAAAGACTCTAATGCTTTAATTGCTTTAATCTTTTTTTTAATCTCTACAGTCATTTAATTATTTTAAAAAATTTTTTTATACCAATCAAATGATTTTTTAATGGCTTCTTCAAAGGTTATTTTTGGTTGCCAGTTTAAAATTTTTTTTGCTTTTGACCAGTCAAGATATTGTTTGGGTATTTCGTTTTTGGCGATATTTAATATCTTGTATTGAACTTTTACACCTAATATCTTTTCAATTTCTTTAATTAGTTCTATGACGCTAAAAACATTATTGCTGCCAAAATTAAATGCCTCTCCTTTGGTTTTATTGATTTTTTCAGCCAATTTAATACAGCCATCAACTATATCTTCTACAAAGGTGTATTCTCTCACCATTTTGCCATCGCTTCTAATTAATAATTGTTTGTTCTTTATTATTGCCTCAAAAATACCGGGAATAATTCTATTAAAATAAATGTCACGAGGACCAAAAGTATTGCTAAACCTTGCCACCGCTATCGGTAAATTATAAGTTTTAAAATAAGTCTGGGCTATTAAATCGGCGGCTGCTTTTGATGCTTCATACGGATGATCACCACTCAAAGAAGCCTCTTCAGTGTAAGGCAGATTTTTATTTTTGCCATAGGCTTTATCCGAGGAAACCACGACAATTGATTTTAAATTTCCCTCAAGCCGGCAGGCTTCAAGAATATTAGCGGTTCCCATAATATTTACCTCCAAAGCCTCTGCGGGATTTTCATAAACATTTTCAACAATAGGTTTTGCTGCTAAATGGAAAACAATATCTACTTTTTCTTTCTTTAAAATCTGATGAATTTCTGGGTTACGGACGTCAATCTTATAAAATTTTGCTTTTGGATTTATATTTTCTTTTCTGCCAGAAGATAAGTCGTCAACAACAATCACTTTATGATTTTTTTCTATTAATCGGTCAACTAAATGACTGCCAATAAAACCAGCGCCACCGGTGACGAGAGTTGTTGGATGTTTGATGTTTGATGTTTGAGGTTTGAGGTTTGAGGTTTGATGGGAAAAATTCATTTATTTAAATTATTTAAATATTTTTTAAGATTTAAAAGTTTAAAAAATAATTCATCTATTTTTCTAATTATTTGATTAAAATTATCCTCAGATACATATTTTAAATTCTTAGCCAAAATGAAACATGCCTTTACCTCAATTAAAGATCCGAGAGAAATTTCAACAAATCTTGCAAACTCTTTTTTCGTCCTTGAACTTCCTTCAGCTATATTAAGTGCTACAGAAATTGCCGCCCGTTTAATTTGACTTACTAAAATAAAATTTTCTTCTTTTGGAAATTTTTTTGTAATATTATAAATCTCACTAACTAAATTATTAGCTAACTTATAGACCTCTAAATTTTCGAAGTTATATTTTTGATACATAATCATCTAACATCTAACATCTCTACCCCTCCCATATTTTCCATTTTGGGTCTTTTTGCCAAAGTTCGTTTAGATGAAGATAATCGCGGTAGGTATCCATTCCGTACCAAAACCCATTGTGTTTGTAAAGAACCAGTTGTTTTTCAGGAATTAATCTTGATATCCCATCTTCTATCATATCGCCTGGTCTCAAATAGTTAAAAAATTCTTTTTTAAAAACCATAAAACCGCCATTGACATAATCGTAAAGTTTTGGCTTTTGGCTAAATTGATTAACTACATTATTTTCATCAGTATTGATAAATCCCCATCTAGAAATTGGCTGAACACCAGTAACTGTTCCTATTTTTCCGTGAGATTTGTGAAAAGCGACTAATTTTGAAATATCAATATCGGCTACTCCATCGCCATAAGTAACCATAAAATAATTTTCCTGGACATAATTTTTTAGCATCAAAACGCGCTCGCCGTGAGGAGTTTCTAAACCAGTATCAGCAAAAATGATATTAAAATTATCTTTTTCTAAACAGCCATTGGTTAAAAAATTCACCCTTTTTTCTGAAGTGTTTAAAAAGAAATCTGCCTCGTAATACTGCTGTTTCAGAAAATAATCTTTTATATAATCCCCTTTAAAACCCAAAGCCAAAATAAAATCGCGATAACCATAATAGGCATAAATTTTCATTATGTGCCATAAAATGGGCCGTCCGCCCACCTCCACCATTGGCTTTGGCTTAAATTCCGTCTCTTCTTTTAATCTCGTGCCCATTCCTCCGCAAAGAATAATTGTTTTTATTTTTTCTTCCATAAAAATTCACTTAATTTTAAACGAATGGGTTGGAAAAACAGTTCAAAATCTGATTTATTAAATAAATTAAACCTAATTAATAATAATATATTTAAAAGAAAAATCAAGGTTACAAAAAATGGCTGACTTAAAAAGTTGCTTGCCTTTAAGAGCAAAATAAGAAAAATATCCGTTAAAAATATAATGCCAAATTTTAAAAAAAGTTTTCTATCGCTTATTAAAATTGCCTTAGTAAGAAATATTAATAAAATCAAATTGACAATTTCTGCTAAAACTGTTGCCCAGGCAGCGCCATATAAAGAAAACCTTGGAATTAGCAGAAGGTTTAAAACTATATTCAAAAAAGTGCAAAAAATAATTACCTTTACTGATTTTTTTTCTTTTTGCTGAATAATTAAGAAATTGCCTAAAAATAAAGAGAAAAATCCAATTGCCTGAGCAATCATCAAAATTCTAGTGGCTAAAACGGCTGGAGCAAAACTGGCTGGAAAAAAAATATTTATAATTTCTGGAGCAAAAAGAAAAAAGAATAAAGTGATAAGAAAACCCATTGAAAGAATAATCCGAAAACATCGGTTAAAAAATTGGTAAAATTGTTCCCTTAGGTTGGAATCGTGATAAAGTTTTGACATCAAAGGGAAAATAGCCCCAATAAAAAGAACGGGTAAAATTGCTGATAGGTCCAAAAATTTATAGGCAGTAGTATACCAACCAACCGTTTGAAAGTCTTTCATATGGCGCAACATTACAGTATCAATCCTGGCATAGAGAGAAGTGAAAATATTAATAAGCAAAAAAGGAAGGCCGTATTTAAAAAGTTCCAAAACGCGATGAAAATCAAAAACAAACTTTATTTTAATTGGCAGATATTTAAAATAATAATAACAAATAGCAAAAATTTGACTGAGTAAAAGAGCAAGAAAAACAAATACTACTCTTGGCCAAATTAAGATTAAAATCGCTCCAACAAAAATAGAAATTATTTTTTCAAAAACCTCTCTTAAAGAACGTGGTTTAAAAAGATTCGTTGATTGTAAATAAGAATCAGTAAGAGAAACAAACTGAGCGCCAGACATCGTTAAAAAATAAAGAATTAAAGGAAATAAAATTTCTTTATTGAAAAAATAGTTATAGAAAAGGAAAATAAAAAACAAAATAATTACAATTAAAAAACGAGAAGTAAGTAATATATTAAAATCTCGACTAATTTCTTCAATTTTTTTATTACCTTTGGACCATTCGCGATAAAGATAACTACCTGCCCCAAAATCAGGCAAGATAAACCAAAAAGGAACAAAAGAAGCGATAAATCCATATTGACCTATCCCTAAATCGCCCAACCGAAAGGCCAAAAATATAAAAAAGACTGCTCCGCTAATCCTAGCAAATATTTGAGCAATCAAAAGCCAAAGAAAATTTTTTCCTGCCTGAGATTCATAATTCATAAATTAAATATTCCGAGAACGAAATTCTAAATACCAATTTATTGTTTTCTTTAATCCCTCTTCCAAAGAAGTTTTGGCTAAAAATCCAAATTCTTTTTTTGCCCTTGAAATATCCAGACAGCGACGAGGCTGACCATCCGGTTTTGTTTTGTCCCAAATTATTTTACCCTTAAAATTCATTAACTTACAAATTAACTTTACCAAATCTTTAATTGAAATTTCATTGCCCGCCCCCAAATTTACCGGATCAGGTTTATCGTATTTTTCTGTTGCCAGAGCAATGCCTTCTGCTCCATCTTCTACATACAAAAATCCCCTGGTCGCTTTTCCTGATCCCCAAACCTCAATGTAATTTTTTCCTTCTTTTTTCGCCTCATAAACTTTTCTAATAATAGCGGCAATGACATGAGAAGATCTTAAATCAAAATTGTCCCCCGGACCATACATATTTAAAGGCAATAAATAAATGGCATTAAAACCATATTGCTGACGATAGGCCTGCGCCTGAACCAACAACATTTTTTTGGCTAATCCATAAGGAGCATTCGTTTCTTCAGGATACCCTAACCAAAGATTTTCTTCTTTAAAAGGAACAGGAGTAAATTTAGGATAAGAACAAATTGTTCCAATAATGACAAATTTTTTTACCTTTGCCTGGCGGGCAGCCTCTATTAATTGAATTCCCATTATTGCATTATCATAAAACATTTCACCTGGTATTTCTCTGTTTAAACCAATGCCGCCAACCTTTGCCGCTAAATGAATAACAATATCTTGCCCTCTAACCGCTTTTTTACAATTTTCCCATTTTCTTAAATCAAGTTGTTTGCTAGTGGGCAAATATAAATTTCTTTTTGGAACTTTTCTCTTTTCCAATAAATTTTTAACTAAATGCCTGCCCAAAAAACCGTGGGCACCGGTAATTAAAATTTTATGTTTTTTTAAATCAATCATATTAATCAACTTTCCACCAACGGTTAGGGAATTTTTCTTTCAAGATTTTATCCCCTTCTCCGGGAGGAACCAAACCCAAGGCTCGGAAATCAGCATCAATCATTATTTTTACTAAATCTTTAAATTTAATTTTCGGTTGCCATCCTAATTTCTCTCGGGCTTTTTTAGCGTCGCCAATTAAAACCTCTACTTCAGCCGGCCTAAAATAGCGAGGGTCAATTTCTACATATTGTCTCCACTCGCCCAGACCGGCGTATTGAAATGCCTCTTCCAAAAATTCTTTCACCGAATGGCTTTCGCCGGTGGCCAAAACAAAGTCACTTGGCTCTGAATGTTGAAGAATTTTATACATCCCTTCAACATATTCTGGAGCAAAGCCCCAATCCCTCTTAGCCTCTAAGTTTCCTAAATAAATTTTCTTATCTAAACCGGCTTTGATTCTGGCAATCGCTCGGGTAATTTTTTTTGTCACGAAGGTCGGACCGCGTCTGTTGGATTCATGATTAAAAAGTATGCCGTTGGCAGCGAAAATTCCGTATGCCTCCCGATAAAATTTGGTAATATGATAAGAAAAAACTTTAGCGCAAGCATAGGGACTACGAGGATGAAAAGGAGTGTTTTCATTTTGAGGCGGCGGAGAAGATCCAAACATTTCCGAGCTTGACGCCATATAAAATTTTATTGGTAATTTTGAATTCTTGATTGCTTCTAAAATTCTCAAGGTCCCGAGCGCATCAGTATTTACTGTATACTCTGGCATATCAAAGGAAACCCTGACATGAGACATTGCTGCCAGATGATAAATTTCGTCTGGTTTTATTTGATTGATTAACTTTTCTAAATTTCCCGTGTCGGCCATATCACCATAATGCAAAAACAATTTCACGCCATTAACATGAGGGTCTTGATAAAGGTGGTCAATTTTTTGGGTAGTGAAAATGCTGTCCCATCTAATAATGCCGTGAACCTCGTAATTTTTGCTCAACAAAAATTCGGCTAAATAAGATCCATCCTGACCACAGATTCCTGTAATTAATGCTTTTTTCATAAACTTTTTTTCTTAAACCAATTTGCTGTTTTAATAATTCCCTCTTCTAAATTATAATTTGGCCTCCAATTTAATTCTCTTTTTGCTTTTGAAATATCTAAACAACTTCTTTTTAAATCGCCTGGTTTTTCTGGAACGTATTTTGGTTTCGTATCAACCTTAAGGATTTTTGCAATCTTTCGGTAAAGAGCATTTACTGAAGTTTCAATGCCAGTAGCGATATTAAAAAATGATTCTTTTCCCTTATAGTCAATTGATTTTAGACAGGCTGAAATCACGTCTTCAACAAAAACAAAATCCCTTGTTTGATTGCCATTTCCAAAAATTGTGGGTATTTTTTTTCTTAAAAGTCGATCAATAAAAATCGCCACTACTCCTGCTTCTCCTTTAGAATCTTGTCTGGGTCCATATACATTGGAAAACCTCAAAGAAATAAAATTTAGAGCAAAATTCTCTTTATAAAAGTTAAGATATTTTTCAATAGTTAGTTTTGAAATGCCGTAAGGAGAAATTGGATTTTCTAAATATGTTTCGGGTGTAGGAATTTTTTTTACTTGGCCGTATATGGCTCCGCCAGTAGAGGAGAAAATCACTTTTTTTACTTTAAATTCTCGGCAATTTTCTAAAATGTTTAAAGAACCTAATATGTTAATTTTTGCATCAAAAAAAGGATTTTCAACTGATTTTCTCACATTAATTTGAGCAGCCAAATGAAAAACAAATTCTGGTTTTTCTTTTTTGAAAATTTCAGAAATTTTTGGAGAGCAAATATCAATTTTATAAAATTTAGCTTTAGGGTTTAAATTTTCTTTTTTGCCAGTAGACAAATTATCAATGACCACCACTCTATGACCAATTTCAATTAATTTATCCACCAAATGGCTTCCTATAAACCCTGCTCCGCCAGTAACTAAAATTTTTGCCATATAATTATTTTAACCAAACCATATAAAAAATCAACAACTTTAAAAAGATAAATTACAAAAAATTAAAACCACCAGTACCCACCCCCTCCCTCCTTTCTTCCCTTCCTTCCTTACTGACTTATTTCGCCATGGCGAAATAAATGAGTAAGTTTAAGATGTTTTAAAATTTTTTTTAAAAATTTTAAATTTTAAATTTTTCTCTTAGCCAATTATCCTTTCCTATATTATATGCTATTATTAATCTTATCTCTTTTTCTGTTAAACCGAAGAAATCTTTTAACAACTCTATTTCATCTCGGCAGTCAAAAGGATGTATCCAAACGCTTTTTTGTAACTGATAAAAACCTAATTCTTTTAATTTTCCGCGAAAAAGATCGCGGTAAAACTTTTTCAAATGAGAAATATCAAAAATTACAATTCTCCATTTTCCATCCCACTTTTTTGGTTTTTTTATTTTTAAATCGTCAATCTGCATCCAGCCGGCTTTTTTCTTTCCTTCTTTTGTTAAACTAATATAAAACTGATGATCTACTTTTTTAATGTCAATACAACCTTGTTTTCTTAAACGCCAGAAAGCATCATAAATTTTCTTTTTTTGATATTTTTTTCTGTTTTTTAACCATTTCCAAAAAGCCTGGCTGAGATTATGAGAAAAATAAGGAGAAGAGCCGACTATTAAAACTGCTCCAGCCACAGCCACCCACTTTAGAATATCTTTAACAATTTCTCCTTTCGGTTTTTTAAAATAATATTTATATTTCATATTTTCCTCTTACTCACTTATTTCGCCATGGCGAAATAAGTGAGTAAGGTAATGAATAAGAAAAGGGGGCAATATTTGTTAGATATATTAAATTTGATTAATTAGAGAGGAGTTGGTTGAGTTTTTGACGAGTGGCAGAACCGACATAGCCCGTGCCTTTTTGAAGTCCAGAAGACGTTAAAATTTCCGAGGCGTATTTTTCTTGAAAACGAATAACTGCTGACTTGGTAAGAGGACCAAAATAATCAGTTTCTTTGCCAGGAGAGCCACTCCCTATTTCAGCCACTTTGGTTTGGGGATCAGAGTTAAGAATAATCTGCAGGCATTTAACATCGCTGCCTTTCATTCCCAATTTCAGGTTTCTTTCAAAAGAATTAATGGCGCATCCTGAAATTTTTCCTTTGGTAATTTTTGCCAATTCTGCTTGCAATTGGTTAATCAAATTAGTAATTCTAATAATCTCGGCTTTTAATTCTTCAATAGTCATTTGGCTAATTGGTTTAGTGATAGTTGTTGTAGTTGTGGTTTCTGGTTTTCCACCTAAAGCCAAGGTAGTAAAGGTTTGGCCTGAAAGAGAACCAATATTTCCGGCTGAATCTTTAGATTTAATCTGGTAATGATAGGTAGTGGAAGGCAAAAGTCCGCTGAGAGTTAGAGAATGAGAAGTAGTAGCATTAGTTGTGGTCACTTCAAATCCATAATTAGTAGTAGTGCCATAAAGCAACCAAGAAATTGAAAGTTCATTTGTCTGCCAAGAGATTGTGGCATAAGTATCACCAATCGCTAATTTTACATTAGAAATTGAAGGAGCAGTAGTATCAGAACTTCCTCCACCTACTCCACCACCGCTACTACCTCCTGATTGAACCGGAGTAACTGAAACTTCATCAGTAGCAGCGGATTCTTGTTCAGCATCATTAACAGCCGAAACTTTATAGTAATAAGTGGTACCATTGGTTAAACCTGTATTGGTATAAGTTGTTGCCGTTGTTGAAGCCAAAAAAGGATACAAATCGCCGCTTTTTCTATAAATATAATATTTTGTAGCGCCAGAAGAAGCAGACCAAGATAAGCTTGCTTGTTGGTTACCAGCAGTGGCAGTTAAATTAGTCGGAGTTGGCGGAGCGCCTTCTTGAGAATACAAAGGAGCATAACTTGAAAGGTGGTTAGTGGTTCCTTTTAGAGTGATTGCTTCTAAAGTATTCCAGGTAGCATCGCTTGGGTTTGTTGTTACTACAGTGTTAATTTCCACCCAGTTGCCCACTGTCTCGTCAAAATAACCAATTTTTATTTTTTTAGCTGAATCTAAATCAGAAATTCCTTCAGAAGTTAACCCATCCTTGCTTATTATAAACTCAATATTTACGCTTTTATCCAGGATATTAATTGTTTGACCGCTATTTTCGCCGCTAGCATAACTGGCAACAATTTCTTTAGCTCTACTGGAAAATACTTTAGCGCCATTTGCCTGAGGCACATTCATTGTATTTTGAATTTTTATTGAAACATCGCTACTGCCAGAACCTAAAGCGCCGCTGGGAATTTCTAATTTGGTATCATCAGTCTGAACCACTCCTCCTTGGCTTGGACTAACCGGCTCTTGTTTTCTCTTGGGATTAAAATTCACCTGATTAAGATTAATAGTAAGGTCGCTGGCTGGAGCAGTAACTCTAACAGGATTTGCCTGATATCCATCAGCAATGGCATTGACTTTCCATTCGCCGGCTGAAACATTTAAAACAAAACTTCCATCTGCTTCTGAAACTGTGCCTGACCAACCGCCAGCGCCGTTATCTGCCCAAACCTTAACATTGGAAACACCAGAACCTTGATATTTAACAGTACCAGAAATTTGGCCTGTGTTTTTGGTTAATGTTAATTCAAGACCGGTTATATTTTGGTTCACCTCTACTCCTTTCTGAAGTGAACCTGTATAACCTGCTTTGCCTACACCAATATCATAAGTGCCTGCTCTTAATTTCATTGAAAAAGTGCCATCGGATTGAACAACTGCTCCGCCGCCGCCTTGAGAACCACCTGCCCAAACAAAAGCGTCAACAGAAGTTGCTGAAGTGCCAGTAGCAGTAACATTGCCAGAAACGGTGTAAAAAGAAATTGTGCTCAAATCAATAATAGTGGTGGTGTTTCCATTAATAGTGGTTGAGGTAGCAGGAATTGGTCCAAAACCTGGAATTCCGCCATCAATAAAGTATTGGGTGCCGCCTGAAGCATAAGGAACTTCAATTTGATAAGTATCGTAACCGGAACTGGTAGCCATTTTGAAGTCAGTAAAACCGTGGCCAATGGAAGAATGAGCGCCAATAAACGCTTTTTCAAAGGTGTTGCCTGGAGCCAAATGAATTTCCAATATGGCTGTATTAATATTAATATTAACAGTAGTGCTAGAATTTAAAGGGCTGGTTAATGCCTGATTGTAAAACTCGTTTTGGCCAGGAATACCGGCATGCAAATAAAGATTTTCTTGACCAGCGCTAATTAAAATCTGATAACTGCCATTTAAATTAGTTCTAGAACCGGCTATTCCCCGGCCAAATTGATTCTGAGTAATCCAAACATTGGCTCCAGAAACCGGACTGCCATTTTTGATAACAGTACCAGAAATGGTTAATAAATTATTTGTTTCAATAGTAAAGTTAACAGTAGGATTGTTATCCTGAGTAACTGAAACATTTTCTTGTTCTGCTAACTGACCATAATTTTTGCTAAATCCACCAACATGATAATTTAAACAAGTAGGAACATACATTTTGTAATAACCCTGGTTGTCAGTAAAAGCGTGGCCGCCGCCCGGTCCGCCTTCGCACCAAGCATACATATCTACATTGGAAATAGCGTTTCCTGAACCATCTTTAACATAACCTGAAATATAATTGGTCGGCGGTTCTAATTTCAAATTAATAGCCACAGTGGTAGAATCCAAATCAAAAGTAGAACTATTATCAACCGTAATATCTTTCTCAATTGGGAAAGGCATCATTGGACCAGAAACTCCAATTTTGAAAATGCCTTCAATAACATACAAAGAGAAATAACCTGAACCGTTTGGCTTAGCTGATGAGCTTACTCCTCCTTCTTTTGTTTGAAAAGTATGAACCCACATTTCTTGATATTTTGCTGAAGGTAAAGCAGCGCCGTCTTTATCAACAATTCGGCCATAAATTTTTCTCGTGGCAGAATTAAAAGTAAAATTAACAGTGGGAGTAGGATTTGCGTCAGAAACATTAATAATTTGACCTGTCGGATCTAAAAGCGGCGTAGAAGAAGTAGTTGGCAACAAATGACTTTCCACTCGGAAAATACCATTGCCTGGCAAAGCCAGGGCATAAAAAGCTTGGCAACTGTTATTGGTTTTGAAGAAAGAAGGTTGAACATTACTGCCTGGACCAATTGCTCCTTCAAATCCTTCTGGCACAGTCATTACGGCTACCCATCTGTTTCTACCATCATCAGAACAAGAATCGCCTAAAGTAATAGTGCCAGAAACCTTTTTAGTAGTGGTGGCAGGAAAAAGCAAGGTTAGAGGATTGGTCAAAGAATTGTCCATATTATTAAGTTCTGATCCCGGAGCCGTAAGATAATAACCAGCGGCATCATAAGCCCAAATAAAACCGAAAGGGGAAATTTGCGGAATGGTGTAAACAAAGGTTGTTTCGTTAAAACTAGTGCCTTGACTATCGCCAACAAAATAAATCCTTTCTCCCCCTTTGCCGGAAACAAAAATTTTGATATTAGTAGAAGTGGTCACTGGCGTGCTTGTGGAATTTACAAAAATTTTTAGATAAACATCAGTTAAGATATCAAAGAAAGAATTTTCATTAATATCTGACATTGTGCCATCAGTGGTAATTACTTGAATAGGACCTGAACCGGCGCCAGTTGGCACAATAGCAGTAATTGAAGTATCGCTCCAAGAGGTAGTGGTTGCTTCCACTGGCGGCAAAGGACCGCTTTGCTGATCAAATCCACCAGCAAATGTTACTGTACCAGTGGTATTTCCAAAATGAGAACCGCTAATAGTTACGGCTGTACCAGTGGCTCCGCTTCTGGGAGAAACTGATTCAATAACCGGAAAAGTAGCGGTCTCAACCAACAAACTGGTCGTAGAATAATTTAAAGGAAAATTATTTTGAATATCGGAAATACCAAAAACAGAAAAACTAATTTGGTTGCCACTGGTTAAGTTTAAATTTCTGATAATCACCTTATTGCCAAAAAATTCAATAAAAGAACTGCCTGGACCCGAACAATTTACAGAAGAACCATTTATATTATAATTAGAACAATTCATTACGTGTTCCCCTTTTAAACCTTTGTTAGTGTTAAAAATGATTCTGTCTGTAAATGCTTTTATGGCAGTAACAACAGTTTGTTCTGGCAAATCAAATTTAACCCGAGTACTAGTGCTATTTTCTAACCAATAGTCTTTTATTTCAAGCCAAAGAGAAGGATAATATTGAGAACCAAGAGCAATGGGTTGATTTACCATATTGCCGTTTTCAGTAAGAGAACGAGAAAAAAGAGGCGTAGAAGTGGTTTCTTCAACATAACCCATTACCGTTCCACTTTCAATGGAATTATTTCTTTTTCCAATATATTGATTTTGCTTTTCTTGTAAATAATAATTACCTGTTTGAAAATCATAATAAACTTCTAAAGCTGAATCATTGGGTTCTTGAGAATGGGTATCGGCTAAAATAGGTTGGGTGGAAGTAGCGCCAACAAGATTGACTGGCGTTGAAGAAGCAATCACGCTATCAATAATAACTACAATTCCATGAGGCTGAGCGCTTGGTGTATCAGGCCAATCATTGTCGGTCCAAGAATCAGCAGTTCTTAAAACAAGAAAGAACCTGCCAGTTGAAGAAGTCGCATTGCCTGCCAAATTAATAGTTGTGCTCCCATTAAAATTATTAACCGATGAAGTGGCTAAAAGAATATCGCCCATATCAGATTCGCCATTATCGTTGGCATCTTTAATAATGCCCAAATAATTAATGCTTGAGGTAGTATTTTCAGTAGAAGTAGCATTGGTGGAAGTGGCGATTATTAATACTACCGCATTTAAAAGTTCGCCTTCTGTTGCCTCTAATTCAATGTTAAAAACCGGCGATTCAAAATTCTTCGGCATACGATTATTTTGACCAGGCGTCATTGCTGTTGAAGTGCCATTAACCGCTGCCTGAATAGTAAAAATATTTGTAAAAAAGAAAAAGATAAGGCAAAATATAGCCCCAAAAAATAATTGAGAAAATTTTCTCATATGTTTTTAGTTTGTTATTTTTATTTATTTATAGTTTAACGACTTTTTAAATTTTATTTGATTATTTTATTTTCCCACTTTAAGAAAACCTGTCAAGATTTTGGTGGAAAATTATTCTTATTTTTAAAAAAGGAGTTGGTTAATTTTGTTTCTAGTGGCAGAACCGACATAGCCCGTGCCTTTTTGAAGTCCAGAAGGCGTTAAAATTTCCGAGGCGTATTTTTCTTGAAAACGAATCACTGCCTGTAATGTTAAATTGAAAAAATTGCCGGTCACCAAACCCTGGGGATAAAGTTCTGGTTCTTTAATTTTTAAAAATTCTTGCAGACAGCGCACCTGGGAATTGTTGGTCATTCCAAAGAAAAGGTCGCTTTCTATTTTCTGGCAAGAAATTTTTTGCTTTTGATTTAAAATTTGATTAATTTTTTCTTGATAAAAAGCGATTTGTTTTTTTAGTTCTTCAATTTTTATTTTCAATTCTTCAATTGCTTTTTCAAAATTTGCCTGGGCAATAAAGGCCGATAAAGAAAAAGAAAAAGTCGGTTCTTTTTCGCCAAAGCCTGAAATTTTATCTTGAATCAAAGGAATCAGGGTTAAACTAGTAAATTTTTTGCCAAAACCATCAAAAAGCATTTCTCCTTTTTGTTCATCACTTAAAAGAAAATTATTTATCTGACAGGATTTATTGTCTTGACAAAGAATATAAATAATTTTGAAATTGACTCTTTTATCTCCTTGGAAATTAATTTTCAGTTTTTCTCCGCCACCGCCAATAATTTTGTACCAATTGCCTGACCATTGAGAAATTGAATAATTTAAAGAAAATTCGGTTTTTTCTGTTGGAGGTAAATAAATTAAAGAAGGCAAAATTCTTAAGTTTTTTAAACTTTCATTTTGATAACAATAATTTTTGCCAAAATCACAATTGTTTAGATAAATAGCAATAACCCAATCTTGAAAAACCTGGGCAAGGTCTTCTTTAAAACCTTGATTTTTCAAGGCTTCGTTCAAAGAGGGAATGCCAACTTTTGAGGATTTTAAAGAATTAGTTAAAATCCATTTGCCATAGCGTTCTAAAAGGTATTGAAAAAAGACATTGACCACGCCATAATCTTGAGATTTGCCTTGCCATTCAGTTAAAGAGTCATTGGGATTTTCAACAAAAATTTTTATTCTCTGAGAAAGATTGTTAAATTTTGCCTCTTGGTCATAACCCAAAAAGGTAGGCGCTAATTCTGCTCTGGCTTCATTTAACCAAACCTCTTCTTCCACCCCTCGCAATCTTTCTTTTTGATTAAAAGTAATCAAATGAACCAATTCATGGGCTAAAAAAATTTTGGCAGTGTCTAAAAGCAAGGTCTGGCTGTTTAAATGAACCATTTCTCTTTCGTTGGATTTTGGATTTTGAACTTTTAGATATTCGTTTCCGCTATTAAAATAACCTTGAGCGCCTTCTTTCATTTGGTGGAATAAAACAGTAATGCGATAATCTTTGTCAATGCCTGGTCGCCATTCCTCACCAAAAAGAGCAGTAATTTTTGGATAAATAACATTGTCAAACTCTTGGGCTAAAAAATCCAAAGATTGATTAACTTTTTCTTTTTCGCCATCAGTTAAATTTTGATACCATTTTTCTTCAACGAAAAAATAAGCCTGCTGGGAAATTTTTTTTAAGACGGCTGTTACTTCTTCTCGGGAGCGGAAATCATAAGAAGAATCAATAAAAAAATTTTGGCTCTGCCCTAAAATATCAGCCTGAGAAATGGCTGGTAAAAGAAAAAAAGAGATTATCGTTATTAAACTGATTTTTATTTTCAAATGTGAAACCATTGTTTTTTAATTTAAAAACTATTTTTATTATATCAAAAATTTTAAATAAAACAAAAGTCCCGGCAAAAACCGGGAACTTTTGTTGCCCACAAGGAAAGGCAAAATGGAATTTAACTAAAATTAGTACTGAATCGTAGCGCCGTAAACAGGAACAGAATCGCAGGCTCTCAACTCAGAAAGTTGACTGCCACCGCTGGGTGTGTACTTGTAGACAATGTAGCTGTCTTTCCAATAAATCTCTTCACCAGATGGTGAGCTGGTTGTGTCAGATGAATCATAACCTTTCTCACCAGCAATTTGAGTGGTTAATCTCACTTGAGCAGTGCTGGGATTTGATTCGCCAGCCTCAACATTTAAAGTGTTGGCTTTAATGACAAAGGTTTCTGAACCTCCATTGGCAGCAATCTGTTTGGTTGTTTCATAAGTATCAAAATCAAACTTAATATAAACAGTGTTGGTTACGCCATCGAGGTTTGAAACCGCAGTGCTAAAGCCAGCATCGCTGTACAATGTTGAAGTGGCTAACAAATTATCATTAGCATCGTATAATCTGAAATTGGTAACATAGCTGGTGGTAGTGGCTGAAACATTAGACAAAGAAGCAACCACTCTTAATTCATCCATAGTGAGAGCTCTTGGACCATTGTTGGTGACAACATATTTGGCAACAATTTCCTGGCTGTTTGGACTGCCAGAAACTGTACCACTATAACCTGAGGCGGCGGCTACGGTTGGGGCTGTATCAGTGAACAAGAAGTTGTAAGATTGGGCATTACTGGTAAGAGTAATACCGCTGGACATTATGCCGGTTGAAGAATAAACAGCCAAATAATCAGTGCTAGTGGAATAAACCTGAATTCCGCCCACTGACTTTGAAGTCAGAGCGCCAGAACCAGTAATATCCACCTTGACACTTAAAGATTTGGTTTCATCAGCCGGCAATTTCACATTCAAGCCAGTGAAAGCAGCCAAGCCACCAGCCAAAGGTGATTCACCAACTTTTTCGCTACCGTCATACAAGTAAACCTTGCTGATATTGGAAGCAATTTGAGAAAGCGACCAAGCTCCTGAGCTGGCGCTGGTTAGTTGCAAGGTAATACCTCTCAAAGTAAGGTCTTCGTAAGAAGCCTCAAATAAAATCTTGTTTATTTCAACTCCGCTCTTTCCAGCAGTAATAATTTGAGAGGTAGGAGCGCCAGAATCTCGGGAAATAGTTAAGGTTGGCGTGCCAACAGTGACAGAATTGCTGCTTTTATCGGAAGAAGGAGTGTCATCTAACTGGTAGGAAGAATTGACTCCATAACCAGTTATGCCGGAATCAGGAATATAAACATACAAACTGCTACCAGTAAAATCAGAAGTAACATCAGCGAAAACTTTTATGATTTCGCTGTTGTTCTTGGGAATGGTGAGATTGGCAGTAAAGGTGTTTCCGGCTGAACTTGGTGTTCCAACAGTGCTGCCCAACTGGGTGTTATCTGATTTGGTAATATAAACGTTTTGAACACCAGTAGTTGTTGAGCAGGTAATTTTAATTGTTGAAACCCGAATATCATCAGCCGAAGAAGCGCCTAAAACAAACTCACCAATCTGGGCTTTGGTAGATCCCTTTGCTACTCTTTTGCCAGAAAAAGCAGCATTCTTTTCCACTGTTAAACTAACTGAACCAACACCCAACTCATTTCCAGAGTAAACAGTGCTGGTATCAGGCAAGGTGGTATAATCATTGGTGGCAATTCTTTTGGCGTAAAATCCGCCAACATAAACCTGATAAGTGTCAGTACTGTTGGCTGTGCCAGGAATGGTGCCAATCACGCTAATAGTTTTGGTTTGGCCAGAATCTATGACTAAATAAGTGGAAAGATTCTGACTAACTAAAACACTATAACTACCAGCGCTTGTTCCCTGCAAACTAGTGGTATCGGCTGAAACGCTGATATAACTGGTGTTATCAGAAGCATCCTGAACCTTTATAGTGCCGGTTAATTTATGACCGGAAGTGGTTGTTGCCACTTTAATATAAAGGCCCATTCTTCTGATTTCCAGTTTTTCACCAACTGCCTTTAGGTCAAACTTTGCCAAAACAATGTTTTGGTCGCCAGGCGAAACTTTTCCGCTGGGCGAAGTGGCAGTTCTAGAAACTGTTAAACTGCCTTGTCTGATTCTAAAGTAACCGTTGGAATCAGCAGCATCGCCTGAATCAAAAGTGCTACCTGAGCTGTCTTTTGGCTGCAAGTAAGCGCCAGTTGTCACTCCCTTTACCAAAACATCATAATCGTTTTGGATTTGAGCGCGGAACCAATGAGTGGAACCATCTGCCACATCAGCTTTTAAAGTGAGATCTCTGGTCAAGCCTTTGTCAACAACATAAGGAGTTGCCAAAGAAAGGGTGACATAGCGATCTACTGCTTTTTCAGCTGAGGCTAAGAGGTTACCGTTTGGCGCATAAAGCTTGAAGTTCTTGAGATCTTTATCTTCATTAATGGTCCCTTCCACATAGACAACAATTTTTTCAATACTAATGGCTTCTAAGGAATTGTTTTGGGTAAATCTGAATTTGGCGATTTCCACATCAGTGTCTCCAACAGAAACATTTTCACTTGTTCCGCCAGAGGCAGATGAGTAATCTAAACCGCCAACACTAATAGCAGAAACCCGCACATCTCCCAAAGAATTAGCACCATCAGTAATGCCCATTGTGTTGCCAGTTAATGGGAAAGAACCGCTAGCAGTTACTCCGCCTTCTGTAGTAATATCAGCAGCTGAAGCCACTGAAAAGGCTACAGTACCGCTGCCGGCTGATCCACTAATATTGACTTTTACGGTCAATGATTTGGTTTGACCGGCTGGCACTACTAAATCGTTAGCGCCAAAATCAATAATGGCTTTGCTGTCAGCGGTCAAGGCAGTAACAATGTTGCCTAAACGATTTCCACTCTCATCCCAAACGCTCACTCCGTCAACGTAGTTGTTGGAAAGATAACCGGATTTGGTCACTGTAATGCCAGTCACTTTAACTTGTTGACCAGCAGCAGTGAAATTAAGTTTCAAAACCGGATTATAAAGGGAGCCATCAGGCAAAGTGGCAGCTGCCGGATTGTCAGCAGCCAAAGAAACGCTTAAACTGGCTGGACCACTAGGAACAACGCAGGTTCCCGATTGGCAGACCTGGCCAGATGGACAATCAGCGTCAGTGGTGCAACCTGCTGGAGGTTGACCACCAGTAGTCAAAAGAGAATTCAGTTTGGCTCTGGTTTTTGGACCAACATAACCAGTTCCAGCAGTTAAACCAACTGGGGTTAAAACCTCAGCAGCGTATTTGTTCTGGAATTTGATAACCGCTGATTTGGTTAAAGAACCAAAATAAGTGGTTTCATTTCCCGGAGAACCAGCACCGGAAGCCGCAACCTGGGTGTCAGCAGATTGATTCAAAAGCGCTTGTAAGCATTTGACATCATTGCCTGACATTCCCTGACTAAGGTTGCGGTTAAAAGTGATACCAGCGCAGGCAGCCGGAACTTGACCAGATGGTTGTTGGCCAGATAATTGCTGATATTGTTGCATTAACTGAGCCAATTGTTGCTGGAGTTGCTGGATTTGAGCCAAAAGGTCCTGTGTAGTTTGACCCTGGACGCTGGGAGCCACCATTGCCACCATTGTCAATCCAACTATTGTCGCTACAATCTTTTTTGTGATACTCATTTTTTGTATCTCGCGAATTATTTGCAAATTTATTATTTATTTATTTCTGTCGCGTCGACCTTTATCCTCCACCTTTCACAAAGAAAGGTTGGGATGAACTCGTAACTTTAGCTAATAGTCACGAGTTTTTGCGACTCTCCGTTTTTATTTTGAATTCTGACTCAAAATTAAAATTCCTTCTAGAGCCTGAGAATAATTTTCTTTTTCAAAATCAATTTTGATTTTTTCTAAAATCTCTTTTTGTTCTTCGGTCAAGGTCCTTTTTTCCAAATCGCTAATTTGGCTTTCTACTACTCCCTTTAAAAAATTCTCGTATTCTGAAGTATCAATATTGGCACCCAAAACCTTTTCTATCTTTTCTTTATTTTCTACTAATTTAGCGGTTTTTTCAACAATTTTTTTATCAATATTTTTCAATTTCGCCAAGTTTTTACCTGCTTGGGCAATATCAGATTGAAATTCACTAATTGCCGGAGCGATTTTTCTGACTTGGTTGTTTTCAGCGATTTTGTTTAACTCTTCCAATCTTTTGTTTGCTAAATCTAATTGAACAGTAGGCAATTCTTTTTCCGAAACAAAAATTGCCTGGCTTTTTTCACTAATTCTTTTTAGAGGGTAGAGAAAATCGCCAGGCAAAGAGTTTTGGGCAAAGCCAAACAAACCAAAAATAACAAGCAAAATAACTAAACTAGCAAAAACTGGTCTAAATATTGGAAAGAAAAAAGGAAAAGGTGATTTTTTTTGTTCTACTTTTTGTTCTAATATGAACTCTTTTTCTAAAATTTGGTTTTTAGTCAAAACAACCCAATCTGCATTGGGCTTAATTTCTTTTAGAGCCAATAATTTTTCAATAAGTTCTTTTTCGGTCATTCTACAAATTAGGACGAAATTTAATCCTTTTTATTACACCTTAAAACTCCAGAGGCAACTGCAGAAGTCAAACCTCTACAAGTCAGGCAAGTTTGTTTCGCAATGCTTTTAGGGCACGGGACAATAGGACACGAGTTGCTCCTTCTGTCCTATCTAACATCTTTGCCACTTCAGAAATAGGTAGGTCATCTAAATAGTGCCAGATAATAACATTTTGATAATCATCGTTCAAGTTTTTTAAGGCCATTCTTATTTTCTCTAAATCATCTTGAAAAGCAAATTTTTCTTCTAAATTTTGTTCTGGATCATAAATACTAATTTTTTCAGGAGAAATAACTTGAAGTTTTCCTTTTTGACGATAGTAATCAATTACTAAATTGCGGGCAATTTGATAGAGAAAGGCTTGAGGATTTTTTATCTCCTGCGGTTTTTTCTTTTCTGAATTTTGAAGAGACTGCCAATAGCGCAAAAAAGTCTCAGATGTTATGTCCTGAGCGGTTTCTTGGGAGTTAACCTTTAAAAAAATAAACCGATAAATTTTATCGATATGTTGATCGTATATTTCGCTAAAAATTTCTTTTAAATCCACCATTTAATTGGTAATTAATAGTTGGCAATTGATAATTAATCATTAACTCACTTTGATTTGGTAAAAAGTGTTGTTCCGCTCGCCCACTCTTTCAATCATTCCTTTCCGTAAAAGTCGTTCAAAATCTCTTCTTAAGGTTCTTTTGGTTACTTCCGGCAAAACTTGCTTTACCTGCCAAACTTGAACCTTGCCTTTTTCTCTTAAAAGGGCTAAAATTTTCTCTTGTCTTTGAGAAAGATCTTCAGTCAAAAAAGATGTTTTACCAGTTAGGGCAAGGGGTTTTCCAACTTCATAAGATTCTAATTGAGGCAAAGTTTCTTTTTGATTTATCTCTTTCTCAATAACAACTTTTTCTAGTTGAATTTTGTTCTTCTTTATTTCTAACTGATGGGTTAGTTTCTGATAATCAGATTGAATATGAAATAACTCGTTTGTTTTGACCCAGTTTTGTTCTTTAACAATTTCAAAAAAACAATCCAAAATATCTAAATCTTCCAAAACTGAAGAACAAATTTCTTCTTCCGTCTTTTTATTCCCAGGATTTGCTAGTATTTCAAGTCTTCTGATTTTAGTTAAGATTTCATCAGCCAATTCCCGCATTTTATAGCGCAATGGCTCTTTTTTGGGAAAAAGAAGGGTTAATTGATATAGGTTTTTTGTTGTTTCAATAATGGAATCTTTAGTCATAATTCATAAACAAAAGGGATTTAATTTAATTAAACCGATAGGATAGGACAATAGGACAAAATCAAAACAATAGGACATTGATAGGACAAACTATCTTGTCCTACAGGATTAAAGGTTAGGAACAAGATTAGAATATTGGGTCAAGTTCTCTAATTGCTGAGGAGTCAGTTGCTGGGCTTTATTTATTGCTTCCAAAATTAACTCGCTGGAAAAACTAACTTTTTCGCCAATTTTTAACCATTGATTACCAGTTTTTTTCTGCAAATAATCTTCAATATAAATTTTATGCTCAGGCGTTAAATTAAAATTTGCTTGATTTTCTGCCAAATACTCTTTTAAAGCCTTTCTTGCCAAATGAGTAATTCCCTGACCCTTTTCTGCTACTTCTTCATAGATTTTTCCTTGCGATAAAGAAGAGGGAAGATTTATTTCTAATTCTCCGGCGGTTGCCGCTTCTTTTTCCAGTTCTGATGTCTTTCTTTGAGTCAAACCAGCCAACAAAAGGCCTAAATCAATTTGGCTGATTTTACCTGCCTTTACCAACCAAAAATACACCCCAATAATCGCCAAAATTAGAATAACAATTAAGCCAGTAATAAGAATTTTTTTGTTAATTTTTTGAAGAGAAAGTGAAAGTTGAACCATAGACCTTTAAATTAATCAGTTATCAGTGATTTGGCAATAATTGATCACTGATCACTAATTATTAATTATTAGTTAATTATATATTCAATTTTAAAAGGACGTCAAGTCCCCTCCTTTAAATGATTATTGCTAATTGTAATTGATAATTTATTTTATAGCATCTTTTAAACAAATGTAAAGACTGAAGTTTTCCACAACCTTCTTATTGTTGTTTTCTTTAAAATTTATAAAATTGGATAATGAGAAAAAAATATTTTTTGATATTGTTTTTGTTTTTTCTTTTCTTATTGTTCTTGGGAAATGGAATAAAAATGGCTAGTTTTTTGAAATCTAATTTACTGGAGATGCTTTTTAATGAAAATGAATATGAAACAAGAAAAAGTGAAACTGGGCAAGTTGATAAAACTATTATTCAAGAAAAAGAAACAAAGGAAATAGAAAAAGAAAATCAAGAAAGCAAAAAACTGCCTACCGAGCAAAATCACATTAGCCCTGGCCAAATTCAAAAAATGTTAGACGATATAGCCGAAAAAATTGATATTTTAGAGGCGGAAATGACTAACTTGCTTTTGGCAAAAAATGCTCAAAAAGAAATAACAAAAGAAAATCAAGAAAAAATAGAAGAAGAAAAAGAAAAAGAGATTGAAGAAGAAACAGAAGAAGAAGAAGAAATAATAATAGAAGAGGTTTGTTCAGTTAATCTTAATGCCGCTTCCTTTGAAGAGTTGCAAAAGATTGTTGGCGTGGGTCCGGTTTTGGCTCAAAGAATTATTGAAGCCAGACCTTTTTCTTCTCTTTCTGACTTGCTAAAAGTTAAAGGAATTGGCCCATCAACTTTAGAAAAAATCATTAGCCAAGGTTGCGCCTATGTTCCAACTTTTGTTTTCGCCGGCGAAACTATTGACAATCAAAATTTCTCTCAAGAAAATCAAGTTTTTTATCCTAAAATTTTAATTTCTGAAATTCAAACAGATCCTATTGAAAACCGCTTTATTGAACTTTACAACCCCAATAATTATGATATTAATTTGACTGGCTGGTATTTACAAAGAAAAACAGAAAATGCTACTTCTTTTTCTTCTTTAGTTTCTTCCACTTATTTTCAAGGAAAAATTATCAAAGCGAAAAGCTATTTTCTCATTGCCAGCTCCACTGATGCTGACATTATTTTCAGACCAACCTTAACTAACAATAATTCTCTGGCTCTCAAAAATCCAAATCGGGAAATTGTTGATTTACTAGGCTGGGGAAATAGCCCTGATTATGAAACTGCTACTGCCACCCAACCGGAATCAGGAAAAAGTTTGGGAAGAAAATATTCAACCACCACTGAAAATTATATTGATACTGATAATAACAAAGAGGATTTTGAAATCCAATTGCCTACTCCCAAAAGCCAAAATCAAAGCTTGGCGCCGCTCCCTTCCTTGCCTCCCAGGCCGCCATTAAGTGTAGTCATTAACGAAATTGCCTGGATGGGAACAAAAAATTCTAGTTATGACGAATGGATTGAATTGCACAACACAACCAAAGAAATTATTGATTTGGCAGGTTGGAAATTGGTTTCTTTAACTGATGACACTCCCAATATTTTACTTTCTGGCAAAATTTTGCCTTTGGACTTTTATCTTTTAGAAAGAACTGACGATAATACCGTTTCTGATATTTTGGCTGACCAAATTTACACTGGCGGTCTAAACAATAATCCAAAGTGCGAAATTTTGGCTTTATACGATCAAAACAATAATTTGGTTGACCAAACCATTTGCCAAGACAATGGCAATTGGCCAGCTGGCAAAGCCACGCCCGATTATCTTTCAATGGAAAGAATAAATCCTAGAAAAACCGGTCAAGATATTTCAAATTGGCAAGATAATAATCCTCAAATAAAGCGCAACGGCTTAGATGCTAGCCAAAATTTAATTTCTGGCACACCAAAATCCCAAAATAGCGCTTATCAGAATTTGGCGCCGACAGCAGCAGAAAATTTTCTCATTGATAGCCAAAAAAGCCAAAATAATGCTGTTTTTTTAAGTTGGTCAGTCGCCACTGACACTGACAATTTGCCAGAAGAAATTTCTTACCAAATTTATTACGGCAAAAAGGAAATTACCAAAGAAAATTTAAATTCTGCTTCTTCAACCGCTACCACCTCCACCGCTATTGAAATTACTAATCTTGATTATAATTCTCTTTATTATTTTGGAATTTTAGCTTTTGATGGCAAGGATTATTCGCCTTTAACCACCACTGGTCCTTATCAAATACCTTCTGCTCTCACTAATTCTTCCTGGCCAATGTTTAAATTAAATACTCAAAGAAATAGTCAAAGCCGGTATTTAGGACCACTAACTGAGCCGGAAATTTCCTGGATATATAATGAAGAAGCCAGCCAATCTCACCCTGACTGGAACCCCCTGTATGGTCCGCCCGTTATTAGACCAGAAGGAACAATTTTTCTACCGGTTATTCATCCGCCAACCGATGCTAAAAAAGGAATTTTGCTTTTAAATAATGATGGGAGCAAAAAGGATTTTTGGCAAAAAGATACTTCTCTTTATTTGTCCCTTCAAGCAGATGGCAATGTGTTAAACGACGATCTTATTGTTAAGGACAGCAATGGCAATTCTTATTCTTTTTCCAATGATGATAAAAGTCTGATTTCTTTTAACAATCAATCTCAAGAAAAATGGAAAAAAGAATTTAAACTTTTCTGCTCAACTAAGACTCAAGAAGTTATTGAGCAAGATAATAAAATTCTCATTTTTGTCAGAAATAATCCCTGCCCAACAGATGAATCTGGGCTTGATTTATTTCTCAAAGAAGTTGCTCTTTCGCCAAATGAAAATGTTTACTTTTTGGCTGGCGCTAGAATTTATTTTTCTTATTCAATTGATTATATTTTCCTTTTTATCTTTTCTCCGGAAGGAAACTTGCTTTCTTATTCTATTGTTAACAATGGCTATGATCCTGAATATCAAGCAATATCGGAAAACGGCAATAGTTATTTCTTATATTCGGATACTGAATCTTCTTCAACGGTTTTAAATATTGTTGCTATTTCTCCTACTGGTGAGGTATTGTGGCAGAAAAGAAATTTTACTGGTTACACTAATATTTCACCAATTGTCATTGACAATCAAGAAAATATCTATTTTGCCACCGGCAAAATTGTTTTTGGCTTTGACAAAAATGGCAACCAACTGTGGCAAAAAAATCTCGTTTCTTTCCTGCCAACCAATTGGCATGAAACCTCAATCCTTAGTATAATTTTAAATAGCGACGGTAGCCTTTTGCTTTCTGGTCAAGGCGCAGTTATCGCCCTCCGCTAAATAAAATTTACAATTTACGATTATCCATTTCTCTAGAAAGTTCTCTATGAAGTTGGCTTGGCTTTTTAAAAGAAAAAAGGCTCAAAATTGAGCCTTATTTTTTAATTTCTCCTAAGATCTTTCTCTTTATTTTTTCTTTGCTATCTCCGGAATAAATTTTGACAAAATTTTTATGATTAAAATCCAAACTGCGATTCTTAACTATTGAAATACATTTCCCAACATATTTTGTTTTATTTACATAAACAAAATAGAAATCTATTCCCCATTTTCTTTTAGCAAAATCAATGGGTTTCAATGCCAAGTAATCTCTAATTTTTTTCTCTTTTTTCAACTCCTTCAATACCTCTGTCACTCTTTTATATATCTCTTTTTCAAAGAAAAATCTCAAAACTTCTTTATCTATTATTATCATCATTTGACACCTCCTTTTAAAATTAAAAGAACTTTTAAAAATTTTTAAAAGCCGGCAATGGCTTTAATTTTTTTGTTAGGAATTGCAATAACCTTTCCTTCTTTGTCAATAGTATTGATGCCCAAAATTTTTCCTTCAATGTCAAAAATTGGGCTACCGGCTAAAATATTTTTTTCAAAGATATTAGTCCTCATAAAATTTTCATCAAAATACTTAATAATGCCTTCATTAACCATTTTTTTTGGCACATCTTTGTCAAAAATAATTCCGTATAAAAAAACTCGTTCGCCAATTTTCAGTTTTTCTAAATCAAAAAAACCGGCAGTAGGTAAATTGTTTTTCTCTATTTTTAACAAGGCTAAATTTTCTTTTTGATCCCTTTTTAAAATTTGAAAAGAAGGATTTTCTCCTTCCCAATAAATTTTTATTTGACTATTGGCTGGCACCAATTCCGCCAAAGTTACTACCAAACCATCAGAACTAATAATTAAACCTGAACCTTCCAAAGTCGCTCCGCTTTTTAATTTTGTCTTAATGCCAACAATGGTTTTATCAACTTTTTCAATGGCGTCTTTTAAAGCAGTATTTTCTTGAATGAAAATTTCTCTTTTCTCCGTTAAATAAACCGGTCTTTGTTCTAAACGATATTGATAAAAAAGAGGTCTTTCTATAAAGTAAGGCCAGAGAATTTGGTCGGCAAAAATTCCGCCAAAAATTCCAAAGAAAAAGCAAATTAAAATTTTAATTAAATTTCTCCACATTATTTTATTTCATTATTTTACTTCTGCTTTTTCTAATTGTTCCTTTTTTGAGTTAACTTTTAAAATATCTCTTGCTGTTCTAAAAATAATCTTTTCTCCCTCCAAATCAACTACTACCTCATCTTTTTCTTTTATCTCATTAGCCACAATTTTTAAAGCCAAAGGATCTAAAATTTCTCTTTGAATTACTCTTTTTAATGGCCTGGCTCCCAAATTAATATCAAAACCTTTTTCTGCCAAAAATTCTTTCACCTTTTCTTGAAATTTTATTTCAATTCCTTTTTGTCTTAATCTTTCTTTAACCTTTTGCAATTCCAATTCTACAATCTTTTTAATCTCTGCCTTTCCCAAATAATTGAAAATGATGATTTCGTCAATTCTGTTCAGAAATTCTGGTCTAAAATTTTCTCTTAAGGCTTCTATCACTTTTTCTTTTAAACTTTTTCTTTCGCTCTCTTCTTTGCCATCCAAAAAACCTAAAGTGCCCATTTTGGCAATATGTTCTGAGCCGACATTGGAAGTCATAATCAAAATGCAATTTTTAAAAGAAGCGGTTCTGCCTTTGGCGTCAGTCAATCTGCCATCTTCCAAAATCTGAAGCAAAATATTGAAAACTTCAGGATGAGCTTTTTCAATTTCGTCTAACAAAATGACTGAATAAGGTCTTCTCCTTACTTTTTCAGTTAATTGACCGCCCTCTTCATAGCCGACATAACCAGGAGGCGAACCAATCATTTTGGAAACCGTATGGCGTTCCATATATTCTGACATATCCAATCTAATTAAAGCGTTTTCATCGTTAAACAAAAATTCAGCCAAAGCCCGGGCTGTTTCAGTTTTCCCCACTCCGGTTGGTCCTAAAAACATAAAAGAACCCAAAGGCCGATTTTCTTCTGAAATGCCAGCCCTAGCCCGGCGAATAGCATTAGAAATAGCCATTAATGCCTCTTTTTGACCAACCACTCTTTTTGCCAAAATCTCTTCCATTTTTTCTAATTTTTTTGCTTCTTCTTCCAAAAGACGAGTGACCGGAATGCCCGTCCAGCGAGAAACCACTTTAGCCACATCTTCTTCTGAGATTTCTTCTTTTAAAATGGGGTGATTTTTTTGAAGCCGAGTTAATTTTTTTTCTGTCGCTTTTAATTCTTTCATTAATTGGGGAATTTTTCCATATTTGATTTCCGCCACCTTTTGCAAATTGCCTTTTATCTGTTCTCTTTCCAATTCAAAGCGGCTAAAATCTATTTCTTTTCTTAAATTTTTAATTTTGGCAATAATTTCTTTTTCGCTTTGCCATTTGGTTTCTAAATCTTTGGCTTTTTCTTTTAAATCGGCAATTTGTCTCAAAATTGCTTTTTTCTTTTGATTACTGACTGGTCTTTCTTTTTCCACTTCCAATTTCTGAATTTCTCTTTTTAAATTTTCTAATTCTGCTGGTTCAGATTCAATTTCCAATCTCAAAGAACTCATTGCTTCGTCCATCAAATCAACTGCCTTGTCTGGCAAAAATCGGTCAGTAATGTATCTGGCTGCCAATTGGGCGCAGGCAACCAAAGCCGAATCTTTAATTTTCACGCCATGATGCAATTCATATTTTTCTTTAATCCCCCGCAAAATCAAAATAGTATCTTCAATTGAGGGTTCTTGGACATAAATAGGCTGAAATCTTCTTTCTAAAGCCGGATCTCTTTCCAAATATCTCTGATATTCTTTTAAAGTGGTAGCGCCAATGGCTCTTAACTCGCCCCTAGCTAAAGCTGGCTTTAATAAATTAGAAGCATCAATAGCCCCTTCAGCTGCTCCTGCTCCTACTAAAGTATGCAATTCGTCAATAAACAAAATATAGCGACCGGCTGCCCGATTGATTTCTCTTAAAATGGCTTTTATTCTATCTTCAAATTCGCCCCGATATTTTGTGCCAGCCACCACTGCTCCCAAATCCAAGGCAATAATCTCTTTTTCTTTCAAACTTTCCGGCACTTCGCCTGAAACAATTCTTTGAGCCAATCCCTCAACAATAGCGGTTTTTCCTACTCCGGCTTCTCCCACTAAAACCGGATTGTTTTTAGTTCTTCTTGATAAAACCTGCATTAATCTTCTGATTTCGTTTTCTCTGCCAATTACTGGATCTAATTTTCCCTGCCTGGCTAAATTGGTCAGGTTTTTGGCATACTTTTCAATCACCTGATATTTTGATTCTGGTTCTGGATCAGTAATTCTCTGACCGCCCCGAATTTGGGACAATTGTTTTAAAACCGTTTCATAATCTAATCTGCCAAATTCCAAAGTGACGGCTCCGCCGCTAGGCTGCAAAAAACTGGTTTTGTCTAAAATTTCCCTGGCTTTGGTTTCTGTGTCCAGTAAAGCCAAAAATAAATGTTCCACTGAAATGTATTCATCGCCCATTTTCATTGCTTCTTGTCTGGCTCTGTCTAAAACTTTAGCCATATCTTGGGTTAAATAAAACTGGCCAAAACTTTGGGGCGTGGCAATCACCGGCAATTTTTCCAAAGCCATTTTTGTTCTTCTCTTCAAACCCTCAATATCAGCGCTCATTCTTTGCAATATGGTCAAAACCAAACTTTCTTCTTGATTCAAAAGGGCAAAAAGCAAATGCAGGGCATCAATTTGTTGTTGACCCCTTTCTCTGGCTAAATCTTGAGCCGCCAAAATGGCTTCTTGGGCTTTGTGAGTGAATTGACCTCCGTTCATAGTTCCGATTTTAATTTATCATATTTTTTTTCAATAATCAAATAAAAACGGCAGGATTCCTGATGTTTGCAGAAATCCTGCCTTTGTCAGTGGTTTGATGTTTTCAAACCACCTTTAGGAGGGCGACTTTTATTTTTCCATTATCGCGAAAAACAAGATTTAAAGTTCCGCAGCGTTTACATTGTATTTTTTGTACATTCTTTATGGAATCTTTTACAAAATTTTTCTTTTGACAATTAACACAAGAAAATTTTCCTGTCTTCATTTTTCCCTCCTATTTAACAAAGAAAAAATTCGGCGGCTTTTCTTTCATTAAAAAATTCTGTAAATTATATTGCATAAGCAAGCAGTTTAAACGAAACTTCATTAATGAAATAGTATCAATGCTTTCTCCTTCTCTTTCCAAATCTTTAATTGCCTCTTCGTAAATCTTTATTCTTTTTTCTAAATCCCCAAAATTCATTTTTATCCCTCCCTTCTTTTTAAATTTTTAAAAGAGCGATAAAAAAAACCTCTTTTTTTGAAAGAGGCTGATTTGTCTAAATTTTATTTTTTATTTTTAAACTTTCACACAAATCAGCCTCTTTCTAAAAAAGAGGATATAAATCAAAACCAAAATATTAATAAAAAGGCTGGTTTGTCTGTTTTTGCTCATATTATTAATATGACGATAAAATTTTCTTTTTATTACACTAAAAACAATTTTAATTACTCTGTTCTTTCTCCTAAAATTACTGAAATAATTTTTTCTTCTTTATTTCTCAAAATTTTTAAAACTACTTTGTCGCCAGGATTATATTTCATTATAATTTTTGCTAAAGAATTTTCAGTGGTAATTTTTTCGCCATTAAATTCCAAGATAATGTCGCCTTCTCTTAAACCAACTTTTTCAGCCGGAGAACCAGAAATTACTGCTGGCTCACCCTTTTCTCCTTTGGCGACTAAGGCGCCATAATTTACTGGCAAATTATTTTTTTGCTGCACGGCTTCATTAATAATTAAATATCTCACCCCCAAAAAGGGATAAGCGATTTTTCCCAAAGATTTTACTTGTTCAATATCTTTTTTAGCAACATTAACCGGAATGGCAAAGCCAATGTTTTCAGCTGACTGAGCCATAGCGAAATTAATGCCAATCACCTCGCCTTTCAAATTGAGCAAGGGACCGCCAGAATTTCCTTGATTAATGGCGGCATCAGTTTGAATAACATTTTCCAAGGTCTCGCTGGTTCCGCCGCCAGAAGCAGTAACTGTTCTTGACAAACCAGAAATCACGCCCACTGAAACTGTATTTCTAAACTCGCCCAAGGCATTACCAATGGCAATAACCGTTTGACCAATTTGCAATTTATCTGAATCGCCTAATTTCAAAATAGAAAAGGGTCCGCCCCCCACTTTAATCACTGCCAAATCCCTCACTGTGTCTCTGGCTAAGACTTTGGCTGAATATTTTTTACCATCATTAGTTAAAACCGTGTACTCGGCTTCTTTGTCAGAAACAACATGGGCGTTAGTTAAAAGCAAACCATCAGAAGAAACAAAAAATCCGGTTCCGCCGCCAATTTCTTTTTTCTCTGTTCCTTTTTGGCGATATTGGGGGATTTGGAATTCAAAAAACGGTTCGCCAAAAAATTCTTTAAATTCCTCAAAAGGAGAATAAAAATATTGTTCAAAAACCGGCAGATCTTTGGTAATAATAATGCTGACCACTGCCTTTGAAGCCTCGTTAACCGTTTTAATAATGGCTTCTTCTTGAGAGGTTTGAGGCAAATAAATGGTTTGTTTTTCAATAATTTTTTCTTCTGGTTTTTTCTCTTCAAGTTTATAAAACGGCAAATTAATTTTGCCTAAATAATCTTTTAATTGCCCACTGAAAAAAATGCTGCCAAACAAACCGGCTGAAAAACCAAAAATTGAGGAAAGAAAAATGCTTAAAATCACTAACCAAAAAAAACTGTTTTGCCAAAAATATCGCCTTTTTGGTTTTTCTTTTTCAATTAAATTTTCCTCCATATATTAGTATAATACATTTTAAATTTTAAATTATTTCAACTAAGAGTTTTTTTAAAAACTAACGGATATCAATATGATCTTTTGTAAATGGCTTGCCAAAGAAATAAGGCCAAAGAAGATTTAATATATATCTTGCCAATATTTTAAAAGTGCCTTCTTTTTTTAATCTTCGGGCAGAACTTTTCACCATAAGAGAAAATCTATATTGAATTTTTCCCAATTTTCTAATTCTTGAAGCCAAATCAGCGTCTAAGCCATAAAAAATTTTTTCATTAAATCCGCTCACTTTCTCAAAAATTTCTTTTTTAACTGCTAAATTACCGCTAGTAAAACCGGTTCCTATGTTTAAGATCCGATTCAAAATAATTTCAGCTGGCAGGGCAAGAAAAAGCACCGCTAAAAGAAAAATGATTTTTGGAAAAAAACCACCATCGTAATAAAGATAGGGACCGGAAATGGCAACCAATTTGGGATTTTTTTGAAAAGCAAATAAAATTTTTTTTAAGTGGTCTTTGGGCAAAATAACATCGGCATCAACAAAGACTAAAATATCTCCTCTTGCCTCCTTTGCTCCCCGATTATAGGCAATGGTTAAACCCTTGCGAGGTTCATCAATGACTTTTGCCTGGGGAAAATTGTTTTTTACAATTTCAGCGGTTTTGTCAGTGCTGGCATTATTGACTACAATCACCTCATAATCGCTCGCTTTTTCCAAGTTAAAAACTGATTTGAGGCAATTAATTATATACTTTTCTTCGTTAAAAGCAGGAATAACAATGCTAATCATTAAATTTTAAATTTTTCTAAAAATTTTTTTGTTAGATTCTCAATTTTTGCCTTTATTTTTTCGTCGCCAAAATATTTTAAAAAAAGTTTGGCAATTTCTAAATATTGTTGAGGATTGAAAGCCAATTTACTTGCCCTTAATCCGCCACCGCATCTTTTTAAATGGGGAATGGGAATTTCTTTTATCTTAAAACCCTGTTTTATTGCTTTAATATTCATTTCGGTTTCTATCTTAAAATCATCGCTTTCCAAGTTTAGTTTGTCCCAATCTTCTCTTCTTATTGCCCGAAAGCCAGCCAAGGGATCGCCATTAACATTAAAACCTATTAACTTGAAAAGTTGAATCATAAAAAAGCCATACATTTTAAAAATCCTTCTCATTTTCCGGTCGTCTTCAGGAAATTCTTTCATTGAACGACAACCCAAAACTAAATTAGCGTTTTCTAGTTCCTTTAATAATTGGGGAATATATTGGGCAGGATCAGTGCCATCGCCATCTAAAAAAACCAAAATATCGCCTTTACTCTCTTTAACTGCTAATCGCATCTGTTTGCCTTTACCTTTTTCTTTTGCTCTAATTACTTTTGCTCCTAATTTTTCAGCAATAATTGGCGTCATATCAGTAGAAACATCAACCACAATTATTTCAGCGTCTTTTTTAATCTCTTCTGGTATAGAACACAAAACTTTAGCAATCCCTTCTTCTTCATTTAAAGTGGGAATAATAATGGAAATCATATTAAATGATTTTTTTGATGCCTTTTTTAATTAAAACCCTTGGTATATGAATTAATGTTTCAGGCGAGCGATAAAAAATTCTTGGACTGTTAATCAGCCAAAGCAAGCGATCTTTGTAGGTCCAAGATCTTCCGCCTGGCATTGTCAATTTCTGCTGAATGGCAAAATATAAATCGTTGGCATTTCTTCCTTCAAAAACAGTATAACTACAACCAACCTGACTGGCGATATGGGCGTCGCTTCCGCCAACTGGCGCTAATTGGAAAATTGCTTTATTTAATCTACTCATTTCTTTTCTGCCAAATTTACCTAACCAAGAACCGTTCAAAATTTCAATAGCATCTAATTCTCCAAAAACTTTTAACAAACTTTTAGCCGAAATGCCTTCTAAAAACCAATTATTGGGATGGGGAGCAATAGTCAACCCACCCTGTTGATGAATTTCTCTTAAGGTATAAAGAGCCGATCTGCCTGACTTAATTTCTTCTTTAATAAAAAGAGCGATAATATCGCCTTGTTTGCTTTTAATTTCTTCGCCAATAATTACTTCCAAGCCAAAATAGGGAGCCATTTTTTGAGCCTCTTTGGCGCCTTCAATAGTGTCATGATCAGTAATAGCCACAATGTCTAATTTTTTCTTTTTGGCGGTTTTTAAAATTGATTTTAGAGAAGAAACCGCGTCTTTGCTATAACGAGAATGAACATGCAAATCCGCTTTCATAAATTTTATAAAAAATTATCAGAGAAAATATTTCATTGATTAACAAATAGTTTTCTCGCTTCCTCCCAAATTTCTGGTCTTTCTTGTTTCTCCTTGAGCCAAAACCACCACTCTCCTCCCCATAGATAGATTGTATCAAATCCTGTTTTTTTTGCAAATTCTATATTGGATTTAAATCGTTCTAAATTCATTGTTTTTTCCTGCTCTGCTAAAGGTATGTCATAGAGCAATTTGGGACCCCAAGGCTCTGCCTGCAATTCTATTACCATTACTTTTTTCTTAAAAAGTAAATCAATAATTCTTGCTTTTCGCCAGTAAAAAATCGGCGGGAAGGGATAGTTTAAGTAAAATTTTAATTGACTCACCCAAACTTTTTTATACATTGTTGTGCCAACAATATCGCCCAAATAACCGGCATTAAGCCAAAAAGATCCTTCTCCACTGTCAGAAATAATAATTGGCCTCTTTAAAGAATCTAGCTCTTTAACCAATTTTATTTCTTTGGCTAAAAATTTTTTATCAGCAAAAGGACACTCGCCAAAAGGAAAAAGCGGTTCGTTTTCTACTTGCCACATTAAAACAGTTTTTGAATTTTGGTATCTCAAAACAATTTCTTTTAAAATTTCTAAAATTTCTTTTTCTAAATCCTCTTTTGGCAAACCCTTTGCCCAATTAGGAATATGACATTCTGGCCAACGGCCAGTTTTCATTCCAATAATTAAAATAATGCTTCCTCCTCTTTTTTCCACTTCTTCTATCTGCCAATCTAAATCGGAAAAATCGTATTTATCTTTTTCCTTTTCAATTAAATCCCATTGCCCGGCTATTTTAAAATTTCTCACTTTTAAATCGTCTAACAAAGCCAAATAATTTTCTTTCCAGTCAAGGCCTAATAATTGGCTATGCTCTTGATGAAAATCTACGCCAAAAATATATTTTTCTGGTTGAGGAGGATTTCCGACAAAAAAATAAACCCAAAAAATCAAAACTAAAAACAAAATTGCCAAAAAAATTTTTCTTAAAATTCTGTCAATTTTCATATTTTAGCCCAATTAATTGGCCATTTTTAAATTCTATCACAAAGATTGCCAAACTAAAATTGTCAAACCAATGCCAATCAATAAAATAGCGGAAATTTTTTGTAAAATAATTACTCTGGATAAATTCTCTTTTAAAATTTTAGGGAATTTTGCTGATAAAAAAATAGTCAAGAAAAACAAAAAAACATATTTTGTCCCTTCTAAAGCGTTAACAAAAGGCAAAAACAAAAATGGCACTAATTTTATTGCCCAGTTTTGTAAAATGGCAGAAAGAGCGCCAATTGATTGACCCAAAAGAAAAAGAAAACCGGTTTTTTTCTTGAAAGTTTCTTTTTTTTGAAAAATCTCGTTTCGCACTTCTCGGGAAAAAAGAAAAGTTAAAGCAAAAAGGAAACTGGCAATTCTTATTGAAATAAAACCTGACCAAAAATTCAATTGATTGTAAATGATTTTGGAAAGAAAAAAAGAAAGAGAAAAGAAAAAAGCCGAAATTAAAGCCAATTGAAAACTGGGAAAGGTAATAATTTTTTCTCGTTCTAAAGTAATTAAAACACTACCCAAAATCAAAAAAAAGAAAGAAAGCAAAAAATTTAAATTAAAATTTTTTTGACCAGAGAAAAAAATAAAAAGCCAAACAAAAAGCGGAGTTAAGCCACCAATTGCCGGCACAATTCTTGAAGCTTCAAATTTTTGCAAACCCTTGGCAAAGAAAAATATACCTAAAACAAAAAAAGAACCTGCTAAAAAAATTAAAAAATAATGGTTAGGCTCTGGCAAAGAAAAAGAAACAAAAGGAATTAAAAAAACCACTACCACTCCCAAAATACCAATATAAAAAGCGTATATTTTAGGCAAAGGGATGGGACCGGAAAGCAAATATTTGTCAAACAAAACAGTAACGGCAGCAAAAAAATAAGCTAAAATAGTAATGAGCAACCAACTCATATTTTTTCAATAATTTTAGCAATATTAAAAACCCCTAATTTTTCTCCCTCAATAAATCCTTCCATAGCAGCTTCTGCTAAATAACCTTGATTCAGCCAGTCAAAAAGCCATTGATCAACACAATTTATTTTTTCTTGCTTTAAGCCAAAGCCGGATTTCAACAACCATCTTTGATTAAATTCTTCTTGAGAGCCAATAGGAGGAGCAATAATAATGGGCAAGCCCAAAGCTGAATAAAAAGAAAGTTCAGAAGGTTTTGTCCACAAAATATCAGTTTTTCTCAATTCTCGGTTAAACTCTTGGAAATAATCAGAAATTTTTTCTTGATACAAAATTTTTAAATTTTTTCCTAAATTGTTATTTAAACCCATTTCTTTAATTTCTTTTTCAAAATATTCTTTTACCATTTTTTTGATGCCGGCAGATAAAATAATTTTTACTTTTTCTTCTTTCAGGTAATTTTTTAAAGATTTTAAAATTTCAATTGCCATTTCTTTTTGAGCGCCTGCCCCTCCCACTGAAAACAAAATTGTTAAAGGATGATCGCTCTTTTCTGGCAATTTTCCCAAACGTAATTCAATTAAATCTTGGTATTTTTCAAAATATCGCTTTTGATGATCTAAATTTAGCAAGCGATATTTTAAATCCTCTTTTAAAACTTCCATTTTTTCTGAACCAATTAAATCTTTAGGCAAAGGGTAGCCGGTTAAATAAATATTTTCTTCTTTTACCCCATATAACTTTAGCCTTTCTACCGTTCTTTGATTAGGCGCAAAATATTTTATTTTGCTTTCTTTGGGATTTAGAGGCGCCCAAGTGCGGGAAATATCAGCGTCGCAAATGACGCAAAAAATCTCGCCAGGATATTGAAAATACTCTGCCATAAAAGCCGGAGTAAAAAAAGTGGAAATCAAAGGAATTTTTGGATTTTTTGATTTTAATTTTTCAATTAAATCTTTGCCCCAGCCAGTTTTTATTGTTCCATAAGTTTGCAGCAATTGAGTGTTGGGCTTTGTTAAATCTCTTTTAGGATAAAAATCCAAAATTTTTTGGAATCTGTCCATCAAATAAAAAACAAATTCGCCAATAATGGGAATTCTTTTAAAATTAGAAATAGCTTCATAACCTTTTCTAATGGACTCCCAAATCTCCCGATCTTTTTGCGGAATGCCAAAATAATCATTAATATTGATAATTTCGGCTTCTAAAGCCAAGTCCCTTAAAGGAAAAGCTGTTCGTTGATGGCCATAACCCATGTTCACTGCTATCACCCAAGCTTTATTTGCCATATACTTTATTTTAATATATTTTTATCAATTAATTAATTACCTGTTTTCCAACAAAAAAATCAGGATTTTTATTTTCTTTAGATTTTAAATTCAATAACATCGCCGTCTTTCACAAGATAATCTTTTCCTTCTATACGAAGCCAGCCTTTTTCTGCCGCTTTAGCCCAACTTCCTGCTTCCAGCAATTTTTGTCAATTAATCACTTCGGCTCTAATAAATTTTTTTTCAAAATCAGTATGAATTACTGCTCCTGCTTGAGGAGCTTTGGTGTTTTCTTTAACCGTCCAGGCGCGCGTTTCATCAGAACCAGTAGTCAAAAAAGTTATAAGATTCAGCAATTTATAAGAAGCCTTAATAAGGTTATCTATGCCGTCTTCTTTAATACCTAATTCTTCAATATAATTTTTTCTATCTTCGCTGCTCAATTCTCCCAAATCAGCTTCCAACTTCATATCCAGTTGGACAAAAGGAACATTAAGATTTGCAGATTTTAAAATCTCGCTCAACTCTTGAACGCTTTTTTTGTTTTCTATTTTGTTATTAAAAGCAATAAGCATTGGCTTGGCGGTTAAAAGCCCCAGTTCTTTTATAATTTTAATTTCCAATTCATTAAAATTAATCTGGTTTAAAAGCTTGCCTGTCTCTAAATAACTTTTGATTTTTTCTAAAGTTTCCATTTCTTTTATTTTATCTTTGTCGCCTGATCTGGCTTCTTTGGCAGATTTTTCAATTCTTTTTTCAACTGTTTCCAAATCCTTCATAATCAATTCCAAATTTATGGTTTCAATGTCTCTTTTCGGATCAATATAGTTATCCACATGCAAAATTTCCCTATCTTCAAACGCCCTTACCACCTGCAAGATAGCGTCAACCTCTCTTATTTTTGCTAAAAATTGATTCCCCAATCCTTCGCCTTTATTTGCTCCTCTAACCAAGCCGGCAATATCAACAAATTCAATAATAGTGGGCACAATTTTTGCCGAATGAGACATTTTGGCTAATTTTTCTAAGCGTTCGTCAGGCACTTTTACCACGCCAACATTAGGATCAACCGTACAAAAAGGATAATTAGCAATATTAACTTGTTTTTTTGTCAGGGCTTTAAACAAAGTGGATTTTCCCACATTGGGCAGCCCCACAATACCTACTGACAATGACATAATTATTATTTATAAATTAATTCCCTAGCCCGCCGCAAGGAAAAAATTTCCAATTTAAACTCCAATGTTAATTCTTTTAATTCTTACCATCAATTTTATTTTTTTCAATTGCCTCGTCCGCGCCAGCGCGGACGAGGCAAAAAAGAAAATGAAATTATTTTTAATTAATTTTTTTGATTTTGATTAATATTCTCACATTCTGTAGAATATTAGAATATTTGTTCCTCATCTTCGCTCTTCCAATTCTTGATAAACCTCCCTTGCCCACCTTTTCATTTTTTCTATTAAATTTTGATTTCTTTTTGCATAAATTTTTTTAAAAAAAGACCTTTAAATTTGGAGGTTTGCAATTGTTTAAATTGTTTAATATAATATTTTAATATAAAATTGATAAATTATATATGCCCAAAGCAAGTCTTTTAATTTATTTAGGGGTTATAATTTCAATTGTTGTAGTAGTTTTGTTGATCTCCAGTAAGTTTCTCTATCCTTTCAATAAACTAAAAAGTCCAGAAATAAATTATGGTCAAAGTCCTGTTAATCAAGAGACAACCTCTTCTTTTTCCACTTCCGCTCCATCAACTCCTGGCCTGCCCGAGTCTAGTGAAACTCCTAAAGGTGAAAAACCAGCGCCAACTTCTTCTAGTGAAGCTTCTAAAAGTGAAAAACAAGCGCCAACTTCTTCTGAGGTTAAAATGACAAGTGACTTTCAACCTTGTAGAGGTATTGATCAAACCCAGAAAAATCCAATCGCCTATCACCGAATTTTATTGGCCAGTTCAAAAGATGGTCTTCATTTTACTCGCCTGAATAAATTAATCTCTGACAGAGCAAGTGTTCCAGACATAATGATTGATAAAGATGGAAATGCCAGAATATACTTTGTTTTAATTACTTGCCGAGAACAGAGCCAAGATTTAAACAACATTCCAGTAGTGGCAATATCTTTTGATAACGGTAAAAACTGGATTTACAAAAAATTAATTATTGAAGCGCCAAGCGACGCTCCCCACTGCAAAACGCCTGGCGGTTCGCCGGCACCGGTTGATCCCGAGGTTTTGTTAATGCCTGACGGAACTTATCGGCTTTATGCTACTTGCCCGCAATATACTGCCCAAGGAACGCCAATGACTTATCTCTTCTTTTCCAATGACGGAATTCATTTTAGCGGAGCAAAGCATACCTACATTCCTCAAAGCGGAATTGCTCTCGATCCCGTAGTTGTAAAATTTGGCGATACTTGGCATTTATTTAATGGCAATTCCAATCCCGCCACTTCTTTAGATGGAATAACTTTTAGTTCCCCGAAAACAGGAATATTTTGTCCTTTTAAATTCAAAGATGGAAACATTGATAAGTGCTATGTGATTGGCGATGTTTTAACCCTTGAAAATCCCTTAAGATATAGAATCTATCTTTTTGGCGATACCCCAAATGAGGGTTTTAAATCTATTTTATCTTCTGATGGAAAAAATTGGACAATGGAACAAAACAACGCCGAATATATCTTAACGATTACTCAAGAAGCAAAAGAAGAATATCATAAATTGATGTTTCCGACTGTGGCTAAACTGAAAGATGGAACATTTTTGATGGCTTATGAAACATTTGTTCCCGGCACACCTTCTTCAGTGATAGAAAGCGCCGCCGGTGGTAATCAAAGCGAAAAAACTTTTCCTCAAGAACAACCGCCAAGTTCTCAACCACAACCAGGTTCTCAACCACAACCAAATTTTCAACCACAACAACCGATAGGTAAATGCGGAGATGGAATTTGCGACTCCATTGAACAAATGACTCACACTTGTCCTTTGGATTGTCTTAGATAAAAAAATATTTTTATCTCGCTGCTACTCTTTTTTATAATTAAATTTGTTAAAATCTTAAACTTTTTAGTTTTTTCAATAATTCCTTCATCTCTTCAAAATCAAAATCAGTTTCTTAACTGATTTTGATTTAATTTTCCTAAAGTCAATTTTTCTCAATTAATTTCATACTTTTCTTTTTGCTTTGCCTAAAAGTTGTTTTGCCTTTTTTCTGGCTTCGTGAGATTTTTGAAAAATTCACTAGTCTTGACAAGGGGTTTTGGCTCGCGCTACAATAGAATATCGCGCCCGGTAAAGTTTTCTTTACCGGGAATATTTATTTTTGGACAAATTTCTTTAATTTTGTTAAGTTTTTCATAAACTCTCTTCCCTTCAGCAGTTTCAAAAAATTTTCTAATTTTTCCAGTTTCATCTTTATAATGAACTAACTCCAAATCAATTTTTCTCAATTCTTTTTGCGTCCCTCGCGTGGAATTTTATAAGATTCCACAAATTCTTGACAAACCATTTTGATTTGCTATACTTAAAGTGCGGATGGGAGAAGTCCTGTCCGTTATCAACTGCCCGTTGAAAAAGACGGGCCTTTATTTTTCCTTTCAATTAAATTTCTCAATTTTTTAAGATCGATGTATTTATTGCTACTTTCAATTAATTCTTTTGAAATATGATGTTTTGTTGAAACTACTATAACATTTTTACCTTTAGCCCTTAATTTTCGAATAAGATAATCGAAATCACTATCGCCAGAAAACAAAACCAGAGTATCAAATTTGTCTAATCTTTCTAAAACATCAATAGTAATTTCAACATCGAAATTGGCCTTTCTTATATCACCCTTTTCAATTTCTGGTGCTTTTATAATTTTTAATGGTTTTGTTACCAATTTAAAACCATTTCTCTTTAAAAATGCAAAAAATTTATTTTGATTGTCTATATAATGAGCCACACAATAATCTCTAATTTCAACTAATTTATTTTTATCAAATAAATCTTTAAGTTTTATATAATCAATCCACCAACCCAAAGATTTCACTGAACTCTCCAAATTCGCCGCATCAATCACCACCAAAATTTTTCCCTTTAGATAATTATTTATATTCATTTAAAAATCAGCTTATTAGCTGATTTTAATTTAATTTTCCCAAAAGTCAATTTTTCTTAATTAACTCCCTGCCTTGAACCGTGCTTCGCTCTGGTTCAGGACTCAACTTTTTTTACTTTGCCTAAAGTTTTTTTGGTTTCTTTATAGCTTCGTTAGATTAAACGATATTCTAACATTCTGCAGAATGTTGGAATGTTTGTTCCCCATCTTCGCTCTTCCAATTCTTGATAAACTTCCTTTGCGCACTCTTTCACTTTTTCTATTAAATTTTTGATTTCTTTGTGCATAGCCTTTCGTTATTTAATCTCGTTTAAAAGTTCCTTAGGAGAAATGATTTTTATTCCTTTATATTCTTTAATTTCTAAAAGATGTTTATCGCCAGAAATAATAAAAGAGGCCTGAGCCTCCAGTGCGCATTCAAGAATTTTATTATCTTTTGGGTCTTTTTTAACTACATTTAATTTCTTTTTGGGATAAACAATCTGGCTATTAAAAACTATAATCTCCAAAAATTCCCTTACTTTTTCCGAAGGAAGTTTAAATTTATATAAAAGTCTTTCTTTAAGTTCTTCTAAAATTTGAGGAGAAATAAAATTTAAAATCACTCCTTCCAGAATTCTTTTAAATACCTGATAAGGAGCACCTTTCCAAAATAAAGCCGAGATAAAAACATTAGTATCCAAAACCACCCTAATCATTCTCTAAAACTTGCTTTAGGGTAATTTTTTTCTTTTTGGCAAAACTTCTTCCCCATTTAGCCAAATTCTCGAATTTTTCCAATCTTCTTAATAATTTCTCTTTTTTTTCATATTCTGCGATTTTCCTTTCAAGCTCCCGATATTTCTCCAAATCTAAAATCGCCACTCCTTTTCCTTCTTTAATTAAAATATTTTTACTTGCCATATATTTAATGTTATCACTGCGAAACTTAAAGTCAATTTTTCTCAATTAATTTTTCAACTTTTCTTTTTGCTTTGCTTAAAAGTTGTTTTGCCTTCTTTCTGGCCTCGTGGGATTTTTGAACTAAATCAGCGATTTTTTGCTGGGTGGGTTTGGGAAGAATTGGGATTAATAAATTTTTAATTTGATCTGGCCGCCAATGAAAAATTACCGAACCGCCGGTATCTTTTTCAACTTGCATTTGCCCTACAATTGAATTTATAACTAATACTAAATATTCAGGATTAATATCTGGTTTTACTTTCAAACGTAAAATACCTCCAGCAATAATTCCTTCAACAGGTTCTTTTAACAAATAAGCAATACCTGGCGTGGCATCTTTAGTTAATAAAATTTCTCCAACTTTTGGCTCAAAATCTTTTTTAAGTTTTTGATACAATTCTTCGCTTAAATATTTTTGATCTCTTTCTACTAATCCCTGTTTTGAAAGATTGCTTACTCTAATAAATAATTTGCCCTCTTCTTGATATTGCTCACTTCCGATTTCGATTCCTTTTTTGGTTCCTCCTTTGGATAAAAGTAGATTACTTAATCTCTCCATCTTATATTTAATTTTTGAGATTATCTTCTCATATTTCGGCTGGAAGTATTCGGCGTCAGCGCGATGAGCAGATTTTATTTCGGAAAGATTAACAATATAAGATAAATCTTCCTCAACTTTAAAATCCTCCAACCCCAACTCCTCCAAAAGCAAATCCTCGGCTTGAGAGTAAAAATGTTTTGAAACTTCTAACTCATCTAACCCTCTTTTTATAAGATTTTCAATTTCTTGTTGCCTGTCTTGTTCGATAACTGGAATTAAAAGTTCTCTTAAATTTCCAAGGCCTAAAAATGGATTTATTTGGTTAGTTGCAATTCTTTCTATTTGTAATTTACCAAAGCGTGAATTCAGAAAAGCTGCAATATAAAAAGGATTTACTCCTTTTTTAACCACTATTCTTGCCACATCCTGATTGATATTCGTTTCTTGTTGTAATTTATACACGACTGCCGCATTTCCAATTCGTCCTTTTATCGTTACTAATAAATCGTTATTTGATAAAATCGTTCTCTTTAGCTCTCTTGTACTTGCTAATTTAGTAATTCTTTTAGCTGTTTCGTAATTTATGAAAAAATCAAAAATATCTTCAGCAGTTAGAAAATAAACCTCACCAATAGATAAATCGGCATGTAAGGGCGTGTGGCCATTGGTAATATAGGAAGCAAGATCAGAAAACTTTTTCACTTCGTATGGTAATGTTGAAATTCTCTTGGCGTTTTCTAAATACTCCGGCTGATAATATTCTGCATCCAGCCGCAAAGCCCCCTCAAGTTGTGATTTTTGAATAATTGAGTGTTGCATGGTTATTAATAATTTTTCTGTAAAGTTATCCCACTATTTCTTTTTTCTGCTTTCCAATTTTTAAATAATTGGGCAAATTTTTGATCTACGGGGAAACTCGAAAATGGATTGTTGATAAAAATACAATCATCCCCAATTTTTTCAGGATGATTTAAAACTGTTTTATCTGAAAACAAAACGCCGCTTACAAAACTAAAACTATCACTGACAAAATAATTAACTGGTACAGATTTGCTATTAGATTTTTCAATTTCGTTCCTGTGTGAATAACCCGTTTTTCCAGTTTTGATGTTGATTTGCATAAATTGAAATCCAAATAATGCCTTAATCACATTTGGCATACTCGGATCATCTGGATATTCTAAATCACCAGTATTTACTGCAATAACAAAAGAGGCGCTTTGATTAAACCAATCTTTAGATTTCCATTTTGCATATTGATTTAATGCTTTTCCTTTTATTGCCTGTGTAATTCTTAAAATCATTTTATCCTCTGGTATATCTTGAACGCGTATTTCTTCCGGCGTTTTAGCGACAAACATTTCCGACACAGAATTTGGCTTAGTTGGATCGCCTTTTGTAGGTGCAACGCATTCGATATAAATTTTATCATTTACAACAAAATCCGGGCCTTCATTTTGGGATTTAATTGATAACCCCTTTTCTAGTAATACATTACCTAAATACATCTCCCATGATCTTTGATGAAAATTCGTTCTAATTTCATTAAGAAAATGATTATCGGCGTAGGGCTTAAAATTCTTCCATAATTTTTCAAATTTTTCTCGTCGCTCTCTAATACAACCGCTAGCGATAAAATATGGATCGTATCTTGGGTACATTACTTTTATTTTTTCTAATTCTTCAGGAGTATTAACAAAAGGAAATTCGACTGTAAAAAAGGTTTCCTGCATATCTTTACTTCCAAAAACTAAATCCTTGTTCTTTTGCAAATTTGATGAATGCCTCGGCGATGTCGTCTAAATCGTGATCGACTACAAGATTACCATCTTTATCTTTGAATAATTGACCTTTTTCATCTTTTTTATAAACATATTCTCCAGAATTATTTTTACCTGGTTTTTTAGAAACTGCCATAAAAATTGGGTAATCTTCAAGAGGAGGGTTTAAAGGACCCAAAGATGGATCTGTATTCCATTTTTGGAAAAATAAAATAGATGTTTTGGTACTTGTCCCTTTAGCAGGTGCTGGAAGTTTAAAAGTATTTGGATGGAGACCCACAACTGCTAAAATTCTTCCTTTATTTAAAAGCCATTTTCTTACATATTCCATGTTAGTGTTATTAAGTTTCCCTTGAGGTAAGACTATTGCCATTCTTCCTCCTGGCTTTATAAACTGAAGTGCTCTTTCTATAAAAAGAAGGTCCCGCTCAACTTTATCAGGATAATCTCCTTTTTTATTTTTTGTTAGTTCATACTCTCTAATTAAAATTGGGTCGTGAATCTCTCCGGCGAAAGGAGGATTAGTAAGAAGAATATCAAAATCAAAATAGCTAAATGTTTTTTTATTTTCTTCGTTAGATTTATAATCTTCAAATTCGTGTAAAAACTTACTTAACTCTTTTCTGGCACTAAGTTTTTCTTCTGTCTCCTCAAACCAGCTTTTCGTATCTAAGCTATTTAATCTAAAAATATGAGAAGAACCATCTCCCGCAATAGTCATTAACGCTTTAGAAATTTTATGCATTTTTTCTTCAAAATCAATTCCATAGAGAAATTTTTTTGCATACTCAATTTTTTTATCTTCAGGTTCTTCGTATAAATATTTATCCCAAATCCATCTCATTGTTTCCATTAGAAAACCGCCTGAACCACAAGCGGGATCAATTACGTATTCATTTGGCCTTGGATTAAGCATCTTAATTGCCATTCTAATAACATGTCTTGGGGTGAAATATTGTCCTTTTTGAGCCTTAGCCACATCTGGAAGTAAAAATTCAAAAGCCTCATCAGCAATTCTTGTATTTTTATTAAGAATAGCAATTCTTTCAAATTGAATAACGCAAATCTTAAGAAGTGAAGGGGGAAGTTTTATTCTATCTAATTTTTCAAATACACCCTCAAATTTCTTTTTAGCTTCTTCAAATAAAATTGAGATTTCCTCTTTAGTTTGATTATCATCAAAATATGCCTTAAACTTTACCTCGTGATGTGGCCTATATCTTGCTTCTAATTCGTCGAAAATCTTCGCATAAATTAACTTAAATACCTCATCAAACATCGGTTCACCTGTACTAGCAAACACAAGTTCTTGAAGAATTTTCAACTTTTCAGTTAAATCATAATCTCTTTTTAAATCTTCAAGTGTTAATTTCTTTTTCTTTACATCTTCAACCGACTCCCCGTTTTTAGGAATATCGGAAAGGTACTCGTATTCTTTGCTAGGATGTAAACGATATAAAATTTGTGACGCTTGGCCATTTGTCCACACAGCAATCAAAGCCCCCATTGAATTGGAATAAGCCTTAACTTGTGCTAACCCCTTTTTCTCATCAGGTCTTTTTGTCTCTATGACTATAAAGGGAGAGATTTTATCTTTAAGATAGACAACGATGTCAGCATCTTTTATTTTTACTTCTCGCCCAAAATAAACGTTTTCTTCAACCTTAATTTGATTTAGAGGATAACCGTACTTGGTAATTAATTTGTAAAGCCAGATCTGTCTAATAATTTCTTCAGGTTTACTTTTACCAGTATTTTTATCGTAAACAAAAATATCTTTATCGCGTTTTAAACATTTAATATAAAACCTGCCTTTTTCTTTTTCAAAAATGTCTAAAACATCTTCAATTTTTATATCGCCAAATTCTTTAAGCCCATATTTTACATTTGGATCGCGAAAGATTTTATCAATTACTTCTCTAGTAATTTGTTTTTGCTTTTCTGATTTTTTAGTTGTCGAAAATGGATCAGGTAGTTTTGGCATATTTTTATGGTTCTTCTTTAAAGAATTTTCTCTTTAAATTTATGTAATTTTCCGCTAAATGATGAAATTTGATTATCTCATCATACGATCTAAAAATATAGCGATTCTTCATCTTTCTAAATGGCATTTTATTCATTTCTGTTTCAAATCTTTTTAAAACATCAGTGGGAGCAATAACAAATAATTTTGTATTTAATTGACTAGTTTGATAAAGCCTTAAAAGCCCTGAGGTTACTCCTGTTGTATGTTCTATTTCAAAACAACAAACTGGAAATTCATCCTCAAACCAAATAACATCGATACTTTTGATAGTATCTAAAAGGAACGGAATGGTAAATTGAGGAATTTCGTCAAGAGAAATTAAATCTTCTAATTTTTGGCCATAAGCTTCTTTATTTCTATCGGGCGAATAAGTGTCATATCCTAAAATTTGACCTAATTTTAATAAAACAAATTCAGCCTCTGAATGGTTTGTAATTTCTCTAATTTCTTTAGTGGGGATGGTAATTTTTGGTTGATCCACAATTTCTTCTGTTGTTAACATAGATTGGATAGCTCTCTTTTTATCTCGTTTAAATCTCAATTTAAAAACAAATTCAAATAAATACCAAATAAAAAAATCAACATCAATAAAATCTGCTGTTGGTAATCCATTTTTTCTTAATTCCTCTCTAACTTTTTGAAGTGCCACCATAAACCTTTCATAATCACTTCCTGAAGTATAGCCATAACTAATATCTCTTATTTCTTCTTCGGTTAAAAACCTTAAATGAGGCAAAATTGTCAATGATTTCATATTCATAATTCCATATTGATCAGGAAAAACTAAAGTCAAAATTTCACTCAAAGAAGATGGTCCAAATCCTTTAATAGAGTTCCTAAAGCTATCCCACCTTTTTGCAATTGGTTGATCAGAATAGATTAAATTAATAAAAGCAGTTTTTATTTTCTCTAAACCATTATCTTTTATAAGTTTATTAACTTTATACGTTTTATTTTTCCAAAATTCCAATGCCCAAAGTTTCCCTATTAACTCATGCAAATCTTTTTCAGTCAGTTTCCGGATTTTGTCAGGGCTTCCTATTTTTTCTTTATACCAAGTGGTTCTTTCTTCCCTTACCCTAATATCCTTTTTGCCAATCTCGTCTTCCTCACGCCATTTTAAATATTGCTTAATATAATCTCTAATTGTGTTCATATTTTTAAATTATTCCTTTATCTTTTAATATTTGTTTTGAAATCCGACGGGCAATTTCTAAAGCAGCAGCTAATGTAGCTACTTTATCTTTTTTGATGCCTGGAATTTTAATAATTTCTTCAATATCTTTCCCTGCCAATCCTTTAAATGAACCGCCAGATTTTTCTAAAATTTCTTTTGCTAATTCTAAAACCGATTTCCCTTTTACCCCCGTCCGCAAAAGAATAGCCAAAAGCTCAGTGTCGCTAAGTTTTTCAGCACCAAACTTTAATAGTTTTTCGCGCGGTCTTTCATCTTCCGGTAAATCCTTTATTTTTTTGCTTTCTGCCATTTTTTTCATTTTCCCATAAAAAATTGGCTTTTTCAAGCCCCGTGCCTCCTCAAATATTTCAAAATATTCCAAACAAAAACATTCCAACATTCTGCAGAATATTAGAATGTTTTTTATTGAAGTTTTAATTACTTAAGGTTTTTTTAATAATGATAAAAAATCGGTTTTTCAAGCCGTTTTTAAGTTTAATCTTGACAAGGTTTTTTGGTTTGCTATACTGATAATGTCCGGTTACGACCGGACAGAACGAGGCTTTCCTCGGGTAAAACCGAGGAACTTTTTATTTCCGCTCGATTTCTTTCCTTATTTTCTTAAAATCGATAAATTTTGCCTGCTTTAAAAGTTCGATTGACACATGACCTTTCGTAGACATCACAATACATCGCTTTTTAAATGCTTTTAGATATTTAATTAGAGATTCAAAATCGCTGTCGCCAGAGAGTAAAACAAAAGTGTCGTAATCATCGCGAAAATGAACTGCATCAATGGTTAAATCCACATCAATGTTACCCTTATGGTGGCCGCCATAAGCCAAATCCGTCTTATCTTTAATAAATTTAATTTTTTTATGACGGACCACATAACCGATAATTTCAAGGAAATCATGAAACTTTCGCTCTCCTTTATTTTCAGGGTTGATGGCTCCGTAGTAAGCAATTCTAAAAAGATTAGTTTCTCTTTTGAAATAATTAAGTAGTTTTTGAAAATCAATCCGCCAGCCCATCGTTTTCTCCGAATAATAGACATTGGCTGAATCAATAAAAACTGCTGTTTTCCCTTTCACAAATTTATTAATCATAATATCTTAAAATTTTGTTTCGGCTTTTCTTATATTTTTCTCTTCTTTTTCTTTATAAAATTCTGGCATTTTTTCATTCTCCCACAAAAAATTGGCTTTTTCAAGCCGTTTTTGAAGTAAAATAACTTGGAGACTAAATTAGTTTTTTCTCTTTAAAACTAAAGATTTTGTTTTTTGAAATGATGATGTGGTCTAAAAGGTCAATTCCCATTATTTTTCCGACTTCTTGAATTCTTTTGGTGATTTCTAAATCGGCTTTTGAAGGTTCGGGGTCGCCTGAGGGATGGTTGTGGACCAAAATTACTGAAGCTGCGTTATTTTCTAATTCTTGGACAGCCAAAATGGTGCAGGCTTTGGCAGGGCCTATTCCTTTAATTTTGGATAAATCGTTATAAGTTAGTTTTAATAATCTCTTTTTGGAATATTTTCTTAAAATTTGTTTAGCAACTTCTATTACATTTTTACCCTCAACTCCAGTACCTAACAAAATAGCCAAAAGCTCTTCGTCTTTTAGGTTTTTTGGTCCCTTTTCAATCAATTTTTCCCTTGGTCTTTCTACTTTTGGCATTTCCTTAATGGTAGAGAATTTTTTCATAACTCTTTTCTTATTCTCACACAAAAAGAGAGGTTTTTCAAGCTGGTTTTAGTTTGGACGTATAATGAAGGTTTTTTACAGGGGTACGACCCCTGTAAATTTTACAGGGGTCGTACCCCTGTAAATTTGCCTTTCCCCCAGCTCCCCCCAGCCGACGGCTGGGGGGGGCTGGGGGGTATAAAAATAATTTTCTTTTTTGAATTGTTATTTTTTAAGGAATTCTTTTGGTTTTAATACATTCAATTGACTTTTAAGCAGACATTTGCTATGATAGGAATATGGGGAATTTGTTTCTCCAAATTATAGCCGCTATCTTAGGATTATGGTTGAGTGATCAATATATTGGAGGAGTGGATTTCTCAGGCCCTCTTTTTTATTGGCCAAAAAATCTTTCTGATTTTCATAATTTTTTTTCCAGCTTGGTCTTTGTTGGAATTTGTCTTGGTTTTCTGAATTATTTTGTCAAACCAATTTTAAAAATCATTACCCTACCCTTGAGGATTATTACTTTAAATCTTTTTAGCTTCGTGATTGCTATGTTTCTGGTTTGGTTAGTTGATGTTTTTTTTAAAGAACTAACCATTACTGGTTTGAAATCCCTTTTTTTGACCACTCTTTTAATTTGGTTTCTGGGATTAATCGCCAATCATTGGTGGCCAAGGAAATCAAAACCTAATTAATAAAAACTTATGAAAGAATACTTGCCAATATTACAAATTATTGTTTCTGCCTTATTAATTGTCGCCATTCTTTTGCAACAAAGAGGCGAAGCCTTAGGCTCAGCATTTGGCGGAAGCGGCGGTTTTTACGCTACTCGCCGAGGTATTCAACAAAAAATTTTTTGGGCAACTATTGTCTTGAGCGCTTTATTTATTCTTATCTCTCTTTTTAATTTAATTGTCTAATTGTGTCTCAAAAAATTTCCTATTTCTTCCAAAAAATGAAAAACTTTTTTTCTTGCTTTAGGATAAAAGAATTTCCTTCAAAAAAGCAATGGAAGTGCTTTTTCAAAGTTTTAAATTTAAAAGAAAAAATTATTTTTTTCATTTTTTTGGCTGGCGTTCTTTTAAGTATTTTTTATTTTTGCTTTAATTTTTATTTAAAAAATACCAAATTGATAGCGGCTGAAGGAGGAATTTTTACTGAAGGAGCGATTGGCTATCCTCGTTTTGTTAATCCTATTTATAGTTCCATTTCCGATGTTGATCAAAGTTTAGTGGAACTAATTTTTTCTGGTTTAATGAAATATGATAATGAAGGCAATATTGTTCCTGATTTGGCTGAGAGATACGAAATAAAAGAAGAAGGCAAGGTTTTTGAAGTGTATTTAAAAGAAAATCTTTTTTGGTCAGACGCTCAACCATTAACTGCTGACGATGTCATCTTTACTGCCAAGATTCTTCAGGACCCTGATTATAAATCGCCTCAGATGATTAAATGGTTGGGAGTGGAGGTGGAAAAAATTTCCGATTTAGGAATTCGCTTTAAATTAAAAAATCCCTATTGTTGTTTTTTAGAGACCCTAACCCAGAAAATTATCCCCAAACATATTTGGGAAGATACAACTGTTCAAAATTTTCCTTTTTCAGTTTATAATAATCTAAAAGCCATCGGCTCTGGTCCCTTTAAAATAAAAGAAATAAAAAAAGATCAAGAAGGTAGAATTTCTTCTTTAATTTTAGTTAGAAATCCGCATTACTTTGGAAAACTACCTTATTTGCATCAAATTTCTTTTCGTTTCTTTGCCAATGAAGAAGAGTTGTTAAAAGGTTATAAAAGAGGCGAGATTCAAGCCTTTTCTTTGAATAATTTTGAAAACTTCAACAAAATTGACAAAAATTCTCTTGCAATTTATCATTTTGTTTTCCCCCGATATTTTGCCTTATTTTTTAATCCAGAAAAAACAAAAATTTTCGCCGATAAAAATGTGAGGGAGGCTTTAAATTATGGAACAAACAAAGAAGAAATTGTTGAAAAAATTCTTTTTGGTAATGGCAAAATTGTCTCTTCGCCGATTCTGCCAGAAATCTACCATTTTGCTCCACCCTCTAAAAAATATCCTTTTGACATTGAATTGGCCAAAGATCTTTTAAATAAAACGGGTTTTGTTGAAAAGGAGAACGGCCAAAGAATAAAAACGATTGAAAATCTTTCTTCTTTCCAAATAAAATCTGATTTAAAAGAAGGGTCGCGAGGCGAAGAAGTGAACAATCTTCAAAAATGCCTAGCCAAAGATCCAGAGATTTATCCCAACGGCGAGGTTAATGGCTTTTTTGGAAAAGCTACTAAAGAAGCAGTAATTAAATTTCAAGAAAAATATAGCGAAGACATTTTAAAACCATTCGGTCTTTCAAAAGGAACTGGTATTGTTTCTAAAACCACCAGAGAAAAATTAAATAGTCTTTGTTTTGCTAATGAAAAGGAATCTTTAGCCTTAGAATTTTCTATTTCTACTCTTGACCAGCCTGTTTTAAAAGAGACAGCCAATATTTTAAAAGAACAATGGCAAAAAATAGGAGCAATTGTTGAGATTAAAACTTATTCTGAAAAAGAAATTAAAGAAATCATAAGAGAAAGGAATTACGAAATTCTGCTATTTGGCGAAACCTTAGGTTTAATTCCTGATTTCTTTTCTTTTTGGCATTCCAGCCAAAAAAGAGATCCGGGCCAAAATTTGGCAATTTATCAGAACAAAGAAGCGGATAAAATTTTAGAAGAAACTCGTCAAATAATTGATGAGAAAGAAAGGAAGGAAAAAATAGAAAAATTTCAAGAAATTTTAATAAATGAAGCGCCGGCAATTTTTATGTACAGCCCTGATTATCTTTATTTTGTCAAAAAAGAAATCAAGGGACTAAAAGAAGGCATTATCACTGAGCCGGCAAAAAGATTTATTGATATTGAAAATTGGTATCTAAAAACAAAAAAAGTATGGAAGTAAAAATTGATTCAATGAAAATTAAAGAAATTATTCTCAACTTTCCTTCCCAGTTTAAAGTGGGAGCAGAAAGAGGAGAAAATGTTTTTTTTAGAAAAAAATTCAAAAGGTTGGTTTTTTCTGGCATGGGTGGATCGGCTTTGTCTCCTGAATTATTGAAAATTTATTTTCATTATGCTAAAATCAAAATTCCTATTTTAATTCACCGAGATTATAATTTGCCGTTTGATTTAACCAATGAAGATTTAATTTTTTTCATTTCCTATTCTGGAAATACTGAAGAAACCATTTCTGCCTTTGAAAAATCTTTAAATAAAGAATTATCAATTTTAACAATCTCTTCTGGAGGAAAATTGCAAGACCTTTCAAAAAAATACAACATCCCTCACATCTCAATTCCGTCCGGTCTTCCCCCTCGCTTTTCTTTGGGTTATCAATTAGGCGCCATTTTAAAAATTTTAAACAATTCAAAAATTATTTTCTTTGATTTTAATCAAGAAATAAAAGTTAAGCCAAAAAAATGGGAAAATATAGGCAAAAAAATTGCTCAATTATTAAGAAACAAAATTCCCATTATTTATTCTTCTTTTATTAATTTTCCTTTGGCTTTAATCTGGAAAATTAAATTTAATGAAAACACAAAAATTCCTTCTTTTTGCAATTATTTTCCCGAATTAAACCATAACGAAATGGTTGGTTTTAGCCAAATGGCAGAAAAATTTTTCTTAATTATTTTGGCTGATAAAAATGATAAAAATCAAATTTTAAAGAGAATGAAATTAACTAGCAAAATTTTAAGAAAGAAAAATTTAAAATCATTTTTTGTTAAAATTCTAGAAGAAAAACCTTTAGAAAAAATATTTAACAATATTTTATTGGCAGACTGGGCTTCTTATTATTTATCCCAATATTATAAGATTGATCCCGGCCCAGTAAAAATGGTCGAAGAATTTAAAAAATTACTCAAAAAATAAATTTAAAAATGATGAAAGTAAAAAAAGCCATTATCCCGGCCGCTGGTTGGGGAACAAGATTTTTGCCCCAGACCAAAGCTATGCCAAAAGAAATGCTACCTATTGTTGACAAACCCGTCATTCAATATGTAGTGGAAGAAGTGGTGGCTTCTGGCATAAAAGATATTGCCATTATCACTGGTTATCATAAAAGAGCAATTGAAGATCATTTTGACAGATCGGCTGAATTGGAAAATTATTTGCAGAGCAATGGAAAAGAAAAGCAATTAGAAGAAATTAAAAAAATTGCCAAATTAGCTAATTTTGTTTATGTCAGACAAAAGAGCGAAGCCTATGGCAATGCTTTGCCTATTTTGGCTGCCCAATCTTTAATTGACAATGAACCTTTTGCTGTTTTATGGGGAGATGAATTTATTTTGGCTCAACCACCCAGATTAGCCCAAATGCTTGAAGTTTATGAAAAATTCGGCGGAGCAGTTATTTCTGCAGTGGAAATTGAAACAAAAGACCATCTTTCCCGTTATGGCGTGGCTGATATTGAAAAGGTAAATGATAATGTTTTTAAAATCAAAAAAATAGTGGAAAAACCTTTACCAACTGAAGCACCCTCTAATTTAGCCACTCATGGCGCTTATATCTTGCCAGCTGAAATTATAGGAATTATTAAAAATTTAAAACCTGGCCGAGGAGGAGAAATTTGGCTGGTTGATGCCATTAATATTTTGATTGAAAAAGGTTTTCCAGTGTATGCTTGCAAAATTAAAAATGGAAAATATTATGACACTGGCAACAAATTGGAATATCTAAAAACAGTGGTGGAATTTGCCCTTTTGCATCCTGATTTTTCTCAAGAATTCAAAGATTATCTTAAAAAAATAAAATTGGATTAATTAGCGGACGGAGCGAAATTGCCAGACGCTCCTTTCCACTTTTTTGTCGGAGTGGCGGAAAGGAAGACGCGCTAGGTTCAGGACCTAGTGGGGAAACCCGTGAGAGTTCGAATCTCTCCTCCGACATATTTAAAAAAGAGGAGGTAAAATGGCTTGTGGGTTCAAATCCCACCGTCCGTCCTGTTTAAAATTAAAAAATTAAATACTAAAAATTGAAAACAATTTTTTGTTTTTTCCTCTCTGTTTTTGGTTTTTGGTTTTTAGTTTTTGGTTTTTAAAATGTCTGAATATAAAAAACAAAATTTGCAAATTATTCCTTTGGGAGGATTAGGTGAAGTGGGCCGAAATATGATGCTTTTTGAGTATAAAAACAAGATTTTAATTGTTGATATGGGATTTAGAATGCCTGAAGAAGATATGCCTGGGGTTGATTACATTATTCCCAATATTGAATATTTAAAAAATAAACAAGAAAAAATTTTGGCCGTAGTTTTTACCCATGGCCATTACGACCATATTGGTGCTGTGCCTTATTTGATTGAAAAAATCTGGAAACCCAATTTAGAATTTTTTGCCTCTCCTCTAACCAGGGGAATTATCCTCAAAAGGCAAGATGATTTTCCTCATCTACCAAAAATAGATATTCAAGAAGTTAAAGACGGTTCAAGAGTAAAAATAGGTCCTTTTAAAATTGAATTCTTTCGTCAAAATCATAATATCCCTGATAATCTGGGATTAATTTTAGAAATGCCAATTGGTAATATTGTTCACACTTCAGATTTTAAATTTGATCCTGATCCAGTTAATGATTTGCCGACCAATTTTCAGAAATTAAAAGAAATTGGTAAAAGAAAAATTTTATTGTTAATGTCTGATTCTACTGGCGCTGAAGAAGAAAATCATTCCTTGTCAGAAAAAGTAATTGAAAAAAACCTCAATGAAATTTTTCAAAAGGCTAAAGGCAGAATTATTGCCGCCACTTTTGCCTCTTTGATTAATCGTATTCAAAATATTATTACTCTTTCGGAAAAATATGAAAGGAAAGTGGTTATTGAAGGCTATTCAATGAGAACCAATGTTGAAATTGCCAAAATTTTAGGCTATTTAAGGGTAAGAAAAAAAACCATTATTCCGGCTAAAGAAATTGGAAACTATCCTGATTCTAAAATTACCCTTTTGTGCACCGGCGCTCAGGGAGAAGGTCAAGCCATTTTAATGAGAATTGCCAATAAAGAGCACTCTTTTGTCAGATTAAAGAAAGGCGATACTGTTATTTTTTCTTCTTCAGTTATTCCGGGCAATGAAAGAACGGTTCAAATGATGAAAGACGAAATTTTAAGACAGGGCGCCAAGGTTTTTCATTATAAAATGATGGATATTCATGCCGGTGGTCATGGTCAAAAAGAGGAATTGAAACAAATGATTAAAATGATGAAGCCGAAATTCTTTTTACCTATTCATGGTCAATATTCAATGCTGGTTGCTCATGGTGAAATTGCCAAATCTTTAGGAATGGACGAAAAAAATATCGCCATAGCCGAAAATGGTCAAATTATCAACCTAAACCAAGAAAAAATCTTGGTTCAAAAAGAAAGGGTGCCTTCCAATTATGTAATGGTTGATGGCTTGGGCATTGGCGATGTGGGCGAAGTAGTGTTAAGAGATCGCCAAATGTTAGCCAAAGACGGAATGTTTGTTATTATTGCCGTTGTTGACCGCCAAACTGGAAAAGTCAAGGGTTCTCCTGATATAATATCTAGAGGATTTGTTTATCTGCGAGAATCAAAAGATTTATTAAGACAGACTAGAAAACAGGTGATTGAAATCGTTGATAGAGCAGCCGGTTCTGGCGGAGCAGTTAATTGGACCTATGTCAAAGATGAGATTAGAAACAAAATTGGCCAATTTTTTTATAACAAAACCCAACGCCGTCCCATGATTCTGCCAGTGGTAATAGAAGTTTAAGAAAAATTGATTAACAATTATAATTTTAATAAAAAATATTTATGAGGATTTTTAGCGGTATTAGGCCTAGTGGCGAAATCCATATTGGAAATTATTTAGGAGCGATTAAACAATGGTTAGAACTTCAGGAAAAAAATGAATGTCTTTTTTGCATTGTTGACTTGCATGCCATTACTACTCCCTATCAGCCTCAATTATTTCAAAAAAACATCTTAGATTTAGCCAGTGCTTATTTGGCTGTGGGTTTAGACCCAGAAAAATGCATATTTTTTGTTCAGTCACAAGTAAAAGAACATGCCGAATTAGCCTGGTTATTGGGCACTATTACACCCTTGGGTGATCTTCAAAGAATGACCCAGTTTAAAGAAAAAGCAAAAAAACACCCAGAGTATATCAATGCCGGTCTTTTGAATTATCCCATTTTAATGGCAGCCGATATTTTGCTTTACAAAACCGATTTGGTGCCAGTCGGCAAAGATCAGCAACAACACGTGGAATTAACCAGAGAAATTGCCAGGCGCTTTAATAAAAAATTTGGCAATGTTTTTATAGAACCGAGAGTTATTTTGCCCAAAATTGGAGAGAAAATAATGTCTTTGCAAAATCCCAAGAAAAAAATGTCAAAAACTGATGATCCATCGGGCTGTATCGGATTATTTGACGAACCAGAAGAAATAAAATTAAAAATAATGAAAGCAGTCACTGATACTGGTAAAATAATAAAATATAATCCAAAACTAAAACCAGGTATTTCTAATTTGCTAACAATTTATTCTCTTTTTGCCGAAATACCCATTAAAGAAATTGAAAAAAAATTTAAAGGCAAAGGTTATGCCCAACTAAAAAAAGAGTTGGCAGGATTACTCATTGCCAAATTAGAAGTTTTGCGAAGAAAAAGAAAGGAATTATTAACCAGAGAAGTGTATATTAGGGAAATTTTAGAACAGGGAAGAAAAAAAGCCCAAGCCATTGCCCAATCAACCATCCAAGAGGTAAAAACCAAAATGGGTATTATTTAGATAACCCTCGCTAATTTAAAAATTAAAAAATATTTAAATTTTTTAGTTCTCTTTAATTTTCTTTAATCTTCTCTTGTTCTTCCCTTTTTCTTTCTAATTTTATAGTTCACGATCGTAGGTTATTTAATCAAATTTAAGTTTAAAAGGTTAAAATAATTAAAATAAAAAATAAAATTAAACTATGGCCAAAGAATTATCGCCTTTTAAACAAAAAATATTATTATTGCTTCTTTCGGGGATCGCAATAAGTCTTTCTTATTCTCCCAAATTACACTACCAAATCATAAAAGGATTAATCAAGGATTGGAAAAAAATTAATCAAAAAAAATTAAATAAAGAAATTCAGGGCTTATATTGGTCTAAATTAGTATCTTTAAGAAAAAATTCAGATGGCAGTTTTACTATGGTTTTAACTGAAAAAGGGAAATTAAAAAGTTTAACCTACCATTTTCAGCAAATGAAAATTGACTCTTCTTTTTGGGATAAAAAATGGAGAGTTATTATTTTTGATATTCCAGAAAAACTGCGTAAAGGGAGAGATGCTTTAAGAGAAAAATTAAAAAAACTTGGTTTTTATGAATTGCAAAAAAGTGTTTTTATTTTTCCTTATGAATGTGAAAAAGAAATAAATTTTTTAATTGAATTTTTTCATCTTAAAAAATACGTAAGATATGCCATCCTTGAAAAAATAGATAATGAACTGCATTTAAGAAAAATTTTTAATCTTACTTAAAAATTAAAAACCAAAAATACTAAAAATATAATTTACGATCGTGAACTATAAAAAAATGAAAATTAATAATTAATTTATTTTTTATAAATTGTAAATATAAATATAAATTATAAAATAGATAAATAATATAAATTAACATATTAATTAAATAATCTCCGATCGTGAGTTATAATTATAATGAAAAAAGAGTTGAAGTTTGTTTGCTTTTTAGGTTTATTTGCTTTTTAGAATTAAATTTTTAGAATTAAAGAAGTAATTTCTTTTGTCTTTTTCTCTAAAATATCTTTTGTTTTGGCTTCTAAATTTAATCTCAAAAGATCTTCGGTATTAGAGGGCCTTAAATTAAACCACCAGTCGTTAAATTCCAAAGTAAGACCGTCAATTTTAATAATTTTTTTGGCTTTCTTTGAATAATATTTTTCTATTTTTTCAATTTTCTTTTCTTTATCTTTAACTTTAAAATTAATTTCTCCGCTTTGAAAATAAATTTCAAAAGGTTTAATAATTTCTGAAAGCGATTTTTTCTCTTCCACTAAAATTTTTAACATTTCTAAAATAACTAATAATGGTCCTTCAAAGAAACCTATTTCTCTGAAAAAATAATGGCCTGATAATTCGCCAGCAAAAAGAATGTTTTTTTCTCTCATTTTTTCTTTGATTAAAGAATGGCCGGCCCGACCCAAAATAGGAATACCATTATTTTTCAAAATTGTTTCTCTAACAATCCAACTGGAGCGGACCTCATACAAAATTTTTTCTTTTGGTTTTTCTTTTAATAATTCTTTGGCAATCAAAGCAGTAATAAAATCACCGCGAATAGTCTTTCCTTTTTCGTCAACAAAAACCACCCTATCGCCATCACCATCTAAGGCAATACCTAAATTTGCCTTTCTTTTTTTAATTTCTCTTATTAAAAACTTTAAGTTTTCTTTCAAAAGAGGGTCAGGCTGATGATTGGGAAAACTGCCATCTAACTCAGAAAAAAGGTGGAAAACTTGACAAGGCAATTTTTTAAACAAAGCTTTTAAATCAATGCCAGAAACGGCATTAGCAGTATCTACCACCACCTTAAAAGATTTTAAATTTTCAAAATTTTTAAAGCCGGCCAATTTAAAATTGAAATCAATGTATTCTTTGAAAAAGTCCTTTTTTATTATTTTTTCTTTTTTAAAAACTCTTTTGTTAAAATCTCCTTTTTCAATAATTTCTTTTATTTCTTTTAAACCAGTTTCACCGGAAATAGGAATAGCTTTTTTTCTCACTAATTTAAAGCCATTATAATTGCTGGGATTATGACTGGCAGTAATTTGAATTCCAGCATCAGCCAAAGATTTTATTACTGAAAAATAAAAGCGAGGAGTAGAAGAAAGACCAATATCAACAATTTCCCCTCCTTTTTTTAAAATTCCTTTGGTTAAAGAATTAAAAAGGGGCTTTGAAGAAAGCCGATTGTCTCTACTAACCAAAATTTTGGGATTTTTTTTCTTTAAAAATCTCACAAGGGCTTGACCAATGAAAAAAGCAGTTTTTTCATTTAATTCTTCAGGATAAAGACCGCGAACATCATAGGCGCGAAAAATTTTTGGATCAATTTTTTCTCCCATTGAAATAAAAGAATTTATGTTCTATAATTAGATTATACCAAATTTTTTTCAATCAATAAATTATGAGTTTTTCAGTTGGCATTGTTGGTTTTCCCAATGTTGGAAAATCTACTCTTTTTACCGCTTTAACTAAAAAGAAGGTTGATATTGCTCAATATCCTTTTACCACTATTCATCCCAATTATGGAATAGTTTTAGTGCCAGACAAAAGATTGGAAGAAATTGGGAAAATTATAAAACCAGAAAAAATTACTCCCACCACCATTGAATTTGTTGACATTGCTGGTTTGGTAAAGGGTGCCCACCAGGGCGAGGGTTTGGGCAATCAGTTTTTAGCCCAAATTAGAAATTGCGATGCCATTTTAGTAGTTTTAAGAGGTTTTCAAGACGCAAAAGTGGAAAATGTCTTTGGTCAAATCAACCCAGAAAAAGAATTTGAAGTTTTAAAAACAGAACTATTAATGAAGGATTTAGAAAGTTTGGAGAAAATTTTGTTAAAGGTTGAAACTGATTTTAAAAGGGATAAAAAAGTTGGCAAAAAAGCTGAGCTTTTGAAAAAAATTAAAAATTTTATTTCCCAAGGAAAAGCAATTTTAGAAATTGATCTAACCGAAGAAGAAAAAAAAGAAATAAAAGATTATCAGTTTTTGAGCCAAAAACCAATTGTCTATTTGATCAATGTTAATAGTGAAAAAGAAAAAAATTTTAACAATCTTTCTTTTAAAAGTCTTACCATTAACTTAAAAGAAGAAAAAGAGATGCTGGAATTAACCGAAAAAGAAATTGAAGAATTAAAAATAAAACCAAGTCTTGACCAGGTGATTATAAATTGCTACAATGTTTTAGATCTGATTACTTTTTTTACCGTGGCTGGCGGAAAAGAAGCCAAAGCCTGGACATTAAAAAGAGGATTAGATGTCAAAGAGGCTGGCGGTATTGTCCATACTGATTTTAAAGAAAAATTTATTAAAGCAGAAGTGATTAATTGGCAGGATTTAATTAAAGCCGGTGGTTGGAAAAAAGCCAGAGAATTGGGTTTATTAAAAGTTCATGGTAAAGAATATATCGTCCAAGATGGCGATGTTATTGAATTTAAAATTTAAATTTTTTAAAAATTATGCGTTATTACGAAATTTCTATTTTAATTTCACCAGAACTTTCCGAGAAAGAACTCAATGATTTAGAGGAAAAAATCGTCTCTTTTTTACAAGACGAAAAGGGTATTTTGGTTAAAATAAACAAATCGGTTAAAAAGAATTTAGGCTATCCGATTAAGAAAAAAAGCCAAGTTTTTTTCTTTAATTTAGATTTTCAATTAAATCCAGAAAATTTGGAAAAAATAAAAAATAACCTTAAAAAAGAAAGTTCAATTCTTCGCTTTTTTTTGTTAAAGAAAAAACCACCACGGGCAAAAGAGATAGAAATAAAAAAGCCCAGAGTCCCCAAAAAGATAATAAAACCAAAGGTCGAGTTAAAGGAAATAGAGAAAAAATTAGAAGAAATTCTCACTCAATAATTTTTTATGAATTTAAACAAAGTTTTTTTAATTGGCAGATTGACCCGCGATCCGGAAATTCGCTCTTTGCCCTCTGGCCAACAAGTAACCAGTTTTGGCTTAGCCACTGATCGTTTTTTTACCGACAAATCAGGCCAAAAACAACAACAAACTGAATTCCACAATATTGTCCTTTTCGGCAAATTGGCAGAAATTGCCGGCCAATTTTTGACAAAGGGTTCTTTGGTTTTTATTGAAGGAAGGTTACAAACAAGAAACTGGCAAGATAGCGCCGGCAATAAAAGATCAAGAACTGAAATTGTTGGCGAAAGATTGCAATTGGGTCCTAAAACAGCCGGCAGGGCAATGGTTAGCGAAGAAAAAACCATTCCGACTGAAGAAGAAATTCCTATTGTTGAAGAAGAAATTGATATTAAAGATATTCCTTTTTAAAAAAAATGGCTTGTTATTTTTGTCAATACAATATAAAAGAAATTGATTATAAAGACACTGACCTTTTAAAAAGGTTTGTTTCTGGTTTGGCAAAAATTAGGGCAAAAAAAAGAACTGGCGTTTGTTCCAGTCATCAAAAAAAATTAGCCAAAGCAATAAAAAGGGCCAGACATTTGGGGCTATTGCCCACAACCATAAAATAAAATTAACTCAAAAAACTTTCTTTTAAGGTCTTTAATATCTTTTCTGCTACTTGAGGATTTTCTTTTAAAAATTTTTTGCTTGCTTCCATTCCTTGACCCAATTTTGTTTCTTCAAACTGAAGCCAGGATCCGGCTTTTTTTATTATCCCTTGTTTAAGCGCGCAATTTAAAAGATCGGTTTCTTTAGAAATCCCTTCGTTATAATAAATATCAAATTCAGCGGTTTTAAAAGGTGCAGCCACTTTATTTTTGACAATTTTGGCTTTTACTCTATTGCCAATAATTTCTTCTCCGTGTTTTATTTGAGCGATTCTTTTTAACTCAATTCTAACCGAAGCATAAAATTTTAAAGCCAGACCGCCAGGCGTAGTTTCGGGATTGCCGAACATTACGCCAATTTTCATTCTGGTTTGATTTAAAAAAATAACCATTGATTTTGTCTTAGAAATCATTCCGGAAAGTTTTCTTAATGCTTGCGACATTAAACGGGCTTGCAAACCAATTTGAAACTCACCCATTTCGCCATCAATTTCTGCTTTGGGAACCAAAGCCGCCACTGAATCAACAACAATAACATCCACTTGGCCTGATCTAACCAAGGTCTCAACAATCTGTAAAGCCTGTTCGCCAGAATCTGGCTGAGAAATTAATAAATCATCAACATTAACTCCAATTCTTTTGGCATAATCAGGGTCCAAAGCATGTTCGGCATCAACAAAAGCACCAACCCCGCCTCTTTTTTGAGCTTCAGATAAAATATGGAGTGCCAGAGTGGTCTTGCCGCTGCTTTCCGGACCAAAAATTTCAATTACTCTGCCGCGTGGCACTCCACCCACTCCCAAAGCTAAATCCAAAGAAATAGAACCAGTGGATAAAACATCAACATTAACTGGCTTTGCCTCTTTTAATTTCATTATTGCTCCCTCGCCAAATCTTTGCTTAATTTCTTCAATAGCTTCGCTTAGTTCATTTTTTTGATTTTTTGTTTCTTTCTGTTTTGCCATTATATTTTATTGGATACCCTTTTGTTGCTTTAGTTGGTTGATTTTTTCAATTAGTTCTTGAATTTGTTGCTGCAAAATTCTAATTTGCTCTTTTAACTGGGTAATCAACTGTTCTTGAGATTGAGGGGTGCCGTAAATTTCATTTAGCTTTATTCTTGTTTTCGGACCAACCATGCCATAACCATTAGTAAAAGGAGAGCCAGAGCAAAGAATATTGTATTTACATTGAAATCTCTGGACCGCTTTTTGAGTGGCTAAGCCATAGTAACCAGTAATTAAGCCTTCAGGATAAATGGTTTTATCTTTTGCCAAAATGGTTTGAAGCAAACTTACTTCTGGATCTTTTACGCCAAAATAAAGAACTTTAGTAATGAGTTGGGTGGAAGGCGTTGGAGTAGGAGTGGGTGTTGGGGTTGGGGTTGGTTGGGGAGTGGGAGATGTACCCAAGGTCTTTGCTGAAATGACATTAGAAAGACCAGAAATATTTCCGGCATCATCTCTGGTCTTAATGGCGAAATAATAAGTGGTGCCTGGCAATAAACCAGTAACATTCATTGATTGATTACCACCAGCGGTAATTGGCGAAATAACATTGCTTACTTCAGTGGCTGAATTCCAATTGGCTTCAGTAATTGGAAAAGTGGCATATCTTAGAGAGTATGATTGAGCCTTACCAGAATTGCCATCATCGCCAGGTGCTGTCCATTTTAATCTTACGGAATTATAAGTTGTTTCAAAAACTGAAAGGTTGGTAATATTTGCTGGTGGAGTAGTATCAGTGGTTGGAGGAGGAGTTGGTTGTTGAGAAGCAACAACGGTTAAATTAGCAATTTTATCAGTTTTGGCACAATAATAATCAGGCGCTATATTTGAAAGAGTGCAGTAATTGCTAAAAGTACCGGCAGTATTACCAGCAGTGCAGTTAAATCTGGCTGCTGTACCATAAAAATCTCTAAAAGAACAACTACCAGAACCAACTTGGGGATTAATTGCATTAGTGACTGCGCCATAGTCGCAGGTGATTGTGTAAGATCCGCCAGTGTTGACTGAAGAAGGAGAAACTGAACTGCTAACCAAAGAACGATTGGTACAGGTTTGGCTGCCAGTAGTAAAAGTATAATCATTAGAAACTGCTAAATTTCCAGCCGCATCTCTTGATTTTACTCGGTAATGGTAAGTAGTATTGGCATTTAAACCAGTAAGATTAACTGAATGAGAGATAACCATTGAGGTATTTAAGGTGGTTTGGTTGCCATAAGAAGTTGTTAGACCATATTCCACTTGAGAATCGGCTGATTCATTGGTTGTCCAAGTAATAGTGGCGCCAGAATTAGTAATACTAGCAGCGGTGACTCCGCTGATTGTTGGTGGAGTGGTGTCTGTTCCTCCGCCAATAGTATAGCGGGCATTATAAACACCACTTAACACATAAGTTCCCGCCTGGGCCCCACCTAAAAAAACTCCTGATTTGGTAGTGTCGCCTGGAGAAAAATCAAAAGTGAAATTGTCTGAAGCAGGAGAGGTATTAGCCAGTCCTTTTAGAGTGATGGTGGCAATTTTGGCATTAGTACTATTGACGGTATTAGCGCCAGAAACGGTTCGGCCTATTATAATTTTGCCTCCACCGGTAGATTCTTCCCATTGTAAAGGAAAAAGAGAACCAGTGTAATCAATATTTTCTACAGAAAACACACTAGGATTGTAATTGATATAGGCAGCAATGGCATTGACAGCTAAACCGTTGGTATTAACTGTAAGATCAACTGAAAAAGTTTGACCAACTTGATAATTACCGGTTTGAGGATTTAAAGAAAGAGTAGCCTGATTAGTGTTGCCAACCAAAGCCGCCTCTGTTGTTTCCAGAGTTAAAAGAGGAAAAATAATAAAAATTAATATTGATGTTAAGATTTTCTTTTCCATATTTTTTAATTTATTAATTTAGTTTTGACTATTAATTAATAAAATTATCCCCATTGACTCATCATAATACTGGCATCTTGCATATTGACATAACCATCCTGATTTAAATCAGCCGCTGGTTTGTCTGTTCTGCCCCAATAAGACATTAAAATACTGGCATCTTGCATATTAACATAGCCATCTTTATTTAAATCAGCAGTCTTGGTCGCAGTAATATATTTGCTTACCTCATTAGAAAAAGCGCTTTCATTGTTAGAAGTATCGTAAGCAGTAACTGAAAAGTAATAGGTTTGGCCATTAGTCAGGTTATTAAAGGTGTAGGTAGTAACCTTGCCAACATCAACTTTGTTGGAATAACCGCAAAGACCGCAAACCTTTGGATCACTACCGGTTCTGGGAGAAGTGCCATAATAAATTTTATAACCGGCTAAATCAGGTTCAGTGTTGGGATCCCAGGCAAGGGTGGCACTACCTGCCAAAACAGAACTATCCATAAAAAAGCAACCAATTAATACTAAAGAAAAAAATGAAAAAAATTTATAAAATATTCTTTTTGACATATTTTTTAATTTATTATCTTTTTTCAGCGACCTTTTATTAAATAACAAAATTTTATTTTTAGCAATAAAATTTATCCCCATTGAGCCATCATTATGCTGGCATCTTGCATATTAACATAACCATCCTGATTTAAATCAGCCGCTGGTTTGTCTGTTCTGCCCCAATTAGACATTAAAATACTGGCATCTTGCATATTGACAACCCCATTATAATTCAAATCAGCGGTTTTATATGTTTTTGCGCTAACTACATTAGAAAGAGGAGAACTATTACCAGATTCATCAATGGCTTTAATGGCAAAATAATAAGTGGTATCTCCGGAAAGTCCTGAAATGGTGAATGTTTCTGAGCTTCCATTAATTTTAGGAGTTGGTGGATTACTCACTTGGTTGGCTGAGGAAAAATTAGCGCTGGTAATAACTGCTGTGGAATATCTAATATCGTAACTACTTGCTGTCCCAACATTACCATCGTCTCCTACTGCTGTCCAATTTAATCTGATTTCTCGAGCAGTTAAGGCAGTAGCAGTTAAGGTAGTAATTTGACCGGGCGGAGTGCTGTCCCGAGGAGTGGCTGAAGTTTGAACTCCACTTGAATAATTGTTAACAGCATCGCGAGAAAAGGCTTTGTAATAATAAGTTGTTCCATTGGTTAACCCAGCATCAACATGGCTTGTGCCATTGCCATTATAAACTACTGTTCCGTCGCTAACATTTGCCGGATAGGAACCAGTTTTTCTTAAAATCATAACGCCGGCAAAATCACTACTTGCCGGATTTGTCCAGCTCAAAGAAATTTGACTATCGCCGGCAGTGGCGGTGAAATTGGAAACATTTGGCGGCGGAGTGCCATCTAAAGAAATTTTGGCATTATAAACACCGCTCAAAATATAAGTTCCTCCTTGGCTTCCACCTAAAAAAACTGCTGATTTGGTAGTATCGCCGGGAGAAAAATCAAAAGTGAAATTGTCAGAACTGGGTGAAGTATCAGCCAATCCTTTTAAAGTTATGGTGGCAATTTTGGCATTGGTACTATTGACGGTATTAGCACCAGAAACACTTCTACCAATCACGATTTTTCCTGAACTGGTAGATTCTTCCCATTGCAAAGGAAAAAGAGAACCAGTGTAATCAATATTTTCTACAGAAAACAAACTGGGATTGTAATTAATATAGGCAGCAACGGCATTGACTCCTTGGCCGGCGGTATTGACATATAAATCTAATGAAAATGATACTCCTGTTTTAAAAGTTCCTGTTTCAAAAGGGACAGTGCCGGTAATAGAAAATCCCAATACCGCATTGTTAGTGTTTCCCACTAAAGTAGCAGAAATAGCAAAAGGGATAGTTAATGATAGAATTATTAAAAAAATAATTTTGCTTATTTTCCCCATTTTAATTTTTAATTAAAAAATTATTATTCAATTATTATTTTTGCTCCTCGCGTTTTTTTCAAGATGTTTGTCCCTTTCATATCGTCAAGAAAAACACCAGAAAAGAGGTCAGAATCTTTGGAAAAATCAAAATAAATATTTTCCCAAAAACCAAGAGTTTTATCTTTTGCTTTAAATTTGATTGTTGCCACCTTTCCGTTGTAAACATTCACGCCTGGCGTTGGAATTGCTAAACCAATTTTAATTTTTCCTTCCAAAGGATTAATCAATTCTTCAAATTTGATATTGAATACCGAATTACTAGTGTCAATGGAAATGGCTTCTAATTTATCTTTAGCATAACTTAAATAAGCAGCCACTGCGTTTACATTGTTGCCAGCAGTATTCATTATTACATCAACAGCAAATTCGTCTCCTACTTTATAATGACCTTCGCGGGGAAACAAATATAAATACGCTTCTTTAGTTTTCGGAGAGACTGAATAATAGGTCTCAAATGGCGGTTCAATGTAGGCAGAATAAATCCAAAGGAGAATAACTAAGGTGAGTAAAATTGACGAAGCCAAGAAAACATAGACAAAAAATCTTAAAGTGCTGACCTTTTTTTGAAGCAAAGAAACCCTTTTTCCGTTTTTGAATTCTTCTTGTTTAGTGGTTTGATTTGTCTGGTTATTGTTTTCCATAGATTAATAAAATTTGTATTAAAAATAGCCGACCTTTTTTATAAAATGATTTATTTATTATAACAAACGCCAAAAAATGATACAAAAAAGTTTTCCACAATTAGACTTTTTTCCAATCTTGATCTTCTTCTGATTCTTCTTCTTGCTCGTTAATAAAAACTTCTCTAGGTTTGGCACCATCAGCCGGTCCTACCACCCCTCTTTGTTCTAACATATCCAAAAGCCGAGCTGCCCTGGCATAACCCAATCTTAATCTCCGCTGCAAAAGAGAGGCTGAGGCTTTTTTCGCTTCAATTACCACTTTTTTTGCTTCTTCATATAAAGGATCGTCTTGATCAGAAAAAGATTCAATTGCTGATTCGGCTGATTCTAAACTTCTTTCCAAATCCTCGGCTAAATTGTTATGGAAAATTGCCTCTTCTACTGCTGATTTTTCATATTTCATATTGGATTTTATATAATCTACCACTTTTTTTACTTCTTTTTCTGAAACATAAGCAGCCTGAATTCTTCTGGGCTTGCCTAATTCGGCTGACAAATACAACATATCGCCAGCTCCCAACAATTTTTCAGCGCCTGCCATATCTAAAACTGTTCGCGAATCTACTTGAGAGGCAACCTGAAAAGTAACCCGAGAAGTAATATTAGCTTTAATTAAACCAGTAATCACTTCCACTGATGGCCTTTGGGTAGCCACTACTAAATGAATGCCCACAGCCCTTGCCATTTGAGCCAATCTAACAATTCCGGCTTCAATTTCTCTTCCCTTGGCTGCCATTAAATCAGCCAACTCGTCAACCACCACAACAATATAGGGCAACAAATCGCCTGTTTGGTTGGCTTTTTGATTATAACTATTAATATCGCGACTTTTTGCCAAAGCCAAAATATCAAATCTTCTTTCCATTTCACCAATTAACCATTTAAAGGCATTAACTGTTCTGGTGGCATCAAAAATAACCGGACAAAGCAAATGGGGCAATTCGTTGTAGACAGGAAATTCTACTCTTTTAGGATCAACTAAAATAAATCTCAAAATTTCTGGTGAACCTTTATACAACAAAGAAAGCATTAAATTATTTAGAAAAATGGTTTTCCCAGTGCCAGTTGAACCAGCCACTAATAAATGAGGCATTCGGGCTAAATCAGCATAAAAGGGAATGCCGGAAACATCCCTGCCTAAAACAATGGTTAATAAAGAAGGTGATTTCTGAAATCTTTCATCTTCAATTAGTTCTCGCAATCTTACTTGAACCCTCACTTTGTTTGGCACCTCAACACCAACTAAAGATTTTCCAGGGATAGGCGCTTCAATTCTAATAGGATGACTAGCCAGAGCCAAGGCCAGATCGTTGCTTAAGGCGGTAATTTTGGATAGTTTTATCCCCTCAGCCGGTTTTAATGTGTATTGGGTGACAGTAGGTCCGATATTAACCTCTGACATTTCCACTGGAATATCAAAATTTTGCAATGTTTTTTTAATAATAGCGGCATTAATTCTAGTATCGCCGGCATTAACTCCGCCTTTATCTTTTTCCAATAAATCAGTTGGTGGCAGTTTGTAATCAGTGGTTAAAGGAATTTTTTCTGAAATGGGTTTGGTTTTTAATTCTGGAGTTAGAATTTTCTCAGGCTTACCAATTTCCGGCGGAGAAACTTCTTTGACTTTAAAACGAGGGGCAAAAATTTTCTTGATCAAAGACGGTTGCTTTTCCATTTCTTTTTCCTCTTCTTCTGCGGGTTTTTCTTTTACTGGTTGTTTTAAAAGATGCCAAAAAATAAAAATGCCAACGAAAACTACGGCAATCAAAATAATCTGGGTTACCCAAAAATCAAAAAGTTTAAAGATTGGCCAAACAATTAAAGAACCAATCGCTCCACCGGTGTTTTTTCCCGGATTTAAATTTTCCAAAATAGCCGAAATGCCAAAAATAATAATTAGAATGGCCAATAAAATTGACGGGAAAATTTTTTTATAATGGCTACTAAAAAATGTTAAACCAGCAATCAAAAAAATTAAAGGCAAGGCAAAGGTCGTCTTGCCAATTAAAAACAAAAGTCCAGCCTTAATCACTTCGCCGGCTGGACCCGATAATTCAAAAAAACTCAGGGTAACAATTAAAGCCAAAACAACCACTGCTATTCCGCCAATCCAATTTTTGGCAGTATCAGGTAAAAAAAATTTGTTTGTTTTTTTTCCATTTCTGGAATTGTTCTTATTATTTTTTTTGTTATTTTTATTTTTTGCCATTTTTCTCTTTTATTATACCATCTCTTTGTTGCCTGCCAAATCCTCGTCTTTGCGAAAACCAGTGCCAACCGGGATTAACTTTCCAATAATCACATTTTCTTTCAAACCTTTTAGTTTGTCTTCTTTTGCCTCTAAAGCCGCTTTAATTAAAACCCGCGATGTTTCTTGAAAAGAAGCGGCCGATAAAAAGGAATCAGTAGTTAAAGCAACATGGGTAATGCCCAATAAAAGAGAAACTCCTTTTGCTGGTTTTTTGCCTTTTTCTTTTAGTATCCGATTTTCTTCTAAAAATTTAGAGCGATCAACAATCTCGCCAATGGTAAAAGGACTGTCGCCCGGATCTTTTATTCTTATACGGGAAAACATTTGGCGAACAATAATTTCAATGTGTTTGTCATGGATATTAACTCCTTGAGAAACGTAAATTCTTTGAACCTCTTTCACAATGTGTTGTTGAGTTTTTTCTTTGCCAACTAATTTAAATAATTCTTTTAAATCAACATTGCCTTCGCACAATTGTTGTCCTTTTTTCACTTCTTGACCGGGCTGAACCCAAATAGCCGTTTTTAAAGATGGCTGGATTTCTATTATATCATCTTTTGAAGACCTTTTCTTTTTTTTGACATTAAGTCTTTTTCCTTCTTCTTTCTCGCTCTCACTTGCTTTTATTTTAATAACTCCACTTGAAGTAATTTCCATAACCTTTCCATCAACTGGCGAAATAAAAGCTTTGGCTGTTGGTTCTCTTGTCTCAAAAATTTCTTGAACCCGAGGTAAGCCAGAAGTAATATCTCCGCCACCAGCCACTCCGCCTAAATGAAAAGTTCTCATTGTTAATTGGGTGCCTGGTTCGCCAATTGCCTGAGCAGCAACAATGCCCACTGCCTCGCCTAATTTTATCAATTGATTTGCTCCTAAATCCCAACCATAACATTTTTGACAGACGCCGCGAATGGACTTACAAGACAAAGGCGATCGAACTTTTATTTTTTCAATTTTGCAATTAATAATTTTTTCGCCAGTTTTCCAATCAATTATTTCGCCTCTTTTAATAATTATTTCTTCTTTTTTCTTTGATCCTTCTTGATTTAAAAATTTTATATCTTCTGCTGCTATTCGGCCCACAATTTTAAAAATCGGATTTTGGCCAATTTCTTCTGCTTCTTTAATAGAAATCTCAATACCTTCTTGGTCACCGCAATCATCCTGCCAAACAATTACTTCGTGGGCAACATCAACCAATCTTCTGGTTAAATAACCAGCAGTGGAAGTGCGCAAAGCAGTATCAACCGTTCCTTTTCTAGCACCGTGGGTAGAAATAAAATATTCCAAAATATCAAACCCTTCCTTAAAACAACTTCTTACCGGCAATTCAATTGTTTCGCCCATTGGGTTGGTGACTAAACCCTTCATTCCTGCCATCTGAACAGTTTGCGACCAAGAACCTTTGGCTCCAGCATCAATAAAAGAAAAAACTGGTCCATTTTCCGGTAAGGTCTTTGGCACTAATTTTTCTATTTCCGATTTCGCCTTAGCCCAAATTTGAATCACTCGATCGCTTTTTTCTTGAGAAGACAAAAATCCTTTTTTAAAATAGTTTTCTACTTGCTTTACTTCTTCTTCGGCTTGCTCAATAATTTTTTTCTTTTCTGGCGGAATAATTAAGTCATCCATTCCCCAAGATAAACCGGAGCGAGTGGAGTACTCAAAGCCCAATTCTTTGATTCTGTCTAAGGTTTCAATCACTTTTTCTCGCGGATATTTCTCAATAATTTCTCTAATGATTTTCTCCAAGTCTTTCACTTTAACCTCGTTATTTTGAAAGGGAAAATCCTCGGGCAGGGCTTCATTAAAAATAATCCTGCCAACACTAGTTTCTAAGAAATCATTGGGATATGGTTTTCGATTTTGACCGCTGGTTTGTTCTTCGGTTAACTTTTGACCTTTAACTAAACCGGTTGCTGTTCCCTTTAATCCTCTAACCATAATTCTGGCTTTTAAATCTATTTGGTCAAATTCAAAAGCCAATAAAGCCTCTTGGGCTGAACCAAAAATTTTTCCTTCGCCCTTGACTCCTGACTTTGTTTTTGTTAACCAATAACAACCCAAAATAATATCTTGATAAACCGTAACAATAGGCGTACCCACTGCTGGTTTAAGCAAATTCAAGGAAGATAACATAATTTCTCTGCTTTCTTTTTGAGCAAATTCAGAAATAGGCAAATGAACAGCCATTTGATCACCATCAAAATCAGCATTAAAAGCCTTACAAACCATTGGATGGATTTGAATGGCTCTGCCTTCAATTAAAATCGGCTGAAAAGCCTGAATTCCCAATCTGTGCAAGGTAGGCGCCCGATTTAATAAAACCATTTTACCTCTTACCACTTCTTCCAAAATTGCCCAAACCTCATCGGTTTCTTGTTCAATTAATCTAGTAGCGCCCCGAACATTAAAAGCCAATTCTCTTTCCAAAATTTTTCTAATAACAAAAGGTTTGAAAAGTTCCAAAGCCATTATCTTTGGTAAGCCACATTGATAAAACTTTAATTCCGGGCCAACGACAATTACTGACCGACCAGAATAATCCACTCTTTTGCCCAAAAGATTTTGACGAAACCTCCCTTGTTTTCCTTCCAAAATATCAGCCAAAGATTTTAACAATCTTCTTCCACCAGTGCTAGCCTGAGTGGTTTGTCCTTTCCTCATACCATTATCAATCAAAGCATCCACTGCCTCTTGAAGCATTCTTTTCTCATTGCGAACAATAACAGCCGGAGCATTAATTTCCAAAAGATACTTCAATCTGTTGTTTCTATTAATTACCCGGCGATAAAGATCGTTTAAATCAGAAGAGGCGTAGCGACCACCATCTAATTGAACCATCGGTCTTAAGTCTGGCGGTAAAACTGGCAAAACGGTTAAAAACATCCATTCTGGCCTAATGCGGGCTTTTTCCATTGCCTGAAAAAGTTTTAATCTAGCCAAAACTTTTCTTTTATTTTGAGCAGTTTCTTTTTCTGCTTTTTCTAATTGTTTTTCTAAATTAGCAATTTCTTCTTTTAAATTAATTTTCTCAAAAATTTTTCTTAGGGTTTCTGCTCCAGTTCCGGCCTCAAAAATTTCGCCATATTTCAACGACAAATTATGATAATCAATTTCCGATAAAACCCTTAAAGGCTTAAGGTTCAAAACCTCTTCTCTGGCTTTCTCCTTGGCAATTTTTAAATCCTCCAAATTTTTGTTTAATTCTTTTTTATTTTTAATAGTGGCTTTAGCATTTTTTACCTTGCTTTCATACTCTCTATCAATTTCTTCTAAAATTGTTTTCTTTGCTTCTTCTTTGACCGTGGTAATAATATAGGCGGCAAAATAAATAACTTTTTCTAGTTGTTGCATCGGTAAATCCAAAATCATTCCCATTCGCGAAGGGACTCCTCTCAAAAACCAGATATGGGACACTGGGCTGGCCAATTTAATATGACCCATTCTTTCTCTTCTGACCGAAGATTTAGTCACTTCTACTCCGCAACGATCGCAGATAATTCCTTTATATCTAATTCTTTTGTATTTTCCGCAATAACATTCGTAATCCTTTTCCGGCCCAAAAATTTTTTCGCAAAAAAGACCATCTTTTTCTGCTCGTTGGGTCCGATAATTAATGGTTTCTGGTTTTGTTACTTCGCCATGAGACCATGACAAAATTTCCTCTGGTGAGGCTAGTTTTATTCTAATAGCTTCAATATCTTCTACTCGCATAGTTTTAAATTATAAATTTTAATTTTCTTAAATTTTTGGAATTTAATCTTTGGGAAATTGTGACTTGTTTAGAATTTAAAATTTCCCGTGCCCCGTAGGGAACCGAAGGTTCTCCTTCGGGGGATTTAGGATTTATCATCTTTTGGTTTTTCTTTTACTTCCACGCTTAATCCTAAAGATTTTAATTCATTGACCAATAAATTAAAGGAGGCGGGAATATTTGGTGGTTTTATTTCTTCTCCTTTTAAAATTGCCTCATAAGTAGCAGCCCGACCAGGCACATCATCTGATTTGACGGTCAGCATTTCTTGTAGAATATAAGCCGCTCCATAGCCTTCCAAAGCCCAAACCTCCATTTCACCAAAACGTTGGCCGCCAAATTGGGCTTTGCCACCTAAAGGTTGTTGAGTAATCAAAGAATAGGGGCCAATTGAACGCATATGAATTTTGTCTTCAACCATATGAATCAATTTCATCATATATATATAACCAACCGTTACTTTTTCTGGAAAAGGTAAACCAGTTCGGCCATCATACAAAATGGTCTTGCCGTCTTCAGGCAAACCAGCCTTTTTTAGTTCCTCTTTAATATCTTTTTCAGTTGCTCCGGCTAAAGAAGGAGAAATGGCAATATAACCTAATTTTTTAGCTGCCCAACCTAAATGGGTTTCTAAAACCTGACCTAAATTCATTCGCGAAACAATACTTAAAGGATTTAAAATAATATCAACTGGTGTGCCATCTTCCAAAAAAGGCATTTCTTCTTCTGGCAGTATCTTTGAAATTACTCCTTTGTTTCCGTGTCTGCCAGCCAATTTATCGCCAGCTTCGATTTTTCTAATTGAAGCCACTTCCACCTGAATTCTTTTTATTATTCCTGGTTCCAATTTATGACCCAATTCTCGGGAAAAGACTCTTACTCCAATTACCCTTCCTCTTTTGCCATGTTCCATTAACAAAGAGGTGTCTTTGACATCTTTGGCTTTTTCGCCAAAAATCGCTCTTAACAATCTTTCTTCGGCAGTTAAATCGGCTTCACCTTTTGGAGAAATTTTTCCTACCAAAATATCATTAGGTCCCACTTCCGCTCCAATCCGAACAATTCCTTCTTCATCTAAGTCTTTTAATTTTTCTTCTGAAACATTAGGAATATCATAAGTGGTAATTTCTGGTCCTAATTTGGTCTCTCTGACATCGCAAATAAAATCCTCAATATAAACAGAAGTAAAAACATCGTCTTTGACCAATCTTTCAGAAATTAAAATGGCGTCTTCAAAGTTTCCACCCCGCCAAGGCAAAAAGGCAACTAAAATATTTGTTCCCAAAGCCAATCTTCCTTGAGTAATTGCTCCGCCATCAGTCAACACATCGCCTTTTTTTACTCTTTGTCCTTTTTTAACAATTGGTTTTTGGTGCAAACAAGTATATTGATTAGTCCGCAAAAAAGTTCTTAATTGATAGGTTTTTAGTTTTGAGCCGTCTTTTGGTTTTATGACAATATGATTGGCATCTACTTCAGTGACTATGCCATCTTCTTCTGCCAAAATAATCTGACCAGAATCTCGCGCCACTTTTTCTTCACTGCCCGTGCAAACTAAAGGCGGTTCAGGATTAATCAAAGGAGTAACTTGACGCTGCATATTAGAGCCCATCAAAGCTCGATTAGCATCGTCATTTTGCAAAAAAGGAATTAAAGAGGTGCTAATAGAAATTGATTGCTGGGGAGAAACATCAATGAAATCTATTTTTTCTTTTTCAATCACTCCTGGTTCGCCTTTTATTCTGGCATCTACCTTATCAACCAAGATATTGCCTTTTTCATCAATGGGTACGCCAGCATGAGCAATGTTGTATCTTTCTTCTTCATTAGCGGTTAAATATCTTAGTTCAAAAGTTACCTTTCCTTTTTCTACTTTAAAATAAGGAGTTTCAATAAAACCATAGCGATTGATTCTGGCAAAAGAAGCCAAATGGGAAACCAAACCAACATTAGGACCTTCTGGTGTTTGAATAGGGCAAATTCTGCCATAATGAGAAGGCTGAACATCTCTCACTTCAAAACCGGCTCTTTCTCTGGTCAAACCGCCAGGTCCAGTGGCTGACAATCTTCTTTTATGCTCTAATTCAGCCAAAGGATTTTCATTGTCCATAAATTGGGCAATTTGAGAAGAGGTAAAAAATTCTTTAACCACTGCCATTACTAATCTAGGATTGATTAATTGAAGAGGAGTGACAGTATTAATATCTAAAGTGGACATTCGGTCTTTAATCACTCTTTCCATTCTAGTTAATCCCACTCTTAATCGGTTTTGCAAAAGTTCATTTAAAGTTCTTACTCTTCTATTACCTAAATGATCAATTTGGTCTGATTTGGCACCCGGGGTATTATTTAATCTAATAATTTCTCTTATTACCGCAATAACATCTTCGTTTTTTAAAATCCGATCTTCCACTTTAATTTCTTCTTGAATTTCTTTGCTTTCATTGTTCGGTTTTAGTTCAGGCAATCTTTGCCACATTCGCCAGCGACCCACTTTAGAAAGATCATATCTTTCAAAGTTAAAAAAAACATTTTTAATAAATTCTCTGGCAGTATCAGCAGTAGCCATTTCATCGGGTCGTAAAATGCGGTAAATCTCAATAAGAGCATCTTCCATTGTTTTTGATCTTTCTTTTTTCAAAGTTTCTGCAATGTAATTAACTTCGCCTTTATTAACATCTTGAAAAATTTCTTTTATTGTTTCTTCTTTTTCAATACCAAAAGCCCGCAACAAAGTAGTTGCTGGCACTTTTCTTTTTCGATCAATTTTAACAGTAATTGCGCCAGTTGGCTCGGTTTCAAATTCTAACCAGGCACCGCGATTAGGAATAATTTTAGCGCCAAAATGGTTTTTGCCAGCAATAGTTTGACCAGCGAAAAAAGGACCCGGCGAGCGAATCAATTGAGAAATAGCCACTCTTTCCACGCCATTAACAATAAAAGTTCCTCTTTCAGTCATTAAAGGAAAATCGCATAAAAAAACTTCTTGTTCTTTTGCTTCTTTGGTTCTAAGATTAACCAATCTGGTTTTCACTCTTAATGGCGCTTCGTAGGAATCATTGTTTATTTTCGCCTCGTAATCGTCTTTGTATTTTGGTTCTCCCAATTTATAGTCCAAAAACCAGAGTTCTAACTCTTTTTTAGTATAATCTCTAATCGGCGAAATTTCTTCAAACAGTTCTTTTAGGTCCTCTTTCCAAAATCTTTCCCAACTTTCTTTTTGAATACCAATTAAATAAGGCAGGGGCAAGAAAACTTTAGACTTGCCAAAATTTTTAGTTATCATATTTTAACCAAAAGTATAAAAACCCTAAATTAAAGAATTTGTTTTTAGGGTGATTTTAACTTATTAAATTTTTAGTGTTGAAATTGAGTCAAATTGGTTAAAGAAAAAATAACCTCAATTTAAAATTTTACTCATCTAAAAAAATTTGTCAATAGCAATTGTTATTTATTCAACTCTTGGGTTGGTTTTTCCTCAATAGGAGGTTGACCTGGAATAATACCTTCCAGAGCCTGTTTGTTATTCCTTAAATTATCCAAAATTTTCTTCACTTCTTGATTGTCGGGATTAAATTTCTCAATTATCTCAAATTGTTCAATGGCTAATTTTTTATTTCCTTTTCTATCATAAATTAAACCCAAAAAATAGCGCGCATTGGCATAATTGGGATCAATCCATACTGCTCTCTCAAATTGAGTTTGAGCCTGATCTATCTGATTATTATTATAATACAAAACGCCTAATTGAAAAGCCACTCCGGCATCTAAGGGAACCAATTGTTGAGTCTCTTCTAATTTACCAGCGGCTTCTTGGATTTTCCCTTCTTTAATATCAACCATCGCCAACATATAACGGGCAACTGCATAATCAGATTTTACTTCAATGGCTTTTTGAAAATAATTTTTTGCTAGTTCTTGATTTTCTTGACTTTCTTTCGTTTTTCCCTGTTGAGCAAGCATATCTGCTTTGGCCAAATAAACTCTACCAATCTCAGAAAAAATTTCTGGAGACAAAGGATCTAATTCTGCCGCCTCTGTATAAGAAGTAATTGCCCAGTCTTCTGCTTTTCCTAAAATCCCTATTACTTTTTGATAAGTGAAACCCCTGATAATCCAATTAGCCACATTAAAAGGTTCCATATTGGTTGTTTCATTAATGGTGTTGATTGCCAAAAAAATTAAAGACTGGGCCATTTTTTGTTTTTCTTCCTGACTTAAATTGCTGTCTACCAAAACCTGGTCTAATCTAAATAAACAGACCTTGGAGTAATCTCTTTTGTATAAATCCATCTGGGGATTAGCGGCAACTGCCTGGCCAATAAAATCTAAACTTTCTTGCAAATTGCCTTTTTGAAAAGCCCGTAACCCCTGATAATATTTTATTTCAGCAAAATATTTCTGGCTGTATAAAATAAAAATTCCCATTCCCAAAACTAAAATTAAAACAAACAAGAAAGAAAAGGCTAAAGCGCCTGTTTTTGAGGTTTTCAAATCAAAAATCTTTTTTTTCTCTTTTTCTAATAAAGCCAAACAACTAATAATTAACCAAAAAACAAAGAAGAGAGAAAAATTAAAGGGGTAAACAAACAAAGCAAAAATTAGCCCAAAAAAACCAGCCAAGATCGCTCTCCCCAAAAAAAGACTTAAATTTTCTTGAGTTTCCGGGGAAGGTAAATTTTCTTTTGTTAGCAAAAACCCAAAATTTTTCTTAAGGAAAACAGAAATTAAAAAAATAAAAGCCAAAAGACCAAAAATTCCGGTAGTGACCAATCTATCTAAAATTTCCGATCCCCCTTGACTAAATCTCAAATTCCAGAAATTTTTTTGATTTGTTTCTTTGGGTCTATATTTTGACCAATCAAAAGAAAAAGTACCAGGCCCAGTACCGAAAAGTGCTGACTTTAAAGGTAAATTTCTAAAAACTTTTAAATTATCTATTTGGCCAACTAAATATTCTTGAGGCACTTGCGGAACTTTGGGTAAAGAAAAACGGAAAAAAATCATTAAAGATGATAAAACCAAAAAAAACATTATTAAAGCAAGAAAAGCAATGGAAATATTTTTGTTTAAATTAATTACCCCAAAAGCAAACAAAAAAACTAACCCTACCAGGAAGGTTAACCAAACGATTTTTGTATTAATTAAAAGTAAACAAAATAAAAAAAGAAGCCCAATAGTTCCCAAAATAAATTTAAAAAATTTTTTAGCGGAAGAAAATAAAGGCAAAAGTAAAAGAAGTAATATAGCAAAATAAATTCCTAAAGAATTAATTGTGCCAATAGAGTTAAAGAAAATATTCCTGGTAAAATCAATTGGCAAAATAAATCTACCAAAAAACTGTAATATAAAATAAAGACTGAGAAGAAAGCCAGAAAGAAAAAGAGTAAAGAAGATAAAAACAATTTCCTCTTTTTTAAACAAATGGATAATTAAAAAATAAAAAAAAGCAAAAGCCAAAAAAGAAAGAAAACTAGAAGAAACCACCAATGGCCAACCCCAAAAACTGCCATAACGAGAAAGAGAAAAAACAGTAGAAATTCCTAAAAATAAAATCAAAATCAAAACTGGGACATTAAGAAAAGAAAAATTGATTTCTAGCTGATTACGAATTAAAAAATTTACTAACAAACAAATAAGAGCAATAAAAATCAAAAAAACAAAAAGAACCTGTTTATTAAAATCCAAGATGTTTGATGTCCAGGGTAAAAAGAAAAGAGGAAGCAAAAAAACTAAAAAATAGATAATTCCCTTGCTAATTTGCAAAAATATTTTTTTCTGACCTGCGGCAAAATCGCCAAAAATTTTTTTATCTTTTGATTGAAAATTGTTTATTTCTACAGATTTGTTATTAAATTTGAACATATGTTTATTTATTTTATCTTATAATAAAACAATTTTAAAAAATAATCAAGCAATGTTTTAACAACAATAAAGATTTTTGGGAATTTTTCCTTCGGGAATTTTGCCAAAAGGATTGCCAAACTGACGAATTTTTTCAATCATTTCCTGGTTCTCCTTGGTTTGAAGATTTTCTTTTTCCATAAAAGAACGCATTTTTTTCATTAAATTTGGTAAATCAATTTTAAGCGGACAATTTTCAAAACAGGCAGAACATAAAGTGCAGGCAAAGCAATTTGAATCAATTGCTTTTTTTAGATTTTCAGAAATGCCGGCAAAAATAATTCCTTTTGAGCCTAAATATTTTGCCCCATAATTTCTTCCTATTTGATGAAAAACCGGACAGAAATTTAAACAAACGCCGCAATTGATACAATATAAAATTTCTTCAAAACCCTCTTTCAAAATTTTTTCTCTGCCGTTGTCTAATAAAATTAAATTTACCTCTTTGGCTCCTTGGGCGCCAATGACAGTTTCATTTTGAATATCAGCAGTTTTTGAAGGACCGGAAATTATTGAAAGATAAACTGGAAAATCCTGACCTGTTCCCCAAATAGCCGAAGCTTTGATAATTTTTAAAGCATCTTCTAAATTTTCAACAATTTTCTCAAAACCAGAAACGATAATGTGATTTTCTGGCCATCTAGAAACCAAGGAGATATTCCCTTCATTTTCTAAAATTAAAATTTTGCCGTCAGAAGCTATAGCATTGGCTCCCGAAATTCCAACTTCGGCTTTTGAAATTTTTTCTCTTAATAAATTTCTGACAAAAGAAGCGATTTTTTCAGGATTTGGCTCTATGTCTTCGTTAAATTTTTCTTTAATTTTTCTTGAAATTTCTTCTGGCGCTAAATGAATGGCTGGCAATACTGGATGGGATTCTTTTTCTTTCATTATTTGGCAAATGAAATCGCCCAAATCTGTTTCAATTAATTCTTTGTCAGCTAAAAAACCTTCTTCTTCAATCTCGTTGAAAGCATTTGACTTTGCTTTGATAATTTTTGTTTTTCCCTCTGTTAATTTTTCAATGATTTCTCTGGCTTCTTTTGCTTCTCTTGCTTCAAAAACATTAATTCCATTTTCTTTTAATGCAGAAATTGCTTTTTCTTTTAAATTTTCAATTTGAGAAATTGCTCTTTTTTTAATTTGATAAAGTTCTTCTCTAAAAATTTCGTATTCTAAATTGTTCTTTAAAAGCGCTTTTTTCCTTTTTTCTCTGTATTCCAAAACTACTTTCCAAAAAGCAATTTTTGTTTTTTCTGATAAAAATTCTCCTTTCATAAATCTTCAAATAACTCTATTAATTCTTTAACTTCAATTTCATTTGCGTTTTCTTTTAAATGAAGATAGCACAAAGGACAATTGGTACACAAAATTCTTGCTTCTGTTTTTTTTGCTTGTTCAATTCTATCTTTGGCAATTTTGTTTGCTAATTCTGGTTCGTTTGATTTTACTCCTCCCCCACCTCCGCAGCAAAAACTTTCACTGCGATTTAACTCCATTTCCACCAACTCATAACCCAAATTTTTGATTATTTCTCTCGGCTCTTCAAAAACTCCCATTTGCCTCCCTAAATGACAAGGATCGTGGTAAGCAATCTTTTCATTTTTAACATTAAAATTTGATTTTGCATTTTGCATTTTGAATTTTGCATTAATAATCTCACTAATGTGCTCAACTTCAATATCCCATTTATCGCCCAAAATTTCTTTGTAGTATTTTTTTAAAATCATAAAACAGGCCGGACAATTGGTAATGATTTTTTTTACCGAATGTTCCTTGAAAACTTTTAAATTGTCCTCTGCTAATTTTTTAAAATCTTCAAAATAACCTGCTTTTAAAGCCGGGGAACCGCAACACTTTTCTAGTTCTGAAAGTTCAATAAAATCAATGCCAATTTTCTTCAAAATTTTTTCATATTTTTCTTTGAGGTCTTTAGCTACAAATTTCGTCAAACAACCAGGATAATATAAAATATTGCCACCGAAAATTTTATCTAAAAATTTAACCATTTTAATTAAAATTTATTTTTATTACTTTTTCCTGTTTTAAAATTCTAAATACTAAATTCTAAATCATAAATCCCAAACATATTTTCTTTTTGGAATTTGGGATTTGTGTGTTGGGATTTTGTTTCGGATTTAGAATTTCGCCTGCCCCGTAGGGAACCGAAGGTTCTCCTTTGGGGGATTTAGTATTTAACATATTGAATTTTCATTTTGCATTTTGAATTTTGCATTTTGCATTATTTTTACATCCAGCCTTTAAACAAAGCAATTGATAAAAATAACAAAATTAAACCAGCAACTAATCTCATATATTTTCTAAAATTTAACCGCCATTGTTCAACCTTATCAACTTGAGTCCAAGCAAAAGCAACTCCAGCAATGATAATTAAAAGAGGAACGATGAAAAAGAAATTGTACCAAATTAAATAGGGAATGTGAGCGCCGGTTCTTTCTGCTAAAATGGTAGTGTAAACCAATGGAATTCCAACCGTGCAAGGAAGTTCAACCAGCGAGGATAAAATAGCCAATAAAATTGCCGAAGGAATTGTTCCTCTTTTAATTAATTTTTCAATCGCCGGTTTTGCGCCTTCTGGAATTTCCAAAGAGATACCCTTTCCATAGGCAAAAAAATCTTTAATTAAAATTAAACTGGTAATGAAAGCAAAAACTGCAATGATGATTTTTATTTTTTGAATAAAACTAATTAAGGAAATCAAATTGATCATTCCCAACATAAAAAGAAAATAAATGACAAAAACGGCTAAAGCAAAAACCAGGCCAACTTTTATTGCTCTTTTTTTTGAACCAATAGCCAAAAGATAAGTTAGTAAAAACAAAAGAACAGAAAACATACAGGGATTAATTCCATCAGCCAAACCTAAAATTATTCCTAAAAAGAACAAGGAAGATTGAGATGAGATTCTAATTTCTCTTCCAAAAATTGGAATGGTGAATTCTTTTTTTTCTTCAGGAGTAAAAGTATATGGTTTTGGAATTTGTTTTAAGGTCTGTTTTATCTCTTCAACAGGACAAGGACAACCTTCTTTTTGACATCGGATGATTACTTTTTCAATGTTGTTTCTAATGGATTCGTCCCCTATTAAATAAGCGTCTCCCAAAAAAACAATGGGAAAACCAGAAAAAGATATTCCGTAAAATTCTTGAAGTTTTTGATAAATTTTTAAATTTTCTTCGCTTTCTGAGACATTGTAAATTTTGAAGTCAATTTCATATTTTTTTGCCGTATTTTCAAGAAAACTTTCTAAATTTTGGCATTGAAGACATTTATCTTTTATAAAATAATGAATGCAGATTTTTGATTCTTTTTTAGGTTCTTCTTTGGCTGGTTCTTCTTTTGGTGATGAGTCTTCTTTTGGTTTCCATTTATCAATTCCTCCGGCCGCCAAAATTTCTCCTGGCGAAGGACAAGAAGTTTGAAGACAATTTTGAATTAAATTTTCAATTTCTTTTCCAGTAGATTCTTTTGTGCCAAAACCAACAATAAAATCTTTGCCAATAAAAGTTGTTGGCACTCCTTGGGCTTGAGTTTTGTAAGCCCGGGCAACTTTTTGGAAAAATTCTTGATTTTCCTGATTATAATAAATTTCAAACTCTTTTACTTCCAATTGGGGGTATTTTTGTTTTAATTCTTCTAAAAATGGTTTCTCTTGAGCGCAATGGGGACAACCTTGGCCCCAGAAAAAATAAATTTCCACTTTTTCTGCAGATCCTAAAATTTCTTTCGGAAAAAAAACAAACAAAAAGAAAACAAAAATTAATAAAAAAAGTTCTTTGTTTCGCATATTCTTATTTTATTTCTTTTTTAAGTCTTTTTCAAGATTATTGAAATTAAAAAAATCAAAAAACCAGAAATAACAATCAAGGGACCGGCTGGAAAATTAGTCAGTTGGAAAAGAAAAATTCCCAAAATTGCAGAAAGGATGCCAAAAAGAGAAGAAAGAAGTTTAAAGGTTTTTAAATTTTTGCTTAAATTCCTAGCAGATGCTGCAGGTAAAACAGTCAAACCCGCAACCAAAAGTCCTCCAACAAATTTTACTCCCATGGCGACGATGGCTGAAATTGAAAGAATGTAGAGAAATTGATATTTTTTCAAGTCGATTTTTTCTGCCATTGCCAAATCTTCTGAAATAGAAATTAAAGTTAATTTTGGATAAATTTTTTTAATTAAAAAGAAAACAAAAATAGAAACCAAAACAATAATCAAGCTTTCTACTTTGCCAATTTTTGAAATGTTGCCGACCAAAGCCTCTTCAATTTCATGTTCTGATAAAAATAAAAAGGTAATTGCCAAAGAAATAGTAAATAAAATGGCGATGATTGTTTCAGTGGGCAATTTTGTTTTTTGCTCAAAAAACCAAATTAAAATTGAGCCCAAAAATAAAAACAAAAAAGCACCTAAAGAAATGTCTTTTTGAAAAATTAAAGCCAAAGCAACTCCTGGTAACGCTAAATGAGATAGAGGATCAATCACAATAGTCATTTTCTTAGATAACATCAAAGAACCTAAATATCCCGCTACTCCTCCAATAAAAATTGCTGAAATTAAACTAAGAAAAAATTGCAACATAATTTTAATTTTTCATTTTGAATTGTCATTTTGAATTTTGAGATTTGAGTTTTGAATTTATTTCAGTGTTTATGTTCGTAAAATTTTATTTCTTGACCGTAAAGTTTGGAAAGAGATTCAGCGGTTATAACCTCTTTTGGTTTTCCTTGGCAAATTGGGCATTTGTTCAAACAAATAACATAATCTGAAAATTTGAAAACAACGCTTAAATCGTGAGTTACCAAAATTATTGTTAAATTTTTCTCTTTTTTTAATCTTTCTAAAAGTTGATAAATTGTGTCCTCCCCAGAAATATCAATTCCAGTCGTTGGTTCATCAAACAATAAAACATCTGGATTTCCAATTAATGCCCAAGCAATTAAAATCCGTTGATACTGGCCAGAAGAAATTTCTCCTAATTTCCTCTTTGAAAAGTTTTCATTAAAGCCAACCAATTTTAAAATTTCTTTAATTTCTTTTTCATCTTTTGTTTTTAATTGAAAAAATTCTTTAACGGAAATTGGAAAATTTTTAACAAAAGGTATTCTTTGAGGCACATAACCTACTTTTACTCCTTTTTGCCATTGAATTTTTCCTTGGTATGAAAAAAATCCCAATAAGGTTTTTAACAAAACGGTCTTACCGGCGCCATTGGGTCCCAAAATAGTGACTGCTTGACCTTTTTCCAATTCAAAAGAAAGATTAGAAATTATTGTTTCATCCTCTAATTTTACCACTAGATCTTCCACTTTTAAAATTTCTTTTCCCATATTTGTATTGTTTATTTTACAATAAATAAAAAATAAAAAAAGGGATATTTCTGTCTTTTTTAGACTGCCTCTTTACTGACATTTTAAAACTGACATTTTAAAATTTATTTTGTATAATAGAAAGAATCTAATAAAAAAATAAGGATTATTAGAGAGTTTTGTTTGTTGGCAATTTTTAAAATAATAAAAAGTTGCCAATTTAAGCAAATGAAAATTTTAATGTTTGGCTGGGAGTTCCCGCCTTATAATTCAGGCGGTTTAGGCGTGGCTTGTCAAGGGCTAACAAAAGCCTTGTCTCAAGAAGGCATAGAGATTGTTTTTGTTTTGCCAAAAAAATTTGATTGCCAATTTCCCTATTGTCGTTTTATTTTCGCCAATGAAAATTTTGTCTTTAAAAATTTGCCATTAAAAGGACTAAAAAATTTTTATCTTAATTCGCTTTTAAATCCTTATTTGACTCCAAAATTTTATGCTGAATTTTTAGGAAAAATTCTCCAGGAAAAAAATCTCAGCCAAACAGATTTTGAAATCAAATCTTTGATTAATCAAAAAGGGCTTTTTGAAGAAATAATGCGTTATGCCTTTGAGGCCAGAAAGATTGCGCTTTTAGAAGATTTTGACATTATTCATGCTCATGATTGGTTAACTTTTCCAGCCGGCATTGAAGCGAAAAAAATTTCAAAAAAACCTTTGGTTGCTCACATTCACGCGACCGAATTTGACAGAACTGGCGGTCACGGCGTAAACAAAAAAGTTTATCAAATTGAAAAAAGAGGATTTGAAGAAGCCGATGTAATTATTGCCGTCAGTCAATTTACAAAAGAAAAAGTAGTCAAACATTATAATATTTCGCCAGAAAAAATAAAAGTAGTATATAATGCGACAGATTATCAACAATTTAATAATTTCAAAAATGAGGTCTTTGGTCTAAAAAAAGCCGGCAAAAAAATTGTTCTCTTTTTAGGCAGAATTACCTTGCAAAAAGGACCTGATTATTTTCTCTTGGCGGCTAAAAAAGTTTTAGAGAAAGATCCCAATGTAATTTTTATTGTTGCCGGTTCTGGCGATATGGAAAGAAAAATAATTGAATTGTCCGCCCAATGGAATATTGCTGATAAAGTGTTGTTTGCCGGATTTTTGAGAGGAAAAGAACAAGAAAAAATTTATCAAATGGCTGATCTTTATGTTTTGCCATCTGTTTCTGAACCTTTTGGTATCACCCCTCTAGAAGCGTTAAGTTTTGGCGCGCCAGTCCTAATTTCAAAACAATCTGGAGTTTCTGAAGTGATTTCTCATTGTTTAAAAGTTGATTTTTGGGATATTAATGATATGGCAAATAAAATTTTAGCCGTTTTAAATTATAATGAATTAAAAGAAAGTCTTTCTGAAAACGGTCAAAAAGAAGTAAAAAAACTTTCCTGGCAAGAATCAGCCAGACAATGTTGCCAAATTTATCAAACATTAATAGCTTAATTTCTTCTTATGCCCTCCGTTTGTCTTTATCTCCATATTCATCAACCTTTTAGAATCAAAAAATTTTCGGTTTTTGATATTGGAAATAATCAAGATTATTTTGACGAAACAAAAAATAAATTTTATCTAGAAAGAATTGTCAAAAAAAGTTATGAACCAACCAATAAAATTCTTTTGGATTTAATAAAAGAAACAAAAGGCGGGTTTAAAGTAAGTTTTAGTTTAACCGGCACTTTTTTAGAACAAATAGAAAAATATTATCCTTCTTTAATTAAATCTTTCCAAAAATTAATTAATACAGGATGTGTAGAGATTTTAGCCGAAACTTATTATCACTCACTGGCTTATTTGTACTCTAAACAAGAATTTAAAAAACAGGTTTTTCTTCACCGACAAAAAATTAGAGAACTGTTTGGAGCGGAAACAAAAGTTTTCCGCAATACCGAATTGATTTTTAACAATGAAATGGCAAGTGCGATTAACGAATTGGGTTACCAAGCAATTTTAGCTGAAGGCGTAGATCATTTATTGGGTTGGCGATCGCCCAATTTTGTTTACCGGGCAAAAACGGCTGAAAATCTCAAAATTTTATTGCGCAATTATCGTTTAAGCGATGATATCTCTTTTCGTTTTTCCAATCGTCAATGGTCAGAATGGCCATTAACTGCTGATAAATTCAGTTTCTGGATCAACCAAATCAATGGCTGTGGCGAAACAGTTAATCTCTTTATGGATTATGAAACTTTTGGTGAACATCAATGGCAAGAAACCGGTATTTTTGAATTTTTAAAGAAATTTCCTTTTAAAGTATTAGAACATCCTGATAATAATTTTAAAACTCCTTCTGAAGTAATTTCTCTTTATCCAGCCAGAGATGTTTTGGATTTTCCTTATTTAGTCAGTTGGGCTGATATTGAAAGGGATTTAAGTGCTTGGTTGGGAAACGCTATGCAACAAAAAGCAATTAAAGAATTATATAGTTTAGAAGAAAAAATTTTAGCCTCTAAAGATCCCAAAATTATTGAAGATTGGCGGAAACTCCAAACTTCTGACCATTTTTACTATATGTGCACCAAGTGGTTTGCCGATGGCGATGTCCACAAATATTTTAATCCTTATGAAAGTCCCTATGAATGCTTTATTTCCTTTATGAATATTATTAATGATTTAAAAATTAGATTAGGATGCTAAATTAGAAAAAAAACCAATTTTTATTATAATTTATATATAAAGGCCGAATTATAAAAAAATAAAATAAAAAAAAAGAAAATATGCCGCGCCAAAAGAAACAAAAACCACCGTTAGTTAATGCCTCTCCCGAAGAATGTTTTTGGACCTGTGACGGAAGAATTTTTGCCAATTTAAAAGAACTTAGTGATGGCTTAAAAGAAATGAGTAATGAGGTTTTCTCATACCACTGCAACAAAAATAAAAACGATTTCGCCGTCTGGATTGAGCAGAGTTTAAAGAACGAAAAATTGGCAAAAAAAATTGCCAAAACAAAAAACCGATTAGTAATGGCGAAAAAAGTTGACACGGAATTAAAAAATTTTGCTTTTTAGAAAAAGCAAAAGATAAAAAAATAAAAACCTTGGGTTTTCTTATGTTAAAAACCAAGGCTCATTATTTGTTTGAAATCTCCTTTGAAGTCTGCAATAAAGTAGGCGGTATTTATACTGTTTTGAGTTCAAAAGCAAAAGATCTTTTAAAACACTACCAAAAAAATTATTTTTTGATTGGTCCCTATTTCCCAGAAAAAATTAAGGGCGAATTCAAAGAAGAAAAAGAAAAAAAATTTGAAAAAATATTTGAAGAATTAAAAAAAGAAGGGATTATTTGCCATTTGGGTAGCTGGTTAATTGAAGGAAAGCCAAAAGTTATTTTAATTGATTTTCAAAATTTCTTAAAAGAAGGAAACGAAATTAAAAAAGAACTTTGGGAAACTTATCAAATTGATTCGCTCAATGCTCCTTTTGACTATACAGAACCTCTGGTCTGGGCTTGGACAACAGGAAAATTATTAGAAAAAATCAATTCTTTTTTAAAAGGGGAAAAAATTGTTGCTCACTTCCATGAATGGCTCAGCGGAGCTGGATTATTGTATTTAAAGAAAAATAAAATACCAATAGCCACAATTTTTACTACCCACGCCACTATTTTAGGAAGAACTCTGGCAAATAACCATTTGCCGTTATATGATATTTTAGAAAAAATTAATCCTTATGAAGAAGCGAAAAAATACAACATTGTCGCCAAATATCAATTAGAAAAAAAATCGGCAAAATTAAGCGATGTCTTTACTGCTTTGAGCGAAATTAATGGTTTAGAAACAGAAAAATTTTTAGAAAGAAAACCAGATTTTTATTTGCCCAATGGTTTAAATGTAGATAATTTTCCTTCTCTTGAAGAAATTTTAGTCAACCATAAAATTTTCCGATCTCGCCTTAATGATTTTCTTTTTTCTTTTTTTGCTCCTTATTATCCAATTGATCTTAAAAATTCTTTAGTTTATTTTATTGCTTGTCGCTACGAATTTCACAACAAAGGAATTGATATTTTTTTAAAAGCCCTGGGACGATTAAATAAAAAATTAAAAGAAAAAAAACAATCAAAAACTATTTTTGCTTTCTTATGGGTCCCTTCAGAAATTAAAGGAATAAAACCTGAAGTTTGGCAATCAATAGAAAATTATCGCGATATTGTTGACTCTTTGAAAGATTTTTCTTTTCAAATAGAAGAAAATTTTGTCGCTTCTTTGTTAAATAAAAAGGGGCAGGTTTTTAAACATATTTTAGATAAAAAATTGGCTACGCTTTTAGAAAAAAAAGTTTTAAAGTTTAAAAGAGAAGGATTGCCTCCTCTTTCTACTCATGATGTAACTAATCAAGAAGATATTATTATTAAAACATTAAGAGAAGAAAATCTTGAAAATAAGCCTAACGATAAAGTAAAAGTAATTTTTTGTCCTTTTTATTTAACTGGCGATGATGGCTTAATTAACTTAGATTATTACGAATCTATTCAAGCAACAGATTTGGGCGTTTTTCCTTCTTATTACGAACCTTGGGGTTATACTCCTTTAGAAGCTGCTATTTTGGCTGTTCCGGCTATTGGTAGTGACTTGGCTGGTAGTGGTCAGTTTTTAAATTCTTTTTTGAAAGAAAAAAAAGATTCTGGTATTTTTATTTTAAAGAGATTTAAAAAAAGTGACCAAGAAGCAACTGATTCTCTTTTTGAAATCCTTTATCGCTTCCAGAAATTTTCTAAAACAGATTTGTCAAATCAAAAAATAGGAGCGAGAAAGTTGGCGGAAATTTTTGATTGGAAAAATTTAATCTCTAACTATCTTAATGCCCACAATAAGGCTTTAAGGCGAATTTTATGAAAATTGCTCATTGTTTGGGAAACTTAAAAGTGGAAAAAGAAATTGATAAAGAAACTAACTTTCTTTTAACCAATCAATTGGGTGATTATTTAAGTTTGCCAACCAGCGAAAAAGAACCTATTAGCCGTTATCAAGGTTGGTTTGTTTATATCAATAATGATTTATATAAGGTTTTAGAAAATATTGAGATAGAAAATGGTCCAACAAAAGAATTTGTTAACAATTTTTTTAGCGCCGAAAGAACAAAGGAAAAAAATAAAGAATCTTTTTTGTTGACTAAAAATTTCCACAGTTTGATTTTTGAAAACCAAGAAAAATCATCTCTTAATTTGGTTTTTGACTTTAAGAAAAGTTATGAAAATTTTGAAGAAGGAAGAAATTATCAAATTTTTGAAAAAAAGAATTGTCTATTAATAAAATACAATCAAGACAATAGTTATCAATTATGGCTAGCTATTAAAACTGATGCTGAAAGAATTTTAAAATTAAATCAATGGTTTTCACGTTACTATCCTTTAGATCAAGAAAGAAACTCTTGGCCCTGGCAGAGATGGGTTTTTAGGGCTTTAAGATTAGAAGGAGTCAAAAAAATTGTTTTTTCGCTCTCTTTTGAACAAAAAGAAGCAGAAAGAGAATCGGAAATAGTTTTTAGAGAAACGGAAAAAATAAAAAAAGAAAAACAAAGAGAAGTTATCTTGGAAACATTTTTCTCTGAAAAAATTGATGATCCGGAAATAAAAATGGCTTATTTGGCTGCTCACAATTCCCTGATTGGTCTTTTAATAAAAAATAAAGAAAATTTGGGAATTTTTGCCGGCTTACCCTGGTTTTTTCAATTCTGGACACGGGACGAAATCATCTCTTTGAAAGCCTTAAAAAATCTTTACCCTAAAGAAACCAAAAGAATTATTTTCCACCTTCTAGATTCCTATAGTGAAGAGGGGAGATTGCCAGCCTGCTTTCGTTGCCAGTTTGAAAAAAAAGAAAGCGCTGATGCCGGCGGCTGGTTGTTTCAAAGAATTAGAGAATTTTTAAAAGAAGAAAAAGAAGAAAAAAATACTTTCTTTTTAAACCAAGAAGAACTGGAAATTATTAAAGAAAAACTTTCTCAAGTTATTTCTCTTCTTTTAAAACACCATACTCACAATGATTTTGAAATTGTTGGTCCTCAAGAAACTTGGATGGATAGTTTAAAAAGAATTGGTGCGCCTTTGGAAATTCAAACTTTAAGATTAAATCTTTATCAGCTAGCCTTTGAACTAACCAATAAAAAAATTTATTTAAAATTAAAGCAAAAACTAAAAAGAAAAATAAGAAAATATTTTTGGAATAAAAAAATTTTGGCTGATAAACTAGAAGATTTCACTTTGAGACCCAATATCTTTTTGGCAAACTATCTCTTTCCAGAAATTTTAACCAGAGAAGAATGGGAAGTTTGTTGTAAAAATGCCTTGGAAAAAATTTGGTTAGAATGGGGCGGAGTATCCACTTTAGATAAGAAAAATAAAGATTTTTGCTCTTTTCATACGGGTGAAAATTCTCAAAGCTATCACAATGGCGATTCTTGGTTTTGGTTAAACAATTTAACGGCCCAAGTTTTGTACAATTTAAATCCTAAAAAGTTTGAAGAATATATTGGAAAAATTTTAGAAGCCAGCACCAACGAAATTTTATGGTCAGGAACAATTGGCCATCACAGCGAATTAAGTTCGGTTAATAATTTTTCTTCTCAGGGTTGCTTTTCTCAAGCCTGGAGTTCCGCCCTTTTTATTGAAACAATAGACAAAATCCTAAAATAAAAAATTTAAACCAATTTTATTTTGGCAATTTTGGCAGTTTCAGAATTTAAAGTCCTTAAATGATTTTGGCTTAAACGATGAATATTGTTTTGCCCACAAGTTCCGGCAATCATTTTGATTTCTTCGGTAGAATTTTTGATGAAATTAGCAATTTTTTGCGCGGCTTGAGGATCAAATTTTTTTCGTAATTCCGCATCTTGAGTGGTAATGCCCACCGGACACTTACCGGTCCAACAAAGCCGGCAATAAATACAACCCATAGCAATCATTAAAGAAGTAGCCACAAAAACCGCATCGGCTCCCAGAGCCAAGGCTTTGGCAAAATCAGCTGCTGTATTTAACCCCCCACCAATCCACAATTCTTGTTTAGCTTTCTTTTTATCTAAAATTTCTCTTGCCTTAACCAAAACAGCTAAAGTAGGAATACCCACTTCATTTAAAATAACTTCTGGCGCAGCTCCGGTAGCTCCTCCTTTTCCATCAATGGCGATCACATCGGGATTGGCTTTAATTGCTAACTCAATATCTTTTTCCTGGCAGGCGCCTAGTTTCAAAATTATTGGCACGCCGCCAGTAATTTCTCTTAACCAATCAATTTTCTTTTTTAAATCTCTGATATTTTTAATATCTGGATGATAGGCTGGTGAATGAACATCTTGACCCAAAGGTATATTTCTGATTTTGGCAATTTCTTCGGTTATTTTTTCTTTTGGCAATAACCCTCCTTGGCCTGGTTTGGCTGACTGGCCAATTTTAATTTCAATAGCATCAGCTTTTTTTAAAACTTCTTTTGTAATGCCAAATCTTCCAGTAGAATATTGAATAATTAATCTTTTGGCAAATTCTCTTTCTTCTGGCAACATACCGCCCTCGCCAGTATTTGCTATTGTTCCAGCCATTGTTGAGGCTTTAGCTAAGGCAATTTTCGCCTCATTGCTTAACGCTCCAAAACTCATTGCGCCAATGATAATTGGCGTTTCTAATTCAATAGGCTTTTTGCTGTATTTGCCAATAATGGTTTTTGAAGAAATCTCCTCTCTAAAATAGTCTACAGGTCTTCTTGCTAATTGAGCCGGTACAAAAATTAAATCTTCAAAAGAAAAATTACCCAGTTTTCTTCCCCGATTGCTGGCTACTGGTGGTTTTTCGCCCAATCTTTTTTTAATGTTATCAACAAATTCCCGTTCCATAATTTTATTCTCTTAACCACAAGCCATGCAAATTACAATATTCTCTTGCTTCAAGATTTTTTCCTTGAACCGCAAATTCGGCTTCTGGCAGATCTCCCGGCTTTAAAAATTTTCTAAAGCTTTGACCATCAACAATTAATTCTATCCATTCAATATAATGTTTTTCTTCCATAGGGTGAGGCACAGACCCCACTTTTACTTTTACGCCTTTTTCGGTTTTTTCAATTACTGGCACATGCTTTTCCATACCCGCATCTTCAGTTTTCTCTTTTAATAATTCCATTGGCTGGCCGCAACAAACCAAAATGCCGCCGCCAACATGCAAAACTTCAACAATGTTGCCGCAAATATTGCATTTGTAAATTTGTTTTAATTGAACCATAATTTTAAATTTATTTTAGTATTCTTCGCACTTTATTTGATAAAAGCCTCTTTCGTGATCGCAAGAAGGGCATTTTTCCGGCGGTTGTTTTCCAAAGTATTGATAACCGCATTCTCGACAAACCCACCAAACTTCTTTTTCTTTTTTAAAAACAGTTCCCGCTTCCACTTCTTTCAAAAGTTTTTGATATCTTTCTTCGTGGTGTTTTTCCGCTAAAGCAATTGCCCTTAATCTTTTGGCAATTTCTGACAATCCTTCTTTTTCAGCCACATCAGCAAATTCCGGATACATTTTTGTATATTCATAGTTTTCTCCCGCAATAGCTGATTTTAAATTCTCAGCGGTCGTTCCTAAAGTCGTTGGCGCTCCAGCCTCCACTTTTATCTCATCAAAATTTTCATTGCTTTTCTTTTTCAATTCATTAATTAATTTAAACAACCAACTGGCATGTTCTTTTTCGTTTTCAGCAGTAATAAGAAAAATCTCGGCAATCTGCTCAAAACCTTCTTTTTTGGCAATTTTAGAATAAAAAGTGTATCTATTTCTGGCTTGTGATTCGCCAATAAAAGCCTTGGCTAAATTTTCAATTGTTTTTTTCATATTTTTACTAAATTTTTAAATAATATTTTTCGGCCTTTTATTTGATTTTTGTTTTAAATTCTTTTCTTTCTTTGAATTCTTCTTGTTTTCCCAGATTCCATTGCTGAACTGGTCTTAAATAACCCACAATTCTAGAATACACTTCGCAAGGCTGATAATTTCTTAATTCTTGAGAATTTTCAAAACACTGGTTGCATTTAAAAACAATAATCTTTTCTCCTCTGTTTTCATAAACAAGCATTTTGCCTTCTTTAATATCGTCTCCTTCTTTTTTAATTTCCTTTTTGCAATCATGACAATAAATTTTTTCTTTTAAATTTTTTTTCATTTTTTTAAATTTTTTATTTTTTTATTTTTCCGACCTTTTAAAAGATTATTTATTTCTTCAATAACTTTTTTAGCATCAATGCCATAAGTCTTACAAACATCTCCTAATTTTAAACTTTTTATCTCAAAAGTGGCCATAGGGCAAAACAAGCAAGGCAAATTATACTTTATTAAAATTTTTTCTGCCCCAGCAATGGCTAAAATTTCTTCTAAAGTTGTGTTTTGATTAATTTTTTCTACTTTTTTTGGCATTTTTTGCAGAGACCATAAAAAATAATATTACAACCTTGAACCTTGCCAATTTTTATTTTATTTTTCTTAATCACTTTGCATTGGCGGCAAAGACTGTTAATATCAAAAATCTTATCGCATTTTTGACAAACAAAATGACCATGAAGAAATATATTACCGTCAAAATGACAAACTTCAGAATTAATTTCTAAAATTTCCTTTTTTTGAATCAACATTTTCAAGTTACGGTAAACAGTTGCTCGAGAAATCTGGGGCAATATTTTTTTAACCACTAAATAAACCTCTTGGGCAGTGGGATGGGTCTTTGTTGATTTTAAATAATCTAAAATAATTTTCCTTTGAGAAGTCAACCTTTCTTTTTTTATTTTATTAATACTCATTCTTATTTGATTATAATTCTTAATAAGAAAGTCTGTCAAGTGATTTATCAAAATTTTAAAATCTCTATATTTTTTTCTGACTTACTGATAATTTTTTTGAGGTCTAAATTTTTTTCAATCTTTTCAATATCTTCTAACCTACCTTGCGCGCTAGCATGTTTCGGGGTAAATAAAGTGCAACAATCTTCCTGGCTTAAGATGGAAATCTGATAACTGCCAATTTTTTTTGCCATTTTTATTATCTCTTCTTTGTCCATAGCAATTAACGGCCGCAAAATGGGTAAAGTAATTGCTTTTTCAATAATTTGAAGATTGGGCAGGGTCTGAGAACTCACTTGGCCCAAACTCTCTCCGGTAGCCAAGGCATAACAATTTTCTTTTTGGGCTATTTTTTCTCCAATTTTCATCATAATTCTCCGATAAAGCAAAATCCGATATTTGGGTAAAACCCTTGTCTTAATCGCCATTTGGATCTGGGCAAGCGGGAAAAAATAAATTTTTAAATGGGGCTGATATTCTAAAAAAATCTTTGCTAAACTTTTTACTTTTTCAATAGACCGATTAGAAACTAAAGGAAAAGAATGAAAATGCAGCCAAACATTTTCTGCCCCTCTTTTTGCCATCAAATAACTGGCTGCTGGAGAATCAATGCCGCCGGAAATTAAAGTTAAAACCCTTCCTCCGCTGGAAACCGGCAACCCTCCTGCTCCTCTTTTCCTTTTAAAATATAAATACCAGCCTTCTTTTCTTGCCTCAATAAAAATTTCTCGGTCGGGTTTTTCTAAGTTGACTTTTCTTTTGATTTTTTTGGCAATTTCCTCAATAATTTGATCTCTCTTTTCTTTTATTTCCTCTCCTTTTTTTAATCTAATGGCGAAACTTTCTTTTTCTTTTATCCAGTTTTTATAGTTTTTTGAAAGGAAACCAGAAACTTCAAAAAGAGAGGCTTTTTCAAAAAACACAACTGGACTAAACCAAGCGATGCCAAAAACTTTATTAACAATTTTTTCTGCCTTTTTTTCTTGATCAGTTTCTAAAAAAATCCTTTCTCTTTGGGCATAAATTTTAAAATCAAAACAACCTTTTTTTAAAAACTGTTTAAGGTTGTTGATTAATTTATTTTTAAAAATTTTTTGAACCTTTGGCGATTTCAAAAATAATTCGCCAAAAGCAATTAACAATCCTTTTTTCATAATGGTTGATAAAAAGAAATTGCGCAATAACCAACAACCTGAAATTTATCGCCAAAAGGACTGTCACCAGAATTGGCGTATTTTAAAAGTTCAGCTTTGGCTCCCATTTTTTTGGCAATTTCTAAAATTGTTTTGATTGAATCTTGGCCACAGGCAAAGGTTTGAGCATTGGCAATGGATCTTTCTTCCAATTCTTTAATTTTCTGGGCAAATATTTCTGGCTGGCAAGCCAAAATTGCTTCAATTGTTTCTCTATCGACTTCTTTGGCTTCTGAATAAGCCGGATAATGAGATAAATCAGAGGAAGCAACAATTAAAATCTTTTTCTCTTTTTTTACCTCTAAAATAGCCTTAGCCAATTGTTTCCAATCTTTATTTTCTGAACCAAAAACAATAGGTAAAATTTTAAAATTTTTTAAAACCATTTGTAAAAAAGGTAATTGAACCTCTAAAGAATGCTCAAACAAATGAGCCGAATCTCTCACAAAAAACCTCTCAGATTTTTCTAAAATTATTTTTGCTAATTGTTCGTCTGTCTCTACCTCTCCCAAAGGTGTTTGCCATTTTCCTTTTTCCCAAAAAGAAATGCCATCAAATCTTTCGCAATGAGAATCGCCAATTAAAATTACGGTTTCAAAGTTATCTCTGGCAATGGCTTTGTAACCATAAGCCGCTACTTGCCCAGAGAAATTGTAACCAGCATGGGGCAAAATTAAACCAAAAATTTCTCCTTTAATGCTTTGAATATCCGCGACGGAGAGAAAGTTATTTATTATTTCTTCTAAATCTTTCCTTTCTTCAGGATAAAATTGGCCAGCAAAAACTGGAAGCCGCAATTTTTCTTTTAAAAAATTGTTTGCCATATCGCTAAAATTATACCATTTTTTTCTTTTTTTGGAAAACCCGTCTTATAAAACGGCTAAAAATTACAATCTACAAGGACTTGACAAAAAATTAAGAAAGATTATAATGGTAATATAGTAGCTTTTTTCAAGAATATCCCGATTAACTGTTAGAAAGTCGGGAGGCAAAGGTCGAGCTACTGAGTTAAGAATTAAAAACGAAAAAGATTGTAGGAAATATGGCTAAAGAAGTTGATAGAGAGTTCCTTGAGTATGTTGTCAAAGCCTTGGTTGATCACCCTGAAGATGTCAAAATTGACCGCAAGGTTGACGAAATGGGAGTTTTACTTTCTTTGAAAGTGAACTCCGAAGATATGGGCCAGATCATTGGCAAGGCTGGTTCTACCGCTAAAGCCATTAGGAATCTGGTTCGCATTGTCGGTCTTAAAAATCATGCCAGAGTCAATTTAAAGATCGAAGAACCAGAAGGCGGAAGATCATCTCAAGGAAAGAAAACTCCGGCTGAAGAGCTGGACGAATTAAAACTGTAAAATTCTTTACAGAAAAAGGAAAACCGTGCTATGATTAATGGATAGCGCGGTTTTCATTTGTTTTAATCGCTAATTTAAGCGAATTTGCCTATTCGTTTTTCTTGGTGTTAAATTCGCTTATATTCAAGAAATGATAATATTTGATATTATTACTATTTTCCCAAAAATTTTTGATTCCTTTTTAAAAGAATCTTTAATTAAAAAAGCGCAAGAGAAAAATTTGATAAAAATTAGAATTCACAATTTAAGAGATTTTACTAATGACAAACACCAAACTGTTGATGATCGTCCTTATGGTGGAGGTTTGGGAATGGTTTTAAAAATAGAACCAATTTTTAAAGCCTTAAAAAGTTTGGCAAAATTCAAAATTCAAAATTCAAAATTAAAAATTAAAAATCAAAAATCAAAAATAATTTTATTTACTCCTCGCGGCCGAAAATTTAACCAAAAGTTAGCCTATCAATTGTCCAATCTTAATCAGATAATTATGATTTGCGGACGCTATGAAGGTATTGATGAAAGAGTGGCAAAGCATATCGCTGATATAAAATTATCTATTGGCGATTATGATTTAATGGGCGGAGAATTGCCGGCAATGGTAGTAATAGAATCAGTAGCCAGATTAGTGCCTGGCGTTTTGGGGAAAACTGAATTACTAAAAGAACGAATAACAAAAAAAAGAGGATTTGTTGAGTATCCTCAATATACTAGACCAGAAGTTTTTAGTCCTCAAAAAGGAGTTTATTGGAAAGTGCCGAAGGTTTTATTGTCTGGCAATCATAAAAAAATTGGAGAATGGCGTAGAAAGCATCAAAAAACTATTGAATAAAAAAATTTTTTGTATTAGAATAATGCTGAGGTTTAAAAGTTGAATTTCTTTTGGGTAGGTGGCGGAGCAGCTAACGCACCAGTCTGTAAAACTGGCGGCCACTGGCCTTCGGGGGTGCAAATCCCTCCCTACCCACTATAAAAATTTAAAATTCAAAATTAAAAATATATTTTTGAGCTTTAAAATTTTTTTGCCTGAGTAGCTCAGGTAGCAGAGCACGTCTTTGGTAAAGACGAGGTCAGCAGTGCAAGTCTGCTCTCAGGCTCTATGGCAACAAAAAAACCATTCGTCAAGTTACAATGCGCTGTCTGTAAAAGAATAAATTATTTTGTTCATAAGTCAAAAGGAAAATCAGGAAAAACTGAAAAGAAGTTAGAATTGAAAAAATTCTGCAAATGGTGTAGAAAACACACAGCACACAAAGAAATTAAAAAATAGCTTAAAGGATAGCAAATGATTTTTGATTTGCGGGGGTATAAGCTCAATTGGCAAACTGAGGGACTCCAAATCCCTTTTTCCAGGTTCGAATCCTGGTACCCCTGCTAAGAGTTAAAAAAACAAAGGCTTTTCAAAAATATTTATTTTAAAATAATGGAAGAAAAAGTTGTTCAATTATCTCCTAGTTCTCTTAATTTGTATTACGAGTGTCCGCTTTGTTTTTGGCTGGATAAAAGAATGGGAATAAAAAGGCCTCAGCCCTATCCTTACGCTTTGAATACGGCAGTTGACTTTCTTTTAAAAGAAGAATTTGACAAATACCGAAAAAAACGAGAACTTCATCCTTTGTTGGTTGCTTACAACATTCCGGCAAAACTCTTTCCCAACCAAAAACTGCTGGACGAGTGGAGAAATAATTCCAAAGGCATCAGATATTATGATGCCAGTTTGGATGCCACCCTTTTTGGCGCAGTGGATGACATTTTGGAATTTTCCGATGGAAAACTGGCACCTATGGATTATAAATCAACCGGCAGCAAAATAGCCAATGTTTATGATCGCTTTCAGTTGCAAATGGATATTTACACTTTTTTGCTGGAAAAAAATGGCTACAAAACCATCAGAAAAGGAATTCTGGCTTTTTATGTGGTTGATAAAGAAAATGGGTTTGTTGACAGATTGCCCTTCAAAAAAGAAATCCATGTTATTGACACCGATCCTTCTTATGTGCAAAAACTTTTTTCAGAGGCAGTAATATTTTTGAGAAAAGAACCACCGCCAAGCCACAGCCCTGATTGCCAATACGGTCGGTGGCTCAAACAAATATCTAATTTCAGTTAAAAATATGAAAAAGGCAACAAAGTTAAAAATAATCGGGTTACGGTTGGTTCGGCCAGCCCGGTTAAAAAGCGAGGTTCACTGGGCAAATGTCCGTCCCTTACAAAAACCAAAAAAGAAGTCAAAATAAAATGTTTGGCATTTCGTCTAGCGATTTTTTAGTAGAATAAAAAAATGAAAAGGTTAAAAGGTCCAATTTTGGTAGTGGATGGAATATTTTTAGAGAATGGTAAGACTTTGATGGTTAAAAGAAGACGTTTTCCTTTTATTGGTTTTTGGGTTTTGCCCGGAGGACATGTTGAATACGGGGAGAGAGTGGAAGAAGCAATTAAAAGAGAAATGAAAGAAGAGTTGGGTGTTACAGTAAAAATTAAAAAATTATTCGGGGTTTATTCAGATCCCAAAAGAGATCCCAGGTATCATACAGTCTCTCTGGTTTATCTTTTAGAGAAAGGTAAAGGAAAAATTTGCCTCAATAGAGAAAGTTCTGAATTTAGATATTTTTCTCTGAAAAACCTTCCAGAGAAAATTGGCTTTGACCACCGAAAAATCCTAAACGATTTAAAGAAAAAATATAAAATATGAAAATTGTGATTTGTGGAAGTATGTATTTTGCTAAGGAAATGCTCGAGGCAAAGAAAAATCTCGAAGAGATGGGTCATTTTTGCTTTGTGCCTTCGGATATTGATGATTGTGTTAAAAATCCTGAATTAAATATGGATATGGGGCACTGTTTAAGAACAAATGTCCAAAAAGAGTGTTTTGATAAAATTAAGGAAAGCGATGCCATTTTAGTTTTGAATTACAAAAGAAATGGGATTGAGGGTTATGTCGGCGGCGCCACCTTAATGGAAATTGGTATTGCCCAATGCCTTGATAAAAAAATCTTTTTGCTTTATCCGCCACCAAAAACTGAAGATTTAAGATATTCCCTGGAAATTCAATTAGCAAAGCCAATTATTTTAAATGGAGATTTAAATTTAATAAGTTAATCTTATGAAAATAACAATTGTGGGTAGTTCAATTTTTGTTAAAGAAATGGTTAAATATCGGGATCAACTCGTTAAACTCGGGCATAAAGTTAATTTACACGAACATTATATCGCCCAGGCGAATGGAGAAATGAAAGATTTAATTGATCGTATGAATCGTGAGCATGCCTCCGTTAAGATAGAGTATGATTATATTAGGTACCACTATAACGAGATAGTTAATAGTGATGCAATTTTAGTTTTAAATTTTGATAAAAATGGAGTCAAAAATTATATTGGCGGAAACACCCTTATGGAGATGGGTTTTGCGTATGTAAATAATAAAAAGATTTTTCTTCTAAATTCTATTCCTGATATGAGCTACAAAGATGAGATTGAAGCCATGCAACCAATTATATTGAATGGCGATTTAACCAAAATTGCTTAATTTCGACGAAGTTGACATAACTATTTTTTTTGGTATTATTAAATATATGGAAATAGATTGGACAAAAATTTATAAAAAATATAAAGGGTTATGGGTGGCTTTGGATGAGGAAGAAAAGAAAGTTATTGCTTCTGACAAAAAAACAAAGAGGGCTTTTGAGAAAGCTCAAAAAAAAGGAGTTAAAATTCCGATTTTATTTAAGGTTCCGACTGAAATTATTCCTTATGTCGGTACCCCTTTTTAGTTATGAAATTTAGATATCAAAAGATTGCTGCGAAAGAAAGTGAAGCATTTCCCGAAAGAAAATTTATTTTAAGGCCAGTTATTCTGATCATATTAGAACACGAAGACAAGAAAGTAGGCTACAAGGCCTTAATAGATTCAGGTGCAGATTATAATATTTTTCATGCAGCAATTGGAGAAATTTTAGGATTAGATATTAAATCGAGCAAAAAGGAAATCTTTGGAGGAATAAGCGGTGAAAAATTGACCGCTTATTTTCATTTAGTTGAGGCTAAAATAGGTGGCTGGAGTTATAAATTATACTGCGGGTTTTCTTACGATATTCCACCTTTTGGTTACGGTGTTTTGGGTCAAAGAGGATTTTTCGATAATTTCATAGTGAAATTTGATTTATTAAAGGAAGAGATTGAATTAAAACCGCGAGAATAAATTGAGATTTAGACAAATGTTTATAAAAATAATATCCGACAGGTGACTTTATATTCTTTAGTTAAGAGAAATAAATTTGATTGAATATGACAAAGGAAAAATTTGAGGAACTGGTTAATGAGGGGATTAGGGCGATTCCGAAAAGATTTTTGGAAAAGTTAGATAATGTTGATATTGTTATTGAAGACGAACCTACATCGGAACAGTTAAGAAAATTGAAAATGAGAAAAGGTTCAATTATTTTTGGTTTATATGAAGGCGTCCCCCAAACAAAAAGGGGGAACTATGGACAGGTTTTGCCAGATAAGATTACAATTTTCCAAAATCCGATTGAGAGAATATCTCGTTCAGAAAATGAAATCAAAGAAATTGTTAAAAATACAGTCTGGCACGAAATTGCTCATCACTTTGGCTTAGATGAAAAAAGAGTAAGAGAATTAGAAAAAAAGCGAAAAAAATAACCCTTGCCAAAAAGCAAGGGTTTAAGGTTTGATTTGTATCCCCCTTTTTTATTTTTTATTATCCCTTTTTTTGCAAAAAACCGATTTTCCTCGGGTTAAAAATAAAAAGTTCTTCTGGTTTTGCCTCATACGGATCCATTTCGCAGTTGGGACAACGAGTTGTCCCAACTGCGAAAATTAGATAACCACAGTGAATACATGCCCAAGCCATTTTTCACCTCCTTTCTATTTTTTTATAATCAAAAAAATTCCATTTGTCATTTTTTCAATTTTTTTTCTCAACAAAAAATCTACTATAAATTACTCACTTACATCGCAATCGCTAAATAAGCGATTAATTTAGTTATTGGTGAATTTTTGGAATAAGTAAATATTTAACTATCCTTTTTTAACAACTACGATATCATCTCGTTCCCAGACTAATTCAAAAATCTGCCTTAATACATTGGCAATATCAGGGTTATCAATAATTGTCACCTGAAGATAGCGATGAGAGAAAATTTGGGTATAATTTTTATAAATTTCAATTGAGATATTGCTGTTGTATTTTTCTGGAGGTAAAGCCTTTAATTTTACACGGTATTTTTTAATATATTGATCATTAAGGTATCTTTCAGCAATAAAGGGAGTATAAGTAGTTATTCCTCTTCTTTTTACTTTATATTTATAATGTAATTCGTTGGCTTCATCAAAATATTTTAATAATTCTGGCGGAGCATCTTTTTCGTGGGCAAAAAATCCCACATATTCTTTTCCTTTCATTATTTTTGCCATTTTAGTGTATACTTCTTTAACTGCTCGCATTCCTTGATAATAGGAAACTTTAACCTTATATTCTTTTCCTTTGCTTAGAGCTTTTAATTCCGGCAACACTTCTTCTTCAGCGCTTTCAATTCTACTTTTTATCATAGAAAATAAACCCTCAGGGCTAATAGCAGTATATAAACTTTTTTTCGCTCGGGGAACTTTTTTAACAATTCCTTTATCAATCAAATTTTCTAAAACAACATAAGCGGTAGGATTTTTCAAATTACTTCGTAAAGCAACAGAATAAGCCGTGGCTTTGCCTAATTGTAAAAGAGCAATATAAACTTTTGCTTCTTTTTCAGTTAAACCTAAATTTTGTAATGCTTCTATAATTGTCATATCTTTAAAAATTTCTTTTCTTTTTCTTTGAGCCAGAATGGATCAAAGAAAAAAGAAAAAAGAAAATTTTTATTTTATTATAACATTTCTCTATTAAATATTATATTTTTTTATAAATTTAGTCAATATTTTTGATGAATATTTGGTCTTAAAATGTTAAAAATGTTATAATTACGATAAAATTGACTTAATTTGTATATATAAGAATAGTCAAAACTCTTGACAAAAATTTTTGATTTGCTATAATACAGGTAGAAAATAGCTCTTTGAAAAAATTTTTAAAAAAACCCCAGTTAAAGCCCGGCCCCAAAAAAATCGCGGGAGCGTTGAAGAAGCGATAAACGGGAGCTACGCTGGCTGGGGTTTAAAATAAAAATCCCAAAAAGAAAGGAGGTGATATTGTGGCTAATAAACATTTGATAAGAGTGGGAGATTTCATCCGTCTCTGCTGCCCTACATTCCAGTGTGACGTATGTGGTAGTGATAAACTACGAGTTCTGGAAATTCGGGAAGGAGAAGGATGGAAGTATCCTACTCGTCTTATACTCGAGTTTATCCACGAATCCAAGTGCTTTGAACTAGAGCAAAAGATAGCAGATTTGTATACAGCTCTAGATGATGAGCTCAAAAGATTCGTGGCTGTCTATCACAAACTCGACATTATCTCAGTAGATGCAGACGAGGTTCCTTATGGTTGGGAACCTGATACCATCAAAAATGATGGTCTCTGGCGCGTCTGTGGCTGGGAGTATGCTCGGCGGTGAAGACAGGGCTCAATCTGCCAGGAGTAAGGCCGTCCTGGGGCTGAGGTTGATGGGATACCAAGAAACAGAACCCATCGGACTAAGAGAGAATGCGATGTCCGCAAAAGGCAAGATAAATTCATTTATCTTGCCTCTCTTTCAGAGATCGTTTAACGAAAAGTGATTTCTGAAAGAGAGAGTTTCAAAAAGCACTTTTAAAAAAATTAAAAAAGAAGGAGGTAATAGAAAATGAAAAATCAGATTATTGAAGGGGTTTTTTGCGACATTCAAGGTACATTACTGGATTACGAGGATAAAATTAATATAGAAGTTCTTGAAATTCTGAAGCGATATGAGAAAGAAGGGAAAATTATTAATCTTTGGACCGGAGGTGAAATTGAGGAATATCAAGAAAAAATATGGAAACTGGGAATAAAATATCCAATTCTTTCAAAATACAATTTTAAAGACAGCATTGTTGAAATTGCCATAGACGACATGCCAAAAAGAAATTTTCAAAAAAAATACGGCATTAAAGCAAAAAAATTCGTATTATATAAAAATAAATTTTGGTAAAATACTCTCTCCACCTTAATCTCACCTCAAATCCTCCCTAATCAAAGCCGAACAAGGTTCGGCTTCCTGCCAAAGCAATTTTGCGGCAAAAAACAAAATTATTTTGGCAGAGAGAGGAAGATATACAGTTCTTTAAAATTTAAATAAGGAGGAAATAAATATGAAAAAGATAATTTTAGTAGTAGAAGACTTAGAAAAAGAGCAAGCGCAAGCTAAAGAAGCAGTGTTAGAAGGTGGATACAAAGTTATATTGGCGAGCGCTTTAGCAGACGCAAAAAGATTGATAGAATCAGTAAAAATTGATGGTATTATTAGTGACCTTCACTTTCCTGAATCAGATCGCGATAATGATCGCAACCGTCCTTGCGGTTTGGCCGTTGTTACAATAGCAATCCAGAGAAACATTCCAATAGTTATTTGTTCAGATTTAGACCATCATTTTGCCCATTATTTATTAGATATTATTAGTTTCTTGGAAAGCGTTAGCGCCTTTAAAAGAATTCCAACAATAATTGATTTAAAAGATTGGAATAGAGCAGTTAATGAATTGAAAAAATTAATAAAATAAAGGAGGTTTAAAATGAAAAAATTATTAGTGGTAGCAAAAAATGAGATTTTAAGAGAAGCAATAAAAACAGCTTTCCAAGCAAGTAAGCTCTCAGTAATTGCAACTGATCATAAAGATGCTTTACAAAAATTTTTTGAAGAAGAACCAGATTTAGTGATTATTTTTGATTACGAAGAAAGGGGAGGCCAAGATTTCTTCCCTGGAATGCTAACCTATAAAGACATTAAGAATTCAGCAACAAAAGAAAAAATCTTTCGAGCTGGGTTTTCATCTTATAATTATGAAGATTACATTAAAGTACCATTTGATTTAAAGGAGGTGATTGAAAAAATAAACTAAAATAGTTATTTAAAATTTATGGCGGGATTTTTCTCGCCTTTTTTGTTTATTTAAAATAAAAAAGTCATTTTTTACTCAACCCTTCTGACATATTCGCTATTTTCTGTATTAATTTCAATTATATCGCCTTCTTCAATAAAGAGAGGAGTATTAATTTTAGCTCCAGTTTCCAGGACAACCGACTTGTTTC